>Ga0137393_10003179_pt1 | contig 10645 bp, 9 predicted proteins | sample 15con2h34BmetaG_FD_101396 | JGI IMG/M metagenome (GOLD analysis project Ga0137393, IMG submission 101396) | Vadose zone soil microbial communities from Angelo Coast Range Reserve, California, USA - 15con2h3.4B metaG | ecosystem: Environmental > Terrestrial > Soil > Vadose zone > Saprolite...
CCGGAAAAAGTCGCGGAGGTCCACGTCTTTCAAATTTACAGAGACAGGTTCGCCCGTGTACCTGGCGGGTGCAGGTGCGTTCCCGGACGCTTGGGTTTGACTAGAAGAAGCCGCAAGTGTGCTCGCGGCCGCGCCGGCCTGTTGGGTGGCCTGCTGCGCTGCTTGCTGCGCCGTGGCGCTGGGACGTGCAGGTTCACTGCTCACCCCAAACGATGCCAGAACGGCTGAGGGCTGGGTCAGTTCGCCCGGCAAAGCAAAACGGGGAGCAGGAATCTGCGTTTTCTTGGAAGACCGTGTGTTCTCAGACCGGGGAGCCGAGGCGGTGTACTGAAACTCTGCTCGCACCTTGGGGGTCTGCTCCAAAGCGGCCCTCATCTTACTCGCTTGAGTTTGTGCCGGAGCCTCCGGCTGCACTTCGAACAAGATCACCACCGCCGCGCCTTCACGCGAAATCTCGTACGCCGAGGCGCCCGTCAAGTCGATCACCACCCGCGCCACATCCGGCCGGTACTGCCCGAGGCGCACATCGCGGACGGGCGCAGACACGCCGGGGATAACCGTCTTCTGGACGGCCAGCCGCGCTCCGGAAAAGTCAAGCACCAGCCTCTCCGGGTTCTGCATCCGCGAGGCACGGACGTCCAGACGTCCCTCCCCTTCCACGCGAACGCTCGCGCGTTGCGGCGCTTGCGTGATCGCTACGCTTGAGATCACCGCCGTCGTGGCGGTCGCGCCGGCGGGCTCCTGGTTCTGCGCGAGGGCGGGACTACTTACCGCTCCCAAACCCGCAAGGATCAGGCAGCCACACCAAAGGGCGGGCCAGTTCGTCTTCATTGCTGTTCTCCTGCACTTGAGTAAATTCTCTTATTCACCTGGCGTTCCACAGGCTTGCCGAAGGCGTCCTTCCCCACTTCATGGAAAGAGATCCCATCCATCGCAATCTTTTCTACGCGGCCGTCATAAAGCTGGTCACCCTCGCGCAGGAAGTAAGTCCGCGATTGGGGGTTCGTCACGACCGCTATCATGCCGTTTGGCGCCTTCACAATCCCGTCGAGCCGCAAGGTGCTCACCTGCAGACCGGCCTTTCCCGGTGGCAGGTTTCCTGCCGCGGCATTCTGGCTTCTTTGCCGTGCCAAGTATGACTCGAACGGATCTCGCCGCCCGACCTTGGGCTCGCTCCCCGGCTCGGTGTTTGCGGCTGTTTCGACGGGCCTGCCCGCTCTGGAAGGTTTCTTGCCGCCGGCCTTCGCTGCGGGTTTCGCCGGAGGTTTGGCAGCAGGCTTTGCCGCGGGCTTCGCTGCCGCCCGGGTTACTGGTTTCGCCGTCTTTGGCGTGCCTTTGGCTGACGCAGAACCTGCCGGAGCCGAAGGTTTCGCCGCTGCTTGTGGTGTACCCTTCGCGGGAGCGGTCGCCGGGGCCACACCAGCAGGCTTGGCGGCTTGCGGCGTCGGCTTGGCCGGCGTCGACGGACTCGTCTTCGTGCCTGCTGGAGTCGCGGGCTTGTCCTGCGCCCCCAACCCAGCCACGGCCGTCGCCAGCAGGGTCCCTAGTACAAGAGTTATCGCTGAACGCATAGATCGCTCATTCCCGATCACGGTTTTCCAGCCGTTCCGCCCGGAGCCGGTGCCTTTGCTCCCGCTGCCGTACCCGGGCCCGCATCGGATGGCTTGGTAAAGAATGTCGTTGCCGTAAAGACTCCCGATACCGTCGTTCCCGGCCGTAGCGGATACTTTGTGGCCTTGGTTTTTTCCGGGTCGTCGAACTGAATGTCGCCGACGTTTATGATTCTCGATAGCCGGCCCAGTCGCCCGAAAAAGTCCATCAAATTGAAGTACGGCCCGTCTGCCTGAAGCTCGAACGGCATCTCGTAGTGATAATCCCTCGGTACGATCGCTTGCGCCGTCAAGCGCCTCAGCTGCACGTTCGAAGCGCTGGCCGCGCCCTGAAGCAGCCGGATGAATTCGTCCACTTCTTTTTCCTCTGGCACGATAGTCTTCAGCGTATCCAGTTGTTTCGAAAGCGCGTCCATCTGTTGCTTCAATTCGCCATACCGCTGCTTGTATACCTGTAGCTGCTGGACTTCCGTCGTCAGCTTGGACCGCTGTTGCACCGCCTGGTCATACTCGTCGCGCTCGCGGGCCACTGGGGAGACCGGGACATAAACTCCCAACAGCAGGAGGACTACCGCGATGGCAACGGCCACCAATCCCTGCATGAACACCGACATATCGCGGAATGGATTGGCCATGGCTTTATCCCAGACCTTTCTTGGCCGCGCCCGCGGATGCGGGAGGTTTCGCCGGCGCACTCACTGGCTTTGCCTGTCCCGGCCGCGCTACCGCGCCTGTCGGCGGCGTAATTTCCGCGCTCATTTGAAACAAGAACGTCTGAACCGCCGTGCTCTTTTCGTCCTGCTTCGATTCTTTTATTTCAACTTTCTGGAAATAACCGGAGCGTTTCAGAGCGGTAATGAAATTTGCCACCGAATTTATCGACGCCGAAGCTCCCTCAATTGCCAGGTTGCTCCCCTTGCGCGTCATCGAGGTCAGCCAAAGGTTCTCCGTACGCGATACCGTATTCGCGACCATATCCAAGAGATCTTGGCCCCCCGTGCGGTCCCGTTGGAGCTGCTCGATAGTGTTCACGCGCTGCTGCAGCACCACTTTCTGCTTCTCGAACGCTTCTACCTGTTGCTTGATGTTTTCCAAATCCGCTTTTTGCACTTGCAGTTGCTTGATCCGGGCATTCTCGTCGGCCAACTGCCTCTGCCACGAGTAGTAGAGAAATGCCAGGACCAGCAATCCCAGGATGAGCCCCGCTCCCACAAACACCGCAGGGAGCGCTGCCCCGGTATCGACGACTTGCCGCCGCCGCGAAGCTTTAGGCCGCGCTTGGCCGAGAAGGTTTATGCGAATCATGGTTAGTCAAAGCTCCTCAGCGCCAGACCTACGGCGATAGCCAGCCGCGGAGCCATGTCGCGGATCTGATCATCGCTGTGCCGGCTGGGATTGATGAGCACCCTGCGAAACGGATTCAATTCTTCCACTGGCATCGCGAACTCTTCCCGGAGTAAGTCGACAAGCCCGGGAACGCGCGCCGTCCCTCCCGCCACCACGATGCGCTGGATGTTTTCCCCGCTCGCCGTGGCCCGGAAGAAGTCGAAGGTCTTTTGAATTTCCAGCGTCAGGATGTCGGAGACGCTCCGGAGAATTTGTTGCTTCTGCTCGTCCGTCACGCTCGGGAGCGAATCGCCCTTCTTCAGCCGCTCGGCATCCTCAAAGCTCAGGTCCAGCTCTTTTTGTAGCGCGTCGGTGTACTGGTTCCCGCCCACGCTGACGTCGCGCGTAAACAGCGGCACGCCTCCGCGCACAATATTGATGTTCATCACGCTGGCGCCGATGTTCAGCAGCGCTACGGTTTGCCCGGCATCCGGCTCGTAGTTCATTTCGAAGCAGTTCTGCAGGCCAAAGGCATCAATGTCCACAACCACTGGAGTTTTCCCCGCCTGCGCCAGCACGTTGGTATGGTTCAGAATCTTGTCCTTCTTGACCGCTACTAGCAGCACGTCCATCTGTGCGTCCATGGATTCCAAAAGCTGGTAGCTCAGGTTCACGTCCGCGATATCGAATGGAATATGCTGGCTGGCCTCGGAGGGAATCCGGTCGTACAGTTCGTCTTCCGTCATCAGCGGCAGAGGAACGCGCTTCACGATAACGGAGTGGCCCGAAACCGAAGTCGCCACATTCTTCGTCTTCACCCGCTGCGCATCAAATATCTTGCTGATCGCGTTGGCCACTTGGGGTGCATCCATAATCGCGCCGTCCACCACCGTGTCCGGCGCCAGCGTTTCCATGCCGAAGCTCACCAGCTCGTAGCCCGCCTTGGTGGCTTTCAATTCCACGGCCTTGATGGAGCTCGAGCCAATGTCCAAGCCCACCAGTTGCCGGCTTCTCTTGCCTAGTCCCAACATATCGCAGCCTCTTTCCCTGTCGCTCGCGCCGGACTAACGGCGCCTCGCGTGCACCTGGCTCATCTTGCGTTCCATCCAACGATCCAGAATCGTTTTACGCAGTTTCCAACGATTACCAAGTTTGAATGCAGGAATTTCGCCTTCCGTGATGTAACGGTACAGGGTGTCCGGGGAAATTCCCAGATACTGCGACGCCTGTCGTACATTCATCACTTCGCGCGATTCATTCACGAGGAACGCCACCCCGGCAACCGAACACACTCCCGAGAGTACTTCTGTCCCGTGCACCCCACTTGCCATTGCTGCGGATCGCCCAGGGTGCCGTCCGTGCATGGGTTATGACATTCCCGGACTTAGGCCGTCAAGGGATTCTCTACCTTTGTTGTCCTAAGAATACGGGTAGTTCTAGGCAGTTCGGGGTGTTTTGGGGGCAGCTACTGCTAGATATAGGGCGTGGTTCTTTCGACGCCACAACATCTTGCGCTTCTTGCGCCTTTCCCACTGTCCTGCGGGCCGTTGATTCTTTGAGGTCAGTACGTCTCCAATTTTCACGCGATTCTAATCACATTTGCCTCCGGCTGCAACAGAGATTCCTGGTGCCACCGAAAAGGCGCATCGTCTCTCAGGAATACTCAAAGCTCCTTGCAAATTCCATTTTCTGGAGTTTTCCTGCCACTTTTCGGGCATCTGCCTGATCTCCTCGGGCCAAAGTCTCGCCCCCGTTCCCCTCTGGCCTTTATAGCTGCAATTCCCTCCACATCCCTTCCACCCGCCTCTTCGTCGCTTCATCCATCAGAATCTCGTCCGGCCACGGCCTTATAAAACCTTCGCTCGCCCATTTCCGCGTCGCATCGATCCCCATCTTTGATCCGAAGTCTTGCATGCGCGCCGCATGATCCAGTGTATCCACTGGCCCAAGACTAAACTGCACGTCGCGCTCCGGATCTATCGCGCACAACGCTTTCCACACCACTTCCCGGTAGTTGTGCACATCCACGTCGTGATCCACCACCACGATCACTTTCGTCAACATTGCCTGTCCCAGCGACCATATCGCGTTCATGATTTTCCGTGCGTGTCCCGGGTACGACTTCCGAATCGCCACAATCATCAAATTATGGAAAATCCCCTGGGCCGGCATGGCCACATCGGCAATCTCTGGATACTGCATCTTCATCACCGGCAGAAAAATCCGCTCCACCGCGTAACCCATGAAATAGTCCTCCTGCGGCGGCGGCCCTACTACTGTCGTCAGATAGACCGGCTCTTTGCGGTGCGTCATACACTCCACATGAAAGACCGGGTACTCGCCCTCCAGCGAATAAAATCCCGTATGGTCGCCGAATGGTCCTTCCGTCCTCATCTCGTTTAAGTTGACGTACCCTTCCAGCACTATCTCTGCATTGGCAGGCACTTCTAAATCATTCGTCTCGCACGTAACCATCTCCACGGGTTCCCGCCGCAAAAACCCCGCAAACATCATTTCATCCAGGTCCGGCGGAATGGGGAGCATCCCGGAAAGCGCCGTCGCTGGGTCCGCCCCAATCGCCACCGAGACCGCTATTCGCCCTTCCGGATTCGCCGACCGCGCTCGCCGGAAATGCTCCGCTCCGTGCTTTTGCGTCTGCCAGTGCATGCCCGTGGTCCGTTCGTCGTACACCTGCATCCGGTACATCCCAACGTTGCGCTTTCCCGTCTCCGGATTCTTCGTAAACACCAGCGGAAACGTAATAAACCGCCCGCCGTCCTGCGGCCAGCACTTCAGAATAGGAAAATCCAAAAGGTTTACGTCTTTCCCGTGGTGCTTCACCTCCTTGCAATCCCCGGTCTTTACGCTCTTGGGGAAAAACGATCCCAGCTCCGCCAGTTTCGGCAACATCTTGATCTTGTCGAACAACCCCTGCGGCGTCTCCATCGCCAGGAATCCCCGTATCCGCGCCGCCACCTCTTCCAGCTCTCCCACCTCAAATGCCAGCGCCATCCGCCGCACGCTGCCGAATGTATTCACCAGCAGTGGCACTCGTGATCCCTTCGGCTTCTCGAACAGCAGCGCCGGGCCTACTGAATTCGGCGCCCGCTTTGCATCCCGTGCGACTCGCTGCGTCACTTCCGTGATTTCGAGGATTGGGTTCACCTCCGCACGGATCCGCTTCAGCTCCCCTTCTTTCTCCAGTCTCTTCACAAACTCCCGCAAATCCCGGTACGCCACACTTCCTCCCTGGATTACGCTCAAGGATCTCTTACAAAGGCAGGTGCCCCAGCGGATGACTCTAACACGGGGGCAGGCGAATTCGTCCCGCGCCGTGGTTTTGGGCAAACCTGGGCCGGCGCGCTCTTGAATCAGGGCGCTAGCTGTTCCGCGCAGCTCTTTGGTGAGATTAAGGTTGGGCGTTGGCGCTGCCTTCGCCCGCCGGCTTATTCTCGGCTTGCGCCATGCGATGTATGGCGTATTCCCGAAGCTCGCGAAGTTGCGCGCTCTTCGCGCTCGTGCCATCCATCTTAAGATAGGCGTCCACATCATCGACAAGTGCCGGGAAGTTCTTCTGCCGCCGATGAATCTCCACCAACAGCAGGTGCGCTTCTACAAAATTCGCCTTACGACGGAGCACCTCAAGCACCGCCTTTTCCGCCACTCCCAGCCGGCCCAATCCTAACTCCGCCCAGCTCAACGAGAACTGGCCCATCGTGGAACCCGGCTCCAGGGAAAGGCCGGTCTTCACAACCGTGTCGGCCTCCGCGAAATTCTTTTCGTCACACAGCACTAGTCCGAGGCCAAAGTACGGCTCCGCAAACTTGCCATCGCTTAGTTTGATGGACTTTGAAAAGGCTTCCGCCGCCTCGCTGCCGTGCCCGAGGTCGACCTGCGCCGCCCCAATCTCGTAATAAGCCTCGTAATACGAAGAGAACGCGGCTATGGCTTGCTGAAATTCCACAAGACTCCCCGCCGGATCCTTCCCCGCGAGCCGCCTCAAGCCCCTCTCAAAGGCTTTCCGCGCTTTTCCAGGAATGCTTAACTCCCGAACGGATACTGTGGCGCTCATCTCCCGCTTAGGGGCCTTCGGCTTGGACACCCACAAGTCTAGCGGCGGGTTCGCCATTTCCACCGTAATGGTCGCTTCCATGTCGGGCAAGCCCGCCACACTTACCCGGACGATGTATCTGCCCATCGCAACGGAAGCAAAGCTAAATTCTCCGTTCTCGTCCGTTTCGGTTTGGCACACTCGCCCTCCCATTAACGGACTCAGCTGCACCCCGGCTCCGGCGACGCCGCGTTCTGCTCCGGCCGTCGACACTCTGCCCGAGAGCGAGCTGTATTGTTCATGATGTTCTAATGTTTGTGCGGAACCCGGAACTGCAAGGAAGAAAACTGCCAGGAGGAGGGCCAAAAACACAGACTTCATCGTCGCACCTCTTCACGGAGCGCTCGACCGCTCCGCAAGTTACGAGGATTCTTCGCTTCGGGAAGTCGCCGCGAAAGTGACTCATAGGAACGTTGTGCTTCCCATGAAACTGTCCGTAAGTGCAGGCGAAACTTCTGCGCGAAATGTCCTTCGCGTGAAAAATTAATCTGTCGCGGTGGCCCTCCGCAAGAAACACAAGAGTATCCGGGCCGCTCCAGGAAAACCCTTGTATCTCGCCAACGCGCGACGCGGCCTAACTTAATCCTTGGGCGCCGCATCCAATGTCAGCACTCCAAAAAGCGAACGAATTGTATGAGGCGACCGCCATGCCAAAGATGAAGATAGCTGTGGTGACAAAACCAGGTGGAGACTTTGAGATTCAGGAACGCGAGGTGCCTCAGCCCGGGCCAGGACACGTCCGCATCCGCGTCCAGGCCTGCGGCATTTGCTTTAGCGACCACCTCGTCAAAGACGGCTTGTGGCCCGGCGTGACCTACCCGCGTTCTCCCGGCCACGAAGTCGCGGGCGTAATCGATGAAGTTGGTTCGGGCGTCACGACTTGGAAGCAAGGTCAGCGCGTCGGCGTCGGCTGGCACGGCGGACAAGACAACACTTGCCTCTACTGCCGCCGCGGCGATTTCGGCAATTGCGCGCAGCTAAAGGTGACCGGCTTCAACTACGACGGCGGCTACGCCGAGCACATGATCGCTCCAATCGAAGCCCTCGCGCAGATGCCCGATTCTCTCGACGCCGCCGAAGCCGCACCGCTGCTTTGCGCCGGCATCACCACCTACAATGCGTTGCGCCGCAACGGCGCGATGCCCGGTAACCTCGTAGCTGTCCAAGGAATTGGCGGCCTCGGCCATCTCGGCGTTCAGTTCGCCAGGAAATTCGGCTATCGTGTCGCCGCCATCTCGCGCGGCAAGGAGACCGAGCCTCTTGCCAAGAAACTCGGCGCCAGCACTTACATTGATAGTGCCGCAGTCGACGCCGCCGCGGAATTGCAAAAACTCGGTGGCGCGCAAGTCATCCTCGCCACAGCGCCTAGTGGCAAAGCTATGACCGAGTTACTCCCCGGCCTCGCACCAAGAGGCACGATGCTCGTTATTGGAGCGAGTGGCGATCCCATCCAGGTCTCCACCGGGCTAATGATCCAAGGCAGCAAACGAATTCAGGGCTGGGCTTCCGGCATTCCCACCGACTCCGAAGACACTCTGCGCTTCGCCGAGTCGACCGGCATCCGCCCCATGGTCGAAAAGTTCCCGCTGGATCGCGTCAACGAAGCCTACGCCCGTATGATGAGCGGCAAAGCCCAGTTCCGCGTCGTCCTGACCATGTAATTCGGCGAGTCGCGCCGCATCTTACTGTGATGTTGCTATGTCCGCTCTCGTTCTCAGAGTTAGCAGCACGGCTTTCCCGTGCGCTCTCGATCCCATCAGCTTCACCTTCGACACACGCATATCGGTCCGGCGTAGTTCTAGAACCGCAGTCCTTGGCCGACTTCCGCAGATTCCGGAAAACACGAAGGCAACGAAGAACGCGGTCAGTAGGGAAGCAATCACGCGCTCAAGATGCGTCAGGGCGGGAAGCGAAGGCAAGGGAATAGAAAAGCTGTCCTTTGCGCATCACGGGTTGTTGAAAAAAATGTCACACAACATTTTGCGTTCTGCCCTTGACGCAGTACTTTTTTTCTGCCCATGATTGGCTTGTAAGGGGGAACACGGTCATGGTACGCGGCAACGGTCTCACAGAGCCAGAGGCACAAGAGTTAATACGGTCAATCGAACAGAGCCATCAACAGATAGGGCGTGAACTTGCCGAGTTGCGGCAACAGGGCACCGAGTTGCGACAACGGAGCGCCGAGCTGCGTCAACGCAGCGTGATCCTGAACGAAATGGTGGAGGAACGCGATTCGACTCTGCGGCAAATGGAGCAGGAACGCGATGTTATACAGAAATTCCTCCTGCACGGCTACTTGAAAATAGCGGAACTGAATCAAAAACTATACGGACAGCCTTCGGAACCTTCGGAACCGGTCGATGGACGCCGCAGATTTTGGCCCGGACAGCCGAGTGAAATACGTCGAGCCTTTGCCGCAGGAGAAGCGAGCATGAACCAACTCGCCAAGCGTTATTGCTGCAGCCCTTCCACGATACACAAGATCATCCACGGCCATACCTGGAAAAAGCCTATCTAGTACTGTTCAACGCTCTCCACAGTATTCGCCATTTATTCGCCATTTTCCCCTTGCCCTAGAATAGGGCACTGCCAACAATGCTGAACTGTGAGCAGTGTTCTTCAAGATTCATACAACGAACCAAGCCCGCCGTGTTCCCCACCAAGCGGTAGCAGAAGTGTCGTTTGTGGTTCACACCCTAGTGTAGTGGCTCACTCTGAAATCTGGCCGCTTGACACCCGCCCCCGTTTTGTGGGACAACATTTTTACGTCCCTCGCAAGTACGTCGCCTCAAGGACGTTCTACACGAGGAAAGAGCTGATCCTGGGTGCAGACCCCAGGTGGTAGGGTTTATGGCTCTTTCCTCGCGTGCACAGATTCCAAGAATCATCAAAGCCTTGAATCGGGCGCGGCGTATCTTCCCGCCACTCAAGAAGCTTCTCTTTGAAGTCTTCTGGTTTTTGTTCGCGGCGGTCGAAATCGTGCGATTCTTGAGAAGCCTGCTATGATTGTCTCCCCGCCGGGTTCCGTACGCCGATTTTGCGTGTGGGCTCTCCGTCTCCTGTGAACTAACAACTTTCGACTTATGCCGCTTCAAACGCATGTGCCCTAACCCCTTCCCCCTCAGTCACTTCGCACTTTTTCCTTGACAAGTTGTGTACCCCTGCGGTAATATATGTCGTGATTACGGTACCCCAGCGCGGTCTGTCTCGCCCTCTTATACGTCCTGTCTCCTTTTCTCCCCTCTTGCCTCCGTCTTCTCCTCAAAATCTGCTCGCCCCTCGTGTACGCCGCTCCGTGCTGCAACATGTTTTTTCATATCCCGTCTCTCTAACTCCCGCTTTTTCTTTTTCTTACGAGGTGCTACGTGTCCCTCGCCACTCTCTACCCTGCTCCACGTAATCGCGCTCAACTCTTTTCTTTTCATGCGCCTGCGCGCTCTTTGCATCACAACGGAGGGGTGACCCCTTTCCAGCCAAGAATCTTTCAGTTCTTTTTCCTTTCCAAGATCCGCCCCTCTCTTCCGCCCCTTCGGTGTAAGTTTATTAGAATGAACACTTCCGAAAAATGCTTCTGTAACCCCTGTAGAATGAACACTTC
>Ga0137393_10003180_pt1 | contig 10645 bp, 7 predicted proteins | sample 15con2h34BmetaG_FD_101396 | JGI IMG/M metagenome (GOLD analysis project Ga0137393, IMG submission 101396) | Vadose zone soil microbial communities from Angelo Coast Range Reserve, California, USA - 15con2h3.4B metaG | ecosystem: Environmental > Terrestrial > Soil > Vadose zone > Saprolite...
ACCACTGGAAAGAAAGATCCGATGGAGCAGAACCAAACCAACACCAACCACAACTTGATAGTGTTCTCAAAACCGTCCTCGATGTCTCCGGTTAGTGTCCACGATGTCCCCGTTAGTACAAGGACTCTCGACGAGGTACTGGGTGCCGACGATTCAAGTGAGAGTGTAAGAAATGCGGGCAAACGTGGCACGGACACTCTTGTCTGTGCCGTGCGGCACAGCCGCACTTTCTGATTACACCCCGTTGCCCGACAACGCCGCCGCCACGCTCCGGAACATCAACCGGATGTCGAGCCAGAGAGACCAGGAGCACATGTAGGTGAGGTCGTAGCGCAGCTTGACGGAGGGACGGGAGTCGTATTCGACGAGGCTCTGGGCAAGGCCGGCCATTCCCGGACGGACCAGACAGCGCAGATCGAAATCGGGGACTTCATCGAGAATCCGCTCGGCGATCTCCGGCCGCTCAGGGCGAGGACCGACCAGGCTCATCTCTCCCATGATCACGTTGATCAGTTGTGGCAACTCGTCGATGTGGTAGCGGCGCAGGACTCTTCCAACCCGCGTAATGCGCTCGTCGTCGGACTGGGCGTTCGATCCTGCCGATCCCGCGCCCGGCGCACGCATCGAACGGAACTTCCACATGGCAAACGGAACGCCGCCCTTACCCGTGCGCAACTGACGAAACAGGACCGGGCCGTGGTCGTCGAGCCAGATCGCCGCGGCGATCACGATCCAGATCGGAATCGTCAGCACGGCCAGGGCAACCGATACCGCGACGTCAATGCCACGCTTGACGATCGCATTCGCTCCGAAGCCGCATCCGACCATCACCTCGATCAGCGGCTCGTCGCCCATCCATCCCAGGACCGAGGAAACGAGAAGAGCGTCGGCGGATGACGCCAGCAGAAGATAGCCACGCGGCCCGCGAATGCGCAGAAGCTCGAGGCGGCCATGCGGGGCGGCCTCGGACCAGACACAGATCACCTCTTCCACATCATGGACCGTCGCGCGCACCGCCGGATCATCCAGGCGTCCCAGCCACGGCACGCCCGCCTCCGCCGGATTGCTGTCGACGTAACCGATCACGCGAACTCGCTGATCGCCCGCTCCCTGGAGTACGGCGATGGCAGCGGCCACTTCCACCGGATCACCGACGAGAATCGTCTCCCGCGGGCGCACCGGCCAGATCTTCTTCTGCAACGAGCGCCAGATCGGAAACGCCAGCGCTTCCAGCAGCGGAACCGCCAGCAGGATCGAGCGCGGCAGCGGCCGTTCCAGGACCGTCGCCCCGATGGTGACCAGCGCAATCTGAATCAGAAGCGCCACCATGACGATGGGACGGCCGCGCAACGTGATCCGGCGGCGGTAGAAACCAGCCAGCCCCAGTCCGGCAAGAAACGCCGCGCCGAACATCGTCACCATGATGGCGTCGAGCGGTAGCTTTTCCGGAGAAAGAAGAGACCGTGTGAAGGAAAGCGGAACCGTCCGGCGCAGATAGACCACCGTGGTCAGACTCCACCACGCCACCAGGAAATCGCCGGCGATGCCGATGGCAGCCCGGAACGAGCGCTCCAGCGAGCCCGGGCGAATCATCGGACCTCCGTTGTTGCGCCGGCGATCGCGGCCAGCCGGTCGAGTGTCACCGCCCGAGCGTACTCCGCGGCCACGACATGGCGAAGTTGTTCAACCTGATGCGCCCGGAGAGCGTGGTCGAGGAGAAGATCGACCGCGGCACGGGCAAATCCAGCCGTCGACGTTTCGATCCGCGCGTGGCCGGCCAGCGGCGCCAGTCCTCGGAAGGCCAGCGGCGTACCGACGATCGCGCAGCCGGCTTCGGCCGCCTCGAGAGTCTTATTGGACTGACCGCTCCCGAAGCGCAACGGCATCAGCGCCACGCGGATGCCGCGCGCAAAGACGCCGATGTCATCGACCGGAGAGACCAGCGTCACGCCGCGAGCCCGCGCGGCATTGCGCAGCGCCCGCGGCGCGTCGGCGCCTCCCATGATCAGCGTCGCCGAAGGCTGCAGCGCCCGGATGGCCGGCCAGATCTCATCGAGCAGCCACGCCGCGGCATCGGCATTGGCGAAGTAGGGAAACCGTCCCCAGAAACCGAAGTCGTAGGGACGCGGCGCGTTATCGAGCGGCCTGGCGATGATACCGATCGGCACGGCTACCGCATCGCCAAACTCTTCCCGCTCGTCCTCGCTGACGACGACGACCTTGCCGTACAGGCGCGATGCGGCGCGCTCGAGACGAGCCATGCGCCGCTCCTCCATCCGCCAGAGCCATCGCATCAACGGCCCGGCCGCCCTTGCCCTCTCCGCCGCGCTGCGGCGAAGCGAATCGACGGCATCGAGCACCGTCCGGCCCTGGAGCGAATCCTTCACCCAGGGATGCATACGCGAAAGGATCACCACCGACACATCGAATGGGCCGGCCTCATGCCGGGCCCTGTCGATTGCCTCACGCCAGTCGTACGGCGCGGCCATCAGACATTGAAGAGGTAAGCCATCGCGGAGCAATCGCAGCAGTCCCAGCGCGAGGCGCCAGAGTGAGCGTTGCGCCGTGAAGAAATGGAACCGCGGAAGTCCCTCCGGCACCGTTCCGCGTGGCGCAACCAGGGCCACCTCGCCGCTTCGCGCGAGCGCGGAGATCCAGATCGGCGCACGAAGGCGATCGCCGGTGTAGGAAGGCCATGGGAATCGCGATGTGATGATGAGGACCCTCATTGTGGGGAGATACACCACGGGCAGCAGGACGAAGAAATCATTTTGGACCAGCGACAGATTATCAGATCGCCTTCGGTAGAATGCGCGTCCGATGATGAGGTCTCGAGCGGACTGGCCCGCGCGCATCGACCGGTGGCGCGAGTTGGCGACATTCGCTCTGGTTCTGGCTGGCGCGCTGGCTCTCCCCCTCGTCTTTCGCCGCGATCCCTCGGCGATGTTCCGCCTGCCCAAAGCGATCTTTCTGCGGGCGGAGGCGATTCTCATCGTAAGCATAGCGTTGGCCGCGATCTTCGCCGGCGCTCCCATCCCGCGTCCCAGGTGGCGCGACTCCTGGCTGCTTCTGCCGCTGGCGGCGATCGCGACATTCGTGCTTCTCACGCTGACGTCGACGAATCGCGAGCAGAGCATGGGCGCTCTCGGATCGGCCATCGCCACCGCGGTCATCTTTTTCGCCACCGTCGCCGCGGCCCGCTCGGGCGGATGGCTGCTCGTGGCCGCACCGCTCGTGGCAGCCGTGACGAATGCGCTTCTGGTCATCGTCGAGGAAACGAATCTCTGGATGCCGTTCGGCGTACAGGCCGGGATTCCGCATCATCTTCAATGCAATGCCTTGATCGGTAATCCCAACGAAGTAGGCGGCTACCTCGGCGCGGCGGCGCTGGCGATCATCGCCGCCATCGCGGCACGCGACCGCACAAATCGATGGAACGTGCGCGACATCCTCATCGTCGCGGTGCTCGTCATCGCCCTCATCGCCTGCCAGACCCTGACGGCGATCCTCGCCTTCGCCGCCGCCGCGTTTTTCATGATCGTGATCGCCTCCTGGCGAAACGCCGTCCGCATCGCGGCAGTGGCCGTGATCACGGGAGTGCTGCTGGTCGCTCTCGTCACACCGTTCCGTCTCCGGGCCGTCAATGTGGTCACCTGGATCCGCACGGGCGACTACAACGCCATCGTCACCGATCGCCTGACGCCGTTCGTGGCGGCGTGGTCGATGTTCACTGACCATCCGCTCGCCGGCGTGGGACCGGGCGCGTTCGCCTGGCAGTACTACGACTATAAGATCCACGCGGAGCAGCGCTATCCCTCGCTTCGTCACGCCTACAACCGCGGCGTCAACTTCGGCGAAGTCCACAATGACCACCTGCAGGCGCTGGCCGAAGGAGGCATCATCGGTTACGGCGCCTTCCTTGCGCTGATCGGAGCGCTCGGATTCCTGTCATTCACGATCCCGTCGACCGCGCCCGATTGGCGACGACGTTTTGCACATCATCTGGCGTTGCCACTGGCGGTCTTCTGGATCGTGTTGTCGATCGCGCAGTTTCCGATGGAGACAACGGTAATCAGGGCCCTGGTGGTGCACCTCGCGGCTCTCTGTGTCGGGTGGCGCAACACATGAGCCGCGGAATCACAGCCGTTCGCGGTGCCGCGCTGCTGCTGCTCATCGCCGCCACCGTTTACGCGCTCGATCGATGGACCGTCAAACCTCTGCGCTGCGGGCACGCCGCATCCCTCGGCGCCGCCGCGCTCGACCGCGAATTGCCGACCCCTTTCCAGACGCAACGCCTGGCCCGCCAGATCCGCGACGATCTGCAAGGCTGTGAGTGCATCTCCCCTCCCGACGCCAGCATCCCCATGACCCTCGGCGCCGCCGCCGAAGCCAGCGACGATCCCCGGGTCGCCGTCGCCGAATACCAGCGCGCCCTCCAACTCGACCGCCGTCCGGAGATCTACTTCCACCTGGGGTTGATGCAACAGGAGACGCTCAACCGTTCCGCCGCCCTCGAGAACATCGTCCGTGCCTGCGCCTTCGACCCCGCCAGGCTGGCGGACATTCCCTACGAGGATGTGAGGAAGGACACCGAGCAACGGTTGCGGGCTATGTACGGGGCGGGTTGGGTTCCGTAGGCCGTATGCCGGTCAGGCGACTCGTCGACAAGTGCGAGCGGCCACCGGCTGGAAATCCCGGCCACGCGCCGATTCTTCCGGTGGAGGTTTGCCGAGGCGCGTACACACCTCAAGTGCAAGAGGCGGAAGGAGATAACTCATCTCCCCGGCCGGCGGGGCGCACGCTAGACACGGTGGGGACGCACGTGCGGCGACGGGGCGACGCATTGCGGACAGGGGCCGCCACACCTGCGGCGACGGGGCGACGCATTGCGGACAGGGACCGCCCCACCTGCGGCGACGGGGCGACGCATTGCGGACAGGGGCCGCCACACCTGCGGCGACGGGGCGACGCATTGCGGACAGGAGCCGACGCACATGCGGCGACGGGGCGACGCATTGCGGCGCGGGGCCGACGCACGTGCGGCGATGGGGCGACCCATTGCGGACAGCGCCCGCCGCACCTGCGGCGACGGGGCGACGCATTGCGGACAGGCGCCGACGCACATGCGGCGACGGGGCGACGCATTGCGGACAGGGACCGCCGCACCTGCGGCGACGGGGCGACGCATTGCGGACAGGGACCGACGCATGTGCGGCGACGGGGCGACGCATTGCAGACAGGGACCGCCGCACCTGCGGCGACGGGGCGACGCATTGCGGACAGGGGCCGACTCACCTGCGGCGACGGGGCGACGCATTGCGGACAGGGGCCGACGCTCTGCTGAGCGGGAGGGACACACGTGCGACGCCCAGGTGCCGCGTTGCCACACGAAGGGGTGCGCATGACGTCGGCGTGCTGATCGCCGCCGCACGAGGCGGCGTAAAGATCGTCGAGGTCGGAGACTTCGTTCCCGCAGCCCACTGAATCGTAGTGACTAGGTGCGATAGAAAAACGAAGGTCTGGCCCCACTCATTCTCCCCCACCCTTCGCGACGGCGACATCGACTTCTCCGCCTCGGCGCCGGCTCAATCAACGGAAGGCAGGTCGGTGCTCGTGGGTAGGAGAATCCGCGCTGGCGTCACTCCTACTGCAGAGAGGTGGCGAACCCCGCGATGAAGGTCTTTCTTTCGTCGACCGCACAAGACCTGGTGGCCTACCGGAGAGTGGCCGACGACACGATCCTGCGGTTGTTTCAGCAGGCCGTGGTGATGGAGCGCTTCGGCGCACTGCCGGCGAGGCGGTGGCCGAGTGCGAGCGCATGGCCCGCGAGTGCGACGTGCTGGTGTGCATCGTCGCGCACCGCTACGGCTTCGTTCCCGACAAAGGACTGGGCAGCATTACGCGGCGGGAAGTGGAGGCGGCCAGGGCAGCGGGCAAGGAAGTGCTGGTCTGGATCGTGGCGGACGACTTCTCCTGGACCGAGAAGAAGGAGCAGGACCTCCTCGCCGACCCCACAGTGCTCGCCGACCCGGTGCGCGTGGCGGACGTCGCGGCGGGTGTCCAGGCGCTGCTCGACTTCAAGGCCTGGCTTCGCGCGAGCTTCGTCTGCGAAACGTTCACTACTCCGGACGACCTGGGACGCAAGATCGCCGTCGCGTTGAGTGCACGCGGAAAGGCACCTGCGGCGGCTACCAGCACCCAAAACCGCGGCGAAGTCCACATCGTGCATGCGCTTCAGCCAGCGCCGCATTTTCACGGCCGCGAGGAATTGGTCCGCGATCTCGGCGCCTGGGTCTCCGACCTGACCTCGCCGGACCGGGTCTGGTCTCTGGTAGCGGCTGGAGGCACTGGCAAGACGGCAGTGGTCGATAGGGTCATCGACGGCATGAGACCCGGCGAAGCGAACGTGCTGGTCTGGTCGTTCTACGAACAGCCCGACGCCGACGCCTTCCTGCGCGAGTGCAATCAACTCTTCCTCGGCGAGGAGGAGGGACCGGCTGGGGGGCGTCTGGAACGGCTCGAGCGCGGGCTGCGCGACGGGCGGCCGCACCTGATCGTCCTCGACGGCCTGGAGCGTGTGCAGGAGGATGCCGGCGGCGGCAGGGTGCGCGGCGAGTTGTCGGATCACACCCTCAAACTCCTCCTTCGGACTATGGCCGCCGGCCTCGGACGGGCGCGGGCGCTGGTGACCTCCCGATATCCCCTGGTCGATCTCCAGGATTGGACGAACCGGGGATATCGCGACACCTCTCTCGACGACCTCTCGCCGGAGGCGGCGGTGGCTGTCCTACGCGGCTGGGGTGTGGTCGGGAACGACGAAGCGTTGCGCGCGGCGGCGGCCCAGGTGGGCAACCACGCGCTCTCGGTGGCGGTGCTCGGCTCCTATCTTCGCTCCTTTGCCGACGGGCGCATCGAAGCGGTCAAGGAGTTCGACCTCGACGCGGTGACGGGGGACGACCCGAGGGCGGCCAAGCTCGCACGGGTGCTCGCTTATTACGCGCAGCGGCTGCCGGAGGAGGAGCGGGAGCTCCTGGCCAGGCTGTCCGTGTTTCCTAGCGGAGTGACGATCGATCTGCTCGGCGTGTTGGTGGACGCCGGCGGCGAGGTGGCGGGACTCCTTCTGAAGGCAAAGCCGCGTCTCGTTGCGTTGCTGGGAAGTCTCCGTGCGCGTGGGCTGGTCTTCCAGTACCGCAGTGGCGATGCGGTCACCTGGACCGCACATCCGTTCCTGCGCGAGCGCTTCCGTGAGTTGCTCGGCTGCCCGGCCGAGCGGGTCTTCGATACCGTGGCACAAGCCCTCGGTGCCGGACTGGAGAAGCGTCCCGAAACCAAACCGAGCGATCCGGCCACTCTCGACCGGTACGAACGCCTGATCGAGGCCACGCGGCTCGCTGGACGGGAGCAGGAGGCGCTCGACCTCTTCTTACATGGGTTGGGAAACTACCGGCACCTCGGGTGGGTGCTCGGCGAGTACGAACGAGGCTATCGCATTCTCGCGGCGTTCAGCGCGACGGGTCGGCCCGAGGATCTCGGCGTGACAATGGCACTGCCGCCGCGGACCCTGCTCGCCGCCAGTCTCGCCCTGTTCGCGCTGCAGCTCGGCCGGCTGGAGGAGGCGCGAGCGATCCGACGGCTCGACGACGGCTGGACGAAGTCGCTTGCCGATCCCAGTGAGACATCGGTCGGTCTCCGGAACTCCAGCGAGGTGACGTTCGACCTCGGCCGTCTGGCCGAATCGCTGGAGCTTGCAAACGAGGCCAGGAGCGAGGCCGAGACGGCTACGGACGATAAACAGAGGATGATGTCCCTAGCCCGTCGTGCCATCGCCGCTCACACCTTGGGCGATGTCGTCACAGCGCGCGCTGACTATGGTGTCGCAACCGAGCTGGAAGGTCAGCCACTTTACTCGTTGCGAGGGTCGCAGCACGCGCGACATCACATCGACCTGGGCGAACTCGCCGCGGCTCGAGCGTTGGCCGACAACGGCTTGACGATGGCGCGCAGCAATGGCTGGAACGACGAGATCACATGCTTCCACGCGTTGCTGGCTCGGATCGCCCTCGCCGAGGGCGAGGATCCCACGCCTCATCTCGACGCGATCCGTGCCTGGACCTCGCGGACCGGCGATATGGAGTACATCATCGAAGCGCACCTCCTCTCGGCGCGACACCTGCTCTCCCGCGGCGACACCCAAGCCTCCCTTGGCGAGGCGGAGACCGGTCTGCTCCACGCCGTGGCCTGCGGGTTCGGCCTTCGGCGAATCGAGCTGCTGGTCACGCTGGCTCGCATCCGGCTGGCCTGGCCCGATCCGCCCAAGGCGATCCAGGCAGCGCGGGAGGCGCTCGACCTCGCCGCTCATCCGGACTGCGGCTACGCCTGGGGCGAAGCCGACGCGGCACAGGCCTGGGGCGAGGCGTACTTCGCCAACGGCGAGCTCGCCCTCGCGGAACGCGCCTTCACCCGCGCCCTCGAAGTGCGCCGGCGGATCGAACACCCCGGAGCCTCGGAAACGGAGCGCTGGCTCGCCCGCACGGTCTAGGACCTGTCAGCACTCGTAGTGCTTGTGTGATCGCCGCCCGAAGGAGCGACCCAACTCTTTCCGCCTTTCTCAATCAAAGCGACTTCCCGCGATGGGGAAGCGCCGCCGGCATGGTCCGTGAGAAATCTTGGTATTCTTCGACCGTGCTGGCCCCTACACCTCGCGATCTCTTAACCGATCCGCAGGGACGTCCGTACTTCCTGTGGGACATGGAGCTGACGCTCGATGAATTCGAACGAGCGCTGACGGATCGGGACTCTTCGACGCGCGCATATCTGATCGGGAAACTGATGCGCCAGGCAAAGCCCGATGACGCCTTGCAGTTCGTCTCGCCGCAACAGATCGCCGATGAATGGCCTTCGATCGAGCGCTATCTGGGCAAGTCCCGCCCGTTCTGGGCGTGGCTGCTCGAACAGTGGGAGCGGCTTGGGTACGTGACGAATCATCCCGACTTCGCGGCTTCGCGTGACATCGGTCTCACCCGAAGACGCGAAGGCGCGAAGGGGAAGCGGCCATTGAACGTTGAGTAAGGCTCGGCTTACCCGCATTTCTCACACTCTCACTGGAATCGTCGGCACCCTGTTACTCGTCGAGAGCCCTTCTCCCCCAGCGCTTTTCAGCTGGGGGAGAAGGACTCTCGAATAAGGGAGTCGCAAGTGGTTCATGCAGACTGTGAGAAATGCAGGTCACCCCCTCCTTGGATTCCCGAACACCAGCACACCATCCACCGTGATATCCACGTCCGGCGTTTCGCCGGGAGGCACTCCGACGATCGTGAAGACATACGTTCCGATCTGGTCGGGGTCGATCGGGCCGGAGATTCGGCCGGTGCTGTTGAGTTGTGCTTTGACGAGCGAGGCGTAACCCGGTCCGAGGTAGTTGCCGGACTTGTCGCGGGGGGTGACGGTGATCTGGACCGTCCCGGCGGCGGGACGGGTCAACTTGACGTCGGTGTTGGCGCGGTCCGGCTTCACCTTCACGAATGCTTCGAGACGCTCGACGCGGTGCACGTGGCCGGTGCGCTCCATCTCCCAGTCGAGGACGGCTTCGAATCCGTAGGATCCGGCGACGGTGGTCTGATCGAACGTGCCGACGTAGATTCCGTGGCCCTGGTCTTTCAGATCGATCGTCACGACGTCCTGCGGCGTGACGCGCTTGAGCAGACCTTCATTGGTCACGGCCGCAATCTTGCGGTCGTAGGGCGTCAGCTTGTCGCCGGAGGGGGTGGTGGTGATGCCGGTTGATTTGTCGGGAACGCGCTGATCGTGAAGGATCGTGCCGAGGCTGGCCAGCGGACGCTGGATACGGACGCGAATCGATCCCGGGGGAAGGCTGTCCAAGCGCTTGCCGTCCCAGTCGACGATCGCGCGCACCGTCAGCCTATCGCCCGTCGAGGCACGGCCTGGATCGACCGCCAGCGTGTAGTCGAGATGCCGTTCGAGGATGAGCGCGCTGAGCGAGTACGGAACGGGATCGGTGGTCTGATTCACTCCTCGCTTCACGCGGACCTTCCAGGTGCCGACGTCGGACGGCTTGATATTGAACATCTGGAACGAGCCCTGCGGCGTCTTCTGAGACGTGTCAGGGATGGCTGCCGTCCCGTTCGGACGGAAGACCTCGAGGTCGAGCGCCAGGCGCGTCGGCGGTGCCCACTGCACGCTGAAGACGACGCGTTGCGCCGAGTGGTCGATGATCACCGGCTGCGGGGCGCTCGGACCCTTGCCGGTCATCGTGTCGTGAAAGACCAGACCCATCGAGGCCGTGTTGCCCTTCAGGAGAGCGATGAGCGTCATGCCGAGGGCGTCGAACATCGTGGTGGCGTTGGCGCTGATGAACGAGACACCCGACGTCTCGAAAGAAACGTTCGTCAGCAGAGCCTGATCGACGGCGGCGGGCGTGCCGAACCCGATCGTCTGGATGGGAACGAACCGCTTTCTCAACTCCTGCGGAAAGCCGCTGACGGGAAGGAGACCGAGAAATCCGCTCCCGGTCGGCTCGATCAGCGGCGCGGTGTTCTGGATGCCGACCGTCACGACGACCAGCGAGAGATCGTGGGCCGGATCGAGCTTCCACTGCTTCATCGCTTCATTGATTCCGCCGCCGATC
>Ga0137393_10003196_pt1 | contig 10626 bp, 7 predicted proteins | sample 15con2h34BmetaG_FD_101396 | JGI IMG/M metagenome (GOLD analysis project Ga0137393, IMG submission 101396) | Vadose zone soil microbial communities from Angelo Coast Range Reserve, California, USA - 15con2h3.4B metaG | ecosystem: Environmental > Terrestrial > Soil > Vadose zone > Saprolite...
AAGCGCGGCGGCCGTTACTTCTTCTCGAAGAACAACGGCCTGCAGAACCAGTCCGTCGTCTACACGGTCGACAAGTGGGGCGACACACCGCGTGTGCTGCTCGATCCGAACGGCTGGTCGAAGGACGGCACCGTGGCGCTCGGCGGTCTGGCCATCACCGACGACGCCAAGTACGCCGCGTATCAGGTGGCCGAGGCCGGATCGGACTGGGAAACCATCCGGGTGGTCGATGTCGCCACCGGACAGCAGCTCCCCGACGAGATCAAGTGGGTCAAGTTCTCGGGCGTCTCCTGGACGAAAGACGACAAGGGATTTTTCTACTCGCGCTTCCCGGCCGTTGAGGCGGGCAAGGCGTACCAGAGCCTCAACCGCGACCAGAAGGTTTACTACCATCGCCTCGGCACGCCTCAATCCGACGACGTCGTCGTTTACTACGACTCCGCGCAGCCGGCGTGGAACCACGGCGCCGAGGTCACCGAGGATGGACGCTACCTGATCATCGGCACCTCCTCCGGGACCGCGGCGAAGAATCAGGTCCACGTCAAAGATCTTCAGGACCCGTACGCCATGCCGGTCACGGTCGTCGACAAGATCGAGAACGACTACTCGTTCGTCGGCAACGACGGGCAGGTCCTCTACTTCCGCACCGACCTGAACGCGCCGAAGGGCCGCCTCATCGCCATCGATCTCCGCAACCCCGCCCGCGAGAACTGGAAAGAGATCGTTCCCGAGAGCGACGCCAAGCTGCAGGCCGTCGACTACATCGGCCATCGGTTTGTCGTCGATTACCTCCGCGACGCGCACAGCGAGATCCGCCTGTTCGACACCGGCGGCAAGCTCGTTCGCACGATGGAGCTCGACGGCATCGGCAGCGCCGGCGGTTTCAGCGGCCGCTCCGACGACAGCGAGACCTTCTACACTTTCTCCAGCTTTGCCACGCCGCCGAGCGTCTATCGCTACGACCTCGCCAGCGGCGAGAAGCAGCTCCTCTTCCGCGCCAAAGTGGCGATGAACCCCGAGGACTACGTCGTCAAGCAAGTCTTCTACACGTCCAAGGACGGCACCAAGGTGCCGATGTTCATCTCGTACAGGAAAGGCCTCAAGTTCAACGGCGACAACCCGACGCTCCTCTATGGCTACGGCGGATTCGACATCTCGATGACCCCCGGCTTCTCCGTTTCGCGCCTCACCTGGATGAACATGGGCGGCGTCTACGCGGTGGCGAACCTTCGCGGCGGCGGCGAGTACGGCGAAGCGTGGCACGAAGGCGGGATGAAGCTGCACAAGCAGAACGTCTTTGATGACTTCATCGCCGCGGCCGAATATCTGACGAAGAACGGCTACACGAAGCCGGCCAGGCTGGCGGTGCAGGGAGCAAGTAACGGCGGCCTGCTCGTCGGCGCGGTGCTGACGCAGCGTCCGGACCTCTTCGGCGCGACGCTGCCCGCGGTCGGCGTCATGGACATGCTCCGCTTCAATCAATTCACCGCCGGCCGTTACTGGGTCGACGACTACGGCTCGTCCGCCAATCCCGAGGAGTTCAAGGCCCTCTACGCCTACTCGCCGTACCACAACATCAAGCCGGGAACGAAGTACCCGGCCACGCTCATCACCACGGCCGACACCGACGACCGCGTCGTGCCAGGACACAGTTTCAAATTCGCCGCGTCCATCCAGGAAGCACAGGCCGGCCCCGCGCCGGTGCTGATCCGCATCGAGACCCGGGCCGGACACGGCGGCGGCAAACCGACCGGGAAGATCATCGAGGAAGCGACCGATCAGATGGCCTTCCTCGTGAAGAACCTCGGCATGACGTTGCCGAAGGGGTTTTAGAAAGGCAGTAGATTAGTGATTTGCAGGTTAGGGCTTGCTAGGTCAACTGGCCTCCTAATCCACTAATCGACCAATCCACAAATTACAACGAACGCACCAAAGGAACCCAATGAAAGACATCGTCATCCTCGACGGCGCACGCACGCCGATGGCCGAATACAACGGCTCCTTCAGCGACATCACCGCCATCGACCTCGGAGTCATCGCCGCGAAGGAAGCGCTCTCGCGCAGTGGCGTCGCGCCGGAGGAAGTGAATCACGTCATCGTCGGTAACGCCCTGCAGACCTCGGGCGACGCCATCTACGGCGCCCGTCACGTCGGACTCAAAGCCGGTGTGCCCAAAGAGGTTCCGGCGCTCACGCTGAACCGCCTCTGCGGTTCCGGCATCCAGTCGATCATCAGCGCCGCCGAGCAGATCCAGCTCGATGAGGCCACGACCATCCTCGCCGGCGGCATGGAGAACATGTCGCAGGCGCCGCACGTCATCCGCGGCGCGCGCAAAGGGCTCAAGCTCGGCCAGGGAGCCCTCGAAGATTCGCTGATGGTGGCGCTTCTCGACAGCTACGTCGGCCTGTACATGGCGCAGACATCAGACAACCTGGCGCGAAAGTACAACATCTCGCGCGAGGAGCAGGACCAGTTCGCCCTGCGCAGCCAGAAGTGCGCCGCCGATGCCGCGAGCGCGGGACGCCTGCAGGACGAGATCGTGGCCGTGCCGGTCGGCCGTAAAGGGGAGCGGATCACCGCCGACGATCACCTGCGCCCCGATACGACGATGGAAGGGCTGGCGAAACTGAAGCCGGCCTTTGCCAAAGACGGCTTCGTCACCGCCGGCAACGCCAGCGGCATCGTCGACGGCGCGGCTATGGTCGTGGTCACCTCGGCGGACAATGCGAAGAACAAGAAGCCGCTCGGGCGCATCGTCTCGTGGGGCATCGCCGGCTGCGATCCCGACATCATGGGCATCGGTCCGGTCCCTTCGACGAAGATCGCCCTGAAAAAGGCTGGGATGTCACTTCCAGAGATCGATCTGATCGAGATCAACGAAGCCTTCGCCGGCCAGATCCTGGCCGTGTCGAAGGAGCTCGGCGTCGATATGGAGAAGCTGAACGTCAACGGCGGCGCCATCGCCCTCGGCCATCCGCTGGCGGCCTCCGGAACGCGCCTCGTCATCACCCTGCTCTACGAGCTGCGCCGCCGCCGGAAACGCTACGGCCTGGCCTCGGCATGCATCGGCGGCGGACAGGGCATCGCCATCATCGTCGAGAGCCTGGCTTGATGATTTCCCGGCTGCGACGGTTTCTCGGAGCACAGACAGGAGTATCTGTGCCACATGGGCACTCTGTGCCGGAAAAGCAGGACCGGTGTGGCACAGACACTCTTGTCTGTGCCGGCCGCTCCCGAATCCTGCTGGTAACCGCGCTGCTAGGACTCGCATCCTCCGCCTTCGCCGTCGACACGGTTCGCATCGCTCCGATCATCAATCCTCCCGTCGGAATGGCCGTGCATGGCGCGGCCGAATTGCAGATCAGCGGAACGAGCATCGTCCGCGCCGTCGACGGGAAGGAGATCTCGAATAAGCGCATCTCGCAAATGGACCGCGAGGAGTACACCGACACGACGCTCACCCGCGATGCGGCAGGCGTGCATTCGCGCCGCGTCTACGGCCGCGTGCTGCATGGCGATGAGAACAGCAGTGAATTCGGTGCCATGAACGGACGCACCCTGCAGTTCGTGGTGAAGGGGAAGAACATCGACGTCACGTCCGGCGACGGCAAGCCGCTCGACGACGATGAGCGGATGGGACTGATCGAGCTCGCCCAGCGATCGCTCCGCGTAGAGGCCACCAATCTCTGCATCGTCAACTATCCGCTGGTCGTCGGCGCGTCGTGGAGTGTTCCGGCCGCGCAGCTCGCCGATTGCTACGACTCGCTCGGCCACGGTGTGAAGACCATTCCCGCCCGGGCCACGCTTCGCGCGATCGAGCAGCGCGCCGGCCATCCGGTGGCCATCATCGAGCTGTCGTTCGTGCGCACCGTCGACCGCATCGGCGCGCTCATCTTCGACACCCCCGCCGACGCGGCGGTGACGTCCACCATCGAGGTCACGCTCGATATCCCGGCCCGATGGAACCGTGTCACCGTGACGACGCTCTCCGGCATCACCCATCCCAAAGGGCCGGACGCCCCATCGTTGACCACCGAGGTGCGGGCCCGGGAGATGCTGACCTCCGCGCCATGACCGCTAACCTGTTTGTCTCGGAATGGCTGCCGCGTCCGCGCTCGTTGTGGCGACGCGTGAGACCGGTCCTTCTCATCGCATCCCTGCTGCTGGTCTGTTCCGCGGCCATCGCTGCGCCCGTGAAACACGCGGTCGTGACGCTCGACGTGAAAGACGCCGACATTCATGACGTCCTCAAATCGATCCAGAAGCAGTGCGGCATCCGCAACCTGATCATCGATCCCGGCGTGACGGGAGGCGGCACGTTCCTCTTCCGAAATGTGCCGTGCAGAACGGCGCTCGACACCGTGCTGCGCGTGAACGGGCTTGCGGCAACGAGCGACTCCGGGACCGTCGTGGCGGTTCGATCTCGATGAGCAGGCGCAGCGCGATCAAACTGGCGATCCTGGCGATTCTCGCGGGAGGCGTGGTGGCGCTCTACTTCTCGCCTCTCCGCGCCTACATCACCAAGGCCCATCTGAACGATCTGATCGTCTGGCTTCGGGGACTCTGGTACGGACCGATCGTGCTCATCGTCCTCTACGCCGCCGGCTGCGTCTTCGCCGTTCCCGCCAGCATCTTCGTCATCGCCGCCGGCGTGATCTGGGGATGGAAGCTCGGCGCGGTCTACGCCATCACCGGCGGCATGCTCGGCGCCATCGCCTCGTACTACGTCGGCGGATTCCTCGGCGAGGGTCTGCTCGAGAAATTCGGCAACGCCGGCCGCGCCGTCCGCCGGCAGGTCGAGAACGCCGGCTTCACCTCCATGCTGATCGTCCGCCTCATCCCCGGCCCCCCCTTCGCCGTCTGGAACTACGCCGCCGGCATCGCCCGCATGCGCTTCCGCGACTACTTCTGGGCCACCCTCCTCGGCGTCGTCCCCTCCCACATCGTCTTCACCTACTGCGCCGACTCCCTCGTCAACGGCACGATGACGCAAGGCGACGCCCTCCGCCGCCTGGCCATCGTCTGCGCCCTGCTGCTGGCGCTAATCGCGATTCCGTTGGTGATCAAGAAACGCCTGGGCGCGAAAATCATCCCGCCCGAGGGGTGATATCGGGCCGATCTTCGGACTCCTGGGACGCGCGCAGGGGGACTTTAGTGGGTGGAGGCTTCGAGGCGTTCGAGGCGCGCTTGCATGTCGGCGAGGGTTGCTTCGAACGATTGCTCCCTACTTTCGAGCGCGCGGACGCGGCGATCGAGATCGGCGTGGGAGAACTTAATCATTGCCTGCGTATCGGCGAAGCCGGTGCGCATTTCCAGCCGAATGTCAGCGGTCTCACGTCGCAGTTCCTCCGTAACTCCGATGATCCTCTCGGCGATCAGTTGCACCTGACCTTTGAATGCTTCCGTCGCGACCTCAAAATAATGCCGGTTTTCGGCCGAAAGCCGGTAGGTGTCTCCTCGAGCTGCTGCCGCGCTGCTTCGGACAGGCGTTTCAGATTGTATCGTCGGTCATCGGCCTATTTTACCTCGCCCTGGAGAACATTCGCAGACGACACAAGGGAATCCATGACGTCGCGGCTCTCTATATAGCAACATGGTCCATTTGTTTCCTCAGCGGCGCGCGGTAGTGTGCTGCGCATTCCTGCTCGTCACAGCCGGGCCGGTGTGCCTCAGCGCGGCGCCGACGCGTCCGAGTACGGGGTCGACGCATGCTCCGCGGCCGGCCGTAGGCATCGCCAGAGTGTTTCCGCAGATCGCGGCACCTGGCGAAAAGGTCACGATCGTTCTTTCGAACGCGGGCGACGTCCTGGTTCGAAGCGTCTGGTTCGGCGGGCACGAGGCAACGATCGAGTCTCAAGGCGGCGGTGTGGTCTACGTTGTTGTCCCGAACGAATTGCGACCCGACGAGACGCCGCCGATCCGCGTCAAAACGCCGATCGGCATCCCGAATTACACGGAGTTTCATGTCAAGAGTACCGTGATACCTCCGCTAACAATCGTGAAGGTAGCGCCGGAGAGGGCGCTTCCCGGGATGCTTGTCAGCATCCAACTCTCGCGCCCGTTGAACACGCAGGCGGACATCAAACTTCTCTTCGGCACGACCCCAGTCCCGGTTACTCCAGATAACGGGCGCCCGATTCTGGTAGCCCTGGTTCCCGATGCGCACAGCGGCAAAACGCTCATCACTCTCGTGGAAGGTAAACACTCGGCGTATACCCCATTCGAGATCATCGAGCCACGACTGTTCGGAATCCCGCGCGCGTGGCTGACGAATGGCATCCTCGCGCTGACCGGTCTCGGCTTACTCCTCACATTGGTACTGCGCTACGTCTGGAACCGGAACCAGCTTGAGCAGGTGCTAAATCAATACGATGCGATCCGGCGATTCGACGGCCAAGCGAAGTCTGAACCCGACCACGGAACGAAAGTGGATGGGCTGTCCGAGGCGACTCCACCAGCGGTACCGGAGCCGCTGGCGCGGTTGTGCGCGTCCGGCAACTGCATTCTCTTCGCCGGCCCCGGCCTCGGCGCACAATCCTTTCTCCCGACGCGATACGAGGCACTCGTTCATCTCGTCGAAAAGGCCGCGCTCGACGATACACTCCAGAAACAACTGGGAGATGCCCTTCGTGGGGACCAACTCCGATTCGTCGCCGAAGCTCTGAGCTCGCAAGTCGAACGCGAGACTCTCATCGCCGAGCTCACTGCACTCTACCTCCACAACAATGCCGACCTTTCGGAAGCCCATACACTGCTGCAACGCATTCCGTTCGCCGGGATTCTGACGACAGGATGGGATGAGCTCATCGACAAGGCATTCGACAAACGTCGCCCGGCCGTCGTGAATGGCGAGGCCGACGCGGAGCAGGCGTATCAGCAGGACGCGTTCTTCATCGCGCGTCTCAATGGCAACCTGCGCGCCCCGCAGTCGCTCGTCTTCGGCGAAGAGTACTATCGCACGCTCTATGAGCGGCCGACGTACGCGCGGTTCGTGGCATCGCAGGTATTGAGTCACCCGCTGCTGTTTGTCGGAATGTCGCTCGCTGGAATCGAAGACTTCTTCAGCGTCTTCCGGTTCCCGCTACGGGCGACGCCGGAGAGCTACGCCATCGTTCCGTTGACGCGATTGTGGGCAACGCAGCAACAGCGGTTTCGCGCGAACTACGGAGTGGAACTGATTGGATACGAAGTGACGCCCCACCATGAACAGCTCGTGAAATTCCTGACGGAAGTCGTGAAGAGGTACCGGGCTCACTCTTCGCAGCCGGACGAGCCGCAGCTCTCCACAGCAAAGCTTCACCGCGTCCGGCTGGAGAACATCGGTCCCTTCCGGCGTCTGGAGTTCGGGGCTCTCCAGGACGGTTGGAACGTTCTCCTCGGCAACAACGGCGCGGGCAAATCGACCATCCTGAGAGCAATCGCGCTCGGTCTTTGTGGCGATGATCCGGAGGCAGCCATGGCCGGCGCGTACCTGCTGCGGCGCGGCGCCCGCGCGGGAAACATCGAACTGCAGGTCGGCGACGTCACGTATCGGACCGAGCTCCGTCGCATCGGCAACCGCGTTCTCACGACGCCCGCGCAATTCGCACTACCGCAAAAAGGCCACTCGCTCGTGCTCGGCTTCCCGCCATTACGCGGAATCTCTTCGCGCGATCCGAGCGGTCCTTCCGCGATCCACTCAAGCGAGCCACGTGTGGCAGATCTCCTCCCGCTGATTCGGGGAAGTATCGATACACGGCTCGATTCACTGAAGCAATGGCTGGTGAATCTCGAAGTGAACTCGATCGCCGGCAATGAAGTCTCCAGCGCGGACGCTGCCCGCAATCGTGGCATCGTGCTGTCCTTCTACGACATCCTGCACAAGTTCACTCCAGGCCATCAGGTTGAAGCGGGACGCGTTGATCGGACGACGTGGCAGGTGTACGTCACGACCGCGGATGGGGACGTGCCCATCGACAACGTCAGCCAAGGCATGAGCTCCATCTTCGGATGGGTCGGCACTCTCATTCAGCGCATGTACGAGATTTATGTGGATTCCGCCGTGCCGACGCAGGAACCGGCACTCGTACTCGTCGACGAGATCGATGCCCACCTTCATCCTGAATGGCAGCAGGTCCTGACGTCGATAGTGAAGGAGCACTTCCCGAACGTGCAGATCATTGCAACGACACATTCGCCGCTGCTAGTTGCCGGGATGAAGCAGGAAGAGCTCATGATTGCCCGTCGCGACGAGGCCGACCCGTCGCACATCGATGTCTTCCGCAGTCCGATCAGTCCCGAAGGACTGCGCGCGGATCAGATTCTCACCAGTCCGATCTTCGGTCTCCTGAGCACGCGCGGTCCGAACACGAACGCAGAGATGCGGCGACTATCCACTCTCGTGGGCATGTCGAATCGAACGGCGGAGGAAGAGGCTGAGTTCCGTGAGCTGCAGACCAAGCTCATGCGCATTCTGACTCCGGGCGAAAGCGTGGAGGACCGGCGATACGATCTCGCGGATCAGCAGGCTATCGAAGCTCGGATCGAACGCAGCATGGGCGAAATAGCGGACGCCAGCGATGAGGTCAAGATTGAAGCGAAAAAACGTCTCGACCATCTAATGGAGAACCAGAAATGATTCACGTCGAACCCGTCGAACCGGACGATGACTTGTGGCGGGAATGGTGTACGCGAGCCGCTCGCGAGACGGCGGCATTGATCTCGGGAAGTCAAAAGACTATCAAGGAGGATCTGTACAAGGAAGGCCGGGACTGGATCTTCCGGTTGTTCCATGGAAAATGTGCGTATTGTGAAGTCCGGCTCGACGAGAGTCAGCGCTACGGCGACCTCGATCATTTCCGGCCAAAGAAGCGCGTCACAGACGAGCACGGAAAAATCGTGTTCGTGAAAGGCTCCGCGCATCCCGGTTATTTCTGGCTTGCCTACGGTTGGACCAACCTTCTCCCGTCGTGCCTGGGTTGCAATCGCCCCGGGACGGGACCGGACGGCCTGAAGAGCGGGAAATGGGACAAGTTCCCGATCGCCGGCCTGTACGCGGTCACGGATCGCGACGATCTGAAACGCGAGAAACCGTGGCTCCTGAATCCGTATGAGGACAATCCGGACGATCACCTCGAGTTCGATTTTCTCACAGGCATCGTCGGCCCAAAAACGCCGCGTGGCAAGAAAACGATCGGGATGCTTGGCCTCAATCGCGAGGGGCTTGTCGACGCTCGAATCCGCACGATGAATACCGTGCGGTCCCTGTGGGGCGAGTACACCGAAGCGGTCGCACGCCTAGAATCCTCCCGCGCCGACGAGAAAGAGCCGTTCATCACCGAGTACCAGAAGGGAATTGCACCCTTCTCTGCAATCGCACGGGCGTTCATCCGCCGTGGTACTGAAGAGCTGCAGGCCCGCGTCATCCAACGAAGCGCGCTCACGCCATCGTCCCCTTGAACCGCATCACCAGCGCGGATCTCGAAGCTCCTCGAAGAGCTTTCGCACCGCCATCACGACGGGCAAAGGGATCAATCCATCGGCAACAATTCGCGCGGGGCACCCTGTAGAAATATCCGTATCAGCGAACCGCGATCAGCATCGCCCTCGCCTCTCTGGTTGGTTTCCCCTACCTCACCTCCCGTTGTTGCACCCCGCCGCACTCGTCTGGCAATTCGGGACGAACACGGTGATCCTCCCGAAGGCGGAACTGCTGATCGTGCCGTTGCTCACGTTGAACGAGAACGTGTCGACGCCGAGGAAACCAGTGTTGGGCGTGTAGCTCACCTGCGGGCTTGGCAAGTTGTATGGGACAGTGGTGATCAGTTGATTCGCGCTGTCGCGCAGGACGCCGCCCGGTGGCAGAGCGGTGATCGTGTACATCAGAGCGGTGACGCCCGGCGTCGTCAGCGAGAGCATCGGGACGTCGTTGCTGCCGACGTTCCCGCTCGCCGTCGTGCGCACCTGGAGACCGCGCGCCGGACCAGTGAGCCTCTCGTCCACACGGCCCTGAATGGCGAAGAAGGTGAACCCACTTTGCGCCGAGGCGCGCAACTGATCGAGCACGCTGAAGCTGAATGTGCCGTCTCCGCCGATAGGCATCGACGGCGGTACCGGCATGACCACGTTGGGGATCTGTTGGGCCGGAGCCTCGAAATCCGAGTTGGTGAGATTGCCGTCGCCGCTGGTGGCGACCCAATAGAAGAATGTGTCGAGCGAATCAATCGTGCCGCGGTTGGTGGGCAGGACCACGTCCGCGCTCTGAAGCGCGCCGACGGAACCGCTGATCGTCGACATATCCCACTCGAACTGCATCCGCACGGTTCCGTTCGAGCCCGCGCCGCCGGATTGATTCACGCCGGCGCTCATGAAGACAGGTGTTGAGCCCGGAAGGGCATTGGCGTTGTCGCCGAGGCCATCGCCGTTCGAATCGGCGACATTGCCGGCGATCGTGACCGGATCGAGGGTTGCTGCCAGAGTTTTGAGCACGAATCGGCGGCTCGCGGTCTGAATCGAGCTTTCGCCCAGTGAGACCAGAACACTTGTGTCGGCGGGTGTCGAGACTTCCACGTCGTGGGCGATGACGCCCGATGGATCGGAGAGCGCCGCCTGCACGGTGATGGCGAACAGCGCGGTATCGCAGACGGT
>Ga0137393_10003197_pt1 | contig 10621 bp, 9 predicted proteins | sample 15con2h34BmetaG_FD_101396 | JGI IMG/M metagenome (GOLD analysis project Ga0137393, IMG submission 101396) | Vadose zone soil microbial communities from Angelo Coast Range Reserve, California, USA - 15con2h3.4B metaG | ecosystem: Environmental > Terrestrial > Soil > Vadose zone > Saprolite...
ACGCCGCGCTCCCGATCTTCCAGGCCCTCGGCAAGACGATCACGCACCTGGGGCCGCTCGGGGCGGGCGGCTTCACCAAGCTCGCCAACCAGATCATCGTGGCGGTGAACCTGACCGCGCTCGGCGAGGCCCTCACCCTGGCCCGCAAGGCGGGTCTCGATCGCGCGCTCACCCTAAAGGCGCTGGGCGGCGGGCTCGCGGGCTCGAAGTGCCTCGAGCAGAAGACCCCGAACTACGTGGCCGGGACCTACAACCCGGGCTTCAAGATCGACCTCCACTTCAAGGACCTGGGCCTGATCATGGAGTCCTCCCGCGCGCTCGGCGTGCCGCTGCCGTGCACCGCGGTGGTGCAGGAGCTGTTCAACGCCATGCGGGTGAAGGGCAAGGGGGGACTGGATCACTCCGGCGTGATCACGCTGCTCGAGGAGCTGGCGGGCGTGCCGGAGAAATCATGAGGGCGACCGTCGATCGTCCCGGTCTCGACTCGCAGGGCCGCTCGCCGCTCATCAAGATCCGCCGCGTCCGCAAGGGCGACCTCTCCAAGGTCCGGGACGTCATCGAGCAGGCCTTCGGCGATTTCTTCGAGCGGCAGGTGGGCACGCGTCCGCGCCAGGTCTTCGGCGGCGCCCAGTACGTGCACCACCGCTGGCTCATGGAGCCGTGGGGCTGCTTCGTGGCCGAGGAGGGCGACGGCAAGATCGTGGGAGCCGCCATCGCGGCCCTCTGGGGCACGGTCGGGGTCATCGGCCCGGTGGCGGTGCTGACCAACTACCAGAACCAGGACATCGCCCAGCAGCTGCTCACCGCGTGCCAGGAGTTCTTCGACGAGAACAAGGCCACGCTGCAGGGCCTCGCGACGTACCCGTACAGCCCCAAGCACCTCGTCCTCTACCAGAAGTTCGGCTACAAGCCGAAGGGGCTCGTGGTCGTCACCAGCAAGGCGCTCGACCGGCCGGACTCGCCCGCGGCGACGGCCCGGCCCGCGCTCAAGCCGGGCCTGGCGGTGCGCCGCTACTCGACGCTCGAGGAAGCGCGCAAGAAGCAGGTGATGCAGAAGGTCCGGCGCATCACCAACGGGTTCTGGCGCGGGCTCGACGTCGCCAAGGAGATCGAGATCGTCGACGGGCTCACCCTCGGCGACACGCTCCTGCTCGAGAAGGGGCGCGAGGTGATCGGCTTCGCGGTCTGCCACCTGCCCCCCAACAGCGAGGCGCCCCACGGCAGCGCCTACGTGAAGCTCCTGGCCATCGACAGCCGTCACCGCAAGCCCGACCACCTGCAGGCCCTGCTCCAGGGGGTGGAGGAGATGGCATCCGCGGGGCAGCTGCAGCGCGTGGTGGTGCCCGCCTACACCTACTACTGGACCGCCTATCAGACGCTGCTGCAGCGCGGCTACCACGTGGACTTCACCATGGTCCGGATGAAGCGGGGCAAGCAGGAGGATTACGAAGACGCCAGCGACCTGGTGCTGGACGACTGGCGCTGACCGGCCCGTGACCCGCTCGTCCCGGCCGGCCTCCGTGGCGGCCTCGCTGCTGTCGGCCTCGCTCGTGCTGCTGACGGTGTCGCCGGTGTCGCCCCACGCGATCGTGCTCGAGTCCTCCCCGATCCACGACGCGGTGCTCGAGCGCGCGCCCGGGCAGGTGACCCTCCGCTTCAACAGCAAGATCGAGAAGCGCTTCACCCGGATCACCCTCGCGGCCGGGGACCGGCCGCCCGCGCCGATCGCCCTGCCGGCCGCCGACGGCGCGTCTCCGCCGGACCGCATCATCATTCCCCTCTCGCCGCTCGCGCCGGGGGTCTACGTGCTGCGGTACCGCGTGCTCGCGGTGGACGGCCACATCACCGAGGGCGCGCTGCGCTTCACCGTCGGCCCCCCGCGGTAGCATGGCGCAGCTGGCGGGGTTTCTCGACGTCCTGCTGCGCGGGTTCGGGACGGTGGGGCTGGCCTCCGCGGTCGGCGGCCTCGTCTACGTCCTCCTCGTGCTGCGGCCCGGCCCCGGCGCGGACGGCTTCGCTATTGTCGCGCGCGACCGCGCGGTCCGGCTGATCGAGGCCGGCGCGCTGATGGTCGCCGCGACCACCGCGCTCCTGCTGCTGGTGGTCCACCCCTGGGCGCTGGCCGACGAGACCGGGCGGTGGCCGCTCCGTGACTTCCTCACCACCGACTTCGGACTCGCCGGGCTCGGGCGCGTGGCGCTGGCCCTGCTGCTGGTGGTCGCGGTCCGCGGGGTGCGGGCCGGCTCGGCCACGCGGGGCCGCTGGGCGCTCGCGCTGGGCCTGGGCCTCCTCCTGATGGCGAACGCGGCCTGGCTCGCCCACGCGTCGAGCCGTCTTCACGAGCGCGCGCCGCTCATGGCGGTGACCGTGCTGCACCAGCTCGGCGCGGTCGTGTGGGTGGGCGGGCTCGTCCACCTGGTGGGCTTCGCCTCGCTCTGGCGCCGGGCGGGCGGGCCCGCGGCGGAGCCGCTGGGGGTGCGCGTGCTCGCGCGCTTCTCGGCGGTGGCCATCGCCGCGCTCGTGCTCGTGCTGGGGCCCGGGATCGTGCTCACGTGGAGTTACGTCGGCGCGTGGGGTGGACTCGTCGGGACCGGCTACGGGGTGATGGTGCTCACCAAGGTGGCGCTGCTGGCCTGCGCCATGGTGCTGGGCGGCCTCAACTTCCTGCTCCTTCGCCGGGGCGGGCTGCTCCTCCGCCGGGGCGGGCTGCCCCTCCGCCGGGGCGGGGGCGACCGCGGCGCGGCCGCGGTGGCCGCGCGGGTGCCCGCCTTGATCGAGGCCGAGGTGGGCTTCGGCATCACCCTCCTGCTGGCCGCCGCCTCGCTGACCTCGCTGCCGCCCTCGGTGGACGTGGTGGCCGATCGGGCGACCCCGGCCGAGGTGGCGGCGCGTTTCCGGCCCGCGATGCCGCGGCTGACCTCGCCGCCGGTGGCCGAGCTGCTGGCCGCGGCGGCGCCCATGGAGGACACGCTGGCCCGGCGGCAGCCCGAGGAGTACGCGTGGTCCGAGTACAACCACCACGCGGCCGGCTTCTTCGTGTTCCTGATGGGCGTGTTGGCGCTCGCGGACCGCGCGGGCTTCATTCGGTGGGCACGACACTGGCCGCTGATCTTCCTGGGCCTGGCCGCCTTCCTCTTCGTGCGCAACGACCCGCGGGCCTGGCCGCTGGGCCCCGCCGGCTTCTGGGAGAGCATGGTCCTGCCCGACGTGCTTCAGCACCGTGTGGTCGTGCTGCTGGTGGTGTCCCTCGGGCTCTTCGAATGGATGGTCCGCTCGGGTCGGCTCACCCGGCCGGGCGGGCGCCTGGTCTTCCCGCTCCTGTGCGCGGCGGGCGGCGGCCTGCTGCTGACCCACTCGCACGCCATGTTCAATCTGAAATCGGAGTTCCTCACCGAGGTCTCGCACGCCCCGATGGGACTCTTCGGGGTGATCATGGCCTGGGGCCGCTGGCTCGAGGTGCGGCTGCCCCGCGCGGACGCCTGGCTGCCCGGCTGGATCTGGGCCGGGGCCATGACGATCATCGGACTCATCCTGCTCGTGTACCGGGAGACGTGAGCATGCAAGGCTTCGCGACGGACGAGGGGACCGCCGGCTACCGGCGGCGGCTCGGGACCCGCGCCGCCAGGGGACACTTCAAGACCTGGCAGGGGCTGCGGCTCTCGTCGGTGGGCATCGGCACCTATCTCGGCGCGGAGGACGACGCGACCGACCGGGCCTACGAGGCCGCGGTGAAGCGCGCGCTCCAGCTCGGGATCAACGTGGTGGACACCGCGGTGAACTACCGCCACCAGCGCAGCGAGCGCAGCGTGGGGGCGGCGCTGCGCGCGCTGGTGGCCGAGGGCACGATCGCGCGCCAGGACGTGGTGGTGGCCACCAAGGGCGGCTTCATCCCGTTCGACGGGACGATGCCGGCCAACCCGAACGCCTACTTCACCGACACCTACGTGCGGCCCGGCGTGCTCAAGGTGGCCGACATGGTGGGAGGCTGCCACTGCATCACGCCCCGCTACCTCGGAGACCAGCTCGACCGGAGCCGCGCCAACCTGGGCCTGGAGACGATCGACGTCTACTACGTCCACAACCCGGAGATGCAGCTCGGCGCGGTGGATCGGCCCACGTTCATGGCCCGCATGCGGGCGGCCTTCGAGTTCCTGGAGAGCGCGGTGGGCGACGGCCGCATCCGCTGGTACGGCACCGCGACCTGGGAGGGCTACCGCCGGCCCGCGACGGCGCCGGACTACCTGTCGCTGCCCGACCTGGTCGGGCTCGCCCGCGAGGTGGCGGGCACCCGGCACCACTTCGGCGTGATCCAGCTGCCCTACAGCCTCGCCATGACCGAGGCGCTCGCCCAGCCCAACCAGCCGATCGGCAAGGCGTCGGTCTCGGTGCTCCAGGCCGCGGAGCAGCTCGGCCTCTACGTGATGGCCTCGGCGTCGATCTTCCAGGGCAAGCTGGCCCGGAATCTTCCACCCGCGCTCAGCCAGGTGCTGGAAGGTCTCCGGACGGATGCCCAGCGCGCGCTGCAGTTCGTGCGATCCACGCCCGGGGTGGGGACCGCGCTCTGCGGGATGACCCAGGTGGCGCACGTCGAGGAGAACGCGGCCCTGGTGGGACTGCCCCCCGCGCCGGTGGCGAAGCTCTTCACGCGTGGCTGAGGGCCGGCCGGAGCCGAAAGACCTTGAAAATCCGGGGCTCGTCGGCTAGCGTGATCGAGGTGATCGAGCGGATCGAGCCATGGTGACGAACATCCATCACGTCGGGATCGCGGTACGCGGCCTCAAGCAAGCGTACCGGTTCTGGCGGGACATCCTGGGCCTGCCGCTCGTGCGCGAGGCGGAGGTGGCCGAGCAGGGAGTGCGGGCTGCGCTCCTGTCCGCGGGCGAGACCGAGATCGAGCTGCTGGAGCCGCTCGGCCCCGAGAGCCCGATCGGCCGCTTCCTCGCCAAGCGGGGCGAGGGACTCCATCACGTCTGCTTCAAGACGGAGGACGTGGCCGGGGATCTCGCCGCCCTCCGCGGCAAGAGCGTGGCCGTGCTCGACACCGCGCCCCGCCGCGGGTTGGCCGGGCGCGTCGCGTTCCTGCACCCCCGGGCTTGCCACGGGGTGCTGGTGGAGCTGGCCACTCCCGAGCCCGGCGAGCGGGACACGGAGTCGCCGGTGCGCTTCAAGCGCCTCGTGATCGGCTCGCCCACGCCGCACGACACCGCGAAGACCTACCAGGATCTCTTCGGCCTCCCGGAAGTCGAGGTCAACGGCGGGCCGCGGACCATGCTCGGCTGGGCCGGAGGCGGCACGCTCCTGATGGTGCCGGCCACCGAGGTCGGCGGCATGGAAGGGATGGTGGCGCTCTCCATGGTGGCCCCCGACCTGCCGCCGCTGATCCAGCGACTCGAGCGAGCGGACACCGCGCTCCTGCTCGGCGCCGGCGAGCTGACCGTGGAGCCGAAATCCTCCCACGGGGTCCACCTGCACATCTCGCGGTATCACTTCCCCTGACCGCGGAGCCGCGGTAGACGCGCGGCGGGCGTGCATGAAGCCCCGTCCTCAACCGTTTCGCGGGATCGGCTCGGCGCGCAAGACGCGCCGCACGCTCGAGCGCGGCGGCACCGGCCCCGCCGCCGAGCTCAACCAGACGCTCGGCAGCTGGCCCCGCGTCAGGATCACCCCGATGTTCGGGCGCTGGGGCTACTTCGTCGGCCCGCGCCTCTTCGCCTGCTTCCCGCTGCGCGCGAAGGACACCGATCTCTGGATCCGCCTCGGCCCGGAGGACCAGCGGCGGGCCCTCGCGGCGGGCTGCACGCCGCATCGGCGCATGAGCGCGAGCGGCTGGGTGGAGTGCCGCGTCGAGGGCATCCGCGACGTGGGACGCGCGGTGCGCTGGCTGCGCCGGGGCTACGAATGGGCCCGCGGGGCGGTCGAGCGGGAGGAGCGCGGCGACGCCTGACGCGCTCCGGCCTCAGGCGGGCGGCGCGGCCTCGGTCTGGGCGGCGGCCGCGGCGGCCTGGATGGCGTCGATGGGCACCAGCGGCACCAGCAGCCACGCGGCCGCGGTGAAGACGGTCGAGATCACCACCAGGGGCGTGTAGCCCAGCCAGTCGTAGAGGTTGGCTCCGGTCCACTCCGAGCTGCGCATGCCCAGGTTGTTGATCGACATCAGCAGGGCGAAGAAGGTCGCCTCCGCTCGCGCGGGGCAGGCCTTCGCGGCCAGGTCGAGGAAGGCGAGCTGGGTGGTCATGCCGACCGCGCCGAAGACCACCGTGATGACGATCGCGGAGGCCACGCCCCCGTAGGCGAGGTAGGCGAGCGACCCCACGGTCCCGGCGCCGATCGACCACACGATGAGCCGCTTGAGCGGAAAGCGCCGGGCCAGGCGCGCGTAGGCCCACGCCCCCGCGATGCTGGCGGCGGCGCCGAGCGAGGCCAGCGCGCCGATAAGGGTCTGCGAGAAGTGGAGGGTATCGGTCTGGTAGTAGAAGAAGGCGGGGCCGAAGGACGGGCTGAAGGCCCAGAAGAAGATGAAGGAGGCCACCAGCCACAGGTCGCGGCGCCCCATCGCGTGCCGGACCGCGGTCCACGTCTCGCCCAGGCCCTCGAGGCTCGGGCGGGCGGGAGGCTCCTGCACCACCAGCCAGGCCATCAGCAGCGAGATCAGCGGGAAGCAGGCCACCAGCGCGAAGGCGGCCGCGAAGGCGCGGTGCTCGGCGAGGTACCCGCCCGCGACCCCGACCAGGATCGACGAGGCGCTCAGCGCGCCCCATTGCACCGACTGGAACGCGCCGGTGAGCCCGAGCGGCTTGCCGTTCTCGACCATGAGCGCGTCGGTGAGCACGTCGGTGAAGCCCACCCCGAGCCAGAGCAGGGTGATCATGGTGGCGAGCGCCCAGTAGGGCGCGCCCGACATCAGGCTCACCGCGGTGGCGGAGAGCGCGGCGAGCGCGGCCATGATCAGGAAGTAGCTGCGCCGGCGGGTGCCCGCGATCGGCACGAAGTCCGAGAGCAATCCGTAGACCGGCTTGATGAACCACGGGATCGTGATGATCCACGTGAAGGTGGCGAGCTGCCCGGCGGTGAGCCCCCGCTCCTTGAACACGATGGACACGACCTGATCGGGCAGGTACACCATGCCCTGCGCGAAGTAGACGATCGCGAAGAGCAGCGCGAGGCGCCGGGCCTCCGGCGAGGAGAAGGGCCCGGGCCGTGCCTCGCCGTCGCGCATGGCCGATCATAGCGCGGCTCCGCGGTCCGGCGGGGCCGGATCGGGGGCCGCGAGCCGGTGTGCTAATCTAGGCGCTCATGCGAGCGATCGTCCCGTCCGTCTGTCCGCACGACTGCCCGTCGCAGTGCGCGCTCCAGGTGACGGTCGAGTCGGGCCGCATCACCGACGTGGTCGGCGATCCCACCCACCCGTTCACCCAGGGCGTGATCTGCGGCAAGGTGCACGATTACGCGGAGCGGGTCTACGGGGTGACCCGAGTGTCCACGCCCCTTCGCAGAATCGGGCTCAAGGGCGAGGGGCGCTTCGAGCCGATCGGCTGGGACGAGGCGCTCGACGAGATCGCGCATCGCTGGCGCCGGATCATCGCCCAGTGGGGCGCGGAAGCGCTGCTGCCGTTCTCCTACGGCGGGACGCTCGGCATCGTCCAGGTCTCGGCCGGCCACCCGCTCTTCCACGCCCTCGGGGCCTCGCGGCTCGAGCGCACCATCTGCGTCAGCACCGCCTACGCGGGCTGGCGAGCGACGCTCGGGGCGGTGACCGGGAGCGATTCCGAGCAAATGGTCGACTCCGACCTGATCGTGCTGTGGGGTATCAACGCTTCCCACACCCACATCAACGCGATGACGCTCGTGAAGCGGGCTCGGCGCCGCGGCGCCTTCGTGGTCTGCATCGATCCCTACCGCACCGACACCGCGCGCCTGGCCGACTGGCACCTGATGCCGCGCCCGGGAACGGACGGGGCGCTGGCCCTGGCAATCATGCACGTGCTCATCGGAGAGGGTCGGGTGGACGCGGAGTACATCCAGCGCGCCACCCTCGGCTTCACCGCGCTCGCCCAGCACGTCACGCAGTACGACCCGGAGCGGGTGGCCCGCATCACCGGGGTGGCCGCGGACGACATCGTGGCGCTCGCGCGCCGCTACGGGGCGACCCGGGCCGCGTTCATCCGGGTGGGCATCGGGCTGTCCCGCCACGACAACGGCGGCATGACGTGCCGGACCATCGCCTGCCTGCCCGCGCTGACCGGCGCCTACGCGCACCCGGCGGGCGGCGCCCTGCTCTCCTCCGGCGGCGCCTTCGGGGTCCGCTCCGCGGCGGTGGAGCGGCCCGACCTGATGCCCGATCCGGCTCCGCGCTCGATCAACATGATCCGGCTCGGTCGCGCGCTCACCGACCCGGACCTGCGGCCGCCGGTCAAGGCGCTCTACGTGTACAACGCCAACCCGGCCACCATCGTGCCGAACCAGGAGCTGGTCCTGCAGGGCCTCCGCCGCGAGGACCTCTTCACGGTCGTGCACGAGCAGCACCTGACCGACACCACCGACTACGCCGACCTCGTGCTGCCCGCGACGACCTCGATGGAGCACACCGACTGCTACAAGTCGTACGGGCACCTCTACCTCCAGCTCGCCCGCCCGGTGATCCCTCCGGAGGGCCAGGCCCGATCGAACTGGACGGTGACCCGGGATCTCGCGCGCGCGATGGGCCTGCGCGATCCCCACTTCGCCAAGAGCGAGGACGACCTGATCCGCGAGGTGCTGGACTCGGGCGACGCCTCGGTGGCCGGCATCACGCTCGAGCGCCTGGCGGACGAGCGCTCGGTGCGTCTGCAGGTGGGCCGCCCGTACCTGCCGTTCGCGGACGGCGCGCCCACCCCGTCCGGCAAGGTCGAGTTCCTGTCCGAGACGCTGGCCCGCGAGGGCCTACCCGCCCTGCCGACCTACGTGCCGCTGGTGGAGGGACCGGAGCACGCGGCCCTGCTCGAGCGCTATCCGCTCCAGTGCATCGTGCCGCCCAACCGGTTCTTCCTCAACTCGTCGTTCAGCCAGTCCGAGCGGAGCCGGCGGCGGCAGCGCGGGCCGGCGGTCCTGCTGCACCCGGCCGACGCGGGGGCGCGCGCCATCGGCGGCGGGGATCCGGTCGTGGTGCGCAGCGCGCGCGGCCAGGCGCGGTTCACCGCCGAGCTGACCGAGGACACGCGGCCGGGCGTGGTGGTGGTCGAGGGGATCTGGTGGAGCAAGCACCAGCCGGGCGGGCGCGGGGTCAACGCCCTCACCGACGACCGCACCACCGACATGGGCGGCGGGCCCGCGCTGCACTCCAACCTGGTGCAGGTCGAGCGACTCGCGCTCTCCCCATGAGCCGTGAGACCCGCACCTTCACCGACGAGATCGACGCGGCCGTCGATCGCCTCGACCCGGCCCGGCTCGAGCGCCAGTACCGGGCGCAGGACGAGTTCCTGGTGATCCCCCGGTTCCTGCCCCCGGCCGCGGTGGGGGCGCTGCTGGACGACGTGCGGCGCCTCGAGCCCGGGCTCAACCGGAGCTACATCCCGCGCCACAAGAAGGGCGGGAGCGTGAGCCACTTCGCGATCGCGGACGGGGCGCCGGCCCTGCTCGCGCTCTACCGCTCCGATCGCGTCCGCCGCTTCCTCGCCCGCCTCGTCCGCGCCGACCTCCACGTCTGCCCCGACGAGGATCTCCACGCCTGCGCGCTCTACTTCTACACCGAGGCGGGCGATCACATGGGGTACCACTACGACACCTCGTACTACAAGGGCGCGCGCTACACGGTGCTCCTCGGGCTCGAGCAGGAGTCGTCGAGCCGCCTGCTCTGCCGGCTGCACACCCGCCAGCCCGGCCGCCCGCCCGTCGACATGGCGGTGGCCACCGACCCGGGCACGCTGGTGATCTTCAACGGGGACAAGGTCTACCACGGGGTGAGCCCGTCCCGCGAGGGCGAGCGCCGCGTGGTGTTCACGATGGAGTACGTGACGAGCCGCGAGATGGGGCGCGCCCAGCGTCTCTTCTCCAACCTGAAGGACGCGTTCGCCTACTTCGGCCTCCGGGCGCTCTGGCGGAGCCGCCGACGCGGCGCCCGCGTGACCGCGTAAAGGAGCCACGCCAATGCCGGCCAACCCCGGAGCCCCTTCGAGCCAGCGGGTGCAGGTCGCGCCCGTGGAGGGCGCCGCCGCCCTCTTCACCCCCGAGTTCCAGGCCTACCTGCTGCGGCTGCACGACGACCTCGGCGCGCGCGTGCACGCGCTGCGGGCCAAGCGTGCCGAGCGGTTGGTCCAGGCCCTCCAGCACGGCCGGCTGCCCTCGGCGCCGGTCTCGAGCGCGGCGGGCGGCGACTGGAAGGTGCCGCCGGTGCCGAAGGACCTGGCCACCCCGGGCATCGAGATCTCGGGGCCGTGCTCGATCACCAGCATGTTCATCAACGCGCTGAACCCGGGGCCGGAGGGCGAGCGGGCCGAGGGCGACCTGGACGACGACGAGGACTCGGCCGGCCACCGGCTGATCGACACGGTGCGGGCCTGCCACAACCGCCTGGCCGCGGTGAACCACGAGCTGCAGTACGTGGACCCGGAGCGCAAGAAGGAGTACCGCATCGCCCCCGGCGAGC
>Ga0137393_10003204_pt1 | contig 10603 bp, 3 predicted proteins | sample 15con2h34BmetaG_FD_101396 | JGI IMG/M metagenome (GOLD analysis project Ga0137393, IMG submission 101396) | Vadose zone soil microbial communities from Angelo Coast Range Reserve, California, USA - 15con2h3.4B metaG | ecosystem: Environmental > Terrestrial > Soil > Vadose zone > Saprolite...
ACCGAGCGCGCGCTCTTCTTCGGACGCGACGACGAGGCCGAGCAGCTCTATCTGCGCGTGCTCAGCGTTCCGCTTCTCGTGCAGTTCGGCAAGTCGGGACTCGGAAAGACATCGCTGTTGCAAGCTGGTCTCTTCCCCCGCCTCCGCAAGCGGGCGTATATCCCGGTGATGATCCGCCTGAACGAGAAGAAGAACTCGTTGCGCGACGCAACGTTTCAGTCGATTCAGGAGAGCTGCAAGGCGGAAGGGCTGGAATTCACGCCGGCTGATTCGAAGGGTGTATGGGAGCTCCTTACGACGAGCATCATCTGGCGCGGCGACCTGCTTCTCACGCCGGTGCTCGTCTTCGATCAGTTCGAGGAGGTGTTCACGCTGCGCGACGCGGCCTTTCGCAGCGAGTTGGCCGCGGAGATCGGCGCGCTGGCTACTGGCGTTCCGCCGGCACGGATTCCCGCGCGCCAGCAAGGTGCGAGCCCTGCGGTCAAGATCGTCATCAGCCTGCGCGAGGACTACCTCGGCGCGCTCGAAGAGTTCAGCGCGTCGATTCCCGCTCTGTTCCACGAGCGCCTGCGGCTGGAGGCGTTCACCCCGGCCGCGGCCAAGGACGCGATCCTCAAGCCGGCTCGACTCGAGGCGGCTGAGGGGGAGCAACCGTACTCGTCGCCGCGCTTCGAGCTCGATGAGCCCGCGATCGAGAGCATGATCGAATACCTCAAGGGCAAGTCCGACGTCATCGAGCCTTTCCAGCTCCAGTTGCTGTGCCGTCACGCGGAAGCGATTGCGTCGCGGAAACGTGGCTCGACGAAAGACGGCATCGTCACACTGAAGAAGGCCGATTTCGCCGGCGCGCAAACGTTCGCGTCGGTGTTGCAGAACTTTTATCGCGACACGCTGGCCTGCATCCCGCCGGGTATACAGCGAAAACGCGCCACCAGATTGTGCGAAGAGGGCCTGCTCGACGACTCGGGCCACCGCCTGATGCTCGAGGAAGGACAGGTCCTCGGCGACTATCACCTGTCGCACGAAACCCTGGAATCGCTCTGCCGCGAACGGCTGCTGACGCGGGAGCGAAGGCACGAGAGCGAGTTTTACGAGATCAGTCACGACCGTCTGGCGGAGTCGATCTTCGCCCAGCGCCGTCCCAAACTGACGAAAAAGGCTCGCCGCAGTCTGTGGGCGGCGGCCGTGTTCGCATTGGGCCTCATCGCTGTTCTCACCCTGGTCTACAACAGCCGCCTTGCAGAGGAGCGCCGCAGCGTAGGGAACGAGCGCGATAACGCCGATCGGCTGATCGGGTTTCTGCTCGGCGAGCAGTTCCTCGGCGAGATCCGCGACACCGGCCGAAGCTCGCTCCTCGTGCTGGTCAAGGAGCGCATCGATCACAGCGGGGGCGCCGCCGAACGCGTTCGTCTGAATCGAGGACTGGCGCGGCGAAACGAAGGCGATATCGAAGTCATCAACGGCAACGTCGCGAGAGCGATGAACCGATACGAGGAAGCGCTGAAAGCCTTCGGCAGCGGCTCCGCCGCCGACGTCACGCTACGCGAGCTGGCGCGCACGCATGAGCGCATTGCCGATGCACTTTCGGAGCAAGGCCGGCGCGAAGAGTCGCTCTCGCACTTACAAGCGGCAGAAAGCGCCTGGCACCGAGTCATCAATGAACGCCCCTGCGCATCGCTCGAAACCACCGATTGCATCGATCTGGCGAACGCTCTGCTGAAAGCCGCAAATACCAAACAGGCGATGGGCGAGGCGAACCTCACAGCCGAAATTGACGAAGCGTTCCGGCTTGCATCGGAGGTTCTTTTCGGCACGCCCGATCGAAGGGGACCGCTGAAGAAAGCGACTCTGTACGCGGATCCGGGAGCGATCGGCGTATTGGCTTCGCTGGCGCACGCGCGAGCCAAGGCGTACCGGTTCGCCGAGGACGCCGACGGGGCTGTGGCTCTCGCCGCGCAATCGAGTGCCTTGCGGCCCGCCGAATCGATTCAGGCTCGCCTCGATGCGCTTGCAGCGCTCATTGAGCGTGGCCGTGTCAGCTTCGGCGACGATCCGCAGAAAGCGCTCGAGCTTTATCGCGAAGCCGTCAGGGGCGGCGATGAACTGAGCCGCTGGGACCCGAACAACAGAATGTGGCAGAGGAATCGGGCCGAGAACCAGCTACTGATCAGCAACGCAATTGCACAATGTTACGAACGCCGTCAACAACCGCAGCCGTGCAAATCGGAGGAGTCTCTCGCCGAGGCCGAGGCACACACGCTGGAAGCACTCGCGCAGCTCCGTGCTCTGGCCAGCCTCGACCACAGTAATGTCTCGCTGCAGAACGACCTGTTGCGGGCACTCCAGACCCATGCGCGCGTGGCCGGCGAGAAAGGCGGCCGTGAGGAGGAGTCGCTGTTCGATCTACGCGAGGCACAACGTCTCTACCTCGCACATCCGCGCGAGCCCTCGGATGTGGAGAGCGCCATCACCTATGCCGGTCTGCTCCGAGACATCTCCAATCGATTGCTGGCGATGAATCGGCCGGCCGACGCGTCCGCGGAACTGCAGCAATCGGATGATGTTCTGCAGAAGCTGGTGAACGCTCATCCCGGTCACGCTACGCTTTCCGATGAGATCAGACAGAATCGGGAGACCGGCGCCGCGGTCCAGCGTAAACGAGGAAATGTCCAGACGGCCGTCGCCCTCGAGGCGGAGGCGAAACGCTACGGGGATCAATATCTCGCTGCTGGCCGCGTGCAGGAGCAAGTGGAAAAGGCCGAAGCGCGAGATCAGGAACACTACGACAAAGGCAATCAACTCATGGAAGCTGACCCCGCGGCAGCGCTACGCGAGCTCGTCGCATCGGAAGCCGCTGCCCGTGACGTCATTCGCATGGGTCCTGCCGGCGCCGACGGGTATACCCGGCTGCAGCTCAGGTACAAGGCGTTGGCCGACGCACACAAGCGGCTGAAAAACATCGCCGGCGAGAACGCGGCATTGAGTGCCCGCGTGAACGCGGCCCAACTGGCGGCGTGGCTTTCACAAACCCCCGAGATGCTGAACAGCCTTGTCGAGACGAGAATCGAATTCGCGCATTTCCTGGATCGCACCAACCGCAAGGAGGAGTTGGTGGCGATGGCGCAGGAGGCGGTCATCGCGGAGGAGCGTCTCGTGCAAGGTACAGCGCCAGATCCGCAGTCTCTGGCACGTCTCGGCCTCGACCAATGTCACCTCGGGGAAGAACGTTATGACCTCAGTATCCCGGGATGGGAGGAGGCGATCCGCAGCGGACTCATTCGAATCGAAACTGCCGCCGAGCGGGCCAACAACTCAAATTACTACGACGGCGTCGGGTTGTGGCGCCGGCTTCTCGCCGAGAAGCTCGAAGCGAGTCATCGTATGGAAGCGGCGCGCAATGATCGCAAAGCGGCAATCGCGGCGTACCGGAAAGCGCTCCGAATCGATCCCGGCGACGGGAGCGCGCGGGAAGAGATTCTCAAACTCGAGCAGAAACGCTGAAGGGCAGCTCTCCGATCCCGCTTTGCTACAATCCGCTCCACCGTGTTTCCTGAAGGACGTCCTGACACCCTTTGGCGGCCGCTGCTGGATGGCGCCGAGGGGGAGCACGTGTGGGCGGCGATCATGGACGTGGCGGAGGCGCTGAACGGGGAGGTCGAGCGGGTGGGGCCGGATTCCGATCCCAGCCTCAACGACGGCACCGCCGGGATGGCCCTCTTCTTTGGTTATCTTGCCTCGGCCACCGGGGACGAGGGGTGGAGTGCGTGCGCTCATCGGTTGATCGACCAGGCCATCGATGCCGTCGCGGAACGGCCGTTGAACGCCTGGCTCCACGGTGGCTTCGCCGGAGTCGGGTGGACGATCAAGCATCTGGAAGGTCTTCTCTTCGAGGAGGCGGACGATGAGGACCCGATCAGCGAGATGCTCAGCGAGATGCTGGAGCACCCGGTCGAGCGCGGCGACTTCGATCTGATCAAGGGGCTGACCGGCTTCGGCGTCTACGCCCTCGAGGCCCTCCCGCGGCCGCCGGCGCGGCGCCTCATCGAACAGGTGATCGGGCGTCTTGCGGAGATGAGCGAGCCGGTCGGCGGAGGGCTTTCGTGGTTCACACCGCCCGAGACGCTCCCTCCCTGGCAACTCGAACATGCACCTCACGGCTACTACAACCTCGGCGTGGCGCACGGGGTGCCGGGGGTGATCTCCTTTCTGGCCGCATGCGACGCGGCGGGGGTTCTGCCGCGCGAGCACCGCCCGATGCTGGAGGGCGCTGTCGATTGGGTGCTGCGCCAGAAGCAGGGGGGAGAGGACTGGAGCTTCCCGTTGTGGATCGCCGAGGGGGTCACCCCTTGTCCGGCACGCGTGGCGTGGTGCTATGGGGATCCGGGCGTCGCTGCCGCCTTGCTCGCCGCCGCCCGCAATGCCGGCAACGCCGCGTGGGAGGCCGAGGCCCTGGCGATTGCGCGCCGCGCGACGAAGCGGCCGATCGAGGAGTCGCGCGTGGTCGACGCCAGCATTTGCCACGGCGCGGCCGGTCTGGGACATCTCTTCAACCGCATGCACCAAGCGACCGGCGATCCGCTGCTCGGCGAAACCGCGCGCGGCTGGTTCCGGCATGCGCTCGACCTGCGCCGGCCCGGGGAAGGCGTGGGCGGATTTCTCTCCTGGGCCAGCGAAGATCCCACGGAACCGAAGTGGGCTCCGACGCCGGGATTCCTGGTCGGCGGCGCGGGGGTGGCGCTGGCGTTGCTCGCCGCGGTTACTCCGCGAGAACCGGCATGGGATCGGGCGCTTGCGATCTCGGTTCCGCTGGAGCCGCTTCCGCCCGCCGCAGCCGCGACAGCGTGAGCTTGTGCAGGAGATCGTAGAGCACCAGCTCATGCGCGCGCTGGTCCGAACGGATCATCCGGTTGACGAACATGTGGATGTAGTTCCACACCAGATCGGCGACGCGGACGGTGAGCTCACCGCGCGACTCGAGTGCATGAAGCTCCGCGATCAGCGGCGCCAGTCTTTCCGAGCGGCGGTCGAGGGCCGCGAAGCCACCGGCCAGCGGGTGATCCTCACCGGCGCCCACCGTCAGCAGTTCGTAAAGATCATCGCCCACTTCGCGAAGGCGGCGTCCGAGCTGCCGGTTGAGATCGGGACCCGCTTCGAACTCACCGGCGAAGCCGCCGCGCATGGCACTCAAGGCGTCGCGGCGTGCGGCGAGATCGAAGCCGAAGTCGGCAAACAGCCGGTCGATCCCGACCACGGTCAGCCGCCAGCGCAGGTCGGCGCCCTGGTCGCCGGCCAGATCGGCGAGTGCAGCCAGCACCGCCTCGCTGTCCGCGTGGAAGATGCGCTCGGCGATGGCGACGCCCTCCGGGCCGCCGTAGCGCTCGATCTCGCGCTCGTAGGTATCGAGCTGCCAGCGCCAGATCCGACCCTCGCCAAGCGCCGGATCGAGATGTTCACCGAGAAGGTCGATGATGCCGCGCAGCCGTTCCGGATCGCCGCCGAAGCGCACCCGGAGGTGCCACTGCGGATCGCCATAGCGGAGAAAGAACCATTGATCGGCAGCGCCGCTTTCGAGCGCGCGGGATACCAGCGGCGCGACGACATCCTGCAGCACCAGGTCAGCGGTGGCGGCGCCGGTATAGAGCTTCAGATACAGCCAGCGGGAGCTGGGCGGCAGGATCCGGCCGGCTTCATCCTGTGCCACGGGCGCCTTGGGCCGTTGCACCGGTTTCCGGCGGCGCTCGAACGGGACCACGAGCTCGTGGACGAATCGTCCCTCGGGGCCGCGGGCCGGGAGCTCGTCGAAGTCCGGCCAGACCTCAGTCAGGAAGCCCTCATCACGGCCCTGGATCGTCGCCAGAAAGGCGTCGAGCGAAAGCACATTGTCGAAGTCGACGAGCAGTTCGTGATCGGCCTCGATGAATACCACTTGGCGCGGCATCTTCCGCTCCTCACGCCAGCGCCGGACGGCCAGATACCGCTTGGCCTCGCGCAGAGGCGTGAGCCTGGCGATCTCCTCCTGATCGATGCGCCAGCAGGCACGCGTAAGGATGGCCCGTCCGCAGCGGATCCGCGGCAGGAAGGGGAGCTTCTGAAACTGCTCCCAGCTCCATTGCAGGCCCGCGCGCACTCCCTGGTGCTGCAGACTGCAGAGGAAACGGTAGATGGCCAGGCTGCCGAAGAGGAAGTTGTGCGCACTGGTAAGCCGGGGCATCACGCGCCGTCCGAGGCGCGCCGAGTAGAGCGTGACGTCGCCCATCTCGACCGTGACCAGCAGGTCGTCGACCAGAATCTGATTTTCCCGCGGCGCGCCGCTGACGCCGAGAAACGGAATCTCCCACTGGCGCAGCACCGGACGCGAGGCGATGTTGCCGATCCGGCCGGCAGGCATGTGCACGACCTCGGCGAACAGCACGTCGGGATCGAGGACCTCCTCTTCACGCAGGTGATCGAGGACGAGTGCCGTCAGCTCGTCGTCGGCGTGACAGAAGCGCCCGACCATGCGCGCTCCCGAGGGACCGAAGACGTTCCGCAGGAAAACGCGCAGCTCGCCTGAGTCGAGCGCCTCTTCCGACGGTGCGGCGATCATCACCGTTGCCTGAAATGAGTTTGGCAACTGCGGACGCTTCTTCGACTCCAGGCCGGCCAGATCGTCGTCGGTGATCTCGATTTCACGGCTGCCGGCGGCCAGCGCCTCGGTCACCTTGCGGAGAAGGAGCTCCTCCCGTTTCCCCCAGGCCACTTTCGTATCCACGTCCGGTGGGAATTCGAGACCCTTTAGAAGCGGCGACGCGTCGATGCCGATCCTCGCGGCGGGGAGCCCGACGCCGGCCTCGTCGTCCAGAGCCTCTACCAACGGCACCAGACGGCCGGCGCCGTAGCGCTCGACGAAGCGATCCCGGAATCCTTCGAGCCAATCGATGGGATCAGGCCCGGAGAGCCGGTGCAGCGCCTCGACGGCGTGGGCGATCTCGTCGAGCACGGCGGGAGTGAGGACGGCGTGGCCCGGCTTGATGAGATCGACCTGGTAGAGGCGCCGGGCATCGGCGCGCTTCGGCAACGGCTCGAGCCCGCGGGCGATCTCCTGATAGCGGGCCGGCTCGTTCCCCAGCTCCTGCCGGTCGAGCGCGGCGAGCGCCTCGTGCGTCTTTCGGAGGACGGCCGCTGTGCCGTGTCCCGTCCGCTCCAGAGTAGCGATCAATCCATGCACGGCCTCGGGGCCGGTCATCGCGGGCCACAGCTCGGAGACCAGGACCTGACTGTCGATCAGCTCTTCGACGAAGCCTTCGGCATCCTCGGCGGAGACCTCGCCGTCCGGGTCGCTGGCCATCACCGCCGCGGCGACTTCGCCGCGCGTGGCGCCACCGGCGGCGCGTACGAGCGCGGCGTCGAGAAACTCGTTCGGCTCGACGGCGACGAGGTGATAGTCGAGCATTTCGCCGTTGAGGCGCGCCTCGGCGTAGCGCAGCCGGCCGGCGGCGCGGTAGAGGCTCGTGTTCGGCCGGTAACTGAGGGAGCGGCGAAGCTCGCCATCCTGATTGAGCTCGTCGGCGAGCGTGAAGAGAAAGTCGACGTCGAGCCGGGAGTGGCGGCGGTACGATCGCTGCTCGCCGAGGTGCAGGCGGTTCCGCTCGCCCACGCGGCCGGTGGTGCAGCCGGCGAAGAGTCCGAAAGGGGTGGCGCGAGCGGTCATCCGCATGACGTAGCGCACCAGCGCTTCCTCGGCTCTGCGTCCCTTCTTGCCGTCCGGATCGCGACGCCACTCCGCGAGCCCTTCGACCAGATGCGGCGAGGCGACATGCAACGCCTCGACGATGGCCGGCCGCGCCAGCAGACTGCGCAGCCACTGGCGCAACTCCTTGCGGTCGGCGTCAATGGCTACCGCGAGCGACGCGGCGTCGTCGACGGCGTTGGGCGCTCGCAGGTGTGCGCCCCAGGCAACCAGCTCGTCGACCGGCAGCAACGGCGTCCGCAAAACGAAGAAGCTCGCGGGCGAAAAGTCCGCACCGTCGAGTCTGTTGCGATGTATGGCCTGCCTGAAGGATTGCATCGCTATTGACAAATCATGACGTGAAGAGCGAGATTACGCAAGTATGCGGATAAGTAGTAACGCTTCTGCTCGCTTCACTCTTTATCGTACGACGGTGCTTGACAGGCACCAAAGGAGAACGACATGAAAAAACAAGTAAAGAAACTCCAGCTCAACCGCGAAACCGTCAGCAATCTGACCCGGGACGACCTGAGGAAGGTCGCCGGAGGCAGTCTGACCACGAGCAGTTGCACCGTACCCCGCTCGTGTTGTGCAACCGGGTGCGCGATCTGTACCTGTTGATTCGAGCCGCAGCTTCCTGACCGCATACAACGGCGCCGGTCATCTCTGTGACCGGCGCCGCCACCGACAACGCGCGCGAAGCGCGCCGTCAAGCCCTCATCTGCACCGCAACCAGTTGTCCGTACTTCCCGCCGCGGTCCATCAGCTCGTCGTGGCGGCCACGCTCCACCACTCTCCCCTGATCCATGACCAGAATGAGATCCGCGCTCCGGACGGTGCTGAGCCGGTGGGCGATGACGATCCTCGTGCACCGTAATGCGGCCAGCTCTTCCTGGATCCGGCGCTCGGTCGCGGTATCGAGACTCGACGTGGCCTCGTCGAGTAACAGGATGGCAGGCCGGTGGACGAGCGCCCGGGCCAGGGCCAGCCGCTGGCGCTGACCTCCGGAGAGCGAGAGGGCGGCCTCGGCCAGCAGCGTCTCGTAACCGAGAGGCATGGCGGCGATGTCGTCATGGATATGCGCCAGGCGCGCGGCCTCGATCAGGCGCGCCCGAGGCAGCGTCGGATCCGCCAGCGAGAGATTGCTGGCGATCGATCCGCCGAAAAGGTGGGGCTGCTGATTGACGATCCCCATCTGATTGCGGACGGCACGCAGATCGAGCGTGCCGAGGTCCACGCCGTCATAGAGGATCCGGCCGGACGTCGGGCGGTAGAGACCGACCATCAGATGAGCGAGCGTGGTCTTGCCGGCGCCGGAGGGACCGACCAGCGCCACGAAGCTCCCCGCCGCGATCTCCAGCGATACATCATCGATCACTACCGGCGTGGTCCCGCCGTAGCGGAAACTGACCCGTTCGACGGTGATCCTCCCCCCCAGCTTCGGACGGGCCAGCGGCGCGCTCCGCTCCTGTTCTGGCGGTGTGTCGAGCACGTCGTCGATCCGTTCGAAATAGCTCCCCAGTAGTTGCATCTGCAGCGCGGTCGAGACCAGAGTGGAGAGCGGCGCGAAGAAGCCTGCCGCGAGCGCGCTGACCGCCAGCATCGTTCCGAGAGTGAGGTGGCCCCGGATCACCTCGAAGGCGCCGTAGACGAGAATGACGAATGGCGAGGCCGTGGTGAGCGCGGCCAGCAACGAATCGAAAAGGGCACTCAGCCGGCCGCGCTCCAGCGCCACGTTGAGCTCATCGACGAACAGGTTCGACCAATGCTCGACCGCCTTGCGCTCGGCTCCCAACGACTTCAGCGTCTCGATTCCGGCGAGCATCTCCACCTGATAGCTCCGCGACGTCGCCTCGGTCTGCAACGACCGCGACATCAGCTCCCGATGCCTTCGCCGGAGCGCCAGGAAAAGGATGACGCGCAATGCGCCTAATCCGAGCGCCATAAGTCCCAGGACCGGATGGACCACCATCAGGATGATCAGATAGAGGCTGACCAGCAATCCGTCGAGCGCGGCCGAGAGAGCTCCCGACGTCAGGATCTCCCGTACCGCGGCATTGCTGTTCATCCGGATCATCAGGTCACCCGACGACCGCTGCTGAAAGAACGAGTACGGAAGGTCGACCAGGTGATCGAGGAAGTCGAGCGTCATCCGCGAGTCGAGCTGGATCCGCAAACCGAGCAGCAGGCGCGCGCGCAGGAGCGTGGAGAGGAAGTGGAAGCCGACCACCGCCGCCAGGCCGACGCCGAGCATCGAGAGGAGGGTGACGTCACCACGCGGCACGACGCGATCGACGATCATCCCGGTCAGGAACGGCAGTGCGAGAGCGAGCAGTTGCAGGAGCACCGAGATCGCCACGATCCGCACCAGCGCTGGCGATTCCCGGAGTAACTGCCTCACGTAGCGCGCCGTGCCGCTCGCGTTTCCTTTTTGCGGCGTGAAGCCGGCCGCCGGCTCGAGGGTGATGGCAATTCCGGTGAACGCGGTCCGCAGCTCCCGCCAGCCGACCATGCGTCGCCCGGCTGCCGGATCGATGACCCAGATCCCTTCCCAGGTCGTCCGATCGAGAACCACGAAGTGACGAAGCTCCCAGTGAAGGATCGAGCCCCGCGGGAGACAGTCGAGGTTCTCGACCTCCGCGATCTTGACGGCGCGCGCGCGCAATCCATACCCGTCGGCGCCGCTCAGGAGCTGATTGGCGTCCGCGCCGTCGCGCCCGGCGCCGACGACCTCCCGCACCTCACGCAATGGAACCGCTTTGCCGTGGTAGGCCAGAACCATCGCCAGACAGGTCGCGGCGCAGTCGGCATTCGTCGTCTGCTGGTAGACCGGAATCGGGCGCCGGCCGAGGCTCGATCCGATCCGCTGCCAGAAAGGAGGCCGGACGCCCTCGG
>Ga0137393_10003208_pt1 | contig 10599 bp, 10 predicted proteins | sample 15con2h34BmetaG_FD_101396 | JGI IMG/M metagenome (GOLD analysis project Ga0137393, IMG submission 101396) | Vadose zone soil microbial communities from Angelo Coast Range Reserve, California, USA - 15con2h3.4B metaG | ecosystem: Environmental > Terrestrial > Soil > Vadose zone > Saprolite...
AGCAGATGATCGCCGGCCTGAAGCAGCTCGCCATCCGCGCCCATACCCGCGGCATCAAGATTTTCGGCGCCACTTTGACCGGGTTCGAAAACGAGACCTTCCTCCCCGGCGCCTGGACGCCGGAGCGTGAGAAGACGCGCCAAGCCTTCAACGAGTGGATCCGCGAAGGCGGCGCCTTTGATGCCGTCGTCGATTTCGAACGGGCTCTGCGCGACCCGGAACATCCGGCGAGCATGCTGCCGATCCACGATTGCGGCGACCACCTCCACCCGAGCGACCTCGGGTACAACACGATGGGCGACGCGATTGATCTCTCGCTCTTCGACTGAAGTCAGTATCGACGCCAGCCGGTATTTGAACCGGCCGCGGCAGCCGGCTATATAGCGCAGAGGGCGACCACTATAATGCCGAACCCGCGCATAAATTGTTGGTCTCCGATGCCGTCGAACGAAAGAGCAAGGCTGTGCGACCGAGAATTTTGCCCATCGTGCTGCTCTGCGCCGGCTCCTGCGCGCCGCAGGAGCCGGGGCCGGGGAGACTGTTGCTGAGCAACCCCGACTTTCCGCTGATCAATGTCGAGGCCGTGATCACCGCGAACCCGGATTGCGACGCGCGCGACGGCGGCTATATCTCGACGCTCGAATTTACGATGCCCAACAGTGCGACCAAATTCATCGATGCGCCGCCCGGCGCCGACGTCTGCTGGCGCAGCGACCGCAACCCCGGTCGGCCGGTCCCCGGAAGATGGTCGAGGTGGGACCGAGCCTATCTCGTTCCGGGCCGAACCATCGATGCGACCCTGTAGCGCCACGTGAACGGTCTGACCGAGATCTCGCAACTCAGCGCGCAAGGCTGAACCGGATCGTCACCGAGACGTCGATGCGGGGTTGGGGCATGCCGGCCGGAAAAGGCGGCAGCATCGCGCCGCGCATCATCTCTTCGATCGACGCGTCGAGATCCGAATAGCCCGTGCTTTGCGCGACCGCGAAGTCGAGGACCCGGCCGCTGCGATCGATCGCAAAGCGCAGCACCGCGCGCCCCTCCTCGCCGCGCTGGCGCGCGGTGTCCGGATAGCGCTTATGGCCTTCGAGCCAGGCGCTTAAGAGCGCGCGGTAGCCCGGACTGACCTCGGCCGACGGGACCGGCGCTGGCGCCGGTGTGGGGGCGTAGGCGGTTTGCGGTGCCGCGATCGCGGCCGGCGCGGGTTGAGGCGGTGCGGCAGCGAGGTTGGGCAGCAGCTTTTCGACGCGTCGTTGGGCGGGCTTTGGCGGCGGCTTGACAGCGGGCTTGTACGGAACCGGCGGCGGCGGAGGCTCGATCACCGGGGCGGGGGGTTCGGTTGCTGCGACCGGCTCCTCCGGCGGCGGCGATAGCGGCTCCGGCTCGGGCGGCGGTGGTTCGACCTGTGGCGGCGGCGTCTCGGCCTGAACCGGCGGGTCCTCGGGCTTTGGCAGCGAAGGCTCGAACGCCACCTCGATCCCGCCCACCGCGAGCGGCTCCGGCGCCGGCGGCGTCTTGGTCGGCAGCAACAGGATCAGCAGCGCCAGGCAGACGGCGTGCCCGGCAACCGACAAACCCAGGGGAAAATGTATCCCGCTCACTTCGAACCGGCTGCCTCGGCGACCAGCGAGACCTTGGCGAAGCCGGCGCGATTGACGATGCCGAGCGCGTCCATCAACTGGGCGTAGCTGATCGTCTGGTCGCCCCGCACATAGACGATGCGGCTCGGATCTTCGGCGGCGAGCCCGGCGAGCCGGGCCTCGAGATCGCCGGGTTCGACTTGCTCGTCGCCGATATACACCTCCCCCTTCCGGTTCAAGCTGAGAATGATCGGGGGTTTGGGTTCGGTGAGTGCGGCGGCTCTCGTCTTCGGCAGATCGAGCGGCACCCCGACGGTGAGGAGCGGGGCCGTGACCATGAAGATGACGAGCAGCACCAGCATGACGTCGACCATCGGCGTCACGTTGATCTCGGCGAGCGGTGCATAGCGGTCCTCGCCCACTTCGCCCGAGGGGGGCAGGGAGACGGCCATCGCTCAAGCCTCCAAGGCGGTTCGCGACATCAATCCGGCGGAGCGCCCGATCAGGCCTTGCATGCGCCCGGCGAAACGCCCGAGGTCGACGGTGATCTTGTTGTAGGCAACGACAGCCGGGATCGCCGCGGCGAGGCCCATCGCCGTGGCGAACAAGGCCTCGGCAATTCCAGGTGCAACGACGGCAAGGCTGGTGTTGTGCGCCGCGGCGATCCCCTCGAAGCTGCGCATGATCCCCCACACCGTGCCGAAGAGACCGATGAACGGCGCCGCCGAGCCGAGCGTGGCAAGAAACGGCAAGCGCAGTTCGAGCCGCCGCAACTCGGCGTTCAGTGCCAACCGCATCGCACGCTCGATGCGCTCTCGCCGCTCCCCGACGGTTTCAGCTGCGGGCGACGGCTCGGCGGTACTCTCCGCCCACCCGGCCGAAAGCATCAATCCTGCCGGGTCGCCAGCATTGCCTCGGGCTTCCGTCGCCAGCAACTCTTGCGCCGATTGCGCGGCGGCGGCCCGCACCTCGTGGCCGCGGGCCGATCGGCTCGCGGCTCCGAGTTGCCAGAGCTTGTCGATGATCACCGCCCAACTCCACACCGACGCGGCGAGAAGCAGCACCAGCACTCCCTTGACGACGACGTCGGCGTTGACGAAGAGGGCGACAATTGAGAGGGACGCGGTCGGATCGTTCACGTTAACCTCAGTGATTTCATTTCGTAAGCCGGAAGCGCGCAGAATATTGCGCGCCGGCGATTCGGGAACACGAGACAGGGATCGTGGCGATTTCGTGGAGACTACACCTGCGTCAGAAACGCTGCGTCAGCCCGGCAAGAAACGCTCGACGCGGACCAAATTGCGGCGCAAAGACCCCGAGGCCCTGACCGGTACGAATCTGGTAGACTTGGTCGAGCAGGTTGATGATGTCGAATCGCGCCTCCAGCCCCTTGTAGATCCCGGTCTCGATCGGTTGGACGATGCTGAAATTCACCTGTTGATAGCCGGGCAGGCTGGCTCCATTCGGAACGGTGCTCGCCGTCCTGAGACCGCTGCCGGCGGTGAGGTCGACGGCAACCCGGGTGTTCCAGGTCGGGAACTTGTACTTGATGCCGGCTGCGGATGTGTAGGTCTGGTCGTGATCGGTATGAATATAATGGCCGGCGATGTAAGCCAGATCATCCGGCGAGAAGTTGAATTGCGACGATGTGATGTTCTTGCCGAGAATCTGCGCCGCTGCGAAGTTGCCGTAAAACGACCAGTTGTCGATGTCGTAGCTGAGGCTCAGCTCGACGCCTTTGCCGAGCCCCTTCTGGTAATTGAACGGGGTTAGAAGGATCGGGGCGCCGAACTGTCCCTCGTCGAGCAGGTTGCTGGCGATCCTGTAATAGGCGTCGATCCCGGCCTTGAGCCCGGGCATGATGATCTGCGTGATGCCGACGTCGAAATAATGGTCACGCTCGGCCTTGGCCACCGAATCCTCGGTGATGGCCGGTGCCGCAGTGGTGTTGGCGAAGAGCGAGACCGTCGTGTTGGCGACGAGTTCGAATGGAGGCGGTACAAAATAACGCGAATAGCCCGCGGTCAATGTCGTCGTCTCAGCCGGCTGCCACACGACATTGACCCGCGGGCTGAGTTGCCGCTCGCTGACAAACTCGGCGAACTGGTCGTATCGGGCGCCGAAATTTATCGTTACCGACGGGACGATCTTGAATTCGTCTTGCAAATAGTAGCTGTAGAGCCACCCGGTCTTGCTGTTCGAATCGAAGATCGAGATCGGCTGGTCGGTGGTTTGCACGCCGTTCTCGTCGACCGGCAGGACGTTTGAGGTGGTGCTGAACGGCGAGCGCTCCCGCTGGATCAAAAAGCCGCTGCGCATCGTGTGCTCAGGAGAAACCCGCCAGCTGCCGTCGCCCTGCACGCCGCTCGCCCAGCTCTCGCGGTAAGCGGTCTGGGCAATGCCGTTGAACAAGAGGTCGCCGACCGGGTTACCCGGAGAGAAGTAGGCGCTGCTGTAGCGGGAGTATCCGGCGACCTGGAAATCGAAATCGCCGACGCGCTTTTGCCAGGCAAGGATCCCGAAATTGTTGATCTGGCGCTGGTTCTCGTTGAGCGCCGCTGAGGCAAAGTCGCTGACGCCGTTGACGGTCAGCCCCAGGGCCGGGGTCTGGCCGCCGACTTGCGGGATCTGGAACTGGCCGCGCGAGGCACCGAGAATGGCGGTCAGTCGCGAGGTCGGATCGATGATGCCCGAAACATAGGCAAACCCTTTGGGCTGCTGGGAGCTGTCGTGGATCGCGTTGAAGGTGGGCGCCGGGTTCTCGATCCCCCGGGCATTTTGCAGGTATTCGCCGGTCGCGTAGTAATCGATCTGGCCGACGCGCCCGCCCCATTCCGCACTCGGATAGATTGTCGACTGCGAGCCGCCGTACATCGTCACCGAACCGCCCGGATTGAGGGTCCCGGTCTTGGTCTGGATATCGATGACCCCGGCGGTGCGCAGCCCGTATTGCGCCGGCAGCGCGCCGGTGATCAGCGCCACCGAATTGGCGAGCCGTGTCTGCAACGACTGTCCGAAGACATTGATCCCCTCCGGCAACTGAACTCCGTTGATACGGAATTGCAAATTGGCATGGTCGCCGCGGACATGCAGCTGACCGAATGAATCCTGGGCGACCCCCGGGGCCTGGAGCAGGAGCTGATTGACGGATTGGTTGTCGCCCTGCGGCTGGGTTTCGATCGCCTGCCGGCCGAAATCATAGACGGTGGCACCCAGGCTCGGCTGAATCTGGCTACGCGCGATGTCGAGCTGCTTGGCGACGACGTCGAGGTCGAACGACACGCCGCCTCCCGCGGGCGAGGTCTCCTGCGCCGTGGCGGCGCCTGCGGTGAGAAGGGTAGCAGCAATGGAAAGCATCGTGGAGACGCCTCGCGTCCCCGGACGTTTCGGGTTCGTCATCGAATTCCTCACGTCGAAGGTGCGCCGCAGCCGTGCCGCGGCGCTCGGTCAGATGGATAAGCCGACCTCAGGCGCGAGGAGGTGCGCGGGAACGGAAAAGAAGATAGGGCGCGCCGGGAGCAGCGATTGCGCCGAGCGTTGTCGGGCGCAACGCCGCGTGAGCGGGCGGGGGTGCCGCAACGAAGTGGACGGGAGCAGCGCCGTGATGGCCGAGCGCGAAGCAGATCTGGCAATCGTCGTGAGCCCGTCCGGGAGCTTCGTGGCCAGGTGCCGGGGCCGCCGCCAAGAGAGCGGGCGCGCCGGGGGAAGAGAGTGGAAGCGGGTGGTCGTGCCAGGCGAACAGGGCTGCCTGGAGCAGGATTGCAAAAACGCCCAGGAGTGCCGCCCCGCGTCGCGGAGCCGGCACCTTCGGCTTGTTCGTCCGCACCGCTACCGCTGAGCTCAGCTGCACGTCAGTCCAGTTCCCCCAGGTCGCATCATCCCAGCGAACGATACATTATAACAACATCTCCTGCCCTGCGAAGCCCTTTCCCGTTAGTGGGCTACATAAAATTGTAATACCTCCGGGCGGCGCTTGCCGCCGGCGAGCCCTAACCCGTGGCAAGTTCGGGTCGATCGTGATCCGAATGGCCGCACACAATTTTCTCGGGCCATATCAGCTCTTCGCGCGATCCCAAAACCTCGCGCGCAGTAGAAAGGATGATCCATGCTGCTATGGCGCACGCGAAGATTGGATCGAAAACCGATCGCTCCGTAAAGATCACCAACAATCCGGCTAACACTGGAGCGAGCGAGACGTAAACATCACCCATATTGTGAATATAGGCGAGGCGGATCCCTGCGTTGTTACGCCCGGGCCTCCACAGCAACCGAGCTACCCCCCAATTCGCTGCGGCGGCAGCGATCCCCACCACTATCGGAACCGCTCCCTGGACGGGAATGGGATTGAGAAATCGCTCCACTGCCTGCCACGCCAGAAGGCCGCTGATCGCGACCAGGCCAAGCGAGTTGAATAGGTTGGCGGTGCGCAGCAGATGCCGCGACACGCCCTGGGAAAGGATGAAGGCCAGGTACAGAAAAATGAGCGCCATCTCATCGGACAAGTTGTGGGCACCGTCCATCACGAGGCTCAGGCTGCCGGACTTGAACCCGGCCACCGCTTCGACAGCAGAAATTGCCGTGTTGAGGACAACTGCGCCCGCGAGGGCTCTTTGGTGATGGGCCATTGGAACCCGCCAATGTTTTGTCGCTGTCTTCCTACGCGCTTGGCCGACCGAGCGGAAGCGTCGGTTGTTCGCTCCTCAAACCGGTGCCGGGGATACCGGTTCCAACTGACCCACTACCCCCTTTCCCGGTGGCGGCTCTCCGGCCTATCCTGAAGAACATCGAACGGAGGGAAACCCGATGAGATCCGCCCTCGCCGCTGTCGCATTTCTGGTTCTCTTCGCCTTTTCCGGCGCGTCGCGCGCGGCCGACGCGGACCTCCAAGTCATCCTCGCCGCAGATGTCTCGCGCAGCATCGATGACGCCGAATTCGACCTGCAGCGCAAGGGTTACGCCGCGGCGCTGACCGATCCGCGCGTCTTGACGGCGATCCACGGCAGAGCGAACGGAGCGGTCGGCGTGTGCTTCATCGAATGGTCGGGCGAGGAGGACCAGCAGGTCGTGGTCGACTGGGCGGAAATCCGCGACGAGGAGGACGCTGCCAGCTTTGCGGCGGCCATTCTTGCCGCGCCGCGCTCCTTCATGGGGCGCACCTCGATCAGCGCCGCGATCGATTTCGCTATGGCGCGCTTCGCCGCGGCGAAGTGGCAGGCCGCTCGGCGCATCATCGACATCTCCGGCGACGGCACCAACAATTCCGGCCGCCCGATCACCGAAGCGCGTGATCAGGCAATCGCCGGCGGTGTCACGATCAACGGCTTGGCGATTGTCAACGACAGGCCCAATCTTGGCTATTCCGCCCACACCCAGCCGCCCGGCGGCCTGCCGCTCTATTATCGGCAGAATGTGATCGGCGGGCCCAACGCCTTCCTGATCGTCGTCGAGGATTTCAATTCCTTTGCCGATGCGATGGCCAATAAGCTCGCCAAGGAGATCGATGTCGCCCGAGGCGCCGCGGACCAGCAGGTGTCCTGGCTAAATCCCGCTGAATTGCCGTAGGACCGGGACGCAAGGGATCGGAAATTGAATGACATCCTGCGGGGACGCCGCCGGTTGTTGGGCTCTGCTGCCGCATGGGTCAGCGGCGTGGTCGTCTTGGGGGCCACGCGATCTGCCGGAGCATGGCAAGTCGAGGAGATGGACCCCAAGAGCCCTCTCGGTTTGGCCTATGCCAACCGTTGTAACGGTCCCTCGGACCACGCCGCTCCGGTGCGTAATTGAAGGCGCAGCTTGCGATAGACTCCGCTGCGAGCTCGCTGACGGCCACGTGTGCGGTTTGCGGTTGCCCCGTCATAGTAGGCCGCTAGGCCGACCATAAGGGTCAGGCTGGGGCTTGTTCCCCGTAAGAAGCATCTGCGGCGACGGTCTCGACTGCGATCGTTAGACACGAAAATAACAACGGCCGGGGATGACCCCCGGGCACGCTGCCCTCGCGGCCACGCAGCGGCATGGCTCACGAGCCGGGCAAGCCCCTCGCCGTCCCAACCGGCAACATTGACAATATCACAATAGTCTGCTACTTTGCGAATTCCGCGCGACGCCGAGGAAGGGTTCTCGGTTTCCGTTGCCGATTTTATAAACTAATGGTGGCGTGATGCACACGATAGCCGATGGTTGGCGCCTCCGCGCTTGGACCGTCTTACAGACCAGTAGGAAACTGTGGGTTGGGGTCAAACCTGAATCCCTCCTGAATTATCAGGTGGCGGGGAGGGGCGGTGTTCTCGTAATGAGCGAAAGGCACACGCTCGGGCCAAGCATCGCATGGCCATGACGCCGATCCCGCTGGACGCCGTCAGGCGGCGGCTGTTGAGCCGAGGTCGCCGCAGCATGAATTGGGCGGAATATGCCAAGCGGGGACGGAACGGGATTCGCGCGAAGCAGAATAACGCGATCAGCAACCGGGCTGATTGGGTGCGCGGCAAAAGCGGGTGCTTCCCGCTGTGGCTCGCAGACGATGCCCCAGCCAGCTCACGGCGGTAGGTGTGTGTGCTACATAATTCCGCAAATTCCTGCCGCGATGGCCAACTCCCCGCGGCATAGCCGCCAGTACGGTCCCCAAAACGGAGCTCCCCGATATGGCCCATATGGATATGGCCCATATAGTGCGGGGGTCGCGTAACGCCTCGCGAGGCTCTCCCTCTGCAGGCAAGCTGCAAAATCGGGAGTCCCGGCCTCCCGCGGGGCACCCTAGTGGCGCACCTGCCGCTGCTGTTCCGCCGGATCGAGGATGCCGAAATCGCCGACTGGGTCGCGCGGTTCGGCGGCGGCGAATGATCGGCCGGGCTGATCATCACGCCGCGTGGAAGGTCGATCGACGATGTAAAGGCAGCATTATTGCTTGATAAATTATGAGCGATCTGATATTCCAAATAGATGCGTTATTCATCTTCCCCTGTTCCTGCTCGCTCGGGGGCAGGCCCGCAGACACGGTATGTACACTTTCTTCAAGGGGCGGAGGGTCAGCGGTGGGCCTGACGTTGTTTGTTCGCTGTTTTCTGCTGTTCTCTCGATCGTTACGGCGCCAAAGCTTTCGAAATTTCAATGCAGAAGGGCATCGTTCGCTGATAATTTCCTGCAAATAACAGCGAATACAACGAGCGCGCCTTTTCGAGATGGCTGTTTCGACATCCGCTGACGCCCCGCCCGCGTCGGGGAACCGATCGACGCGTACCAACGAACTCGGGCGGCTGCCCCGCGCGATAATTATGGTGCGCTGACCACGCGAGCGCGGGTAGCGGTCGACCTGCGGCGGGTCGCAGGACATAATCGGCTCTGGCTCTCTGAACTGCCTGACCATGACGGACCGCCGCGACCTCTTTCCGCCGATCGAGCCTTACCGGACGGGCATCCTGCGGCTGGATGCCCGGCATGCTATGTATTGGGAGCAATCAGGAAATCCGCGCGGCGTGCCGGTATTGTTCCTGCACGGCGGTCCCGGCGCCGGGGCCACCGCGGTGCATCGCCGGTTCTTCGATCCGGACCACTGGCGGATCGTGATCTTCGATCAGCGCGGCGCCGGCCGGTCGACGCCGCTCGGCGAGATCGCCGACAACACGCCCTCACACCTCGTCGCCGACATCGAGCACCTGCGCACCACCCTCGACATCGAGAGGTGGTTTGTCTTCGGCGGTTCCTGGGGCTCGACATTGGCGCTCGATTATGCCGCGACCCATCCGTCGCGCTGCGCCGGACTCATATTACGCGGGATCTTTCTTTGCCGCAGCGAGGAGATCGAGTGGTTTCTCTACGGTGTGCGCAGGGTTTTTCCGGAGGCTTGGCGCACCTTCGCTGAATTCCTTCCCGAGGCCGAGCGAGGCGACATCCTTGCCGCCTACTACCATCGCTTGCTCGACCCCGACCCCAGCATCCACATGCCGGCGGCGCGTGCCTGGAGCGTCTACGAAGGAGCCTGCTCGACATTGCTGCCGAACCCGGAGACTGTAGCGGCCTTTGGCGAGGGCAGGCTCGCGCTGGGTCTGGCGCGCATCGAGGCCCATTTCTTCAGCCGTCATCTGTTTACCGGCGAGCGCGATCTGATCGCCCGAGTCGTGCAAATCCGCCGGCTCCCGGCGGTCATCGTCCAAGGGCGCTACGACATGGTCTGCCCGATTCGCAGCGCCGACGAGCTCGCCCGGGCCTGGCCCGAGGCGCAATACGTGATCGTTCCCAATGCCGGTCACTCAGCGATGGAGCCCGGGATCCGCGAGCAACTCGTGCTGGCGACCGAGCGCATGAAACGGGTTTGAAGACCGGCCCGCACGGTTTTACTTGCACCGGTTAATACGCCTTTTAGGATGTGCTACCGGCGCGGGATTGTTGCGCGCCGACGGGGCAGAGGAATGTGAGTATGTGGCGGTCCGCGAACCCGGTCGGGACCAGCATCCTGGTCGCGCTAGGCTTAGCGATGATGCATCCCGTCGCCGCGCAAGTCACCTTTGGTTCGCCGGCCGATCCCCCACGGATCGCGATCGGCGGCGGGGTCTTCGACGTGCTCCCGGACAACAGAAGGCCGGGCAATGGGAGGACGGGAATGGCCTTGGCCGAGTACCGCTTTGGCGATGCGCTGTGGATCCTGGCGCCGTTCGTCGGCGTCTTGGGCACGGGCCAAGGCTCGTTCTATGGCTATGGCGGCGTCGGCTTCGACATCAACATCGGCGAAAGATTTGTGGTGACGCCGAGTACCTCGGTCGGGTACTTCAAGCAAGGCGGCGGCGTTAATCCCGATGCGAATTGCGAGTTTCGCAGCGGCGCGGAATTCGCCTATCGGTTCGAGGATCTACGCCGCGTCGGGGTCGGTTTCTATCACATATCGAATGCCGGCATCGGCAAGCACGACCCTGGCGCAGAATTCGTGACCTTCATTCTGACGGTGCCGTTTCATTGATCGAGCCGCTGGCGGGCCCGCCCCGCCGGCAATTTTGATCGGGGGACGCTCGCATCGCATCTTGGCGACCCG
>Ga0137393_10003209_pt1 | contig 10598 bp, 10 predicted proteins | sample 15con2h34BmetaG_FD_101396 | JGI IMG/M metagenome (GOLD analysis project Ga0137393, IMG submission 101396) | Vadose zone soil microbial communities from Angelo Coast Range Reserve, California, USA - 15con2h3.4B metaG | ecosystem: Environmental > Terrestrial > Soil > Vadose zone > Saprolite...
CAATGAAGTTGTGCACAAGAAAGCCGTTGTACTCGCGCCAGGATCCTTCGACCACGTGGATCCCGCTCACGCGCAGATTCATACGCACTTGCTGGCTGCAGGCATTCAGGAGCTTCACAAGGAGTTGGGGGAGACCAACTCTGCACCGATTGGCATCTTCTGCCTCTCGGCGGCTCCACTTAAGCCCGAAGAGCCGGGTCCAGAAATCCCCGACCTGTTGCGTCGTATTGATGCGCTTCTCGCGCGTGGCGCTGACGTGCTCCTGTTCCGCGAACGCGAGCTCTACGCCATAACGGCCTTCGTGAATCGCTACACAAAAGCCCCCCTGCGTTTCGTCGCAGGTCTTTCGCTGTTGATCCGAGCATTTGAAGACCCCTACGGCAATCTGGAAGGTAGACGTCTGGAAGCCCTCTCGCGTCTCTTCGCGCAGAACGTCCGTATCTACGCCTATCCGATGACCGCGGCGGATTTGCAGGAATGGATCATGAATTTTTCGCTCAGCGGTTGGGAATGGAGCGAAACAAATGGTTGGGTTTCCGCCAAACAGCTGCGTCTCGCGCCTCCTCTCGGCCACCTCTACGCGTATCTTCTCGCGACGAATTTCCTTGTTCCTACGCAAATTCCCGTACCTCCCACCGCCAGCGAGCTGTCGTATGGGGCGGCTTAGCCCGCAGTCAATCACGAACTAGCGACATAAGCTAACCCTCAAAAAGGATAACGACTCATAGCGAGGACCTCAGTAGTTCAACCCCTAGACAACAACGGAGCGAACCATGGATCGGCGCGAATTTGACGGCAAGCATGTCCTCGTCACCGGCGGCACCAAGGGTATCGGCGCGGCGGTTGCGACGCGATTGCGTGAGGGGGCTGCGACGGTCCTTACCACAGCCCGCACGAGACCAAGCGATCTTGCGGATGCGGGTTTATTCGTAGCGTCAGACATTACCACTGCCGAGGGCTGCGCGACCGTCGCCGATACTGTTCGCGACCGCCTCGGAGGAATTGACATCATCGTTCATGTCGTCGGTGGCTCGTCAGCGCCCGCTGGCGGTTTTGCAGTGCTCGACGATAACGAGTGGCAACGCGCACTCGACCTGAATCTGTTCCCCGCTGTCCGGCTGGACCGGGCACTCTTGCCGATGATGCTGGACCAGGGCTCTGGTGTGATCATTCATATTACTTCGATACAGCGTGTAATGCCGCTGCACGAAGCGACCATTGCCTATGCTGCTGCGAAAGCCGCCCTCGCGAATTACAGCAAGGGTCTATCCAAGGAAGTGAGCCCGAAAGGCATCCGCGTAGTTCGAGTTTCCCCCGGCTGGGTTGAGACTGAAGCTGCGGTCGGCTTGGTGAACGACCTGGCGGCCAACAAGGGCACGGATTATGAGGGCGCCCGCAAGGCTTTAATGGACTCGCTCGGCGGCATCCCGATCGGACGTCCAGCCCAACCGAGAGAAGTGGCGGATCTCGTTGCTTTCCTTGCATCTTCCCGTGCCGCCTCTATCACTGGTGCGGAATATGTCATCGACGGCGGCACTGTGCCCACGGTGTGAAGACGTTACGCCAGCGCCATGCCGATAATGAGATGAGACCATTCTTTCAATGAAAGGGGACAAGATGTCCACCTCGCACCCGCGGTTCACGGCGCGAATCGAAGGCTCACCAGAGACCATTTTTGACCTGATTGCCGACATGCCGAATTATGCTCGCTGGCTGCCCGGTTCAGAAGCGTTCGGCGGGACGAGGTATCGCCCTATCCGGTCCGCCTCGGCACAACCTATCTCGACGCGGGACCGGCCGGTCAGAGGCCCGGCTCCGTCACGGGATATGACCCTCCGAAGTACATCGCCTTCCATCACACCATGCTATTGAAGCAAGGCCCGCTTACCGCAAACGTTGATGTTCATATTCGTTACATGTTTGAGCCAGTCGAACACGCGACGTACGTCATCCGCGATCTCGATCTCGCGATCCAAATACCTGGCCCATTGAAATTGGCGGAGCCCTTGGTCAGGTGGGCGTTCGGTAGGGAGAATATGCGGATACTCGCGGAGCTGAAACGTTACGTCGAAACGCAAACGAAGCAACGCGATTCTCAACACTATCGGCACGCCTGAAGTGTCCGAATACAATCTTTTCCATCCCGGCTTCGCCACGATTTCTGATCCTTGTCGATATGCAGGATGCCTCGAGGGCCGTGCAGCGGCAGACATCGCTTCGAGCAGCCCATAGGTCTCGTTCTGGAGGCAAGGTACTTTGCGGGCTGCGACAATCTAAAAGGGCCACTTGGGATTCGGAGCTGGGAATGGAACCGGCGTTTTGGTTCGGAACTGAAGGTATGCAGGGTGTCGAGGTCCTGAATCCTCGAGAGCCGCTCGCTAATGCGGGGGCGCGCACACGAGGATCTTCAGTCACGCCGCAACACTCGCAAGCTCTTGCTCCCTTAACCCGCAGGGTTGTTCTAGCCTGCGAGGCTCGTAGGCCCTCATCTAAGCGTGGGCGTATTGGACCGATGTTCTTTCGAAGGGCAATTGTCCCCAAATGTTCCCAAGTTGGAAGGAAGTCAAAATGAGACAGAGGAAGAAGTCACTTAGTTTGATGAGTTATTGGTCGGGGCGCCCGGATCTGAACTCGGGACCTCCTGCGCCCAAGCCAGCCGGGCTATCTCCGGGAAGTCCTTCTTTTCAATCTTAGTTTTGAAAACAAACGAGTTAGAAAAAAAATTGGTAGTGCCACGATGTACGGAAATGTGGCTCCGCATGCGTAGAGTCCCCCGAATTTTCCCCATAACGAAATAACAGCGAAAGTGGCTCCGATCGGTCGCGCCTCTTGACAAAAACCAACCCTTCGGCTGAAAGGTTGAAAGCCGAAGAGGCATGTTGTTAATCGGCTCAAATGCAGATTGTTTGTTGTGGCGCTGTCATAGCAATGTCAAGCAGATAGGAGCTGGTTGCACTGAGATGTAATCCGCGAGAGCCATTCGATACCGGCGGCGGTTTGGAAAACCGCCGCCTGCCCAGTTGACAGTTGACTCAGTTCCGCGAACTGCGCGTAGTTGATCTCTCCAAACCATCGCCGTGAGGTTCTGTCTCCAGCGTAAGAATGGATTTGCGTAGCTAGCGATCCATCAAATGCTCAAGAATGGGTCCCAACGTGAGGGCCGGAAAGAAACTGAGCCCTCCCACAATCAGCGCGGTTGCCACGAGAAAAGCGGCGAACATTGGCGAATCGGTGGGAACGGCGCTTTCTGTCTGCTGCCTTCTGATCTGCCCAGCAAGAAGCCCAGCAAGTGCAAGCGCGGGAACCGCCAGGGCGAAGCGTCCCATCATCATCGCGACAGTCGTGGTGAAATTGTAGAAAAGGTTGCTCGCATTCAACCCCGCGAAATTCTGCCCGTTGTTGGCAAAGCAAGACGTATAGGCATAGAAGATCTCAGTGAAGCCATGAGGTCCTGAGTTTGTGACCAACCCAGCCCGGCCCGCTTTTGTCGCCACGGCCAAGGCGGTAAACGGCAAAATGGCGAGCGGACTTGCGAGCGCATATAGTGTAATGAATTTCGTTTCGAGCGGTCCGATCTTCTTGCCAAGGTATTCCGGCATTCTGCCAATCATTAGTCCGGCCAGGATCAGACCGACCAAAGCCAGCATGATGATGCTGTAGAGGCCGGTCCCCAGGCCGCCAAATACGATTTCCCCCAGAAGCATGTTCACAAGCGGCACGGCGCCTCCGAGCGGTGTGTAGCTGTCGTGCGCGGAGTTGACCGAGCCGGTCGCACCATTGGATGTAACCACCGCGGCCAGGACCGAGCCGCCGACGCCAAAGCGAAGTTCCTTGCCTTCCAAGTTGCCGCCCGGCTGTCCTTCCAGGCCCAGATCCGCCAGCTTGACGTTTCCTCCCTGCTCCATCCAACCACACAGCAACAGCCCCGCCACAAACAGTACGACCATAACACTGAATAACATCCAGCCCTGCCGCGGTTTTCCGATCATTCGCCCGAACGTGTTCGTGAATGCGGCGGGAAGCAAAACGATGGCAAGCATCTCAACAAAATTGCTCAGCGGGGTGGGATTCTCGTAAGGGTGGGCACCATTTGCGTTGAAAAAGCTCCCTCCGTTCGTTCCGAGATTCTTGATGATCTCAAGAGCTGCCACTGGTCCCTGCGGTATGACTTGCTGTGCTCCCTCCAAGGTGGTGGCCTCGGTGTAGTGGTGCCAGTTCATAGGTACCCCTTGCCAAACCAGAACCAAGCTGCCCAAGAGAGACAGCGGCAGGAGTATCCACAACAAAGAGCGAGTCACATCCACCCAGAAGTTACCCAGCTTGGCCGTCTGCTGTCGCGCGAACCCGCGGATGAATGCCACGCCAACCGCGAGCCCGGATGCGGCCGCTAGAAAGTTCTGCACGGTCAGGCCGACCATTTGACTTGTGTAGCTCATCGTGGTCTCACCGCCGTAGGCTTGCCAGGTAGTAGTGGTGGCGAAGCTGACGGCGGTATTCATCGCCAAGTCGGGGTTCAGAGGCGTGGTTTGATATCTGGCGTAAAAGAAAGGCAAGAATTGTTGCAGCCTTAGAATGGCGTAAAGCACGAGTGTTCCGATCAAACCGAAAACGATGAATGCGACGGAGTATTGCGCCCAGTCCATCTCCAATTCGGGGTCGACGCCGGTCAGCCTGTATATCAGGCGTTCCACTGGGCGCAGCAAGGAATCGAGGAACGTTTTTTCGCCCCGGAAGACTCGGGCCATGTACCCGCCGAGCGGCTTAACGAGAGCTGCAACGACAATCACAAACACTGCGTACTGCAGGAGATTGGAGGTGCTCACGTCGCAGCTCCCAAGGTGATACCCGCTGCCCCAAGGGGAATAGGCAGTGTCAGTGCCACTTCTCTCCCGAACACCGGTATTCCGACCAATGAGCCAATCTGCTCTCCGCGCGCTTCGTCCGACCCAAGAGTCCGGCCCAAAAGCAGATCCAAGACCGTCATGCGCTTATAAACTCCTTAGGAATCCCTCAGGCGTTTCATATTGCCCGTTCCTTACCATTGCGGATGCTCTGTGGGGCGCGCGAAACACTTCGCTAGCCGCCTTGGGCTGTTCGTGCGCGCCTGGTGCACGAACAGAGACCGAGAAACCGATGAACAATGCAACCATTCTCGTGGTGGACGACGAGCCGCAAATCCGTCGCGTCTTGCGAGCCACGCTTTCCAGTAATGGCTATGACATCATCGAGGCGAAGGACGGCCAAACGGCCATCGAAATGGTCATCCGTGAGCGTCCCGATCTGATTCTCTTGGATGTAAACATGCCGGACATGACCGGACTTGAGGCCTGCAGCAAGATTCGATTGTCCTTTGAAGGACCCATTATCATGGTGACAGTCCGCAACTCGGAACACGACAAGGTTGTTGCCCTGGATTCGGGGGCGGACGACTACGTCGTAAAACCTTTCGCAATCGGAGAATTGCTGGCGCGCATTCGGGCTGCGCTGAGACGCTCCAGCTCTGGAGAGCCACTCCCCAAAATTGAGACTCCAGAATTGACCATCGATCTCGAGAAAAGAATCGTTGAGGCGCGTGGAGAGAGAGTCCATTTAACTCCCAAGGAATTCGACGTCTTGCGCACTCTCGTAGTGCAGGAAGGGAAGCCGCTTACACATAAGAGGCTCTTGCAAACGGTTTGGGGACCGGATCATGCCGAGCAAACAGAAAACCTTCGCGTGGTGATAAACAAGCTGCGCAAGAAGATCGAGAAAGACCCTGCCCATCCCCGCTACATCTTGACCGAGCCCTGGCTGGGATACCGCTTTCAGTTGCCAAGTCTGCCCTCCGAAAAACGCTCACGGCGGAAGCCCTGACCCTTATCGCACGGTAGGCAAGGTGTCTAGGTCGAGATTCAGTTCCAAAACATTTACGCGCGCTTCGCCCAGAAATCCCAAGTCGCGGGCTTTGGTGTGTTTCTGCACAAGGGCGCGCAGGTCCTCTTGTTTCATCCCGCGTGAATGAGCAATCCGGGGAATCTGAAATTCCGCGGCGGCGGGAGAGATATCCGAGTCAAGGCCGGAGCCCGAGCTGGTCACCAAATCCACCGGCACCGGAGCACCGGGATTCTCCGTCTGAAGTTTTTGCACGTCGCCTTTCACGCGCTCAATCAACGTCTTGTTCGTCGGTCCCAGATACGAGCCGCCACTGGAGGTTGGATCATATCCAGTTCCTGCATTGGACGGACGGGGATGAAAATAGCCGGTGCCTGTAAACGCCTGGCCGATGATTCGGGAGCCCACGATCTTGCCGTTTCTCTCAATCAGTTGTCCGTTGGCGCGGTCAGGGAACAGCACCTGCGACAGCCCGGTGACAACCAGCGGGTACAGCAATCCAAAGATCACCGTCGTCACCAAAGTGAACCACAGCGAGATCAGAAAATTCTTTTTCATAAATTCCTCAAACAACCCGAAGATACGTCAGCACTACGTCGATGAATTTGATTCCGATAAACGGCGCAATGATTCCACCTAGCCCGTAGATCAGCAAATTGCGCTTCAGCAGGGCTGCTGCGCCGAGCGGACGATAGCGTACCCCGCGAAGTGCCAGCGGGATGAGCGCAACGATAATCAGGGCGTTGAAAATTACGGCCGAGAGGATTGCCGATTCCGGCGTATGCAGATGCATTACATTCAGGACGCCGAGCACGGGGAATGCCACGGCAAACATAGCGGGTATGATCGCGAAGTACTTGGCAACGTCGTTGGCGACCGAGAACGTCGTGAGTGCACCGCGCGTGATCAACAATTGTTTGCCGATTTCGACAATCTCGATGAGCTTGGTGGGGTTGGAGTCGAGATCCACCATGTTTCCGGCTTCCTTGGCCGCTTGCGTGCCGGTGTTCATCGCCACCCCGACATCCGCCTGGGCGAGAGCCGGAGCGTCGTTCGTGCCGTCGCCGGTCATGGCTACGAGCTTTCCCTTCGCCTGTTCACTCTTGATGAGCGCCATCTTGTCTTCCGGCTTGGCCTCGGCGAGGAAATCGTCGACGCCGGCTTGGCGAGCGATCGCAGCCGCAGTCAGCGGGTTGTCACCCGTGATCATCATCGTGCGAATTCCCATGGCGCGAAGCTGGGCGAAACGCTCCTTCATGCCCCCCTTGACGATGTCCGTCAGAGCGATCGCGCCCAGGACGCGACAGTTTTCCGCGACCAGCAGCGGCGTGCCGCCGGCATTGGAAATCTCCCGAACACACACCTGCAGTTCGGCCGGAACTGCGTTGCCGCGGCTGGCGGTCAAACGGCTAATCGTTTCCAGAGCGCCTTTGCGGATTTCCCGACCGTCCATATCCACGCCAGACATTCGCGTTTGTGCGGAGAATGGGATGAAAATCGCCGCGTGAGAAGCAAGATCGCGGCCGCGAAGCTTGTAGCGCTCCTTTGCCAGCACAACGATGGAGCGCCCTTCTGGAGTTTCGTCCGCCAGCGACGAAAGCTGCGCGGCATCGGCGAGATAAGCCTCTTCGACGCCGGGTGCAGGATAGAATTGGGTGGCCGCGCGGTTTCCAAGAGTGATCGTTCCCGTCTTGTCCAGCAATAACACATCCACGTCGCCCGACGCTTCCACAGCGCGCCCCGACATCGCGATGACATTTCGCTGAATCATGCGGTCCATCCCAGCGATGCCGATGGCGGACAGTAGCCCTCCGATAGTCGTGGGGATCAAGCAAACGAGAAGCGAGACCAGCACGAAGATATTCTGCGGAGCACCGGAATAGATGGCAAACGGCTGAAGGGTAACAACAGCGAGGAGAAAGATGATCGTGAGACCGGCCAACAAGATGTTCAGTGCAATTTCGTTAGGCGTTTTTTGACGCGAGGCTCCTTCGACGAGCTTGATCATGCGGTCGAGGAAGGTCTCCCCGGGATTCGACGTGATGCGTACCTTGATCTCATCTGAGAGCACGCGTGTTCCACCAGTGACCGCGGAGCGGTCCCCGCCGGATTCTCGGATAACCGGCGCGGACTCGCCCGTGATCGCCGACTCGTCGACCGACGCCACGCCTTCGATGACCTCACCGTCTCCCGGAATGAATTCCCCAACGGTGACAACTACAATGTCCCCGGAACGCAACTTCGAACTCGGCACGGTGTCAATCGTGCCATCGCTCCTCATGCAACAAGCTTGGGTGTCGGCGCGCGCCTTACGCAGGGTGTCGGCTTGGGCCTTGCCCCGGCCTTCGGCCATGGCCTCGGCGAAATTGGCAAAGAGAACCGTGAACCACAACCAAAGCGTGATCTGCAGCCCAAAACCGAGGTGCCCCGCACCGTGAAAAGCGTTCCACGCGAGCTGGATCGTCGTCAGGACGGCGCCCACCTCCACGACGAACATCACCGGGTTTTTGACCATCGTGCGCGGATTCAGTTTCCGAAAAGAATCCAGAATGGCTCGCGAAAGGATGGCGCTGTCGGCGAGCGACTTTTTCCTGATTTGAGCGACGGGGTCCATAGACACCTCAGAAAGCCTTTCCTGCGTGCATCAGCAGGTGTTCGAGAATCGGTCCCAGACTCAGAGCCGGGAAGAAAGTAAGAGCACCCACAATCAAAATCGTGGAAACCAGCAAACCGGCGAACAATCCACCGGTCACAGGGAACGTCCCGGCTGATTCCGGGACCGTTTTTTTCTTGGCTAGGCTTCCGGCAATGGCAAGAACCGGAATGATCATGAAGAATCGGCCCAGCAGTTGAGCCGCAGCCGTGCTGATGTTGTACCACATGGTGTTCACGCTCAAACCCCCGAAAGCCGAGCCGTTGTTTCCGGTCGAGGAGACGTAGGCGTAAAGGACCTGCGACAATCCGTGCGGCCCGGGGTTGGAAATGCTCGACGTTCCAAAAGGCTTGACGATGGCGACGGCGGAAAAACCGAGGATCGTCAGCGTCAGAATGAGAATCGCGAGCATGGCCATCTTCACGTCATATGATTCAATTTTCTTTCCCAGGTACTCAGGCGTTCGGCCGACCATCAATCCGGCAATAAACACGGCGAGAATCACAAACACAATCATCCCGTACAGACCGGCTCCCACTCCGCCGAAGACCACCTCTCCGAGCATGATGTTGATCAACGGAACCATGCCGCCAAGGGGCGTAAACGAATCGTGCTGACCGTTGATCGCGCCACAGCTCGCGTCGGTCGTCACCGTAGCGAACAAGGCGGAGTTCGCGATTCCGAAGCGCACCTCTTTTCCTTCCATGTTTCCGCCGGGCTGCAGGGCGCTTACCCCCTGGTCCGTGCCCGCCAATAGTGGATTGCCTCTGGCTTCGGCCCAATAGGCGGTTGTCACGCCGGCCAAAAACAAGAACGCCATGGCCGCCCACACAGCCCATCCGTGCCGTTGCGAGCCCGTTATCCGGCCGAGCGTGTAGGTAAGGCCGGAGGGGATTGCGAAGATCAATACCATTTCAAAGAAGTTGGCGAGCGGCGTGGGGTTCTCGAATGGATGCGCGCTGTTGGCGCCAAAAAAACCACCGCCATTCGTCCCGAATTCCTTGATTGCCTCCTGCGATGCCACGGGGCCTTGCGCAATCACCTGCTGGTTCACCGTCTGGGTCGTGGTTTTGCCGTCCGCGCCGGTCACCTGAACAGTCTGAGGCTCGACCAACTCCACCTTCGTATACGGCTTCAAGTTCTGCACGACGCCCTGGGACACGAGCGCCAGGGAACCAACCAGGCAGATGGGAAGCAGGACCCACAGGAGACAACGCGTCGTATCCACCCAGAAGTTTCCGAGTCTATCCGTTTCCTTGCGAGCGATGCCGCGGATCACCACGATGGCCAGGACAATGCCGACCGCAGCGGAGACAAAGTTGTGATAGGCCAGCCCCGCCATTTGCGTGAGGTAGCTCATGGTGGATTCCCCAACATAAGCTTGCCAGTTCGTATTGGTGGTAAACGATGCAGCCGTGCCAATCGCCAGACCAGGCTCTACGTTGCCAAATTTCTGCGGGTTAAACGGCAGCCATTTCTGAGTGCGCTCAATCAGGTAAAGCAAGGCCATGGAAACGCCGCTAAAGAGAAGCATAGCGACGGCATACTCCGTCCAGCGCATCTCGTGCTTTTCGTCCACACCGGTCAGCCGGTAGACGATCCGCTCCACTGGCCGCAGGATGGGGTCCAGGAACGTTTTTTCTCCATTGAACACTCGCGTCATGAAGACGCCAAGCGGCTTCGTGAGCAGAAAGATCACCAGGAGAAAGAAACCGATTTGAAACCACCCATTGGCGGTCATGTTCAGAACTCCTCTGCCTTCAGCAGGGCGTACAGCAAATAGCCGAACAGAAGCACGCAAATCACCAGCAGTGCCGCATCACCTGCGTTCATAGAGTCACTCCTATTTCAATCGTTCACAGCCGCGAACGTAGAAAATCCCCAACGTGAAAAACAGCGCAGTCGCCGCCAAGAAGATGATGTCTAGCATGAGCACATTCCTCCGGTCCGGAATCTAGAACTTGACGAGTATTGCCATGTTGAGCCGGTTCTCGGTCTTGCGAAGATCTGGCAGCCAGGTATTTGCTGGCGAGCCGTCACAAGTGGTGAAACCGCTGAGGCAAACCAGTGAGGA
>Ga0137393_10003211_pt1 | contig 10597 bp, 8 predicted proteins | sample 15con2h34BmetaG_FD_101396 | JGI IMG/M metagenome (GOLD analysis project Ga0137393, IMG submission 101396) | Vadose zone soil microbial communities from Angelo Coast Range Reserve, California, USA - 15con2h3.4B metaG | ecosystem: Environmental > Terrestrial > Soil > Vadose zone > Saprolite...
GATTCGTTAGGCAATGGATCAAACCGCGCGACGTCGTGCGCATTCTGGATTTGGCCACCGGTTCGGGCGACATTCCGCGACTGATTGCAGAACACGCACGAGGCATTGACGCTACGACGCAAATCGATGCGGTGGATCAGCAGGCGGCCACGGTCGAAATTGCGCGGCGTTTAAGCGCCGATTATCCCGAGATCAGTTTTCATGAAGCGGATCTTTTCCGATGGGGTAGAGCGGCGACTTACGACATCGTTCTCTGCGCGCTGGCCCTACATCACTTCACGGAAAGCGACGCCCTCCGTTTGCTGCGACGTTGCCGCGCATTGAGTCGACGCTTCGTCTTGATCTCTGATTTGCGCCGGGGATTACTCGCGACCTTTGGCGTTTATGTTTTGACCGCGATCTTTTTTCGCGAACCGATGACTCGCTACGACGCTCGTGTCTCGACGCAACGCGCGTTTTCTTTCCGCGAACTTCGATCTCTCGCGCAACAGGCGGGCTGGGGAAAATTTCATCATCAGCGGTTTCGTTTTGCGCGACAGGCGATCTGGCTCGACCTGCAAGAAATTTCCTGATGCAGATTTTTGCAACTGTGGCCGAAGGCGAGGCGTACGCGCGCAAGAGCAAATTGCGCCGTGTGCTGGTTCCGACAATGGGTGCTTTACATCGCGGTCACCTGGAACTTATTCGGCTCGCGCGGGAGACCGCGAGTCGCGCCGGCGCAGTTGCCGTCAGCATTTTTGTGAATCCGCTTCAGTTTGAGCCGGGATCTGATTTTGAACGCTACCCGCGGCCGGAAGCGCTCGATGAAGAACTTTGCCGTGATGCTGGAGTGGATATTCTCTACCGGCCGAGCCAGACGGAAATGTATACGCCGGGCCGTTCGGTCTTTGTCGAAGAAACCGCGCTCTCGAACACCCTTTGCGGTAAATCGCGGCCCGGCCATTTCCGCGGCGTTTGCACGGTGGTGACGAAATTATTTCACGTGCTCGCGCCGCATGCCGCGATCTTCGGCGAAAAAGATTTTCAGCAGCTCGCAATTATCCGGCGCATGGTGCGGGATTTGAATTTCCCGATCGAAATCATCGCCGCGCCAATTGTCCGCGAATCGGACGGGCTGGCTTGCAGTTCGCGCAATCAATACTTGAACGCGGAGGAGCGCCGCCAGGCAACGGTGCTGCGCGCCGCGTGTTTGGCCGCGGCTCAAGTCGTGCGCGAAGGCGAACGCTCGGCAGAACGAATCGTTGCGAGAGCGCGTTCCACGATCGAATCGTCGCCACTCGCGCGAATCGATTACGTCGAATTGGTTGATGCGGAAAATTTGCAGCCGCTCGATTCGTTAGGCGAAAATTCGCGACTGGCGCTGGCGGTTTTCTTTGGCAAAACTCGATTGATCGACAACATCCGCCTCCCATGAAGCAATATGATTTCGTCGTGATCGGCAGCGGAATAGCGGGCCTGAGTTTTGCATTGAAGGCCGCGAAACACGGTTCGGTCGCCGTCATTACGAAAAGGAAAGGCTCCGATTCGAACACGGCCTGGGCCCAAGGCGGTGTGGCGTGTGTGACGAGCGACGAAGATTCTTTCGAGCTCCATGTCCGCGACACGCTCGAAGCCGGCGCGGGACTGTGCGATGAAGCGGTTGTTCGGACAATTGTGACGGAAGGTCCGGCGCGGATTCAAGAGTTGATGGAGCTCGGCCTGCATTTCGACGAGCGGGAAGTTTCTGGTCATCGCGAGCTCGATCTTGGTCGTGAAGGCGGCCATTCCAAACGCCGCGTTCTGCACGTGCAGGATGCGACTGGCTGGGAAATCGAACAGACGTTACTGCGCGAACTGGAACGCGCGCCGCATGTTGAGTTGCTGGAAAATCACATGGCCGTGGATTTGATCACGGCCGGCAAACTCGGTTTCTCCGCGGAAGATCGCTGCCTCGGCGCTTATGTGCTCGAGGAAAAAAACGGCGAAGTCGCCACGATTCGTAGCGATCGCCTTGTGCTTGCGACGGGAGGTTGCAGCAAAGTTTACCTCTATACGACGAACCCCGACATCGCGACCGGCGATGGAGTTGCGATGGCATGGCGCGCTGGCGCGACCATCGCAAACATGGAATTCATTCAATTCCATCCCACCTGTCTTTTTCACGCCAAGGCGAAATCTTTTCTCATCTCGGAAGCGGTGCGCGGCGAAGGCGGAATTCTTCGCAACAACCGCGGCGAAGATTTCATGGCGCGGTACCATCCGCGTGGTTCACTCGCACCCCGTGATATTGTCGCCCGCGCGATCGATGCGGAAATCAAGCGTTCGGGCGCAATGTGCGTCTTTCTCGATATCACTCATCAACCCCGTGAATTTTTGCAGGAACGTTTCCCGCACATTTACGAAACGTGTTTGCGTTTCGGAATCGACATGGCGAAGCAGCCAATCCCAGTTGTGCCCGCGGCGCATTATCAATGTGGCGGAATTAAAACCGACGTGAATGGCGCAACTACTTTGCCCGGACTTTACGCCGTCGGCGAAGTCGCCTGCACCGGATTGCACGGCGCAAATCGACTCGCGAGCAATTCGCTGCTCGAGGGAGTGGTGCTCGCCCACCGAGCTTGCGAAGCGATCATGCGCGAACGTTCGGCGTCACACTCAGCCCACGAGATCTCTTTACCCGAATGGCAATCCGGTAACGTGCAAAATGTGGACGAGCTGGTCGTGATCTATCACAACTGGGACGAAATCCGGCGTTTGATGTGGGATTACGTCGGCATTGTCCGCACGGAGAAACGTCTCCAGCGCGCCAGCGCGCGGTTGCGTAACCTGCAGCGGGAGATCCGCGAATTTTATTGGAATTTCAAAGTCACGGTGGATCTGCTGGAATTGCGCAACCTCGCAACGGTCGCGGCGTTAATCGTGGACTCGGCGCTGAGTCGCAAGGAAAGTCGCGGGCTGCACTTCACACTTGATTATCCCGAAACAAACGACGCCCAATTCAAACGGGACACCTTGCTCGCGCGGACATGACTTGGAATGGTTAGTGCTTTTAAGTTCCGTAATTTTATGAAAGAACTGTTTTTAACAGGAAATCGGCTTGCTTAGTGGAGAGACTTCGGATAAAAGAACGAGCGTCCGCAGAATGAAGAAGGTTGTTATCGCAAGTTTAGTCGCCTCACTGGGCGTAATTTGCGGATACGCTCAATCGCCTTACGAAAGCAGCGCGGACTTTGCCAAATACGCGATGAAGCTGCGAGAACAAGCGCTTCTCAAGGTGGAACCGCAGGTCTTTGTTCCAACGACTTCGCGCAACACGATCTCGCGCTTTGCCTGGAAAACAAATATCGTGACGACAGTTTTCTGGGTCGGCGAACAGGCGGGTGGCAACAATCCTGTGCCTAACGTGAAGAGTTCGTGGGACGCGAACTGGACTTACAATTATGGCGGCTTCGACAATCCCGATCCATCCGCGCGTCGCAATTATATCCCGGTGTCATTCGTTCCGCGGCAAAATCCTTTTTACTGTGCGCTGCCCTACAACGACGTCACCCACGGTCAATTTAAACCAGAAGCGGCGCTGGTCATTCCGTGGTTTCGCAAGGCTTACACGCAACCGGGCCAATCGGTTTGCAAGGATCATTGGGTCGCGATCCGCAGAGGCAACCGCACCTGCTACGCGCAATGGGAAGATTGCGGCCCATTCCGCACCGATCATTTTCAGTACGTTTTTCAAAACGAACGGCCGAAACCAAATCTGAACCGCGGCGCGGGCCTGGATGTTTCTCCGGCGGTGCGGGATTACCTGGGCCTGGCGCCGACGGATGTGACCGATTGGCAATTTGTAGAAGTGCGCGATGTGCTCCCGGGGCCGTGGCGCAATTACGGCGACAATAATCATTTCGTGATTGCGCAGCGCCAAAGTCAGGAGCGGCTCGCCAAACAATCTGCCGCTTCCAGCAAGGTCAAGAAGTAGAATTCGTTAGGCGGTTTGAGCTAACCGCGACGTTAGAGTGGCGAGTTTGTTTTGCAGCTCTTCGATCCGTTGCAGGAGTGGTTCATAATACCGACGTTGCGTCAGGCAGAATGTTTCGAGTGGTTGAAATGCAATCACGATTTCATGATAGAAAAGCTCAATCGCGTTGAGGAGTTTTTCTTCAATCGCCCGCATCAATTCGGAACGTTTCTGCTCCAGCTGCGCGCGATAAGCATCGAGAATTTTTTTTCGGCGACCCAGCACGACGACTGCCCCGACCAGAGCAGCCGACGCGGCTAACAGGCCCGTAACGTCGGCCACCGCCGCGCTTGTCATGGCGGCAATCAACGCGACGATGCCGCCGGCAGCAGCCACTCCCGCCGGAAAGCGCAGCCACGTCGCGGTTTCGCGCAACATTTGCAACAACTGTTCATCCGCCCCTTTGCTGGAAGCGCGCTCGAGTAATGTGAGCTGAACCGATTGGAGCAACTCGCGACGCTGCCGCGCAAAGTCCGGCACAGTTTTCGTCACGCGGTTTTTCACATCGGCCGCGAATTGCGCTTCGATCGTGTCCCGCAGCTGCGGCCAAAGTCCACGCAGATCGGCCTCAAGCAATTGCACGGCATTTTCCACCTTTGGTTGAACGGATTCGCGCAGCTTGGCCTCAACTTCCAGTTGAAAATCCTGCTGCCATTGTCCCTTGCTGAAAACCAGTTTCCAGGTGCGCCAGAATGAAAGTTTTTTCTCAAGAAGTTTCATTCCCTGCTCGGCCGATTCACGGCAGGCTTGATCGACCCCGCGCAAGAATCCATTTACCTGGCGCAGTGTTTGTTCTTTGCGCACCGCGAGAATCGAACGAAGTCGGGTGATTTGTTCTTCGTCATGTTTGATTGTTGCGAAGGAACCGCGGATTTCTTCCGCGATTTCATCGAGCATGATCCGGGCGGATTGACAGGTCGATTGCAGCTTCAAAATCCCCGCGCCAGCGGAAGCGACGGTAAGATTAATTTGTTCCTCCAGAGCGCGGAATCCGCTTTCTTGCCAGAGCTTTTCCTTTTCCAAACCACTCGCGCGAGCGAACAGCGCCTCGCGGGCCGAGACAGTAAAGATTGGCGGCGCAAAACCCAATCTTTGCACGGCAGTATCCTGCAAATGCCGCCGGATTACGGCGATCTCGCTCGGCTCACGCAGATCCGCTTGTTGGAGAACGAAGATGATATTTTTAAGCCATTTTTTTTGAACGAAATTTAAGAGCTCCCACGCTGACTTCGTCCACGGATTGACGACCGAGAAAACGAACAAGACGACGTCAGCGCGCGGGACAAAATCTTCGGTGATGGTTTGATGTTCGGCGACCATCGTGTTCGTGCCCGGCGTATCGACGACGTTGAAATCGCGCAAAAAATCAATCGGCTCATAACGTTCCGTCAAACGCGGTGAAACTTCGACGGAGCGTTCTTCGACACCGTATTTAAAAATGTAAACCCGATCAGTCGCGGGCAGCACATCCACCTTGGCGAAGTCCTGACCAAAGAGCGCGTTGAGCAGGGACGATTTGCCTGCCTTGACTTCACCGACCACCACAAAAAGAAGCGGCTCGCGCACATCGCGGAGCAGACCTTGAACTATAGCGAGGTTTTGCGAGTCGCGTTGCAGGCTGGACTCGAGCTTGAGCAAATCGGCCAGCGCAGTTTCGAGTTCGCTTCGAAGCTGCAAATAGTTATCGGCGATCATGCCGCGAGGCTTAACCGCCAGGCCTCAGCTTCTCTGGCGCCGCAGGCGCAGGGACGTGCGCGGCCGAAGCTGGCCGCGACATTGGCTTTGCTTCCACTGGTCGCGCCATCGCGATCAATTCCGAGACGGTGACGAATTTGAATCCTTTGGCCTCGAGTTCGCTCAGCGTGGCCGGCATTGCCTCAATAGTTCCGGGATGAATGTCGTGCGACAAAACAATCGAGCCGTCATGCGTCTCTTTCACAATGCGTTTGGTGACCACGTTCGGTCCCGGTCGTTTCCAATCGAGCGGATCGACGTCCCACAAGATAATGCGATAGCCAAACTCATCATGGATCCAGCGTTTTTCGCGCGCAGTGATCGAGCCGTATGGGGGCCGCATTAAAGTGGGATGAACACCGGTCGCCGCCGTGATGGCATCATCGGTCTTTTGCAATTCCCGGCGCACCCCTTCATCCGACATTTTGCCGAAGTTGGGATGGGACCAGGAGTGGTTTCCGATCTCATGACCTTCGCGAACGGCTCGCTTTAAAATCTCCGGATACTCAGTAGCGTTTTCGCCGATGACGAAAAATGTCGCCTTGATGTGGTGGGCGGCAAGAAGATCAAGCAACCTGGGCGTCAGCGTTTGGTTTGGGCCATCATCAAAGGTCATGGCGATGAAAGAGCCATCCACGTGCACCGAACTGAAAGTGATCTGCGGTCCCGAAGAACCAGGCGAGATGGCTGGCAGGACAGATTTGCTGGCCGGTCCGGTTCCCGACGCGAGATTATCTTGCGCCGCAGCGATTTGCCATACCACCAAACTCAACCAGCAAATCAAAAGCGAACGGGCGATGACCATAGGAGAAAGGCAAAATTGTTGCTGTATCTAGCAGAGGGCCAGAGCAACGCAAGATGCCGGGCGCAACACAGGTGCGCGATTCGGAGCCTCTTGGCAGCCATCTTGCTTAAAGAGACATTAGAAAATTGGGGTTGGCTGTGCCTAACGACTCTCTGGTTACGATTGTTAGTCTAGGCCGCTTCTCCTAGATATGAAAATTCTGCTCGTCGAAGACGAACCGGGTACTCGTCAGGCCCTGCAAAATCTCATTGAGGGGCGCGGACACGAAGTGGTGGCGTTAGAAACCGCGGAGGAAGCGCAGTCGGCACTCGCTTCACAAAAATTTCCATTCTTGATCCTCGATTGGATGCTGCCAGGAAAAAGCGGCCTGGATCTTTGTCGTGAGCTGCGAGCGCAGCCCGACGGCGATGAAATGTTCATTTGGCTGATCACCGCACGCTCCGACATCGCAGATCTTAACCAGGCGCTGGAAGCAGGAGCAAATGATTACTTGATCAAGCCGTTCGCGTTCGACCGGCTCAACGTGCGACTTAGCGTGGCGGAGCGTCAGATCCAGGAGATAGCTGAGCGCAATGCATCGCGCGTGGCTCTGCGCGCCGCGGCGCGGATGGGGACGAGTGTTCTCGAAAATACGGCCGAAGGTTTTTTTGCCGTGGATGCCGAATGGAAATTTATCTACGTGAATCCGAAAGCTGAGCTTTTGCTCGGCTGCTCGCGTGATCTCCTCATCGGAGAAAATCTCTGGGACAAGTTTCCGGAAATGTGCGGGTCGTTATTTGAAAAAAATTGCCGCAGGATCGCGACCGAAAATCTACCGCTCCAATTTGAAGCCACCGACTTGAGCGGAAAGAAGTTTTTTGATGTCTGCGCCCATCCGAGCAAAGGCGACATTTTCGTCTTTTTCCGCGATATTACCGAGCGCCGTCAAGTTGAGGAAGAACGGCTCAAGACGAGCAAGTTCGAATCGCTCGGCACCCTTGCCGGAGGAATTGCCCATGATCTGAATAATATCCTCACAGTCATTTCAGGAAATATCGGTCTTGCTCAGATCGATGCGCCGAAGGAGCCAGAGAACGTTCTTCCCTTTCTGTCGAAAGCGGGTCAGGCAGCGGAGCAAGCAGCGAACCTCTCCAATCAACTTTTGACATTCGCAAGAGGTGGCGTGCCGCTGAAGGAAATTGTCTCCATCGCGGAACTGCTCAAGCGAGCCTGCGAATTTGCGTTACGCGGTTCGAACCTCGAGGCCGACATCGATATTCCGGCTGATCTGTGGAAGGCAGATATTGATCGGCGTCAGATCGAGCAGGTGGTGAATGCGCTTGTCTTAAACGCGCGCGAGGCCATGCCTGACGGCGGGACCCTTCGCCTGTCGGCCCATAACGTCGAAATCAAGGAACAGCCCGATGGTCTTTTGCCGAGCGGTCGCTACCTCAAAATCTCCATCAACGACCACGGCCGTGGCATTGCGCCGGAGCTGGCCGCGAAAATTTTTGATCCTTACGTCACGACCAAACCGCTCGGAACCGGACTCGGTCTCTCGATCAGTTATTCCATCGTGAAGCGCCATGGTGGTCTACTCCATCTTGAATCCTCTTCGCCGGAAGGCTCCACCTTTGTTTTCTATCTGCCGGGCGCGGAAACAAGACCCGTCGCGCCCCAGCCTCCGCCACCCAAGCGCCCCTTTCATTTCAATCATCAGCGCATTCTCGTGATGGATGACGATGCCGCCGTGCGCGAGCTAACCTCACACCTTCTCGGAACAGTGGGTTACGAAGTCACGGCGGTGCCAGATGGAAAGGAAGCGATCAAGGCGTATGAAAGCGCGTTACGGCGCGGCCAACAATTTCAGGCTGTCATTCTCGACGCCACGGTGCGAGGCGGGATGGGCGGCGTAGCGACGATCGAACGATTGCGTGGCGTCGATCCAAACGTAACCGCGATCATTTGCAGCGGATATTCTGATGAAGCCGCGCTCTCGGAATTTCTCGCCTATGGATTTTGCAGTGCTTTGCCGAAACCCTTTACGCGCGGGGAACTGTGCGACGCGCTGCAACGAGCGCTGACATCGCGAAAACTCAATTAACAAAAGCGCCCGGCCTGACGGCTAGCTTTTCCGCAATTTCTCCAATTCTGCGATAAAGGCGTTCGCTCCGCCTTCCATGTACCCGAGTTGGCCGACTATTTTGCCGGCCCCGTTCAGCACGACGATTGTGGGGAATCCCTGAATCCCATACTGCTCGGCGAGAGATTGATTTTGCATCCTGATGGCCTTGGCTTGCTCTTTTGCGCGCGGAAAATCGACTTCCAGCAAAACCAGGTTCTTGCTCGCATACTGCTGAAATTCCGGCTGCGAAAAAACTTCCTTGCGCAATTTCATGCACCAAGCGCACCAATCGGAACCGGTGAAGTCGAGGAGCAAGAGTTTGTTATTCGCTTTCGCTTGCTGCTGCGCCTGTTTGTAATCGGTCAGCCACGCAGTCTCAGTGCGAACCGGGACTGCCGCGATCATGCTGATTCCTACGACAAGAAGAATTAATTGGGCGCATTTCACGCCCCAACTTCGAGCGGACGCCACCGCTTCGCAAGCGAGGTGAAACAATTTCGCGCGTCGCTGCCCTCCCAAAGATAGCCCGGCGCAATGCCGGGCTAAGACCGCAGATGTCCGGATTGAAAGATTTAGCGGATATGTCCCGAGACAAGCTTGGTCATCTCGAACATGCTGACTTGGCTCTTGCCGTTAAATACGGGCCGGAGCGACTCGTCCGCATTGATCATGGTTCGTTTTTTCTTATCCTGGCAACCGTTCTTCTTGATGTAGTCCCAGAGCTTTTTTGTTAGTTCTGAGCGTGGAAGCGGCCTCGAGCCCACGATCGCAGAAAGTTTTTCGTCGGGCTGAACCGGTCTCATGAAGGCGGCATTCGGTTTACGTTTGGAAGGAGTCTTTTTGGCTTTGGATTTCGGCATAGAGGCTGATTAATCGTTCGCCGGTTGCAGGGCAACATTAAATTTTACGATTCGGAAAAATTATTTTTGATCTAACCAAGCCGGCGAACGGCCAGGGCGGCGACATCATCTGAGGGCGGGTTATCGCCGTCGCTCGCCGCTACCTTTTCCGTCATGTCTGTGAGGAGGGCCTGGGCGCTGACCGGACCCGGAGGTAGCATCTCCACCAGCCGTTCAATCGTCAGCCGACGCGTGACTCCATCCTTCCCTCCATAAAGTCCATCGGTGTAGAGAAGAAACATGTCACCGGTCTGGAGATCGAGATTCGTTTCAGAAAATTGCGAATGCTTCGCCAAACCGAGCGGCGGTGCGCAGGAAAAAATGGTTTCCGTTTGCCCGTCGTGACGCTTGATCAGGAGCGGCGGGTGGCCCGCGCCCACGACCGTCGCACGACCGCTCGCCGGATCAAGCGCAACACACATCGCCGTCATAAAAGAACGAGCGCTGAAGATGCTGCGAAAATCATGATTGACCGCCCGCATGATTTCGCTCGGCAAATTATGCTCTCCACTGCCGTGCTGGAAAAGAAGCTTGGCCAGCGTCGTCATCAGCGCAGCCGAAGCGCCATGGCCTGTCGCGTCAGCAATCCAGAATAAAGTTCTGCCATCAGCCATTCGGAGCCAGCCGTAAATATCGCCACCGACCTGAATGACCGGGCGATAGCAGGCTGCGACCTCCCAACCGGGAAGTGATGGCAGATTTTGCGGAATCAAAGATTGCTGCGTCAAACGCGCGGCCGCCAGATCCTGTTCCAAATTGCGACGCCATGCTTCCAGCTCGTCATTTTGTTGCTGGAGCTGGGCGCGCATTGAACGGAGCCGTAATTGCGTTTCGATCCGCGCAGAAAGAATCGGCAGATTAATTGGCTTGGTCACAAAATCGTTTGCGCCGGCTTCGAGGCAGAGCACTTCGCTTTCTTCGCCGCCATGACCCGTTAGCATGATCGCGGGAATTTGCGCGATCAACGGATCATGATCCGCGCGCAGCCGCTTGAGAAGTTCCGCACCGTTTAATCCTGGCATGTCGAAATCAAGGAGAAGAAGGGCGACCTCTTCGGCGTGAAC
>Ga0137393_10003216_pt1 | contig 10588 bp, 13 predicted proteins | sample 15con2h34BmetaG_FD_101396 | JGI IMG/M metagenome (GOLD analysis project Ga0137393, IMG submission 101396) | Vadose zone soil microbial communities from Angelo Coast Range Reserve, California, USA - 15con2h3.4B metaG | ecosystem: Environmental > Terrestrial > Soil > Vadose zone > Saprolite...
CCGCCGCCGCGGGCGCTCTCAATAGCGCTGTCGTTCTCTTTGCTTGCCGCCTTCGTGGCGTGGTGGCTCAACAGGATGGCGGCCCCGGTCAGCCTGCTGATTCGCCCGAGCGCCGCCATGAGAGCGGCGAAATTTGCGTTGTCCTCCTCGTCGACGAGACGGCTAGCGGTCTCGACCACGAGGAGCCTGGCCCCGACGCGTTTCGCCTCGGCAATAATCAAGTCCTGCTCTTCGGTTGGGCGGGCGATGCGCCGAGATATCGACTCCCCTTTGACTAGGCCCTCAGTGCGGACCGTTACCACCTCGGACAACCGGGCCACCCCTTCGGTCTTGTCGATGACGTAAAGGCGCGAAAGGGCGCGGTCCATGTCGATGCCGCCAGCCCTGCGGGTGGCAGCCGCCTTCCGCTTCCAATCGTCGAGGGTGTCCTCGGCTGAGTAGATGAGGACCGGAGTTCCACCAGGAGGCAGCGGCAGACCCCAAAGACTTTCGCTGCCGGCCGCCAGGTGAAAGGCAACCTGCGAGATTAAGGCTGACTTGCCGATCGAAGTCGGGCCGAAGAAGACGGATGTCTTCTCGAGCGGAATCATCGACCCAAGGATGAATCGCTCCACGGGTGGGGCCTTGGCGTCCTCGAGCGAGAGGCGCTGGGCGTGAGGCATTTTTACGGCCGCACGTGAAGGCGGTGGGGAGGGTTCCTGTGTTGGAAGTCCTCGCGGATTCTTTTCTCCGCCTCCGAAGGCGCTTCGGAGGGTGGCGCGGATTTCCGGCGCATTCAGACCGCATGCCTCGGCAGCGGACTCAAGCGCCGCCTCAGCCTTGACGCGATCCAGCAAGTCACCTGCCACAAGCTGCGCGATGCCGAACGCCTCGCGGTTTAGAGTTTCGTTTCGCTCGCCCTCGTGCGCGCTGCCGATTGCCTCGCAAGCCCCTGTCAGCGCGGCCAGGGCGTAAGCATGCTCACGGGCGCTGCCGTTGGGGGCCCGAACCTCGGTCTTTGTTGCCCCGTTCTGGGCTTCCCGGCGGCCAATGGTGATTCCCTTGCAGCAAGCCGCTTCAAGGACGGCGCGCACAGCGGATAGAAACTCCCCGCGAGTCTCCCCGCTCATGCTGGCGAGCTTTTCGGCGGTCGGAGATGCTTCCCCCCATTCCAGTGGAGCGTTGCTGTTGTGGATACCTGCGACAACGAGCTGCTGGCCATCCCCCAGCAATTCAACCTTTGCGTCTCTCCCGTCAGGCGCGGTGAACTCCACCTTCACCTTCGGGAACGGTTCGCCCTCGAGCCTGTAGAGAAGAGCGCACCTTGGGCTGTTGCTTCTTCGTCTGCGCGCCGTCGTGCCGAAAATCTCGCGTGCGAGCTCTTCCACCGCCGCAACAATCGCCGGGTCCTCTACGTCAATATCAATGGCGGGGAAATACCGCGTCCGCAGTCCGAGATTGGTTCCGGGCTTGAATTCGGAGGGCTCGATCTTCGCGGTTTGCCATTTCCCGAAATGTGGAACTTTCCCCGGAGAATCGCAGTCGTGCCTGGGCCCGCAGACCGGAACTAACTCGTCGGCAAACCCGGCTGCGCTCCAGGTCGTGTGGTGCGGATGATCGGCATGTGCCCCGTTCATCCGTCCAGTCCTTTCTGCTGCGACGGGTGTCCGCAGTCGGAGTCATGCGCGATGTGCGCGTGGATTACTCCCGACACATCGCGGCGAAGTTTGATCCACGGTTGGCAGGTGCAGCCACCTAGCCATGCCGAGAGCAATGCAGCCGCTGCGACGCGTACCTGTTCGCCTGTTGGCGTCCCGGGCGCGCTCACTGTCGCCCTCCTGCCTCGAGCGCCTTGAGCACAACCGCCAGCTCGCTACGCTCGAAGCGCAGGCCGCGCTTGCGGTCGAGGCGCCAGGTTCCGCCTCTCTGGATCCAACGTCGAAGCTCAAAGTGCAGGAGACCGTTTTCACCAGGAAGAAGGTCTAGTCTCAGCTGCGTGCCGGGTCCGAGCCAAATGGACCTAATCGTCGCGAGGGGTAGTGGCTCGTGGGTCTTACAGCCTTGTGCGGTGACAGGTGACTCGATATCTTTGGTCAGCACGTGAATCTCCAGCAGTCGTTGAAAGCGACTGCAAATGACGCCGCCCGGAGTCGAGCCGAGGCGGCGTTTCGTTTTCATTGGCCAGCGGCATTGCGCTGCTCGTCATGGCGGACCAGCTCTCGAGCGGCAGGCTCGTCTTGCCGCGGGAGTGATTTCGGCGGCAGGCGAAGCGCCGAGATGGTTTCGACTGGGACACCCAGAGCTCCGGCCAGGCGCTCGGCCATCTGGCTCGAAATCTTGCCTCCACGCTCTGCGATGGAGATCGAATTCATCGAGCAGCCGGCGACCACGGCGAGCTCGAGCTGAGTGAGACCTTGGCGCAGCCGTTCACGCCGGAGCGGGTTTCGAATTGTGCTTGGTGTTGCTTCCATGGCTGCAACTATTTACGCAGCCATTTTCTGACGTCTCGGTCGTCAGTCGTCGTCAGTCGTCACTCGGTCGGTCATCATCGCCGCCGGGTGGCCAAATAAATGCGAAGCTTCTCGAGCGTGTCTTCCTTGGTGAATCTGCGCGGCCGGCGCCCAGAATTGTCGCCTGACTCGGTTATCCCTGTGGCCCGTAGTGCGCGTCGCAAAGTCGCTTCGCTAATTTTCAGGCCCTCGTCGTCGAGCGCAGTGCGAAGCTCCTTCTCATTTGCTCCAACCTCGCCGACAGCAACTTGGCTCGCACCGATCACCTCGAGCAGCTGCGAGGGAATATCGAGCTTCTTGGACCGCGCCCATCTCAGAAACTCGGGCATCTCCACGTCGAAGAAGCAATAGAGCTGTGGATGGATGGGGTAAAGCGCGCGGAGCTTCTTCGCCTTGATGCTTGAAGTCGCAAGGTCAAGCAGCTCCCTGAATTTTTCAGTCGCTCGAAACACAAACCCGTCGTCCACTCTTTGGCCGCTTAGGGAATCCGGATCCAGCCCAGATAGCAGGGCGACGGGCTGCCATAGTGGTGCGGTGTCTTTCCGCCCCCACTTTTTCCAGTTGGGCTCGTTTTTGCTCGCAGCACCCGGCCGCAGCGATCGAATCTCCTTCGGAATCCAGCGCTGGAGCGCATTGTCAGGGGTTTGAGTCGAGGACGGCAGGCCGACGCGGTTCTCACCGCCAGATGGTAGTGTGTTCGCCATCGTCGCCGGCCTCCATCCGGCTCGATATCGAGGGCGCGCGCCGTTGCGAGCGGCGCCGCCCTTGTCAGTCTACCCGATCGAGTCGCATCGCCACTTCTTTGCCGGGTCCGTCGGTGAGGTCAACGCAGTAGATGCGAGAGAAACCGGTCCCCGGCATCAGGGTCCATCCGTCGCGCAGCTCCTCGGCGGTGACGTGAGAAGCGAAGGTTCCCGACATGATGAGCAGCCAGCGCTCGGCCGGAGAAACACTCCAGCGCGCCAACGCAGCAGCTTTGCGGCGGATCATTGCAGCGAGCTCGCCGAGGTCCGGACGCCGGTGGCGGGATTTCGCGATGAAGATCCGGATTCCATCGCTGGGCAGTGGCGAGAAAACGATACGGTCGAGGTGGCGGACCCCGGCTTTTTTGAGCGCCGGCGCCAACAGGGTCTGGGCCAAGTTGCCGGGCAGAAGAATTCGCGCGATCGCGAGGGCAAGCCTGTCCATTTCTCGAGACTTGAGGAGCGAGAGATCTGGATCGCCCGACTGCACGAGGAGCGTTCCACTAACGCCTGGCAATGCCCTCGAGATGCGATCCCCGATGCTCCAGAGAATCGAATCCATCTTCGCCAACTCGCCTCGGACGTCTGCCGTCACTTCAATGCCGACCTGGTGGTCAAAGAGCGTGCAGCTCACGTCTGGAGGATCAGCGCTGACTGGCTTGAGGTTTTCGAGCGGCAAGCTCAGCACGCGACGAAGCACGGCCACAGCCGCGATTTCGTTCTCTGAATACGATTTCGCATCCGGATGGAAGCCGCGCCACCTCAACGGGTCTTCCGGGTGAAGGGTTTCGGGCACCGATCGATGGACTGGCATGGCTGCGCCTCCCATTCGCGCCTCCCAACGTCAGAGAAGCGCGGGCTGCCCCTCTGGGAGGGAGGTGGCCGGCCTCGAGAGCCGTGCCCGCGCGATGAATCTTTACCTCACGATGCCGACGATGCCAGCGATTCCAGGTTTAGAGGGCAGGGAGTGTCTACCTCCGCCGCGGCAAAGGAACAGCACGGGACGAGCCGAAGGGCGCGGCGTGACACTAGAAGCCGAACGCGTAGACTCAGCCAAAAGGCAGCCAAGGACAGCCACGATGCCAGGACTAGGTAGACCATTTCCGAAGGGGATTTCAGGCAACCCGTCTGGCGGTCCGCGTGGGTCACGTCCCCACCGCACGATGCGCGCGCTTTGTGCTGAGCACCGGCAGCTTGTTACCGACACCCTGGTCGAACTGACGAAGGGCGCCGCGGATGAGCGGGTGAGGCTCGCGGCGGCACTCGCGCTCGCCGACCGCTCCGACGGCCGCCCCGTCAACGCCGCGCCGATTGCCGAGGAAGGCGAAGACGGGCACGACTCCGGTCCCCGCCAGACGCTGGAGCAGCTCGAGGCCAAGTACGCGAAGGAAGGGAACGGGAGCTGGCCCGGCGAGTCGAGCAGGGACAGCGAGGTGTGAAGGGCTATTGGATGGATGAGCCACAGCCCGACGAGAGATCTTGTCGGTGACCACGTGCTTCAGCCGAGATTACTCGCCGTTCAATGCCAGGGTGAGCTGGTGCGGCTTCTTCAGGTTTGAGTACGGCGCCAGCACGGGTGGTAGGCTGGGCATCACACCTGCAAAGAGCTGCTCAATCGATATGATCTGCACCTTCGGGTAGCGCGAATCCGCGTGCTTGAAGTTTCCCGCCGTGTTGGCGGCCTGGATCATGCCCGGGGTCGGCGGGCAGAGAGTGATAAGGATTCCCATCGCGGCTGTCGGATCGCTGGCGACCACACCGGCGAGGTCCCGCACCATTGTGGGTGCAAGCGACTTCCCGCCTTTCACCGAAATGAGGATCTTCTTGAGGGTGCCCCCGACATCCCGGAAGTGAATCAGGCCATCCTTGCCGGCATCGCCAACCTGGCGGTGGTTAGGTGTTCCGCCGATGCGCGAGACCGCCCACCGCTCGAAGTCGAAGGGCGAACGGGTGAAGAGCGCCTGAGCACTCTTCATGTCCTCAGGCAGGCCCAGAATCTCGTAGCTCTTGTCGACCTCGTCTCCGAACGTCTTTCTGAGCCGGTGAACGATAATGTCCACCGCGACGTACGTGACATCGATGCCGATCCAACTTCGCTTCAGGGATATCGCGGCATCCAGTGTCGTGCCGCAACCACAGAACGGGTCCAGAACGAGGCCGTCCTCTGGGCACGATGCCTCCAGAATGCGCTTGAGCAGGCCCATTGGCTTCTGCGTCGGATACCCAAGGCGCTCTGGCGACGTAGGGCCCAGGTACGCAACGTCTTCGTCTATGCAACCGGAGGACGTGGCCAGTACGCCTTCAGTTCCCGGCTGATACGCCCAGATGTCACCCATCGGCGTGCCGTCCGTTGGCTCCAGGTATTTCACGGGTGTTGGCCAGGCGGAACCAGAGAGGATTTCGATCAGTCCCGCCTCGTACGCGGCTTCCAGTCGGTCCAGCACGCCGAGTTTCTGAACGTGAGGCGGTAGTTGGCGCGTGACGTAGCCGGGAACCGCCCAGTGCCGATTCTTCTTCACTGGATCGAAGCCACGCCAAGGTTTGCTGGACTCGCCTCCGCCGGCACCAGCGCCAGTGAGGATGTTGCCGCCAGTCGTGAACTTCCACCGGCCATCCTTCTGCTCGGTGTAGCGTGAGGTAACGTGGCGCTTCGTGTAAGGCTTCTTCAGAGGACGAAAGTAGTAGTCATCTGTCTTCGTGTAAAACAGGATGTTGTCGTGCAGCGGCGCGAAGCTCTTTGTTTCGCCATGCGCGCCAGTCCGTCGCCAGACGATCTCATTCCGGAAGTTCTCCGGCCCGAACACCGAATCAAGGATCACCTTTAAGTAATGCCCTGCCGTTGGATCGCAGTGGAGAAAGAGAGAGCCGGTCGGCTTCAGGACGCGATGGAGCTGAACGATTCGCGGCAACATGTGGACGACGTACGCCATCATGTTGCTTTTCTGAAGGAGCTCGTACATCGCGCCGAGCGCTGTCGCAGCTCTGGCAGGTAGCCCGCCGGACATCAGCGCCTCGTAGTCTTCCTCCGTTTGATTCGTCCAGCGCCAGGCATCCTCGAACGCACTGAGTTGTGCTTGCGTATCTCCAGCGCCATCGAAAACGACGTTGTAGACCTTATTTGAGTTGAACGGCGGGTCGAGATAGATGACGTCGATGCTCTCGTTGCCGGTCTCGCTCCGGAGTATCTCGAGATTGTCACCGTAGTAGAGCTGTCCGGTAGCGGCGGCCTTAGCTTTGCGAGAGGTGACTGGACCCCCGTTCGGGAGCGTCAATGGGCGGCCACGAAGCAGAGACGACTTGGTGTTGACCCGTTTCGCCCGTAGGGCCGTTTTGGTCATGCAAGCAAGTCTTCTTTTCTCGGCGTGAATGTTGAAAGGGTCACGCTGTGACCCGTGTTCTTGAACGCGCGCAGGCGGGGAGATCGAACACAAACGAGTACGGCACCGATGTTCGGTGATCCCTGGTGCGCAGGGCTGGCTCGATTTGGAGTACATCCCAGAGTCTCCAGTGAGAGCGCCGCGTTATGTCCGGCTGTTCAGACACCCACAGAACCCGAGAGGGCGTGGCCCTGTGTGGCTACGCATCCGTCGGTGGCTAGGTGGATCTGCGCCGGTTCCCTTCAGAGAGGATAGTTGTGCACGTTGGGTCGAGATGTGATGGCTGGCTCTAGGCTGCGGTGGCTACAGCGGAACAGCGGGTCCCCGGCCAGACTGGCGTCGGATCGAGATCCAGATCCAGACCTGGCCGGCTTCTGTCCGCTCTACGGTCCCGGAGGTGGAGCCACGCCAGGCGACGCAGCCTGCTGCATCACTATGGCCTGCGAGAGTTTCAGGAAGGTCTTGCCGAGGTGATTCTCGATCACCTTCACGAGCGGAGTCGCTGAGAAACCAAGGGACACCGCGTGATACACGGAGAGCACTGCATCCTGCAGATCCTGGTCTTTCTCTAAGTCATCGATCGAGAGACCGAGTGCCTTCGCCTGCTGTCTATCAATGAAGCGGTTGTGGCTCTTGAACTTCGAGTGGTCAGAGAGCCTTTTTGCTACCTTTTTCGCTTTGCGGGCGGCGTACTTTTGGCCCGTGAACATGAACTTCTTCAGCCACGTGGAGACTAGCTGGACTGCGAGGTCCTGCTGATAGTTGCATTGCACGAGGAGGGCGGGGCCATACTGGCGGAGAATGGGAATCCAAGAGGGAAGTGTTTGGGCGTTATCGGAGATCTCCTTTTGGGCCATCCGGAACTGCTCGACAATCGCGTGTGCGGGTACAGATGCGAACCCAAGTTCGGTCCTCACGATAAACTGCGGGTCGATTGGGCCCAAGAACGAGTGCTTACCCATGACAATCCGATCGCCGGAGCAGCAAAACATCGTTGCAGCAGACATCGCTGCGTGAGGAACAAAGACGCGGACGTTTTTGAACTTCGATCGCACATAGTTGACCAAAGCTTCAGCCGCCTCGGCGCTGCCGCCTGGCGAATGGATTACGAGGTCGAGGTCATCGCCTGTGAGGCCGTGGATGACTTCCATGAAGCCGTGGAGGTCTTCAGCATTTATGCTCGTTACGCTGGGATCCGGGACGGCTCCCTGCGTCCATTTCGACGCATACAGGATGACGTTCCGACCCGTCTTTTGCTGCAGGGCGGCGACGTACTTGCGCCGGACCGTATCGAAAGGGGACGGAGCACCGAACGCGTGCTGCTGCGCCCTCCAAGCGGCAAGCTCCTGATTGATTTCGACAAGAATTTCCCCCCACGTCGGCATTACTCAATGATCCGGCAGGGGCGTTGCGCTGGCGCTGGTAAAATGCGGCTCTGGATTGAGCGCAGTGAGGTACGCGTCAAGCTGGATCAGCCAGGGATCAACCTGCTCCACAACTTGCAAGGCCTCGAGCACTCCCGGTTGCGCTCGGCGGACCTGTTCCTTCAGAGTAGCGAACGTTTTCTCGACTTCCTTCCTGAATTTGGCGTCCGCCATCGTTTGCTCCGCAACCAGCCTCAGCAGGGTTCATCTTCAACCGGGCCCTGCCTCTACTATAGCTGGCGCACTCGCGGCAAGCATGGGGATGGAAGGCTGTCATTGGCCAACGTGCAAGTCCAGAATTGTTCGATTTCTCGCCGATTAAAGACTTAGCTTTCCTTCGTATGTGGTCGGTCAGCCCCTCTGAGATCCATTTTGCCGAACGTCGGTGCTGAAAGGGCACTGGCCGGACAAAGGAGCGGGATCGATTGCCCCATTGCTGTCGCTGAGTCTGTGGCACGTCGTCCACTTGTTGGTTCCTTTAGGAGTCAATCAGCCCGTTACCCGCGCAGCCTGCCTGTACACGCACCGGACGGCGTGTGTACGGCGACCCCGATCCGGACGCAATTGAACGGGTTCAGTTTCGTAGTGCATTTGCACCTCATTTGCGCTAGGAGTGGCAATATGGCTCGCAAGACCGCAACCTCTGGACCCCGCCAAGTCGTCGGCTACGTACGAGTTTCCACGGATGAGCAGGCGCTTGGTCCCGAGGCGCAGCGTGACGCGCTCAGCCGCTGGTGTGCCGCGAATGGCGCGGAGCTGGTCGCCACTTTCGAGGATCTCGGCGTTTCTGGTGGCCTCGAGCTCGACCGGCGGCCAGGGTTGGTCGCGGCGTTGGATGGGCTGCGCGAGCACAGTGCCACGGTGCTGCTCGTAGCCAAGCGCGACCGCCTGGCGCGCGACGTCATGGTCGCGGCGATGGTGAGCCGGCTTGCCGAGAAGACTGGTGCCCAGGTGCTCTCCGCCGACGGGACCGGCAACGGCGACGGCCCAGAGGCGCAGCTGATGCGGCACATCGTCAACGCCTTCGCCGAATACGAGCGCGCGCTCATCCGCGCCCGAACCCGGGCGGCCCTGGCTGTGAAGCATGGAAGGGGCGAGCGCACCGGCGAAGTGCCATTCGGCTACGGACTGGCCGAGGACGGTGTGCACCTCGAGCAGCTCCCCGCGGAGCAGAACATTATCGGCGTTGTGCGGCAGCTGCGCAGTGAAGGCCTCTCGATTCGAGCCATCGCGGCTCGGCTCAACGCGGACGGCATCGTGGCTCGTGGGGCGCGCTGGCACCCGACCTCGATCGCGCGCCTGTTGGAACGAGAAACCGCATGAAGCGACGGCGGCCTACCGATTTGCCCCGTGAGCGACGCATCCGCGCGGGCCTCGCCACGCTGAAGCAGGCGCTTGCGGGCAATCCCGAGCTCGCGCGCCGCACCCGCGCTGCGCTCGCTGGCCGTCTTCCCGCCCCCGACCTGGAGGAACCCACGATGTCAAACGAGGAGCAGGTTACGATTCGATTGCCGACCGCATTGCTCGACCGTGCCGAGAAGCTCGCGAAAAAGCTCGCCACGGACCCGACGCACAGCACCGCTTTCCGGGTTACTCGAGCCGCCGCTCTGCGCATGGCGCTGCATCGAGGGATCGAAGCGCTCGAGGCCGACCTCGCCGCAAAGGCGAAGAAGTAGGCCGCACAGGATGTCACCCGGGGATGGTGGCGACCCCGGACCTCCACATCGCCACCAATGGGAGGAACACGCATGAATCGAGCAGAGAAGAAGACCCCGGAACAAGAAGCAATCGTGTTTTTGCACTCCATGCTGAAGCTCGTTGAGCGCCGCGGCTTGCGTTACGTCGATGAGCAGTTCGGCTTTTCTATGACGGCGATGGCAACCTCCATCCTCGGGCCCACACACGCGCCTGGCGACTTCACCGGGAACCAGCGCCACCGAGAGGCCCTAAGCGCGGCAGCGGGCCTGATCGATGAGTTCCCCGGGTCACGCGTACCAATTGCGGCCCTCAAAGCTGCGGTACTGGTGATTGAGGCGGCCCTACGAGAGGAAACGGGCGAATCGGACCATGAACCCACCAGCGCACCACAGGAGGCAAGGTCATGAAGCGAAGCGAGAAACAGCCCAGCGCAACGTTGAACCCGAGGCCGCTTCGAGGCGCGGCGAACGACGCGATCGCGTTCTTGCGCTCGATGGTGAAGCTCGTCGACGCGCGAGGCTGGCGCGAAGTTCACTTCGAGTTCACCAACTTCGTGATCGGTATGGCCGAAACAATTCTAGATCCTGAGCCGGGATGGCAGGGTAAACGCGCCCGCCTGGACCACAACGGCCACGCCTCGGAACTGTTCGAGGGTTTCAAGCGCGTGCCCGTGCCGGTTTTCAAAGGCATCATGTCGCTCTTAGAGCGAGAATTGCGGGCGGACGTCGATCGGATGATCGAAGAGATAGCCAGCGAGCAACGGGCAGCCTGAGTCTGCGGCTCGAGCGCACGGACGGCGGCCAGGGCATCGGCCGCCGTTCCTCGTTTGCAACAAGGTCAAGATGGCTCGGCCGCGA
>Ga0137393_10003218_pt1 | contig 10588 bp, 8 predicted proteins | sample 15con2h34BmetaG_FD_101396 | JGI IMG/M metagenome (GOLD analysis project Ga0137393, IMG submission 101396) | Vadose zone soil microbial communities from Angelo Coast Range Reserve, California, USA - 15con2h3.4B metaG | ecosystem: Environmental > Terrestrial > Soil > Vadose zone > Saprolite...
AGGCATCGATTGACGTCCGCGGATCCGAACGTCGGTTTGGCCGAATCGATGATCGACCTCAGCTGCCCTCGATCGAATGAGGGCGAGGCGGGCGTTCCGGTTCCCGGGCCGCAGATTACGACGTTGGCGGGCTCATCCGGGAGCAGGTCGCGCAGGGCATCGCGCGCTTGTTCCCGCCCACGCTCGAAGAGGGTCGTTCCGCCGTCCCGGTAACGCATCGACAGCGAGGCGTCGATGATGATCGATGTAGCGGCCGGGCCGCGAACGACGGATGCTATCTGCGCGTTGCGCTTCAGCTCCGGCCTGGCCAACGCCACCGGAAGGGCAATCAGAATCGCGGTGCGCAACAGGTAGAGCAACAGGCGCCTCAGCCTCAGCCGTGAAGCGGTCCGGCGTTGACTGCGCAGAACGAAAGAAATCGCCCCAAATGGGTGCGGGCGTGGACGCCGCCGGTCAAACAGGTGGATCAAGAGCGGAATCAGGGCGGCCAGCGCTCCGAGCAGCATCCAGGGATGCGCGAAGGTCATCGCCGCCTCTCCTGCCGCCGGGAGAGAAACCGCAGAAGCACCGCGTCCAGGCTTTCGTCGGTTCGAACAAGCTCGTAGTCCACGTCTGCCTCGGCACAAGTGGTCCGAACGCTCTTTAGAAAGGCCCCGAACTCTTCCAGGTAGCTCTGTTTGATCTCACGCGGGTTGACCTCGATCTTCCGCTCGTCCTCCATCGACAAAAAGAGGGTCGGATCGTCGAACGGAAAGGTCAGCTCCGCGGGATCGACAATCTGAAATATCGCGAGGTCGTTCTTGCGCGCCCTGAGATGAAGAATCCTCTTCAGCGCTTCCTGCCGGTCGTCGAACAGATCCGAAAATACCGCCACCAACGACCGGCGGGAGATTTTCTCCGCCAGATGATCGGCGGCGCGGAACAGATCCGTCGTTCCCAAGGGGGCGACGCCTTCTAACTCGTCCAACACGAGCCTCAAATGACCTGCCGCCGCGCGCGCCGGAAGATCCTTGAACCCTTCTCCGGTCACCACGGCCAAGCCCGCGGCGTCCTGCTGGCGAACGAGCAGATAGGCAAGGGCGCCGCAAAGGATCTTCGCCACTTCCAGCTTGGAAAGCGCGCCGCTCTGGTAGCCCATCGATCCCGAGCCATCCAGCACCAGCACCGCGTGGAGGTTGGTCTCGTGCTCGAAGCGCTTGATGTAATACTTGTCGAACTTTCCGAACGCCTTCCAGTCGAGGTGGCGAATCTCGTCGCCCGGGGCGTACTCCTTGTGCTCTGCGAACTCGACGCTCTGGCCCTGGTGCGGACTCTTGTGCAACCCGGACAGCACGCCGTCCACCACCGCGCGGGCGCGAAGCTTCACCCCGGCCAGCTTCGAAAGTGTTTGTGCGTTGAGCAGTTCCACCGAAATGCGTCTCGTCCAGTGCGGTGCGAGAGAATCTACGATTTGACCAAGGTCAACAGCCGCTCGATCAGCTTGGTCGAGGTAATTCCCTCCGACTCGGCATGGAAGTTCGGCAGCACGCGATGCCGAAGCACGGGTTTGGCGAAGGCCTTCACGTCATCCACCGTTGCAACGTAGCGGCCGTTGAGGATCGCGCGGGCCTTTGCTGCAATCACCAGATATTGGCTGGCGCGAGGTCCCGCTCCCCATGCCACGTTCTTCTGGATGAAATCCGGCACCCCGTTTTCTTTTGGTCGGGTGTGCCGTACCAGGTCCACCGCGTAGTGCACCACGTGATCCGGCACCGGCACCCGCCGGACCAGTTCCTGCAACGAAACGATCTGCTCCGGGGAGAGGACCTTGCTCAGCACCGGCCGGCTGGCCCCGGTGGTGCTCTTGACGATTTGAACCTCCTCTTCCGCGCTCGGATAACCCACGTCCACCAGGAACATGAAGCGGTCCAGCTGCGCTTCGGGAAGCGGATAGGTGCCTTCCTGCTCAATCGGGTTCTGGGTGGCAAACACCAGAAACGGCAAATCGAGCGGAAAGGTCTGTCCCCCGGCGGTGACGCGGTACTCCTGCATCGCCTGGAGGAGCGCCGCCTGGGTCTTCGGAGGGGTGCGGTTGACTTCATCCGCGAGAACGATGTTCGCGAAGAGCGGGCCACGGACGAAGCGAAACTCGCGGCGGCCCGTGCTCCGATCCTCCTCGAGGATCTCGGTCCCGGTAATGTCCGAGGGCATCAAGTCCGGGGTGAACTGGACCCGATTGAAGGTCAGATTGAGGACGTCGGCCAGGGTGGAGATGAGCAGCGTTTTCGCCAGCCCTGGAACTCCGACGAAGAGGCAATGGCCGCGGGAGAACAGCGAGACGAGCAGGTGCTCGATCACCTCCTGTTGGCCAACGACGCGTTTTTCGATCTGCTCGAGGAGTTGCTTGCGGGCCACGGACAGTTCCTGGACGGCTTTCAAGTCGTCCGATGAGCCAGCCTCTTCCATGGAATCGATCGCTGTTATCGCCACATCATTCATCCAACGCCTCTTAGCCTGTTCGCAGCCATTGCCAAAGTTGAGCGAGACTCGGTGTCGCCCCCGTCGCAAGCAGGGCCACCCGGAAAATCCGGGCGCAAACGCGGACCACCAAGCTTGCACTAATCGTAAGGACAAGCAGTGAAAGGCCAAATTCCCACCAGGGAAGCGCGTCCGCCCCGAATCGCAAGAGCCCGGTGATCGGGGCGGTAAAAGGGATGTAGGTCAGAATGCGCGCGAGCACGCCGCGGGGTTGGGAGAGCAATGGCGTCAGCATCATCAGCGGAAGGACGCCACTCAGCGTACAGATCGCGCTGAGCTGCTGAGTGTACTTCTGGGTGTTTCCGATCGCGCCGACCGTCAAGAGCACCGCCCCAAAAAAGAAGAATCCCAGGATGAAGTAACACAAGCCTACCAGGCCCTGGACCAGGTTGAGCCCCAGCGCGGAGTAGGCGAGCCCGGCGGGCACCGCGACCGCCAGTAGATACAGCACGAACTGTAAAAGCGCCGCCGCGCCCAAACCCAACAACTTTCCCCAAAAGAGTTGATCCGGCGTCAATGACGTGAGCAGAAGCTCGAGCGCACGGTTCTGTTTCTCCTCAGCGAGCGCGGTGGCCAGGTACGACGCGCTGGTGAACACTGACAACAGCAGCAGCATCGCGAATCCAATCGGAACGATCAAGGGTCGGATCTCCCGGATCAAATCGGCGGGAGCGACCCCTCCTTTCGCATCGATCACCAGCCTCTCAATCAGCGCCGGATCGGCCGCGCGCGCAGCGATCGCCGCGTCGACCCTGCCTTTCAAAAGTCCTCGGACCAGCCACGGCCTGAGCAGCGAGCCTGCCGCCACCTGGCCCGACGAAAAATCGAATTCGCGCTTCGGGCCGAGGTACTCTTGCAGCTTCCCGCTGCTGACGTAGTCCGCCGGGATCCGAACAATGCTCGTCACTTGCCCAGCTTGGAGCGCCGCATGGGCTTGCAGGAGAGAGGAGAACCGCGTGAGCTCTGTCTTGCGCACGCGGGTCGGCATTTCTCTCACAGCACCGATCTTTCCGAGCTCGGGCAAAAGCTCCGTCTCGATGCTCTCCGGAGATGATGCGAAAAGTCCGCTTTCATCGACAATCCCGATGCTTCGCTTCCTCGAGAGGCTTTCCGTCGCCGAGCGAACTGTCGCCAACGACGTTACCGCCAAGAGACAGGCCATGAACACCGGCATCCCGATCAAGGTTACCAGGTAGCCCAGCCGGGTGACCGCGCCGATGAATTCGTACTCGGCGACCGCCCAAATTTTATGTCCGGCGTGCATTGGGCTGCTCCACCGCGTGGACGAAGATCTCCTCGAGAGTCGGAACGTGGGGCGAAAACGAGGTCAGCGAAAGCTTCCGCTCCACGACCTGCCGTAGAAGATCATCCGGGGTCACGCCCGAGCGGAGGAAGAGCCGGATCGGCCGTTCCCCGTTGCCCTCGACGTGGCGAATCAGCCGTTCCACGCCAGGGAGCGAGCTAAAGTCCCCGGCCCCCTTGACCAGGATGCTTCCATCCGAGTGGCTCCGGCGCACCGCACCCACCTCTCCCTCCAGGAGGACGCGTCCGCGGTTGAGCAACAGCAGGCGTTGGCAAAGCTGCTCCACGTGCTGCAACTGATGGGTGGAAATGAGCACCGCCTTGCCCTCGGCAACGCTCTCCTTGAGCAGCTCGATTGCCAGGCTCCGGTTCACCGGGTCAAGGCCGCTGAAGGGCTCATCGACGAGGAGAATCTGGGGATCACCCATCAGCGCCGAGGCGAGCTGAATCTTCTGTTGGTTCCCCTTGGAAAGCTCGCCGATTTTCGAGGTTTCTCGAACGTCGAGCTCCATCCTCTTGAGCAATCGGCGCGCCTGGGTGCGGGAGTCAGCCCGGGTCAGTCCCTTGAGCTCGCCGAGGTAGGTCAGAAAGTTGAGCACCCGCGCGCGGGTGGGCAGGCCGCGCTCCTCGGGGAGATAACCCATCCTCGCCAGGGCCGCTGGACGAGGTGAATCTCCCAAGAGAATCACGCTTCCGGAGTCCGGCCGAAGCAGATCCACGCCCATTCGAAGGAGGGTGGTCTTTCCCGCGCCATTCGGACCGAGCAGACCAAAGACTTCGCCCGGCCAGAGCACGAGCGATACGTCATCCACTGCGACGTGGGAGCCGAAGCGCTTGCTGACATGGCGGAGCTCGAGGAGCGGAGCCAGGGTGGCGCCTTGGGATGTCGAAGGCGATGTCAACTGTCTCTCGGGATCGGGATGGCGCTTACGGTATCAGAACTCGTGCCTCAAGGGCCCGCGTCGGGAGAATGAGCGAGATCGGCCTTCGGCCGCCGAGAATCCTCTTCGGGGACGGAGACTTCCGCCAAGGCGCGATTCTCCTTGCCCAATGCCGCGGCAATTCGGTCCACCTTCTCCGGGGCAAGGCCAGTCAGGAGCGCCGAGGCGTCACGAGCTCGCTGGGCGAGGTCCTTGGCGCCCAGCGAAGTGTGAATTCGAAGGAGCGACAGATGTATTTCTTCATCGAATGGATCCGAAGCCAGCGCCTCGAGATAGGCGCCCTTGGCCTTGCTCATGTCCTTTCGCCACAAATAGATGCGTCCCAGGTGGACATTCGTCGCGGGCGATCCGGGGTGAACGGTGAGAAGGCTCTGCAGAACCTGCTCGGCCTCTTCCAAGCGGCGAAGCTCAAGCAGAGAAAGAGCATACTTATTGGAGACGGATTCGTACTTGTCGCCCACCAGACTTCGTGCCTTGGCGAATTCCTCCGCCGCCGCACCGGCGCGTCCCCGCTCTCGCATCAACTCACCCAGGTGGGCGAACTTCCGGGCGGGTACCTCGGAAACCTCGGCAAAGTCGGTAAAACTGATCTCCTTGCCCTTCTTTTCACTCTCTTTCTTGGCTCCTGGCGCCTGGTCCTTGAGGACGACCTTCTCCTCCGACATGGGAATCATCCCTTTGGGGAACGGCTGGGACTTGACGTGGGCGAGCCAAGACTTTTCCCAAGCAGCAAACGATTTGTGGGTGACCGCTTCGACCGCCTTCCGGTCGTCTTTTCCACTCGCAAGCTCCTCGATGACATTTCTCAAACCAGCCGACCCATGCTCGCGATAGAGCAGGTCTACGGCGAAGAAAACCTCTGCAAAAGCGGTGGCGGCATCTTCGGGAGATGGAAGCAGGGCAATCGAGGGATGCATTCGCTCGAAGGCGATCAGCTTGTCTTTCTTCACCCGATCGCCGAGCAGCGCCAAAGTCGAAGGAGAGATCGAAAGCGCCGCCGGCCCTCTCCAGCGCGACTCGAGGTACTTCGCCAACCCCTCATGCAACCAGATCGGTACCGTGTTGTGACTTTTTTGCGAGACCACCAGATGCACGAACTCGTGCGCCAGCGTGTCCCGCCAGTCATATCCGTGGAGTACCGCCTTTGGGCTGGTGATCATCAGCTTGTTGAATTTGCAAATGGCGATGGTGCCGGTGGTGATGATCTGTTTGTAGGTGAGGGTGGAAACCTTGGAGAGCTCGCGGGCGTCATTCACCACTTCGACCCTGACCTTGCCCGACGGAGCAAAGCCCAGGTCCTGTGACAGCGCCTGGCGGATGGATTCGAGTGTTTCCAACGCGTATGGGGCGAGGATCTCGTCCTTTCCCTTGGGATAGAAAAAAATGAAGTGCGCGCTCTCCGCCCGCCGATGTTCCTGCATGATTTTCTGGGTGTCTTTTGCCAGCCGCAGATAAGACCCTGGCTTCTCATCCAACCCGGAGGAGGAGAACAGCTCCACCGCTTCGGCGTACCGTCCTTCTTCGAAAGCGATCCGGCCCTGAAAGTACTGCAGCGAATCGACGTTCTCCGGGCCAAGCTTCTCCAGCTCAGCCAGCTCCTTCTTGGCGGCCGGCAGGTCCCAGTCGTTGATCGCCTGATCGAGGCTCTGCAACCGCGACCGGACTTCGGATCGAAGCTCATCTCCCGCCGCCTCGGGAGGCCGCAGCGACAGAGCAAGCGCCACGCAGAGAATCAGGTATCCGCCACCGGGGGGGCGCCAGGCGACCCACGGACCCAAGCTCACTTCACCAGCTCCTCGTAATAGCGCTTCACCTGGTCTTTATATTTCTCAGGGGCGCCCTGCTTCATCGCATCCAACAAGTCTTTTCTGAATTCCTTGGGCGCCTGATCCGGCCCGGGGATTGGAACAGGTTCATGCGATGTGCTTTGACCGAGATCGCCGTTGCGATTGCCGGCGTACATCGGCAGAGGCAAACCGCGACTGCCTTTTCCCTTGCTCTGTGCCTCGCGCATCTGCTGCTGGAATTTCTGGAGCTCTTCGAGGGCCGCCTTCTCCTCGTTGTAACCCCGGTTGGGGTCTTTCGATTCGAGGCGCTGCGACGCTTCACCCATCCGCCGCGCGATCTGATTCATTTGATCCGAGGCGTCGTCTCCGAAAACCGGAGCCATCTGGGCCATCTCATCCATTCGCTGCTGCAGGCCCTGAGCTTTCTTCTGCAGTTGGCGCTCATCCCCGGACTGTTGACCCAGGTTTTCGCGATCTTCCTCGCTCAGCATCGAACCGGGAGGCGGAAAAAGCTGCTGTAGCTTTTGGTTGATGTCGCGGACTCGCTGCGCGTTCTTGGTCATCCTTTCCGCCAGCTGCTTGGATTGCCCGGATTCCGACGGGTTACCAAACCGCTGGTCGAACTGCTTTTTCATCTCCGCGTGCGTCGAGACCTCGGATGACGAACGCTCCGCGCGGGTCGCCGCCTCCGCGGCCAAATCGTAGTCTTCCACCTTGAGCGCATTGCGCAGGTTCTCAAGCTGGCTCTGCGTCTCCTCGAGCTGCTTTTCCGCCTTGGTGATCTGATCGGGTCCCACCTGGCGATAGTCCCGGGCGAGCTCCTCGGATTCCTTCATCAGTTGATCCCTGAGCGAACGACCCTTCTGCGACAGCCGCTGCTTGGTTTCGGTCTTGTACCGGTCGCGGATCTCCTTGGTCTGATCCGCGAGTCGCTTTTGCTCCTGAGTGGTCTGACGGAGCTCATCCATGAACTGCTGAAACTTCGCCGCCAATTCCGGATATTGATGCTCACCAAACTGGTTGTCCGAGCGCTCGAGGCCCTTGAGCATCTCCTCCATTTGTTGCGCCATTTCCTGCAGCTTGGCGAGAGCTTCATCCGCTTTCCCCTCGCGCATCAGCCGCTCGATATCATCGAGCTCCGACTGCATGTTCTTCTCCGGCATCATGTGGCTGAGGGCCTCGGCGTTGAGGTGCTCGTCGCGAATGCCCTTGGCAAGCTCGGCCATCCGGTGCATTGCCTCATTGATTCGCTCCCGAAGCGCCTGTACCCGGCGCAAGATGTTTTCTTGTAGTTTGGGATCGTGCGTCTGCTTGAATTGCTCGACGAGCGAGGCCAGCTCGCGCCGGTCATTGGCGAGCTGCTTGGCCATTTCCTTGAGGTTCTGAATCTTTTCTCTGTCGAGAAGCGTTTCCAGGTAGAGCACGTCCTTCTCGGCCTCGGCGATCTCGTCCTCGACCGCCCTCCCCAACCGCTTGGCCGGATCAGTATCGATCAGTCGCACCAACTGACTGCGCATGAAGATGCGACGGTAAGTCGCCGTGTTTCGGACTCGCCTCTGAAATCCGTGAGCGATGTTGCTCAGAGCGGTCCACAATTCTTCGGGGCTGTCTCGCTGGCGGGAAAGCTCGCGCGAGGTCTGGAGCATCTCTGAAGCCAGCTCGCCCCCGGCCTGGTCCACGCTTGCCTGGGCGGCGATCTTCTCCGGCTCCCGGTCCGTGTCGCGGTCGGGTCCCTCCAGCCTCGCCGCCAGATGGGCAACGAGCCGCTCCCAGAGGGCTTCCGCCTTTTTAACCGCCTCCCGGCGGTGCTCGGCTGCGCTGTAGATCTTGATCGATTGCGTCCGGGAGACGCCCAGCTTCTTACCGGAGACCTCGTCGTTGTCGCGCGCCGCCAGGTAGTACGAGACGCGCTCGCCGGCAGCTAGCTTGAGTTGGCCGAGATCCCAACGGAACTCTCCTTTCGACCGCCGCTCGTCATCCAGCGGCAAGGGCACGCGGTGGTCCTCGCGATCGCGGGGGGTCCGATACACCAACTCGAGCGAGGTCAATCCATAGTCGTCCGAAGCGGAATACTTGAGAATCACTTTTTGCCCGGGATCGATTTCCAGATCATCCGCGGGCGAGAGGAGCGAAACTTTTGGTGGCTCGTCCGGCTCGACGACAATGGGGATCGGAGGGCCCTCGGCGATTCGACGATTTGCCGGTTTGAGAAAGACGAAGTGGTATGAGCCCGGCCTGTCGACCACGAAGGTACCGTTGAGGTCCCGACTGCCAGCGACTTGAAGCGGAAGAGAATTGCCGTTGACGATCAGCTCCGCCCGCGCGATGTCCCGATCCGCCCGCGTCTTGATTTGGACTTCGGTCCCTGCGAGCGCGGAAATGTCCCCCGCCGTGCCCGGGATGGTCTTGGGAGCCAGTCCGGTATAGGCCGGGTAACGGTAGGTCAGCTCCACATCGCCGGTGATCGGCTCTCGTCGAGGTTCGGGCGACTTGGCGCGGCTCTGGAATACGCCGGCGAGGCCGGTGAGCCAGGTATTGGCGGTGGCGAAGACGAGCAATCCGCTCGCCAGTGCCGCGCCCACCAACACCGCGCCGGCCAACTGCAGTCGCCGGGGATCGAGCGCCCGTGCGGAATCCTGACGCGATGCGCGGTGGTCGACTTCGTTGAGAAAAGCCTGGGCCAGATCAACGGAGAACCCATTCTCTTGCCTCAGCGCTCGCTTGAGCTCCACCGCGGCAAGCAGGTCGAGAGAAATCTCTGGCATTCGTTCGCTGAGCAGGCGAGCGGTCCGGAGATCGTCGCCGAGCCTGATTCGTCGCAAGAAAAGCCCGAAAAAACAGGCAATCGCACCACCCAAAATCGGCGAGGCGATGAGCAGCGCTCGACCCAGTGTCGGGAATCGGGATGCGACCGCGCCCGCGGAGGCGAAGACCAGCAGCCAAGCCGACGCGCCGTAGAGGGCGCCTTGCGCCCACAGCTGGCGGCGAAGCCTTGCACGAGCGGAGGCAATCAAGCGCTCGTAACCGCCGGGCTGCGGCATTGAGCTGCGCGGCGGCTCGAGATGTGGCGGCGGAGGCGTGGGTGGAGGGGCTGCCGGTACTGGGTATTCTGAACTCACGGGTGTGCCACGACGAACCCAAGCCAGACGCGTCTATTCCTATGATACACAATGGCGTCCGCGCACGCAGAAGCGCATTAGCTCCTGTGCGTTCGGCGGCGCTGGCGTGTGCCGCGCACCGTGGGATTCCAGCCGGATTGGGTGCTAAACGTCAGACTGCAACCCTCCGGGCAGGGAGGCCGGGGGGCAGCCCTGTCGGATCACGGCTTTTTCGACTTTTTAGACGCCGTGCGGACCGCTTTGCGGATCAATTTCTCCGCCATCTTGATGCTCGAGTCGCCACGCACGGTGATGAACGGCTTGACCCGTTCATAGCGCTTCTTGCTGAATCCCTTCACCCTCACCAGCTCCTCGGGACGGGTGAACGGGTGCTTCGCCCGGTGAGCGATGATCTCCGCCACCGCCTTGTCCTTCACGCCTGGCAGCATCTTCAACTGCTCGGGCGTCGCGTTGTTCAGATTGACCACCCCAGTGACCCGAGGCGGAGCGGACTTGTTCGTCGCCCCGGCCGACAATGGATTGAACGCCACGCCGGCAAACAAGAGCCCCAACCACAAAGCCCGGCTCATGGTTGCGCCCCCGCTGCCGGGGCGTCGAATCCCGCAGCCTCGCCATTTTTCTTCGCCGCCGGAGCTCCATCTTTCTTTTCGCCTGCCTCACGGACATGAAGCTTTCCGTCGAGGGGAAGGACATCGAGCAATAGATTGAGCGAACCGTCTTTGTTGACGAAAGCGCTTCCGGCGCGAACCCAAATGCTCCCCCCCTTGTTTTCCCGAATGGAAAACACCGCCAGCCTTTTGCCTGCAACCAACACAACCGCCTCCTTCACCTTCCGCGCCGGAATTGGCGCGGCCACCCGAATCTCGCGGGCGAATCAAAGAGAGCATCGGACGTGCCGGAGCTAACCACCGAGACTTACGGC
>Ga0137393_10003223_pt1 | contig 10583 bp, 11 predicted proteins | sample 15con2h34BmetaG_FD_101396 | JGI IMG/M metagenome (GOLD analysis project Ga0137393, IMG submission 101396) | Vadose zone soil microbial communities from Angelo Coast Range Reserve, California, USA - 15con2h3.4B metaG | ecosystem: Environmental > Terrestrial > Soil > Vadose zone > Saprolite...
AAAGCAGGCCGCTCGGGCCTATCTTGCCGAGATCGAAGTTCCCCAAGCTAGTGATCCTGCCGGGCAGGTACTCCACCCGGACGGTGCAGTGCTTCTGCAGTTCGCTCAAAGCGGGCGGGCGTCCCAGATCGGCGGGAAGATACAGGACGGGCTCCTCGTCTGTCTTGATGTCCGTCAAGCTGGCGCAATTCGTCATTGTACGTGTCAAATCGTCCCAACCGGCCGAGATGTATCGCAGGATGTCTTCCAAGGGCTGGGAGGATTCTGGCGCGCGTGATGTCTGAACTGACGGGTGGCGGCTGAATGCTTTGTTTGTAGGAGCTGACATGAATTGAGTTGACAGGATCACGATACCCTGGGACAGCAGACAGCATACTATGCGGAATAAGAATGTCCCACGACGCATGTTCGACCGCCCATTTCTAACAGCCTATGAATGTTGCCTCCGGCGAAAGACGGAGGGAGGGAGGGCTGGCGCCCCCGAGGCCCTCATCGGAATCGATATCCCGCTTTAAGCTCACAGCGATAGTCTTTCGCCTGATTCTTCTCCACTCGGATGTTGCAATCCGCCCAGCTTAAAACGGCGGCAGGCCCCAGGGCGAACACCATGCGAGATTGGTTCAGCTCCGCAATGATGCTTGGGCCTTCAGCTCCGGGCGGCAAGGTAAAATTCATCGTCCGACCAAAAATGACAGCTGATGACTGGAGGAAAGTCTCACCAACCTGAGAGCGAAATACGTCGCCCTGGAGTAAGAAAGTTGTGGTATCGGACCAATCAAGTACGGACGCGCTGATCGTGCGCCCGCCCCGGGAAAATCCATCCGAATCGATTCGTGTGAAAGGGCATGGCCCGGCGATGCATATCAACCGTGCATTGCGGAATACATTTCCTTCTCCCGCATCCAAAGATGCAGAACCCACCCGCGCCTGCCATCTGCCGTCAGGAGAACACGGAAACTGTCTGTTGCACGGAATATTGCCGGTATTCACGACTTGAAATGTTTTTACTCCGCTGCCGATATTCTCCGTCGAATTGATTGCAGTGGAATATCTAACCAAGACGTTACTCACAAGAACTTCTACTTTGTTAGGTTCCGCCTCAACTTCGGTGTGAATTGGCAGCATGCGAACAACATACAGTTTGTCGGTGACAACGTCCTTCAGATCAAAAGGCTTGAAATCCGGATGTCGAAACCTGAGTGTAATGGATTGCCCACGTTTCACTTCCGGACGCAGACGAAGACCGAAGCCACCTGAAAAATTAGAGGACACATCACTGGTAGACAGGCCGTTCTCCACACTCACATCCACATTAGCAATCGGGGACTGGTCTTGAGTGTCGAAATTTTCTTTAATGACCGCGCCCACTAATAGGATCGGCCGGTGCATTCGATGTCGGTGAATCATAATCAGTCCCGCAGGCAGAACTCCGCAGAGGACCACGATCAGTGCTATCCAAATAACGAATTTTCGACTTCGCTTCATCAGCATGGGTCTTTCAAGTTAGCTCGCATAGGGGTACAGATCAATACTGATTTCCATGGATATTGGACCTTCCTTTTTTACTTTTTACGAATGATGACCGATCTGATGCATCCTCTCACTTTTCGTTTCCCCCCCTATACATAGGCTCCTCAAGCGAGAAGAACGTCTATAATTGTTTCAAATGACCGACGGAGAAAACATGTGGCACAGGCTATCACGCCGGGACTTGTTGAAGCGAGCTGCCAGCCTTGGGGCATGCTTCCCATTTTTGCGCCTCGGCCTTCTGCCCCGCGCGCAAGCGCGACAGCAACAGGCCAATCACGGTCGTCTGGCTAAGACCTCCTTAACCCCGAGCGACGATGCGTTTTTGGAAGAACTGGAAAGAGCCAATTTCCATTATTTTTGGGGACAGGCACATCCGGAAACCGGAATCGTGCAGGATCGATGTCACGCACGCAACCCGGTGACAAGCGAACTGGGAAGCATCGCCGCTACAGGCTTTGGCCTGACTGCTCTTTGCATTGGAGAGAAGCGCGGATTTGTTGCGCGTCCAGAAGCGCAGGCCCGCGCTCTGAATACAATGCGCTTCTTATGGAAAAAATTGGCGAACCATCGCGGATTCTTTTATCACTGGGCCAATATCAACACAGGTGAAAGAATATGGGAGTCCGAAGTATCCTCCGTCGACACCGCTATCCTGCTCTGTGGAATCCTCACTTGTAAGCAGCACTTTGTACATTCCGACATCAGCGAACTTGCGTCCGAGATCGTCAACCGGGTCGACTGGAAGTGGCTATCGGAAGATACCCCTTTGCTGCCGCATGGATGGAAGCCGGAAACTGGCTTTCTACAATACCGCTGGGGCGATTACAGCGAGATGATGATGATGTACCTCCTGGGGATTGGATCTTCTACGCATCCGTTGCCAGCCGAAGCGTGGAACGCCTGGAAGCGAACCATCTTCGAATATGACGGCATTCGGTATATCGGCTCCTTCGCGCCTGTGTTCATTCACCAGTATTCGCAGGCTTGGTTTGATTTCCGCGACAAGCACGATAAATATACGGATTACTTTCAGAATTCGATCGTCGCTATAGATGTCCACCGCAGATTTTGTATGGATTTGGCAAAACAGTTTCCCGATTATAGTGATGACCTCTGGGGCATTACCGCTTCGGATTCGGTGAAAGGCTATGTGGTATGGGGCGGTCCTCCGGCAACAGGACCGATTGATGGAACCGTTGTTCCATGCGCAGCAGCGGGATCCCTTCCCTTTCTGCCGGAAGCAGCGATGCGTGTGCTGAGAACGATTAGGGATCGCTACGGAAAAAACACGTGGACACAATACGGTTTTGTAGATGCATTCAACCCGCTGACAAACTGGTACGACATCGACGTGGTGGGAATCAACACAGGAATCACCATGGTTATGGCGGAGAACGCACGCACGTCTTTCGTCTGGGACACTTTCATGAAGAATCCGGAAGCCCAGCGTGGAATGGAACGCGCGGGATTCAAGACTTATCTACCTGAACCATCGCATCAAAGTGGACGAAAATCTTCCACGATAATCCAGCCAGGAGCGCAGCTCCCGCAGGTTATTTAATTTCAATCAGCACAAGTCCTTGAGGCGGCAGCTCGAGCGTTATTTTGCCGTGTGCCAACATTTTCATATCTGGCGCTGGAAGTTCTGCTGCGCGGCGGAGATCTTCCAGTTGTTTAGGAGTCGGGTAGCTGGGTCGGCCCATCGAATCGTACAGGCGCAGGAGAGATCCGTGGGTTGCATCGACCCGAGAAATAACAACTCGATGGGGAGTCGTTGGGCCCTTGACGGTGACGCTGACATCCTTGGACTGACCTTGTTCGTCAGGTAGAAACAAATTCCAGATCGCCACGACGATGGTACCGTCCGCGCGCAGGGTGGCGAGCGCCGATTGTGAATTCACCGCCATTCGCTGTTCTCCGAGGCGATGCAGGAGCTTGAAAGCATTGTAAGAAGGCTTTGGCAGACCTCCTTCCGCGATCAAGCCGTATCCCCCATAGAATGGCTGTTTGACCACGCCCTGTTCTTCGAACACATCCGAGAATGTCCAGTACGACAGTATGTCGACCAAACCTTCGCATTGCCGGATTGTGTCGGCGAGCCATGGTCCCATGAACACTCCGTCCGTGACGGCAGGCTCGTTCTTATAACTCGCATTGTACTCGCTCCAAATTATCGGCAGATTTGGACGAGGTGATGCCTTTACCTCATCGTGCACTTTCTGCGCGGCACGGCAAACCATCTGTGTACGCGGAATGGCTTCGTTGGTGCCGAACACGTCCTTGGCGGAGTCATTGGCATAGACGTGAGTGGAAACAAAATCCAACGGAACTTGATTTTCCACTGTATGAGCGATAAAGCCGTCAACCCACGCAGCCTGAGCTGTGGCTGGACCGCCAACCCGCAGCCGGGGGTTGATTTTTTTCAGCGCACGAGCAGCCGCGTCGTAGAGTTGAAAATACGTCTCCTGTTTGGGCTCTCCCGCCCAGAAATCAAGGTTCGGTTCATTCCATACCTCAAAGTACCAGTGGGATACTTCCTCGATTCCGTAGCGATCCACAAGGTGTTGGGCAAATTGTGAGATGAGCTCTTCCCATTTACCCGTGTCCTTTGGAGGAGAAACAATCGGTTGGTACCAAAAGGGGTGCACGATCAGCTGGGCGGCAAGCTTCTTGGGCATGAAGCTCAATTCGACGAATGGACGGACGTCATTTTCCAATAGCCCGTCATAAATTTGATCTATATAGGAAAAATTGTAAACGGGGTTTCCATCGACTTCATCGTATAAACCAACTTCGTCGTGAAAAATCGCGTGGAAGCGGACATATTCAAATCCGGTTGCCTGCTTGACCGCGCGCAAGTCCTTTCGATAGCTCTCGCGCAGAGACAGGATGGCTCGTCCAGACCCAAACATGCGCTCCCAATAGTGAGGAAAAGGATGGGTTTCGGCCCTCGGGTCTATTTCTATGGTTTCTGCTCGGGATTGTGCGTGGGCCGCGCGCGGGATACAAATCGCGATGATTGCGATTGTCAGCCAGGCTAACTTGCGGGCAGCCACATATAGCTTCATTGGCTTTGACGATTTCACTTCAGGCTTTAGAAGACATGAAGAATTCCGTGCTTCCGGCCAGGCAAGAATCCTAAGCTGTCAGCGGTAGCTGGCTGCTTGGAGTTCGAACATCTGCGCGTAGCTCCCGCCAATTTTGAGAAGCTGTTCGTGACAACCTTGTTCGGCAATGCTTCCATTTTCGAGAACGAGGACTCGATCTGCCATTTTAACAGTCGAGAAGCGATGCGAAATCAGGAGAGCCATCTTACCCTCCGTCAATTCGGCAAATCGCTTGAAGACTTCGTGCTCGGAGCCGGCATCCAAAGAGGCCGTGGGCTCGTCCAGAATGAGCAATTGTGCATCACGCAGATAGGCGCGCGCGAGAGCAATTTTTTGCCACTCTCCTCCGGAAAGATCGACTCCACCTTCGAACCGGCACCCCAGGCGCTGTTCATAGCGTTTTGGAAGTTGGCGGATCACATCATCCGCCAAACTCTTGCGGGCAGCGGAGCAGATGCGAAACTCATTATCTCGTTCTTTGATTCGGCCGATGGCGATATTTTCGGAAGAGGTCAATTCGTATCGCATGAAATCCTGAAAAATGACGCCGACTTCTCTCCATAAATCCTCCAGGTTGTACTCGCGGATGTCCACGTCGTCCAGAAGGATTTGACCCGAGGTCGCGTCATATAAGCGTGTAAGAAGTTTGACTATTGTCGTCTTACCCTGACCGTTTTTACCGACAAGCGCGATTCGTTCGGAAGGCTCGAGACGGAAATTGATGTTCTTCAGAACGACCCTTGAACTGCCGGGATAGGAAAAGGAGACGTCCTTAAATTCAAATCCGCGGCGAATGGGCCGCGGGGCGAGCAGGGCGTTAGGCTTCGAAAACACCTTGGGGCGGACGGAAAAAAATTCCAGCAAATCCGTCAAAAAGAGAGCTTGACCGGCAATACTCGAAAACGTGGACAAAACGGCCTGAATATTTGAGCTTGCACCAGCGATAGCTCCTGCCAGCAGAGTGAGCGTTCCTAGAGTCAGCACTCCAATCAGCGTCTGATAAATTGCGAACGCGTAGGAGCCGTAGTAGCCTACAATTCCAAGAAGCGCAAAGAGCATCCCAGCAAACAACCGGCGTCGGGACAAGGTGACCGTTTCTTTATAAAGGTCATTGGAAAGTTTTGTATAGCGGTCCACGAGAAACGAACTCAATCCAAACAGTTTCAATTCCTTTGCGCTTTCCTTGCTGCCGCCAAGCACCCTCAAGTAATCCATCTCCCGGCGGGCAGGAGTCTGCCTGGAACTGAGCGTATACCCCAGAAATGCGAAGCGTGTTTCCACCAAAAAAGTTGGCAGAGTACATACGATCAGGACGATCAAAATCCACGGAGAAAAAAGGAAGATGCTTGCAGCCAGGCTGACTGTGGTGATGATTTCCTGAACCAATCGACCGGTGGCCTGAATCATTCCGATGCGGTCCGTGCCCTGCACGCGCGCACGCTCAAGCTTGTCGTAGAAAAAAGGGTCTTCAAAGGACATCAAATCGAGAGACGACGCATGATCCATAATACGGACGTTGATGTAGCGGGTAAACTTGTCGGCAAGCAGGCCATCGCAGAAATCGATCACCCGCGCCGAAATCATCGCCAGACTCGCCAGCGCAAATTCGAGAACCACCAGCCACCAAAACACTTTCGGGATCGCAGTATGGTGCGAAGTGAGGTTATAAATGGAATCGATAATCAGTTTGGTGACGGCCAACATTGTAAGCGGAATCAGGGCGGCAAGCAGCCTGAGGAAGATGCTCGAAGCCACTACTCCCGGTGCGGCTTTCCACACCATTTTGAACAAGGGAGGAACATTGCGCACACCCTTGATATATTCTCGCCAATTCGAGTGTGGCTCTTCATAATTTCCAACCTGCGCCATGGTCATCGATCTTGAATTCCTTTCGAGCCCGCGGAATAGGTTCAAACCATCAGTTTGCGTCCTTGGTCCCTGTCCTCGTCGCATCGACTACGAACCGTCGTTTCACGTCAAGAAGGTATTTAGAGCACGCCCAATTCCAAGTCATATTGTCCGTAACTCACTCTCATCGAATGACTTACTTTTGGGCTCTCGACTGCGCTTAAGTCTATTTTTCGCTTTGCGAGAAAATGTTACATCACAGCCACAATGGTCAAAGATTCCGGAATAGATTGAGTGTCTGGATTCAGACTCTACGATCTAAGGGACTGGTGTTGGGGGGTGCCCCTCGGGGAGGAGGAGCGCCCCTTTTTTGCGCACGAAACTCGGAGTCTCTCCTCCAGAGGGTCGGACTTGGTTCCGGCCATCGCTGCGCTAATTGTCAGTCTGATAGATAAAAACTACCCAGCGGAATCCTGCAGGTCTGCCTCAAGTCAAATTCATAACGGATTGATTTGATTGTGAATAGTTTCGCGCCTGGGGATGGTATTCAAGATGCAAGGAGCAAAACCAAAGAGTCCACCATTTCCCTTTCGCAGGGGTGGAGAAATGAGTTGCAAATTCGACGTTTTTAAGCGCGATTTGACCGGCCATCCTATTTGGATGGACGCAGTCGAGGGTCTGGAAGAGGCCAAAGAGCGGATGAATCGCTTTGCAGAAGATTCCCCCGGACAATATTTCATATACTCGGAAGAAAGAGGAATCGTATTGAACGCTACCGACGCGGAAAACTGAGCTCATGTCATCTGGGATCTTGGAGAAACGCAATGGGGCCTCCCTCAATTAATACTCCTGAATTGGAACTCTTGATTGGCATAATTGGCGTGTTGATTTTCGTCGCGTCGTTTCTGGCACTGCTCTTTTCCGCAATCTTCGGATTGGGCCTTGCACGACTTCTCTACGTCGGCGGCCGCTGGTGCGTGAGGAAAATCCACCAAACATACTCAATGGGTGGCACGCGACCGATGACTGCCATCGGTCGAATCGTGCCACATCACTGACTTGCGGGAATTCTGTCAGCTGTATGGCTGCTCGTTTATGAAGATTGGATGAACGCGAGAACAGATCGAAGACCTCTTTAGGACTCTTTCACCGGCCTACCGGCAGGATGACAGAGGGCGCCCTGCAAGGGGCGCATCCCCCAGCCAAGCGAATATCAAAGACGCGAAGAAACGTTTGATAAGTCTAGCGACAGATAAGCCCGGCGAGTATGTTATCTGGGATATGTCCAAACACAAGTTCATCGAGAAATTAGAGGAGTTCGCATAGCGCAAGAAAACTCTTCCAGCCCCATTGAAATCCCCTCATAACCACCAACTTGCGGTTTCCTGCGTATCTAGCCGGATTTCGTGCGAAAACACCGCGGACCGCATGTAATTACCGAAGACAGGCGGTCTAGAATGGGGCGTGACCGGGGATTTTCACGCTTTGAAGGGCAGCAATCCGATTACTGGTGCGAAGGGGGACTTAAAACACCTATTCCTTGCGTCGACCTGGAGTGTTAAGTTTGTTTGGGCCAAGACGCGTCGAATGGAAGGCAAACATCGTGGTCTGGGTCATAACTGTCGCGGTATTTTTAGGCATCCTCGTTGCCGGGGTTTGTACACTCTTCCTTTTCTCTGAACGAGACCAGATTCGAGAAGCACTGAGAAAACCTGAGAAGAAACGAATGGAGAGGCGGACTCTGGCCCGAGTTGAAGTGGAGCTCCTTAGCACGGATGCACCCTTTATAAACGAAATCACCTCAACCGAGAACGTCAGTCCCTACGGTGCCCGCGTTGTTACCAAGATGCGGTGGCGGCCAAACGACGGCGTGACAGTTAAATTGCTCCGGGAGGGCCTGCCTAACCGTGCGCGAATCGCCTACTGTAGTCCCTTGAAGGGAGAGGCGTTTGCTATCGGCCTGCAATTCTCCTCACCGGTTGTGAGTTGGATGGTCTGACTACCAAAACATTAAAGTGCTTTCGACTATTAGCGGGAACAGCGAGCCATGGCAGGGGATTGATAGATACATCCTTTCTTCGATGCTGATCTCAGCCCAACTCTGTGAGCCATTTCTGCAGTATGGCAGACTGGGTGGGCTCGACAGTCCTGAAAGCGACGTCCATCCCCATGTTGGGGACGACAAATACGACCGTGCCAAGCGCGGTGAACGTGGATCTTCCGTGAGAGATTTTGATTCCGACCTCTGCGCCTTCCAACGAAGGATTGAGCATAGTCACAAAACACCCGCCGATACTCAGGTTGCGGGTCTGTGCTCTCAGTCGAGTTTTAAACGCCGTTTCGGTCACTTCGGCATCGGCGACCCACGGATATCGTGGAGCACGACGGCGTTCTGATTGCATCTCTACCTCCGCATAGTGCCTATGTCTCGTGAGGGAGCCCTTTTCAGTGGCGCATATTAAGCCGCGCCCGGTGAGTAAGTCAACTAGGTCGCTTCGGCTTGGTTTGGGTGTTCAAAGCGATATAATGCGCCCCACTGGGCGCTTGGTGAGACGAAGCTTAAGTAGAACCCCACGACGGGATGAGCTGGGAGGAGGCAGTTGTGGGCCTTCAGGTCTCGATCCGGGAATCTGCCGATGTCACCATCCTGGACCTTCAGGGGAGAGCGACGATTGGCCGCGGCAATGATTTGTTAAGCAGCCATATACGAAAGCTGATTGGCGACGGCACGCGCAAGGTGTTGCTGAATTTGGCGGGTGTGCCGCAGGTGGATAGTTCGAGCCTGAGCACTATCGTACGGGCGTTCGTTTCCCTTGGACACCAAGGCGGCAGCCTGAAATTGCTCCGCCCACGTGGTAGCGTGAGGGTGGTTCTGGAGACGCTGCATTTGCTGGACGTAATCCCCAGCTTTGAGGACGAGGCTGAAGCGGTGGCCAGCTTTCGCTAAACTGCGGCGTCTGCTCCGAAGTTTCGGAGTTGTTGTAGAATGCCTCTCAATGTAGTTGACCTGTCCACAACGGAGGACGCCATGCATGCTCGCGTTTGGCAACTCCATCTTCGTCCCGGTAAGGTACAAGATTTCCACAATATTCTCTCTTCACTCGTCGACCTGGCACACCGGCAAGTGGGATACCGTGGTGTTCTCGCTTTGGCCTCCGGCAATTCGGAATCTCCGGACGTGACCCTGGTCGCTCTCTGGGATTCCTTGGAGGCAATTCACGCCACGGAAAACAACTTATTTCTCACGCAGGCAATCGCGCGCTTTCTGGTTTGCTGTGAGGGTCTGCCGCAAATTACTGAACAGGAGCTGCTCGCCAGCGACCTCATCGCTACTAGCGCCCGTGCCAAAGCGTGAGTGCCTTTTTCTAAACGCCAATAGATTTCTAAACGGTAGCGACATAGATCCACTTCAGGTTGGCGAATTCAGCCTTTGTCTGCTGGAGGATGGGGATGTCAGGGTCCGCGTTTTTCCACAGGACCTTGCCTATCTTTTCAGCATTTTCGCTAGATTCGTAGGCTGGGCAAAACCAAAATGACCGACGGACGGGGAATAGAATTGCGACACGGAACTGTTCGTCAGCACTTCTTGCTGCATTTTTTCAGTTGGCCCGGCGGAATCTTGCCCTGAGCTTTGTCAAGAATGGTAGTAGCGATTTCAAAGGTGCAATTTAGACTGCAAGCAAATTCTTGTACTGCAGCAACAGCTACAAGACTGACCAGCATGACCAGGAGGGCGACTTCAGCTAGGTTCTGGCCAATCGTCTCTCGGAGAAGCCTGATCAGCAATCTGCGCAATGAGCCTTCCTGTAAGGGAGGTGCTCTCCGAAAACTCGAAGTCGATTTCGGCGGATGCTACGCCCTTTCGTTCTCAACCGTCAACAGGTTTCGCAGCACAGTTCAAGCTCTTGCTCTCAGTGGCGGTCCAGTTTGCGACCATATCGTCATGAGTTATTGCGCACGTCTAGTCTGCAAGAATGGCCAAAGATCGGGTGATTACCTTTGGTCACCTCATTTCAGAGCATCCGCAATTCAGAAATTCGGCTGAGGCGGTCGAGCGTAGTAAGCTCAGATTATTTGTTATTCGTGCAGGACAACACT
>Ga0137393_10003229_pt1 | contig 10578 bp, 14 predicted proteins | sample 15con2h34BmetaG_FD_101396 | JGI IMG/M metagenome (GOLD analysis project Ga0137393, IMG submission 101396) | Vadose zone soil microbial communities from Angelo Coast Range Reserve, California, USA - 15con2h3.4B metaG | ecosystem: Environmental > Terrestrial > Soil > Vadose zone > Saprolite...
GATATGTTTGAACGATGCTGGCACATGTATAGACATCCGCGATCACGTTCGTATCGATGATGCAGTCAACCCGGTGGTGCCGAACTTTTTTGGCCAGCTCCGAGGCCCGGGCGACTACGGCGGGTGAGACAGCCATTCGTTGCAGTGTTCTACCTCGCAAAAGCCTGAAACCCAACTTCCGGCTGAGGTAGTCGGAAGCGAGGCATCAACTCCCAAGCGTCGGGTTTGAGCTGTGATCGTCACGATATGTCGACGGTCGGCTTCTTCTCCTGCCGCTCGGTCTTGACCAGGTCAAGCATGGCCAGCTGCTCGCTGACGGTGGTGGGGGCATCAGTGCCCACTGAGAAGATTGGGACGGAGCTGGGAGGCCTAAGGGAGCTTACGAGGAATCGCAGAGCCAACCAGAACACCGGCAAGGGGGTCAGGAACTTCGATCTGTTGCTGTCCAGCCACTATCACTTGCGTCGGCTGTTGTTGAAAAACCACATCATCGATTGAACCGTCCTCTAGAGAAATGCCCAGACCATCGACGGAAGAGATTCTTCCGGTAACCGTTACGACCCTACCTTTCGACAATGCTGCAACCCTATGAACTTGCTCCGAGGAAAGCTCGACGTGAAATCGCGGGAGCCTGCCCAAATCCAAAGAAACGCTCCGGTCCCCTGCGTTGAATACCGGAGCGGTGACGGTCATCCATTTGCCAATTTCTGAAGAAATCGCCAACTGGGCCTGGTGGTCCGTAAGCTCTTCGAAGGGGGCGAGTAGCTCCTTTGGTGTTTTTTTGGTGAATACACGGGCAGGGGCAGGCGAAGAGATAGGCGCTGGAACCAGGATAGGAGCAGGAACAAGGGTAGGAACAGCCGCCGTCGCTTCGGGCTTTTCTTCGGCCGTGCTGGTCCGATGCCGTTCGTCCCGCCAGACGCGAAAACTGGCTATCACCAGAGCGATACCTAGGGCACCCCAATTGACAGCTGGTGGTGTTGATTTGCCCGTCAGCATGGGAAGGACGAGAAGACCCACGGCGACAACGCTGCCGGTGATCGCCGACGTCCAGCTGATCAGCATTGCCCGGAGGAAATGGCCGATGTCGCGAAGCATTTTAGCTCACTGTACCAGATCCCGACCAGCACCTGACACAACCCGGGACCGATCGGAAAGCATCGAGTTACTCCGACGGACGGAGACCGGCGTTATCGACGGCGCCCAGGGCCAAGAGCTGATCCGCTTGCTGCCGGGTGATGGTCATCTCCCCCGACCCCCAGTCAGCGACGAACCTCAGCCGCTTCGCGTGATCAACGGCGGATTGATGCCCGATCGAGAAGTCCCGGGGTCCAGTTGAGGACCTGGGCCGGATCGTCACCCCGACCCGACCGGCCCTGAGGCCCTGGAGCAATTCTTCGAAGGACATAGGTCCTGTCAGATCCTGGCGATCCACGCGGGTGGCCATAGCTGCCGACTGCGAATCCAGCTGGCCAATGCTGCCAGTGCCACCGAGGCACCAGTCAGGAGGGCGGCAATCCCGTTGAGGTTGGCGCTGTGCCTGAGAGCCATCAGGAAGGGATCAGTTTCCGGGGATTTGTCCCAATACATCCCCGGAGCTGGCAGGTGAACACCGGCAGACCACCACCAGAAACCAGCGGCTGCCAACCCCAAGGGAAAGGAAACCCGTTCCGGCCAAGACACCAATCCGGACCGATTTGCCGCCACCCAGCTACCGATGGTCAAGGCTTGGGTCTCTGGTTGGCAAGCTTCTTCCGGTGCTGGACCAGGGCGTTGGCGTAACGATAAGCCAGCTCCGCGTAGTCAGCCGGATTAGCCGTTTGGTTTGCGTGGAAAAAGCCCTTGCCACCGTCTTTGCTGGAAAGAATTGCAGCAACGACGTGGATCGCTGCCTGATCCTCAAAATCAGGGTCATTCATCATACGGCGCTTCTCCTGCTTTGCTTGCCCGGGGCGTAGTTGCTTACCGGGGGTAACGCACTGAGAGTTATAACAGCGCCTGCTGACACTCGAAGAACGCCTAACCGCCGGCTCCCCTGACCCCTCGGACGCCAGCCGCGTACCGGGCTTCGGCTTCACCCCGGGCAGGCTCTGGCTTGGGGTCTTCGGGGTGCTGAAGCTTCAACGGCAGGACGGCTAGGGGCTCGATGGCGTTCCGGTAGTGCTTGAGGTTCGTCGCCAGGGAGTGGCCGCAGATCTGGGCCATCACATGGGCCGGGATGCCGGCACCATTGACGGTCACGTACGAGGTCCCGACGGTGTTCCCCCAGCTGATGAAAGAGTGTCTCAAGCTGCCTGGCTCTATCTCCGGCCTTCCCGCCCGCTCCGCGGCTCGATCAAGGCACCGGTGGACATAGCTCTTCTCCGGGGCTTTGCCCTTCGCCTGTAGCCTGAGCCCGGCTTCGAGGGTCTCCTGATTGACCGCGACCCTGTGCTTGAACCCGTTCTTGTGCCAGACCGTGAAAACTCCGGCGATAGGGTAGGGCTGGTCAGCAAGCCGCTCGATTTTGCCGACTAGGTTGTCACCGTCTTTCCGCCGGGCCAGGCGATCGATCTCCTTCAGGTGGAGGCCAGTGGTCGAAGCGATCCGGACCACGTCCCTGATGCTCTGAGCGTCGCTGGTCCGGTTGCCGGTCCCGGCTCTGTAGTTCCAGGGAGAAATCCGGGCGTAGATGGCTTCCACGTGGTCCAGGCTATAGGTCTTCTCCTCGATCGTCTTGGTGCGCTTCTCCTCAGGGCAAACCAGGTCGAGGGTCCAGTCGTCCTTCCGGTCTAGGCAGGCCTCGATCGAGTCACCGCCCCGACGCAACCAGGCGGTAAACGACTTCAACGCAACGATCCGCTTCGAGACTCCCCGCTTCGGGACCAGCTTGCCTGTCTTGGGATCTTTGGCCTTCTGTTTCAGCCAGGCCTGAGCTTCTGCCAAACGGAATTCCCGAAGATCTCGGCCCTTGAACAAGTCCAGCCACTCAGTTAGGTAGTGCCGCAAGACGTTCTCTACGTGTTCGTCGCTCAGTCCCTCGGCGGCTTTGTCCCGACAAAAATGCTCGATGTTGGCTTCGCTCAGTCTCGGGATGATCTCTTCGCGCTGCCGGCAGTACGCGTCGGGATCCCGGTTGAAGAGCGCGAGCTCGGCCATGGCATCCCGTTCGGATTCGACCTCCAGGGTGAAGGAGTAGCGATGGTCTTCGCGGGTCTGTTCGAGGACATAAACAGTCCCCTGCCTGCCTGCTCTCTGCCGGCCTCCGGGCCAGCTTCCCAACCACTTCGGACTCCCCATGGTGCGATCCTTGCTTGCCGTAGCTTTCGACGTTACCGACCATGGTACATGTCTTGCTTTTGGGGTCAATGGTCAAGGATTTTAGTAGTTTGGGCGTATAGCTCAGCGGTAGAGCACTGCCTTCACACGGCAGGGGTCGCAGGTTCAAACCCTGCTGCGCCCATTCGGCATTTCCCGTAGGAAGTCCCCGGGCTTGGACGATTTCGCCGGATTGCGCCGAGGCCGTTTTTTGAGAGCTTTGGGGCTTATATGGGGCAGAAAATCCAACTTCCTGATCAGTTTTTGGTCGCGGGGAGTCGGTGCTGAGGGCCCTGGCGGAGGTCGCAGCGGCGTGTGCGCGTCGACGGCCGCGCGCAGATCCTCGACCACGAGGTGTCCGTAGGTGCCCGTCGTAATCCGCACATCGCTGTGCCGCATGAGGCGCTGAACGCGGTGAACGTCCACTCCTCGGCGGAGCAGCTCGGTTGCGAATCCATGCCGCAAGTCGTGGAACCGCATTCCGACGTGAATTGCTTTGGGCCACAGCATTCGGCCGCGCGGAGGGACGAGGGGCCTGCCACGGCCATCCGTTCGCTTCACGCAATTCGGACAGTATCGGCACTCGTTGTCGGCGGCGTGCACGGAGTATTTGCACCAGCGGCAGCGATGCTCGTAGCCCTCCACGATGCCGGCGCGGGCCAAGGCGTGCCGGAGAACTTTCTGCGGGTCCGCTTCTCGCGAGCGCTGCGAGCCATCGGGGGCTGGAAACAGCAGTGGGCCCGGAGCGTGCTCGAGTTGGTACTCGATCCAGGGGCGGAGCGGCGCCGGGAGTGGCAAAACCGCCGGGTCTCCTCCCTTCGTGGCATTTCGGTCGTGAGAACGCGCCACGGTCACGGTTCCCCGTGCGAGATCCACATCGGCCTTTCGGAGCGCGAAGAGCTCTCCCTTGCGCAGCCCGAGGGCAGGACCGCAGGCAAACAGGGGCCGCCATTCCTCGGGAACCTGTTCCAACATCGCCTGGATCTGTTCCGGCGTGAGCGTCATTTAGACCCGCTTCGGCACTTTGCGCCGTTCGGTCTCGCTCACCGGATTCTCACCCGCCCAGCGTCCCGCCTTCTTGGCGCGGGCAAATGCCGTGTGCAGGAGGGAGCGCACTTTGTTCACCGAGCCCGGAGCGGCTCCATTGGCCTCCATGCGGTGCAGCAAATCTTCGATGACCGAACTGCGGACTTGCGAGAGGGGTAGGGCACCGGCCGCGGTGCTCATCACGTGCTTTTGCAAACGCTGCCGTTCTCCTTCGCGGCTCGCGATGGAACACCGGTTTTGCAGCCACCAAAGGCAAAGGTCAGCGAGCGTGCCGGTCAGGTCATCCGCGGTGACTTCCAATCCGCGCCGTTGGAGCCACGCCCGGCGCTCGAGTCTGGCTGCCAGCTCCTTTGCCTCAGCTTTGTTTCGAGCCGGAACCGATTCGCGAACGCGCTTCCCATCCGGTCCAGCGTAGATCGCCCGCCAACCGTTCCCGTGTCGCTCCACCGTGGCCATAGCTCACCCGCCTTCTCCCTGGCCCTGAATCGGTACCACGCTCGTCAAGGGCGATTCCACGCCGTTCGCATAGGCATAGAGCTGCGCGGGGACGAAGCGAAGTCCCCATCCCATTCCGCGAGCCCGCGGCAATTCGCCTCGCTCAGCGGCTTTGTAGACCCATGAGACGGAGCGGCCGAGGAATGCGGCCGCCTGCCGTACCGTCCACAGTCGATCAGCAGGGAGAGGAATCTGCTCCCTCGCGACATCCTTTGCCTCTGGTGCCGTGCGGGCTGGGCTTGAATTCGCCTTGCTCATGCTAGCGCTTGATCGACTTCTGCGGACTCGGGCCTTTGTCAGGAACTTCTTTTGCGAGCACCTCGCAGCGGAGGGCGAGAAGCTCCTTGATGTAGTCCATCAAGGTTAGGCCGCGCTCCTTCCGATCGCGCTCCAAGCGCTCGACCATGAAGGCCGGCAGGCCAAAGTGGGTGCGCAGACTCCTGATGATGTCGCGCAGCGCTTCCGAATTGGCATTGGCTGCCATTTCCCTCTTGCGCTCCTCCAAGAACTTCATGTCTTCCGGGGGCAATCGCGTGGTGAAGGAGAGATCCACTCGTTCAGCGGGGGTTCTTGGCATTGGCGTGGCCGCTTTCGGCAAAGCGCACTATGTCGCAAACGGCATGCAAAAACAAGTGTTATTGACATTAAAAACGCACCTATCGCAGGCAGTCATCGGCGTTCTCCGGACTAATGCCGCTCAGGCCGAAGGAGCTAGTTGGCGCGGTCCCTGGGGCAGGTACCTCGGTTCTGAGAATAGCCAATGAGATGGATCTTTTCCGCCAGCAGCCGATCACGCCGCGACGAAATAGCCGAACGCCCCTCGCCGGTTCCGGCTGTGCTTGTCCCGAATTTTTATTCGCCCGTGATCATCGCCGGCGACCCGAGCTTCCAATTGAAATTGAAATAGGTTCCACCAGCATCATTCCGGCTCTCATCCAAGATGGAGAAGTCTTGTCTGCGCACAGGCTTCTGCACCAAATCCCTCCGTTCGCATTCACACCAACTTGCCCAAAGATCAGCTGCCGTGCCCGACCCCTCTACCCAGGTCGTTGGGGGAGAGGGGTCGGGCACGGCGGCGGGTGGTTCCGCGGGCGATGCAAATTGGTGCGGAGTAGGGTGCGGATCCTCTGACATCAACCACTTGCAGAAACAGAATTGCCAAAGAAACTGCCAGCCGAATTGCCGAGAAATTCGCCGAACTGGTGGCAACTTTGTTGGCAACTCGGTTGGCAATTCGGCTGGCGAAAGTTCTCGTTCAAGCCGTCTCCCGGAAGACCGACGGTCCGGCCTCGAAAAAAGCGTGCCCGATGGCGCCCTGATACAGATCCGTGCATCCTTGGTAACAGGCGCGTGGCCGTCTGCGCCGCTCCCCCCGCCGTTTCTCACGCAACTGTGAGTGGTGGAGTTGGTGGAGCAGGACCTCGCGGGTCATCGCGTCGGGAAACCAATGAGTCCAGCGTTAACGGACTCTTGTCTGAATCCCGTTGCTACGGCCTCCTCATCAACCGGGTGGCCCTCGATCTGAATGTCGCTGTTGCGCGGAAGGAGCAGTCGAACGCGCCATTCCAGTTTCGGAAGCTCGGCACGTAGATCGAAGAGATGAATCCGAAGAGTTTTCCCTGTGTGCGCTTCGAGGCCAACTCGGACGATCCACGAAAGCTCGGCATCGAGGGCCGATAGGCTCAGTCCGTAGATGCAAAGCCTCCGAGTAGCCTGAATCACGTGCCAAGCAGTCCCAGTGAACTTCCCGATTCGCTGGTTGGCTTCGTCACTTCGGTGCGCCTCGTAGCTCGTCTCACTCGGCAGGTAGATGCAGCTATGTTCGTCGACAACCCCATGGATGTGGACCACACTACTCTTTGGCAAAGCGAGCTCGACCTCGAGTAGCCGATCCCAATTTGCCGTCAGAAAGATACGTCCGCCTCCCCCATCCCAACAGGGTCGTCCAACTACTTGAACGAAGAGACGTCGAAGTCGATAGGTTTTTTCGGCAGTCGCCCGAATGAGATGATCTGCGATGGTCTTCTTCAAGCGCAGATCGTCTCTCTCCATTTCAAGCAATTTCTCTGCAAGCTGTGGTGTGACATTTCCTTTTTGCATGCGACGCGCGCGAAGTCGCTGCGCGTAAACCCACGAGGTAAGGAAGTGGTTCGCCTGCTCATCCGTGTGGACGTCGGCCTCGGGCGCAACTTCGGCGAGAGCGGCAATGATCGGATCCCAAGCGCGGTCGACAACACCCGCGCCTAAAAGGAAGACGGTGTCTGAATGAACGTCAGCCATGTGTAAAGCAGACCTCGCCCTTGCCGCAGTCGAAGACCCAGACTCTTCGGAATGGCAATCGATCCACCTGCGAATCGACGAGCTCTTCCAATGCCGGTCGCCAGACGCTCTCGGGGAACATTGGATTGCCATCAATGTACGCGAGTAACTCCATCGGGTGTGGAGTGACGTATGCCGTCGCGAAAGCCTTCCGGAACTTTTTCCCGATCGCCGGAACGGTCGGGTCCCCGACCCAGGCCGACGCGTCCGGGTTGAAGAGTGGTCCGGGAAGCGCGGGACGGCGGCCGATCCATATGGACCGCAGCATACCGGCGAATGCGGGGTCGCGCTCAAACACAGATCCTGTGTGGCGATCGGGCAGATCAAGTAATTTCTCGAAAATGCGAGGTATCAACTGGCGTCGTTGGTTGCTACTGGTGCGCTCCGAAAAGAAGAGGCTCAGATCGGCATCGCCATACTTCGCCTTGAACCGCGCTGCTACAGTTGCGGGCAGAGCCTCCAGGTGATCTCTTAATGCGCGCTCGAGGCCGGCGCGCCCCCCCATTGTTCGCGCCCAGTCCTCGTCGAGAAGTTCTACGAGCTCGTACGCGACAACCGAACCGTCTGACTGACGGAACAGGAGATCCGGTTCGGGTGGATTGCGCTTCGTGACGGAACCTGGTGCGGCAGTAATGCCCCGAGCGGTCAGGAACGCGTCGAAGACCTGCAGCTCTTGATCTCCTTGGTCTTGCTGCGACATCGACGGCTCCCGGATCGCTCCCGGTGGAAGATACGCGGGCTGCCGCTCTGGGAGGACGTGGCCTGGGGTTACCCGTGCCCGCGAGTCCTGTAGATTACCGCCGCGCTCCGACTCAACCAGGTCTGTGTAATTGATGTCGCGTGAAGGGGGCGTCCATTGCAGCCACATCAGCGCAAGCTGAATGCTCGCACTGACGCTGTTATTTCGAGGATGAGCCCGCCTTTGCCGATACCGCCGAATTGCCGCAATCAGGCCTCCAGGTCGCCGTGGCGCGGTCCCAGACCGCGATCTTCGCGCTGGCGTATCGTGTCCACCCTTCACCGGCAGCCTTCTTTAGGGGCTCGTGCTCATCGACCGTGACGACGCAGCCCTCCGCGGACGACAGGATTCGCTCCACCTGCCGTCGGTCCGTCGCTTGAAACAGGTGCTGGCGAAGCACCTTCTGCGTCGTGACGTGCTCATGGTTCAGCTTCGGGGCGCCCGGCTTTCTTCCTCTCATCCAGGAGCGCAACGGCCCGTGAACTTCGCACGCGGCGACGACGCCGGCTGAGACGTAGCGGAGATCGTGCTTGAACGAGACCTTAACCTCCGTCACCGCCCAGATCGATTGCTTGAACATCCTCGTCATCTCCCGGCGCACGATGGGATCCCGTTGCTCCGGCGCAAACTCCTGAAGAATCGCCCACAGCATCGCGACGTGGACCTGGAGGACGGGGTTCCGCTCAAGCTTCTCCTGCCATAAACCGCATGGGTCGTTGGGCATAGGCCTCGTCGCCGAAAGCACCATACTTTGAAAAGCCTCGGTTCGGTTTGACACGCGCGACGCAAAGTGAAGAGTATCGATATTCTTGCGCTAGAGTGATCGCGGCCACCAAGCCAACTGAGGGCGGGATGCAATTTAGAATGCTGTTCGTACTTTCGGTGGCAGGTCTCTTGATGGCCTGCGGGGCGGCCTCAAACGGTGTCACGAGCCATTTGACGAAGGCTATTGCGAAGGCGGCCGGCAACAGCGCAATCAGAATCGATGGTCAGCGCGACGGCACGGGTTGGACCATCAATTCGCCCATTCCGGAACCTACGGGCGTTGCCCAGGGCGCAACGGTTGCCTCCGCCGATGGCTCGCGGATTTACCACATCGGGGGGATTACAGGGGCAATGACTCCGACGAAGAAGGTGCGAGCCTACTCGCCCGCGGACGACACCTGGTCCGACGCAGCGGACATTCCCGTCGGCACGGGGATTCGCACGTTCGGAGCCACGGTCGAACTGAACGGCTTCATCTACGTTTTCGGTGGCGTGGACGAGACAGGTGTTTTGGACACCACCTGGATTTACGACGAGGCGAAGGACGCATGGTCGCGGGGAGCGACCATGCCTGGCCCTCGCTTCGGTTCTCTGGTGGTTGTTGATGGCAGCTCGATCTGGGTCGGGGGAGGAAAGCAAAGCCTATCTATAGCTCATGGGAGCCTCAACATGTGGCGCTACGACACCAGTAGCGATAGTTGGCCCCAGCCCCAGGCTCAAGGACTAGGCATATTCATGGGGAGGTCCAGAGGTGCAATGCTTCCCGACGGGAGCATTCACTATCTGGGCGGAGATTTTGATGGAAACGCACACTGCCTAGTCAACTTTCGTGGGCGTTACGGGGATTGCAGACCGCAAATCCCTTTTGGCGTCACCGACGCGGCGATCGTCACTGACGGCACGCGCATTTACGTGGCAGGCGGCGGTGGGCCGGCGCCCCGCGCGCCGGGGCGTACCCAGATTTTCAACACCGTCACCAGGACTTGGTCACTGGGTCCGGCGATGCCTTCCGGTGTAGACAACACCAGCGGTGCGATTGCCAACGGAATGCTCTATGTCATGGGCGGCTACGATGGCTCTACTCCGGTCTCTATCAATTACTCGTTGCCGCTCTCATCCCTTGGATCCCAAGAGACTGTCTCGGCAGGCTCGTGGAATCACAATGCCATTCGTATCGACAACCATGAGCTCACAGGCGAAAGACGGCTCGATCAATCACGGTGGAGAACCAATTGGCCTATTCCTGAAGTTCTTGGCTGCGCGCAAGGCGCAACGCTTGCCTCCAAGGATGGTTCGCTCATCTACCATCTCGGGGGTTGGGTTGCGGGGGGGTATTATTTGTCGAATAGGCTCAGGGTCTACTCCCCTGCCGATGACATCGGCGACGCTTCGGCGCTCCGGTCGCCGTGGTGGGATGCAGCCAACATTCCACTCAGCCGCGGAATTCGCTCGTTCGGCTCCGCTGTGGAATTGAACGGGTTCCTCTACATCTTTGGTGGGTTTAGCGGGAGCGAGTCGAGTGGCGGTGAGGTGCTAAAAACGACGTGGATTTACGACGAGGCGAATGACTCTTGGTCCCGAGGCGCGGATATGCCGGATTATAGCTTTGGTTCGGCCGTGGCGACCGACGGTGCCGTCGTCTGGGTCATTGGCGGGTTCGGTCCGGGCCACACAGTTTGGAGGTATGATCCCAAAGTCGACGCCTACACGACGGGTTTCACCGACATGCCTATCGACCTTGGAAGAATCCACGGCGTTTGGCTTCCGGACGGAACCGTCCACGTCTTCGGGGGGTTTGACTCTTTCATTAACCATCATCTTGTCTATGACACCATCGCGAATGCGTGGTCTTCTGCTCCTTCCATTCCTCTTGTTGTTATCGACCCTGCCGCTGTCACTCACGGCAAGCTCATCTA
>Ga0137393_10003233_pt1 | contig 10570 bp, 10 predicted proteins | sample 15con2h34BmetaG_FD_101396 | JGI IMG/M metagenome (GOLD analysis project Ga0137393, IMG submission 101396) | Vadose zone soil microbial communities from Angelo Coast Range Reserve, California, USA - 15con2h3.4B metaG | ecosystem: Environmental > Terrestrial > Soil > Vadose zone > Saprolite...
GCCGGTTGCGCTTGTCCCAGTGCCCGATGAGGTCCGCGTAGAGCATGCAGGCCCAGCCGACCCCGCCCTCGATGAACGCGAAGTTCAGGTCCGGGAACCGGCGGGTGACGCCGCCGAAGAAGAGGGCCTTGGCCACGGCGTGGCCGCCGGAGGCGAAGTGGCCGATGTGGTTGTAGCAGAAGTTCGAGGGCGAGTTGCGGAGCAGGATCGAGCGCGCGCCGTTGTGGAAGCTCGGCGCGATCTTCAGCTCGCGGCACTTCTGCCACACCGGGTCGTAATCGTGGGGGCTGTCGATGCCGATCACGTCGTACCACTCCACGAACTTCGACGCCTCCGGGTGCTCCTCGGCGAGGGCGGGCACGGGCCGGCGCATGAGCCCGCCGACCATGATGACCTTGTAGCCGAGCTGCGTGGCCGCGAACTCGATCTCCTCGATGGCTTCCTCGGGCGTGTACATCGGGATGATGGCGGCCGGGATGACGCGGTCCTCGAGCCCGCGAAACTGGTCGGCGGCGAAGACGTTGTAGGCGCGGCAGATGGCCCGACGCATCCGCGTGTCCTGCATGCGGTGGTAGCTGAGCCCCGCGGTTGGATAAACCACGGAAAAATCGATGCCGAGGTCATCCAGGCGCTCGTACATGAGCCGCGGCATCATGGCGGTCGCGCGGTCGAGCACGTTCTCGCACGGCGAGGACCAGAACGCCTCCTGCCCGACGCGGCGGCGGGCCCGCTCGGCCACCGTCATCTGGAGCGAGTTGGGCGCGCGCTGGCTGGCCAGGGCCAGGCCCTCGACGGCGGCCTCGCCGCCGATGCGCCGGAACTCCTCGCGCATAACCGGCCCGTACTCCAGCCAGTGGCCGTCGGCGTCGATGACCGGGTGGGTGAGGCGGGCGTGAAGCGTCCGGGCGTCCAGGTGGCCGTTGTGCGTCATGTCGAGGCCTCCGCAAGAGGGTCGGGTGGTCGGTCGCTCGGGGCATGTTACTGCATTCCCGGTCTCCCGTGTCAAAGCAGTCCCTGCGGGTCCAGACCGAGGAGCACCCGGCCCACCACCTCGAGCGTCCGCGGGGCCAGCGCCCCGTGCTGGGTCGCGGTGTGAACGTCACGGAAGCAGCGCTCGATCCGGTTCCCCTCGAAGATGGAGGCAGAGCCCCCGAGACGATAGACGATGTCCACCGCCTCCGCGGCGCTCACCCCGGCGTTCACGCAGCCCATACGGAGCTGGGCCCGCTGCTCGAGGGTCGGACGCCGGCGTGCCTTCACCGTCCGCCACGCATCGTCGACGGCGGTGAAGAGCAGCGCTTCCGCCGAGCGCACGTGCAGCTCGGCGCGGCCGAGCTCCCGCTGCGCGGTCGGATCCACGCGAAGCGGCCGCCGCGACCGCTGGGTCTTCGCCAGCTCCGTGAAGGCATCGAGGGCCGCCCGGGCAATCCCGATCGGGACGGCCGCCACTGCGGCTTCCACGAACGGAATCGCGGGGAACGCGTACAGGCGCTCGGGACGCGTCGGCCGGTCGGCCAGGATGTCGATGCTGTACTCGGCCGGCACGCTCACGTTCTTCATCGAGTAGTCGTGGCTGCCCGTCCCGCGCAAGCCGCTGACGTGCCACGTGTCGTGGATCCGGCACTCGCCGGCCGGCACGAAGAGCAATCGCGTCTCGGGGCGTCCGGTGGGCCCCCGGCGGGCCCGCCCGTTCTTGTGCACCCTGCAGCGGGCGAGAAACCACGTCGCGTGCTTGCCGCCGCTGCCGAAGGGCCAGCGTCCGGTCGCGAGGTAGCCGCCCTTGATCACCTCGGCCTTCCCGAAGGGCGCCAGGTGCCCGGCCACCGCGGCCCGCCGGTCGCCGAAGATCCGCGCCGCCGCCCGCGCGGAGAGCCGGCCTGCGAAGATCCCGTAGGCCGCGGCAACCATCACATTCCAGCCGACCGAGCCGTCGAGCGCGGCCACGGCCGCGATCATCCGGAGGCCCGAGATGGGATCGAGCTCGGCGCCGCCGAGTCGCCTGGGTAGCCATAAACGGAAGAGGCCGCCGGTGATGAGCGCATCGAGCAGGCTGGGTGATATCTCCCGCTTCGTGTCCAAACTCTGTCGCTCCGCCTCGACCAGCGGCGCGAGGATCCGGACGTATTCGAGCCGGCGCTCCGCGTGGGCGGCTGGTGCTGTGGTCACCAGAGCGGGGCCGCGTTCATGGTGGAGACGTGGGCGGCGATGACCTTCCAGCCGAGGTCCGGGAAGCGCACCCACGTCTGGCTCTGGCGGCCGATCAGGTCGCGGCCGCGCACCTTGAACTCGAGGTTCACGGAGGCGAGGTCGCGCCCGAGCGTGAGGATCTCGAGGCGCAGGCGCCGCTCCTTGATGCCGGGCCCCGGCGGGCGCGCGACGCGATGGGCGTGGATCGCCGCGAAGCCATAGCCGTTCTCGTGCAGCGCGTAGCGGATGGTGTGCGGGCTGTCCCAGAAGGTGGCGTCGAGGACCTCGACGGTCTTGTCCATCAGCGCCTGCTCGTAGCGCTCGAACAGCGCGCGCACCTCGGCGACCACCTCGGGGAGGTTGGGCGTGAGATCGGTCATCCGGCGGCCTCCATCGCCTTCGCCACCGCCACCAGCATGGCGTCGCTGCCGCGGGCGCCCACGATGGACAGGCCCACCGGCAGCCCCTCGACGTGCGCGCCCGGCAGGCTCACTTGCGGCAGGCCGGTGAGGCCGCCGTGCGCGGCCAGGCACGTGATGCGGGCGCGCAGCGGCTCGAGCGTCGTGAGGGACAGGCCCTTCCGCGGCGCCGGGAACGGCGTGGTCGGCATGCAGAGGATCGTCCCCGCCGGCAGGAGCGCGGTGAGCCGGGCGCGGGCCTCGGCGCGCACCCGCGTGGCCCACTGGCGCTCGCTCTCCGGGATCATGGGCGCGAGGGCGAGATTGCGGGCGACGCTCCACGCCATCCGCGGGTTGTCGCGGTCGATCCACTCCTTGAACGTGAGCCACGCCTCCCATGGCTGCAGCGTGCGCTGGGCCCGCGCCCAGGCGGTGAGGCCGGGGGGCGCCATGACGTCTTCCCGGACATGCTCCACCAGCGCGCCGAGGCGGCGCACCATCGGCCGCAGCGCGGCGGCCGTCTCCTCGTCGGCCAGGCCGAAGGCGTCCTGCGCGACGACGAGTCGCGCCGGCAGCGCGGCCGGGATCGGCTCGCCGAGCATCACCTCCGAGACGCGGGCGAACGTCTGCGCGTCGCGGGCGAACCAGCCGGTGGTGTCGGAGGTGGGCGCCTGCGGCAGCATGCCGGTGAGGTCGAGCCGGCCGTGGGTGGGCCGGATGCCGTGGAGGCCGCAGAAGCTCGCCGGCACCCGCACCGATCCGCCGGTGTCGGTGCCGAGCGCGGTGTCGCAGAGCCCCTGGGCCACCGCCGAGGCCGAGCCCGACGAGGAGCCGCCGGGCACGCGGTCGGGTGCCCTCGGGTTCAGCGGCGTGCCGTCGAAGGGATTCTCCCCGAGGATGCCGAGCGAGACCTCGTCGGTGATCGTCTTGCCGATGAGCGTCGCGCCGGCATCGAGCAGGCGCTGCACCGCCCAGGCGTGGCGCGTCGGGACCGGGTGCTGGCGCGCCCAGTCCGGGTTGCCCCCGCCGGTCGGGTGGCCCGCGACGTCGAAGAGGTCCTTGGCGGCGAAGGTCAGGGCGGCGAGCGGGCCCGCAGGGGCGCCGGCGATCCGCACCGGAGGGCCGGGGACGAAAGGGCTGGTCACGGCGACCGATACTGACGCGGTGGCGAGAGCGCCGTCAAGCGGTAGACTTGCTCGGACCCATGGAGCGGGGAGAGGGAGGATCGGGAGCGTGATGTCGCGATGGCTGTTCCTCGGCGCCCTCGCGCTCGCCCTGGGCGCGCCCGCGGCCACGCTCGCCCAGCAGGCGGCCGCGACTCCACTGCGGGGCCCCGAGCTCCTCGCCGCCCTGCGCGCCGGTGGCTACATCCTCTACTTACGCCACGCCGACACCGATCATAGCCAGAACGACGAGCGCATGACGAGCGTCGAGGACTGCACGACCCAGCGCAATCTGACCGACCGGGGACGCGACCACTCGCGCGCCATCGGCGAGGTGATCCGGACGCTGGGGATCCCGATCGGCGCCGTCCTCGCGAGCCCGCTCTGCCGCACCGTGGAGACCGCGATGCTCGCCTTCGGGACCGCGCAGAAAGCGCCGGCGGCGCGCGAGGGCGGCCCGCTGCCCCCGGGGAGCGCCGGGCGCTTCGCCGCCCTGCGCGTGCTCCTGTCCACCCCGGTCGCGCCCGGCGCGAATACCGTCATCGTCGCGCATGCCTACCCGTACTTCACGCTGGTCGGCGGGCAGTTTCTCAGCGAGGGTGAGGCCGACGTGGTGCGGCCCCGCGGGACCGATTTCGAGGTGGTGGCCCGCGTCGGCCTCAGGCAGTGGCGTGAGCTCGCGGCCACGCCGGCCCACCGATGAGCGCGGCGTTTCCCACCGAGCGCGCGGCCAAGCGCGCGCATCTGCTCGCCATAGTGGAGGGCCTCCGCGACGTCGTCGCGGCCGGCGCCGAGGAAGGGGAGCGGCTGCGGACCTTGCCACCGGCGACCGTGCGGGCGCTCGCGGAATCAGGGCTCTTCGCGCTGAAGGTCCCGGAGTCGCTCGGCGGCGCCGAGGCCGATCCGGTCACCCAGCTCGAGGTGCTCGAGGCGCTCACCCACATCGACGCCTCGGCCGGCTGGTGCCTCATGGTCGCCACCACCGCGGTGGGCCTGCCCGCGAGCTTCCTGCCGGACGAGGCGATCGGCAAGATCCTGGCCGGTGGCCGCGTGCCGCCCGCCGCCGTCGCGATCCTCCCGACCGGAACCGCCACGCCGGTGGACGGCGGCTACCGGCTCACCGGGCGCTGGCCCTTCGCGAGCGGGGTGCGTCACGCCGAATGGCTCACCGCCGGCGCGATGGTCCGCCGCGACGCACAGGATCCGGGCGAGCGCCACATCGTGGTCATCCCGGCCGCCGCCGCGGAGATCCACGACAACTGGCAGGTCGCCGGACTCGAGGGCACGGGCAGCAGCGACTTCTCCGTCACCGATTGCTTCGTGCCCGACGCGTTCGCCTGGAATCCCGCCACCGCCACGCCGCGCCGGGGCGGCGCGCTGTTCCGGCTCGGCATGCCCGCCTTCGTGGCCTACGAGCACGTCGCCTTCGCGCTGGGCGTGACGGGCCGGGCCCTCGGCGCCGCCGCCCTACTGGCGCAGTCCAAGGCGCGCGGCCTCGTCACCGCCTCGCCGCTGGCCGGGCGCGCGGTCTTCCAGGCGCGGCTCGGCGAGGGCGAGATCCGGCTGCGCACAGTCCGGGCGGGCGCGATCGAGCTCTTCGAAGGGGCGTGGGCCACCGTCGCCGCGGGCGGCACCCTGACCCGCCGGCAGCAAGCCGAGCTGCGGAGCGTGGCGACCTACGCGACCGAGACCGCGGTGGAGATCGTGACCGGCCTCTTTCGCGCGGCCGGCGGCGGCGCGCTCTACCGCACCGGCGTGCTGCAGCGCTGCCTGCGCGACATCAATGCGGGTGCGCAGCACCTCATGGTGAGCGACTCCGCCTACGAGCGTCTCGGTCAGATCCTGCTGGGCTTCCCCGACGTGGACCCGATGGGGTGAGGCCGCGCCGGGTCACGTCCGTGTCGCGCGGGCGCCCCTCGTCAGATCACGCCCTCGGCGCGCCAGCGCTCGAGGTCATCGGGCGAGTGGCCCAGGAGATGGACAAAGACCTCCTGGTTGTCCTGCCCCGGCATGGGAGCCAGCCAGCGGACCCGGCCGGGAGTCTCCGAGAGCTTCAGCGGCGTCCCGGTCGTCTTCAGGGGCCCGTAGACGGGATGGTCGAGCTCGACGAACATCTCGCGGGCCCGCACCTGAGGATCGGCGACCATCTCCGCCACGTTGTTGACCGGAGCGGCCGGGATGCCGGCCGTCGCGAGGGTGTGCACCACCTCCGCCTTGGCCCGCGCGCCGGTCCACTGCTGGATGATGGTGGCGATCTCGTCGCGGCGGTCGCGCCGGGCCGCGGCGGTGGCGAACTCGGGGGCGCGGGTCAGATCGTCCCGGCCGATGACGGCGCAGAACCGGGCCCACACCGCGTTGCTCGCGGCGGCGGCGATGGCCACGTGGCCGTCGGTGGTCGCATAGATCCCGGTGGCCGAGCCGGCGAACGAGACGTTGCCGGCGCGGGTGAGGATCTCGCCGCCCACCGTGTAGCGCTCCCCGAGGTTGTCGAGGGCCACCAGGAGGCTGTCGAGCAGGGCCAGGTCGATGCGCTGCCCCTTGCCGGTGCGCTGCCGGTAGTGCAGGGCGGAGACGATGCTGAAGGCGCACAGCATGCCGGCATAGTAGTCCGAGATGGACTGGCCGGACCGGGTGGGCGGCCCGTCGGGATAGCCGGTGATGCTCATGTACCCGCTGATCGCCTGCGCGAGCATGTCGTAGCCCCGCTGGGGCGCGTAGGGCCCGGTCTGGCCGAACGCGGTGATCGAGGCGTAGACGAGCTGGGGGTTGACGCGGCGCAGCTCTTCGTATCCGAGGCCGAGGCGCTCCATCGTGCCGACGCTCCAGTTCTCGGTGACCACGTCGGCGAGCTTCACCAGCTCGCGGAAGAGCTCGAGGCCGGTCGGCGTCTTCAGATCGAGGGTGATGCCGAGCTTGTTGCGATCGCGGTACTGGGCGGCCGGCACCCGTTCCTCGATGCCGTCGCGGCGGCGCTTCACGCCGAGCGACACGCGCTCGCGCCCGCGCTCCGGCGACTCGACCTTGATCACTCGCGCGCCGAGGTCGGCGAGCAGCATGGTGCAGAACGGCATCGCGATGACCTGCCCGAGGTCGAGCACGGTGACGTCGCTCAGGGCGTGATCCATCTCTCCTCGATGGGCTCGGCCGGGCCCGGCGGCCGGGGCCCTAGCCCGGCGTGCCGCCGGGAGCCCGGCCGCCGGGCGCGCCGGACCAGAGGCCGCCGGCCAGGTAGCCGCCATCCACCGCGAGCGTGTGGCCGGTGACGTAGCTGGCGTCGTCGGAGGCGAGAAAGAGCGCCACCCGGGCCACCTCCTCGGGCTCGCCGAAGCGCCCCATCGGGATGCGCTCCACCCGCCGCCGCCGCGCGCCCTCGGGCAGGCTCCGCGTGAGCCGCGTGTCGATCTGGGCCGGGGCGATCGCGTTCACCGCGATGCGATGCTGCGCCAGCTCGACCGCCATGGTGCGGGTCAGCTCGATGACGCCGGCCTTGGCCGCGTTGTACCCGGCCAGGTTCTCCACGCCTCGGAAGCCGTTGATCGACGCGGTGGTGATGATCCGGCCGCCGCCGCCCTGCTTGACCATCTGACGCGCGGCGGCCTGGCAGCAGAGGAAGACGCCGGTCAGGTTGACGCGCAGGACCCGGTGCCACTGGGCCTCGGGGTGCTCCAGGAACGGCGCCGAGTGCGCGATCCCCGCGTTGGCGAACATGATGTCGAGCCGCCCGAATTCTTCGACCACGCGGTCGACGAAGGCCTGCACCTGGGCGGCGTCGCCCACATCCAGGCCGACCGCGATCGCCTGGCCACCGCGCCCGCGGATCTCCTGCGCCACCGTCTCCGCGGCCTCGATCTGGACGTCGCCGAGCGCGACGGTCGCGCCCTCCTCGGCGAAGGTGAGCGCGGTCGCGCGCCCGATCCCGAGCGCTCCTCCGGTGATTGCCGCGACCCGACCCGGCAGGCGCATCGGCCGGATCATAGCGCATCGCGCGGAGGGCGCGCGAGCCAGAAGCACGTCGCGCCCACCGCGCAGAAGCCGACCGCGATCAGGAAGGCGATCCGATAGCTCCCGGTGAGGTCGTGGACGAAGCCCGCGAACCACGGGGCGACGCCGCCGCCGATGCCGTTGCCGACGCTGAGGAAGCCGTAGATGGCGCCGAAGCGCGCCGGAAAGAGCTGGGAGGCCATCGCGGTGATGATGGGGCCGCGGGCGCCGAAGCCGAGGCCGAAGAAGAGCGCGTAGGCGTAGAGCGCCGCCACGTGCGGCCATACCTCGAGCCCGAGCAGGCAGAGCGTTCCCACCGCGGTGCAGCCGTAGGAGATGGTGGCCGACGTGGCGCGGCCGATCCGATCGGCCGCGATGCCGAAACCGATCCGGCCCACGACCGAGAGCAGTCCGGTGAGCCCGAAGATTGAGGCGACGAACAGCCGCGGGAAGCCGTGGTCCACCGCGAACGCCACCTGGTGCGTGACGACCGAGAAGACCGCGAGCGGCGTGCAGAGGTACGCGAAGAAGAGCGCCCAGAACGCCCGCGTCCGCAGCGCATCGCCGATTTCCGCGCCCCATGTGAGGGCTCCCGGGGCGGTGCCTCGAGCCGACGCGGGGACGGCGGGCCCGTCGTGCACACCCAGCCAGACGAGGGGAAGGAGCACGGCGAGCGTGCCCAGGCCCAGGACGAGATAGGCGGCGCGCCAGCCAAACCCGGCGATCAGCCACTGGGCGAGCGGCCCCACCGTCAGCACCCCGGCTCCCATGCCCGAGAACGCCACGCCCATCGCACTGCCCCGCCCCTCGGGGTACCACCGCGCGATCAGCGCGCCCGTCGGCACCCAGCTCACCGCGCACGCCCCGGCCGCGGCCAGCACCCCGACGATCAGGTACAGCGACCACAGCGAGTCGATCCGGCTCGACAGCGCGCACCCCACCCCGAGCACGCCCGCCCCGCCAAGCATCACCCGACGCGGCCCCAGGCGGTCCACGAGCGTCCCCACCACGGGAGAGAGCACCCCTTGCACGATCGACGAGATGGAGAACGCGGCCGCGGTGGCCCCGCGCGACCAACCGAACTCATCCAGGAGCGCCACGAAGAAGATCGGGAACGAGAAGTAGAGGCCGGAGGCGATCGCGAGCGTGACCCACACCGAGCCGACCACGATCGAGCGATGCGAGGGCGCGCGGCCCGGAAGGACGGAGATCGGCGGACTCCGAGGTCAGAGCTTCGAGAAGTCGATCTCGTCCGCGCGGGTCCAATCGAGCGCATCGCCGCCGCCGACCTTGGTGCGGACGTCCTTCAAGAACTCCCGACCTTCGGGAGTCAGCCGGAAGTTCGCGGGAGGGGCCGCGGCCTCGATGAGGCCGGTGTCGGTGAGCCGCTTGATCGCGGCCGCCCGCTCCGCGGCTGGCGGCGCTTTGCCGGTGATCCGGCTCCGGCTTCGCCCGCCCTTCTCGATCTCCAGCAGCACCTCGAGGCGGTAGAGCTTCTGGCGAAGGTCGCGCGCGCCGTGAAGAAGATCGCTCATGGCGCCAGAGCTTAGCACCATCTCCGTCCTGACTTCTAGCCTCAGCCCGGCCGGCGCCGGGTCACCACCTCTCGGGCGAATAGGGCGATGGCGTCGAGCAGGGCGGGACGGCCCAGGGCGTCGTTGTGGTCGGCGCCGGCGATGCGGAAGAAGCGCTTGGGGGCGGGGGCCGCCACGAACAGGCGCTCGCCCAGCTCGAAGGGGACGATCTCGTCCTGATCGCCGTGGGCGACGAGGATCGGCGCTGACACGCGCGGGAGGCGCGCCAGCGAGTCGAACCGGTCGCCCGCGAGCGAGCCCAGCGGGCCGTAGTGCCGGCGGGCGACGTCGGCCAGCCGCGTGAACGCCGAGACCGCGATGACCGCCCCGCAGCGGCGGCGGGTGGCCACTTCGATGGAGACGGCCCCGCCGAGCGATTCGCCGAAGCACACGATGGTGGCCAGATCGGTCCCGCGCGTCACCAGGTCGTCGAAGGCGGCGGTCGCGTCGAGGTAGACGCCCGGCTCGCTCGGCGAGCCCTCGCTGCGCCCGTAGCCCCGGTAGTCATAGGCGAGCACGCCGAGGCCGTGGGCGGCCAGGGCCGGCAGCAGCGCCCGGCGCGAGTCGATGTTTCCCGCGTTGCCGTGCGACCACAGGAGCACCGGTCCCCCGTCGGGCGGGGGGACGTACCAGGCGTGCAGGCGTAGGCCGTCCTCGGTGGCGATCCAGCGCTCCTCGACGCCGGCGGGCGGCGGCCCGACCTGCCGGTCGGGAAAGAAGACGAAGTGGTCGATCCACATGGTGCACCCGGTCAGGAGAAGCGTGGCAGCCGCGAGCGCCGCCCCGGCTCGCAATCAGTAGACGGCGCGAGTTGGCGACGGGCCCGTGACCGCCCGCGCCTCGTTCACCGAACGGGCCAGGTCCGCCAGGTACTCGTCGATGATCGGCGCGTGCACCGGGGTCAGCATGAGGTGGATCCCGCGCGGCTCGCGGATGCGCCCCACCGACCAGCCCCGGGCCGTCATCCGATCGGCGATGGTGAAGATGTCGTGCCCCGCGCTGCCGAAGCCCACCGCCCACAGCTCGGGCTCGCCCCACACGTGGAGCCCCCCGCCGATGCGCGCGAGACCCTCGACGAGGTGAGCCTTCGCCTCCATGACCGTGGCCGCGATGCGGCGGTACCCCGCCTCGCCCAGGAAGTTCATCACCGCCCACGCCGCGGCGATGGCCCCGCCGGGCCGGGTGCCGGTGAACGTGTTGACGCTGTAGAGACCGGTGGGCCAGTCATCGAAGTCGTAGCGCCCCGCCGCCTGGTGCTCCGCGGTCC
>Ga0137393_10003237_pt1 | contig 10567 bp, 12 predicted proteins | sample 15con2h34BmetaG_FD_101396 | JGI IMG/M metagenome (GOLD analysis project Ga0137393, IMG submission 101396) | Vadose zone soil microbial communities from Angelo Coast Range Reserve, California, USA - 15con2h3.4B metaG | ecosystem: Environmental > Terrestrial > Soil > Vadose zone > Saprolite...
ATAAAAACTACACACCGGCGGGGGGCACCACACGTCTCCCACGTCCGGGTTCTGGAGACTGAGCTGGTGTTGAACTCCACGAAGGTGGGACTGAACCGTCCGATGACTGCGCCCAGGAACGCCCTCGAAGAGCCACTGAACCGACGCGACTCCGGGATGGCGTTGATGTCGATGAGTCTGCCGTCGGCGTCGGAGCATGATTCCATGGCATTTTCAGCCAGAGCCACCCAGTCCAGGTGCTCGCAGCGGCCTGCCGCTCACGTTCATCACGCTTGCGCTCGAACGCAGCGCGATATCGCTCGTATGCTTCCCGGAAGCTGCGGTCTACACGGGACGAGAAAATAAGCTCCCCGCGGGGATTTGTGGTCGGCGGTATGGACGGCATCGGGACGGCGGATGACGACCGTCTTCCCAATTGTGTAGGGGAAGGAGACCTGGCTCTGTTTTGGGACGTCGGTCCATCTGGAGGAGAAAAGGGACGAGGGAAGAAGTAGGAGAATATATTGAATAGAGACCTGCGAGGGGCCTGACGCATGTTAAGATACATATTGAAGTTACGCAGCGCACGGTTTGCGTGGGGAACGTAGCTACGCAAATAAGTGTCAGTGTTCAAGAGAAAGCATCATGAACGCACAGATTAGCATAGCCTATCTTTTCAGAATATAGGCCAGTTGCGAAGAAAAGTAGGAGAGTGGTCACGGATACGAAAAGGAGTCCGGATGCGACGTATGGATGTAGGCGGACTTCAACATCTGGCCTATAGACGCTTGGAAACGCACGGCGAAAGAGGTACTGGTAGGGAATCGAGAGGAACGGTGTATGCAGAAGGACCTCACAGAGCAGGAAGGCGATGGCGAATATTAACTGAACGAGAAAGACTGGACGTAAAACGCATATGTAAAAATTGGCTCTGCAAGTGGTACTAGATAGGGCATACACTGGTAACGGGACTTTCTGCGGTTGAGAATGAGCGCATTGGTCTTGAGTCGCTCTTCGAAGAGGAGAAGGTCTCTGTAGGTCGCCTGGTCGTTCGGCGGAAAGAATGAGGGGCCTAAAGGAGATTGTGTGGACTTCTTCGGCATCAGATAAGACGACCTTGATGGTCAGAGTCACGGAAGGACTTGATCTCTATCCTTGCTCCGTACTATGCGTCAGTCAAATCTGATGCTGTCGCCACGCCACAACCCGATCCGGGCCGGGTCCTCATGTCGATCACCGTACGTACGCGGCTGTCCCTCAAGCGAGCGCTTACTTACCTCTCTTAAACTCAGGCACCAGCAACACCAGGAATACGGGACCTACACCAAACGCTTGTCGCTGATTATAAATTCTGCCCTCTCTATATATCACGGCCGCCTCGGGGACTAGAGTTGGCACAGAGAGAAACGGGTTCGGGCTGGTTGGACTGTATCTCCGACGACGATGTACCTCTGGACCGCGGAATGCTATTTTTCGACGGAATTGATCAGACTTTCCGCATACCTGCTCCGAGAATGACACGATATCTGGTATATATAGTATCATCGTCCACCCTTGATGACGTTACATGCTCGGGGATGAAGACGTTGGTTTAATTTATGGATATGCGTACACTGATACTTCGTAGCCTGAAATAACGCCTATGCGGACAACACAGGAAGTATATTGGATTACTGGTGCATGACCAAAATTACACAAAGGTTTGACATGTTGAATGTTGACACACCGATGACAGGAATGGTGATGCAAGGATGAGTGAAGGGCAGATGGAGTAACGCTGGAGAGAAGTGGTAATAGAACAGGTGCACGTCCTGCACGTCCTGGATACAGCTAACAATTACAAGAAATAAAAAATCGGATTGCGTCTTCGGGCAGAAAGGGGTCATGATGGTCCAATGATACAGCGCAGGAAATAGAGGATTGATTTCTACGCAAACCGAACTTTCTCCCCCGGCCGACCCTCGGAAAGAAGGACAACAGCCTAGAAAATTAACGATGAATACCATCAAAGAGAACGACGAGAATCGATGAGCTCACATATTTGCCACTGATCTTCCAACCAGGTTCTTCCTTGTCGAGTCTCTCTGCAGTCTCGTCACTCTCGAGACCGACGACAACATCACTCTTAATGGTACGAAGCGAGCAGACTTTCGGAGCTCCTGCGGCACTCGCCATGGGGCCGATTGCAATATCAAATGGTGTCGATGATGGGGCGGCGCAGTCATATGTGAGCTTGCGGTGGTTCAGATCGCCCTTGAAGAAGACGAGATCTGAACGGGATAAATGCAAGAAAAGATCCGGCGCCTCGCTGTGTAACTCCCAGAACGTGTAACCAGTACACCAGAAAGGATGCTGCTCATACACCCATTTGCCGTCGCGCTCGTATTGCTGTGTATGCGGACGTGAGTCGTCAATGTTTGACAACTGACACGTGATTAGGATTATCTCACCTTCCAGCGCAGACCAAGACGGCGCAGGGACTCGCGTTCTTGCTCAGTTGCCTTGGGGAAGAGGTGGCCATAGACCATAGTGTTAAGGAGCCAGTCCCAGTCCTTCTTTGTTACATCCGAAACAAACCAGGGGTATCGCTTGCCATGGAAACGAATTTGCTTCGCCAGGCCACTCTGAATGAGGAAGTCGGCTGAAATCGCGACTCAGATGACTGTACGTCCGTAGGAGATATCATACGAACCATAAACACAATCGCAATATAGCTCGAAGCCAGCATTATCAAGAACAAAGTCGATACGACCACCAGTCTTTTCACGGAGATCCTTGACAGTCTCCCACAACTGACTGAGATGGTTTCCAAGGATGTTCTTCTCAGTTGCAGCCAGGTGGTCACCGCCAGTGGACTGAAGGGATTTGATTTGATCCTCGGTCATATTGATGAGTAACGAGAGGTCCGTAGAGTTTCCCCAGAGACAGACTAGACAAGAAGAGTTAGTGAATATACAAGTCTTCATAGAAACTAGCGAACCTTGTGTCAATTCAAGAAACATGAGACGCTCAGCCTCTACTTTTGCCTCCGGAGATTTGCCGGACTGCGTGAAGGGCTCAACAAAGCGCATCGACAACTCAAAGACGGCGTCTGTTGAGCGAGAGAAGGTGTCACACTGATAAGTTGATGCGTTAGTAACAATAAAGCGAGTACAGGAGCGAGACTATCACCTTCTGTCTGTAGAATACATCGTAATCACCCCAGTACTTGCTGACGGTGAATGCCTCGCGGAGACGGCGATACTTGTAAGCCTCGGCGAACAGCCAGGGCGCATTCATGAAATCCTTCCCTACGGGCGAGTCTTCATTTCAATACGATGACGAATGGTAATTTCCTGGCAGACAGACCTTGAAAGTATTTTGCGATTTCCTTGTTCCAGAGGGCGACATCGGCCTCGCCGTCATCGATAATGGGCCGCAGCTTTTGGTTACCAGACAAATCCTGCATGAGGACATCCATGCGTTCGATGCAATGAACCAAGTCAACAATTCTCTCCTCGCTTGACTGTTCATTTAGAGTGCGGGTGACATCGTCGATGGCTTTACCCAGAATGGTAGGGAGTCGAACACCCATGGTGGCATGTGCGAACGAATATTCGTGGTATCCACGGTAGGCGGGCCACGGAGGATTATTTGGGTCAACCTGAAAGAAGCATGTTAATAGTGTATGATATGAAGCATAGAGGACTTACGCGGGTAGGCGTACGCGGCCATGGCCCCTTGATATCCTTCTTCGATGGGAGGTGTCCCAGATGGAGAGTGACCTTTGAGGGTGCAGACTGGGGAGCAGCACCTCCATTGGGTATGGTGGCAGGTAGAACGGTAGACATTGATGAGGGTTTGACTGTCCTTGATTTGAGCCCTGTCTCGTCGTCTGATGGAGAGGGTGTTGGGGGGAAGTACTCGAAGTTGGGTGAATCAAAGTCGAGAGCTAGAGAGGCCATTGAGTAACGGTGCAGGTGATAATGGGGGAGGATGCTCACTGAAGAGGGGCCCCTTTTATACGTGATGTACGGAAGAGGAAGAGAGGGTGAGTTGTTCTGGGTGGTTTTGCATATTTTCAGCGACGGAGGTCTCGCTTTTAAACCGAAACGAGATGATCTCGTCGATGACATCACCGTCCACAAATGAAAACCTCAACATGCCGACGACCCTCCGACAACCGGTTGACCTGCTACGTCGTCGTCGCTGTTGTCGTCGATAATCATGAGCCTTGGTTCCAGCGAGTAGTTACTCCGGTCGTATTTCCGCTCCCCTCATCGATCGTGTCACGTAATCGTCCCTCATTCGATCCCGATAAAATTGCCCCTCTTTTCTTTTTTCTGCTTCCTCTATCCTCTTTTCGCGCGTCAATCTACTTTTGTCCCCTAAGATGCAAACGCGACCGCCGACCAATCCGCATCTGTTCAAAACAATCAAGGCGTTTCCTGTCTTCGGTGGCGCAGCCTTTTCTTTCGGAACCAAGTTTGAGCACAAATCGCTCGTGCCTCCTCCATCTGGCCCCTTTTGAAAACTCGTCTCGCTTTTCGTAGTACACTACCCTTTTTGGAAATTCGCATTCGTTTCATGATTGGCGTCTGACTCTTGGGGTGGAACAATCAATCATCAACCAATACAATAAGTCCCCTTCCGTTTTAACGTTATCCCGACACCACTCCGACCAGATACACAGGCATTAACAACTCACCGAAAAGCTGTGAAAGCCTCCGCTCCATAACTCTTTTTGCTTGTGCGATAAGTCTCTACCCACGTTTGCGCGCTCGGCACGTTTGTTATGGAAGGTCATCATGAAATCATCACTCACTCTTTCTCATTTGGCCGCGTCCAACGCCGTCAATGTCTTCAGCCCATTTTGGTTGATTAGGGATTTGGCATGCTGCGTCATCCTGCTGGCCGCAGCGTAGCATTCGGCTTCAGCGCGTCATTTCAACCCTCTTAGTCCTGAATATACGTGCGAGAGCACCAAAAGACCGCCGGATACACCGCCTCCAACACGGTTACTTCATCCTGATCCCCTTTCTATCAGGATGATAATGACTATACACGATAATGCCATCTTGTGAATACCGACAGATTACAGGCGACTGGCAGCCACCATCAGACCGTCTTGCCTTCTTGAGTCCCATGCCTCTGCCAGTGGCGCGCATTAGGTGCGTGCTCGTTGCAACGTGTTCTCCTCGAGGTGTGCTGTATATGAGACAATCTCAAGTCTGTCTCCTCCCTTCCTTTTTCCGTCCCAGTTAGACCCCCCTGAGCAGCTTCATACATATCTGCAACCGCCTTACGTTTGCCTCTGAGCACCCCAATTCTAAACTTTATCGCATAGCTGCCTCTTTTTGTTGCCTAACTCCCAATCCTTCGTACAATGCCCTGTAACACCGAAGTTAGAGTTACACCTCATGGGATCCCGTACGTCGTTGAGTTCGCGAACGTATCTATTTGGCCCCGCCCCCCTCTGGTTCATGCAGATGGTGGCCATCAGCCGTCAGATCTCGTGCCGAAACTACCACTCTCGAGGTCCAGGTCCAGCACTTTGCCCACTATCACTACACACAAACCACTGCCATCTCTACCCCTGCCCGTGCGAAGCAGGTCTCTCAAGCTCTTTAGGAAAAAAATATTCGTCGCATCTACCGAACTGGAATCAGCTCTAGGGCAGCTGGACTTCGCCCGGCCCGTGATTCGCCGAGACGCATCCTTTGCGGCGGAGGCGCGCAACTCCGCACACAGGCATTTCAAGATCTTCAACGATGAATTTTCCGCTTCAGAAGAGACCCTTGTAGGGTTTGAAGGCGCCGTCACTTTTACACCCCCGATACCCGTGGCTCCATCAGAAGATGGTCTGTCACTCCGGACAGGCGGGTTGTATATTCTTTTTTTCACACAAACGACGACATACGATATTCCAACTGGAGCTCCATCGTTACCGTCGATCGAGCCGGAGACAGAGGAAATATCAGTCGACTTCGAGAAAGCCACGCGCCTTCGGTTATGTCGCCTCAGCAGGGCCATCTCGAAAGCCGTGCTGGCTGCCGGGATGGAAGCGCCACCAAAGCCCGCGAAGAAGTTCGACACAGAAGAATGCGCCAGTTCAAAGGCCGGAGACGCACGTCCCGTGAAATGTCGCCAAGGCCTATTCAAAGGCACGTACAGCCAGGTGCGCAATGCTTTCCGCGATGCCGGCCTCGTGACCACCCCATGCGGAGAGGACGGCGTTCCTAACGGTATGCAAGCTCTTGTCTATCTGTAATCTGTCACTCGTCACACATCTGATCGGTATATTCGTTGATTTGACTCTTTAGCCACTCGTCTTGGCGCGCTATTTATCGCGAATCCAGATGGCCGAGGAGCCATTGTATTCACCAAGGTCGTCATGTGGGGCTGATGGACGACCAGGGACGTATTCTCTCCATGTGACCTGATTCACATTTCGACTTGCTCCCCAAGCGTCTATGTCTGGGGACCCGCTTGGACTAACTTGTCCGAGAGGTGCCGATAAACAGAGTAGAACACGCGATGGGAAACGTTTCATTTGCGCTGCGCGCCTAGATCGAGGTACGGAATTCGCATGTTCGCCTGCAACAACGCAGTTTACTTGCCTTATTGTGCGGGTCACAATCGTGTTATCTTTCATTAGACCCCAGTGTTTTGTTCCCGTTCCGGGAATCGGGCTCCAGTGGAATAGTAACGAACACCCCTGGTATTTTGCATACCCATATATGACTTCCTTATGATTGCTTATATGTATTCCGCTATATTTACTTATGCTTAGAACGGCACTTGTGTTACGGTATCTCCAAGTCGTCCCTTATGTCTGTATTTATTGTATTAATTTCCCCTCCACCACATACACCCCTTCGAAGGCTTACATATGGTGAGGATGTCGTGTGTCACACGCTGCAGCTCTTATTGCACTACGACCACACACTGTATCCATATCTATATTCGTATCACAACCCTATACCCTATTGATACTTGGGCTTACGAATTGCGACACGACTTGTTCAGTGTCCGACCCGAAATTTAACGATGTATTCCCTCCTGATCACCGCCGTGCCGTACATACCTTGTGACTGGGAATTCATGCACTAATTTGACTTGAAGCAACTGTTCTGAATTTCCTTTCTGGTCTTCACACGCAATATTATTCAGTATCACTTCCCGAAACGACCACGTCTATGGACCATTAGAGGCATTTCTAGAGGGCCCATAATCTGAATGTCACAACCTCCTTCTCCTCTTCTCCGATAACCTATACTACAGTATGGCGCCACACGTTCGAGATGGAATTCCAGGCCTTCTCTGACTCAGCTGTACAGCGCAAACCTTCTGTTCGCTGGAAGACACGACAATGGATCATCCTACTGCTTCTAACTCTTCCAGGGTGCACAGATTCCCTAGCACACCAGTGGGACCGAGTCTCTTTACGTTTGTAGATCTAGACCAGGCAACGCGCCAAGATGTCAGATAACACGCTAGCGTCGAGCATTCTGAGGATGCTAAATCGCGCGTGTCTGTAATATGGCAACACATGTACTGCATACCATCCGATCGCAGGTGCAAAGTTGCGACCCTTGTGAACATGGGATTCATCCACGGCCACGCTGCGCGGGTGACTGCAGTGCCCTCAAGGAATCACGTCGTGTATCCAACCAACGCCAAGACTCAGAATTTCCTATTTCTCAATGCTGGACGTTTTCGAGAAGGATTCGTCGGATCCGGACTGTCACGGTGCCAAGAAATCACGAACAGGAAGTAAATTTACTTTGTGGGAGAAAACTTTGACAACGTTACCAGAGGGCCAAAGAACTTTCGGTCGGCGTTGTCGGAGATTTGCTCCATACCTTAGTAGAAAACGGAAGCACGAGGATTCGTTTCAGTTCCGCACTTAATGCCCTTTTTCTTTAGATTGATCTAGGACATGCCCTTTGGGCATTTCATGGCCGTTTTCTGCGAGCGCTCCGTGTTGCAAGTTCCGTCAAATATGTGGAGAGGGTTTGATGAGAAGAGAATCAAATTATAATCGTACTCCATGAATTGACGCAATTTTCGAAAATGCTCCTCCATCATATGATCCGACGACTGATGCGCTTTCTGATGCATTCATGACCGCTTGCGCAGATGAAAGGCACTACATGTTCATTTTCTGTCTCAATGAGCAGGATGCGTTCCTGTTGGGGTACTGGGGTACTTGGAAGCCAGCGCTAAGAGTTTGCTGCCTTGGTTCTACTATAGAGAGGAGCCAGGCTAGAATAAAGACATGCCCGCAGGGTATTGTGCCAGAGACTCGCATCCACGATGTAATTTCACGCTGCGCTGGCATTTGCCGATCATTGTGGGTTCGATGTTAACTTCATGGTCAAAGATCCTACCTCCGGGTCTACCTCCGAGTCGGTTTCCCTCGAATCTCCCCTAAAATCCTCCGCTTCCGTGGGAACGGTAGAGTCGCCACAGCACAGTCGCCGTCGTTCTGCCATGTCATGTTCTCAATGCCCCGAAAAACGACATCCTCCAAACGCAAACGCAAACGTTCAGTTCCACTTCCCTTGTATGAATGATAGATTCTCTCCGTCTGGCTGTTGTGCTCCACGCCAACCACAGGATGAACGACCCTAGGGCGTGCATCGGCATCAAGCTGGGACCCTACGTTGTAATCGGTCATTATGTTCATCCTCACTCGTTTACTGTAAGTATTAAACCTTAGATTCGCGCATTGCTCAAGCCTCATCTTCATCCCACGTTCTTCTCTGACATTAGCCATGCGTAGGATGGCACTTGGAAACACGGGGTCCAAGCTCTGATAGTATGTTCTCTATACGCTCACCGCGATGTCAGATCATCCTTTTCAATTGGTTCTCACTTTTTCCTGTCAAGAATTTAGCTACAGGCCCCGATACTCAGCTCATTACCATTACTGCCACCGACCTTAAGTGGCATTCATCTCCATCACACGTGGGATATGTGTCTGTCGCCACCGCCTTCTTGAGTGGTTACGCCAGCGCAATGTGGTATTAAGCAAAGGCCGAAAAAGATGGATCAGCACCTCTATATAAGGGTTATCAGACTCGTTTACTCGCGACTTCGGGTTCCTCGATCCGACTCACGCACTGAAAGCCATTGCAAAGAGAGGAGCTTGCCGGTATCCCCCACCCATTGCGGATGAGTCCTTGGAGGCTATCAGTGCATGTGTGGGATGCCGCAGTATCTAAGTCCTCGGAAGTTGAACATGCAACGATAAGACCCTCCCCGATTCAGAGTTAGGCTTCCCTGACGTATCTGAGTTCGATGTCGCGCTGTAATCTTACTGAGAAATTCATCACTTACATCAGATTTGCATTGCCTCCGACGATACGCCGCGACAACTTCCCGGGACTGAGAACGTACCGTGACTGCGCTACTGCTGTATGGCGGGTAAGTCATCCGTTGTGCCAAAAACAGGAAATAATGTAGAGATGCGCCTCCTTTCTACCAAAGTTGTTCACTTTGCGCTATCAGACCCCGGCCAATTTCGGTCTGCCAGCTCCCCATGAGTGAGCCCAGATGAAATCACATCCATATTGGCTCATCGGCGATGATGTCGTAGAGCGCGACGTCGCACAGCTCGCCATCTCTGGCCCTTTCGCATCTTACTGGTCGCATATCGCTTCAGTCGAGTCACGTCCTTCGCCAATACAGTGATCGCCTTCAAGTTCGCCAGAATCAGTTGTGGGCCTCGGCCGTTTTGCGCTCCCCGGTCGTCGACATATGACATCTTTAACATTATTTTTAACGCATCTAAAATTGGCATTGTCCCAGTCCTCATTGTCATGGTGGTGACAGTTGTCCCCTCACATGCATCCTTGCCATTTTGTGGATCGTCTTGACGGCGTCTGGGCTCAGGAGCCATGCTGGCACTCATTTGCTATTATTGCACCAGGGATGGCCCAAAACGGCACCGTTGCAGGCATCACCTCGAACGGATACAACTGGCAAGTGTGACGTTGTTTGTGACGTTGTTTATGAAGTCAAGGTCTTCAAGGCCCTTACAGAGTTGGGTACCATAGAACTATTGTCGCTTGTTCGGGTTTTTCTCGGATGGCCCTCGCCTGGAAGCTACAAGCTTAGGTCAGGGTGACGTTGGAGATCCAGCCCGAGGTGTTCATGGAAAAGGAAGCTGTCTGCACGGGGGATAGACCTCGGATAACTAATATCACATAGTGATGCGTCAATCCAGGTTTATCGGATTGTGCTCGCAGTGGGTTTTTAGTGGTCTATGACCTTTCCTGGAAGTGTAATCTTAGTCGTATCTCTGCATGTACTAGACCACGCTACGAATCCCAACTATCGGCGAGTTTGCTCCATCCTACCAGTGATGAGGGTCTGACACGTCGGAGGGTTGATAACATTCCTCGGCTACTGAACCCAAGCCGGAGATGGCCGATGGGCCGCATAACTCATACTGTACTGTCAGCACAGGACACCCTCAATCCTGTTATCTACATTCAAGTTGGACATGCCAGCACACGCATCGCAGACTCATGTCGTCATTCTCGGGGCTGGAGTAATTGGGCTCACTGTCGCGCATGTCTTGACTGAAGGCGATGGCTTC
>Ga0137393_10003240_pt1 | contig 10563 bp, 8 predicted proteins | sample 15con2h34BmetaG_FD_101396 | JGI IMG/M metagenome (GOLD analysis project Ga0137393, IMG submission 101396) | Vadose zone soil microbial communities from Angelo Coast Range Reserve, California, USA - 15con2h3.4B metaG | ecosystem: Environmental > Terrestrial > Soil > Vadose zone > Saprolite...
GTTGTGCGCGCTAAGCTGGCGAACTGGGCCGAGAACTCCTCGTACTCCGGTTGAAAGTACAGCCGGTGGACTTCAGAAAGAAGAGTCCGTGGCGCTTCCAGCTTGCCATCGACGAACGCGCTCCAAAGTGGGGCAGTTCGACGAATGGCGGGTTATCTTGCATGGCCGGCATAGAGGATTAGCTTCGCCTGTTCGTCGGTGATTTGCGCTTGTCGAAAGTACGTAATCTCGGAAGGAGGGAGATACGTCTGCCGGATGCAGAGTACGCCACGAAGCTTTGAGGGTTGACGCGAACCAACACATCTGCACCATGTTGCCAAACATACTCAGTCCCAGCGACTGAGCAGTAGCCGGCATCCGCAAGAATAAGTTCGTGCGGACCCACCGGCAGACGGTTCAATGACTCTCCGCTGCCTTCGCCGATCGTGGCCGTCACCTCGAAAAAGTCACACACCAAACTCGGCAGCCGGATGCATTAGAGAATCCTCCATTGGCTCCCCGTCTTGCCTGGCTCTTTGACGATCGTGCCATCCACAATCCGGATCTTCCGACCGATAGTCTCTTTGAGCCGGTACGCGACGTTTTCCTTAAGCAATTCGATACACAACAAACGCAGCCACTCCTCACTGTTGCGCAGGCGTTTGAGCAATGCGACATCCGAAATGTCGGGGTCGAGTTCCTTGAACGCGCTGGTGAAGGCGTTGGAAAGACTCCACATCGTCCGCGGCGTCCCCCAGTTCAAAGCCACGGCGAACTGGGTGCTTTCCTGTCTCAACTAGCGGCGTAACCCGACCGTCTCCCCGTTCGTGAATTAGCGATCACGGACGGGGAGCCCCATCTGTGTACTCTAAAGGAAAGAGTCATGTGCTCCGAAAACTCTACTGCGCTTCTTTAACTCGCAATACCCGATCGGCTTGCAGATCTCTGAACGTCTGCTTGATGCCCGATGGCCAATCAATCTGCAGCACCTTGACGACGCTTTCCTTGCCGAGTCCAAAATGCACCGGGCCGAGACTCGAGGAGGCGTAACCTGAGGCGGAACTCATGGAGTTGTACTGGTTGCCGGAAGCGGTCTCAACCCGGATGCTCGCGCCTATGCCATCCCGGTTGCTCTTCGTACCTTCGAGCGCCACGTCGAGCCAGTGGTTATGGTTCCCACTCTGGTTCATCCAGATCTTTGCTGGTGATCCAAGCGCTGTCGTCACCACGTCAATTCGACCGTCACCATCGAAATCTCCGAAAGCCAAGCCGCGATGACGGGCCGCTGGCCGCGCAGCCAAGCCGGCCTCATCGGTCAAAGCCGTCCATCTTCCGCTTGGTCCTGGGTTGTGAAAGACGGTGTTGTTCTGGTCAATCGTGCTCTTGGCGGCCGCTGATGTGGATTCGACGTGGCCGCGTGTGGCGAACATGTCCTTCCAGCCGTCATTGTCCAGATCAACGATCCCAACGCCAAACCCAGCCATAGGCAAAGATAGCTGCCGCATGCCAATCTGCGTAGTCACATCCCGAAATTCTCCTCGACCGGTGTTCTGAAACACAGGAAAGGTCTCTCGATCCAGCGCGACGTAGGCGATATCCGGATAACCGTCGTTATTAAGATCGCGGAAGTCAGCTCCCATCCCCGAGACGAATGCGGCATCCTCTGGAAGCGACACGCCCGCTGTAAAGGCGACTTCCTCAAACCGCGATTTCCCTTTGTTGTGAAAGAGGAGATTGAACACTTTGTCGTTGGTAACGAACAGATCGGGAAGTCCGTCGCGATCATAGTCTGCGACGGTAACAGCCATTCCCTTTCCGACGTGGGCGCGGATGCCAGAAATATCAGAAACATCGGCGAAGGTCCCGTCTCCGCGATTGAGGAAGAGTTGACTTGGAGTTCCTTTGTAGAGGTTTGGAGTGCAGTAATCGGACTTGCCTTCAAAACGACAGACTGGTTCCTTGTCGATGTCCCACTGAAGATAATTCACCACGAACAAATCCAACAGTCCATCGTTGTTCACATCTACCCAGGCGGCGCCCACAGACCAAAGGGGACCAAATTGCGGATCGTTCCCACGATCGAGCCCTGCCTTGATGGTGACATCGGTGAAGGTTCCATCGCCGTTATTGTGATACAGAGTATTGTGGTGGACGCCCGACACGAATAGGTCAGGATGGCCATCGTTGTCATAGTCATCCACTGCTACACCGATGTCGTAGCCCGTACCTGCGAGTCCCGCTTCTCGGGTCACGTCCGTGAACTTGCCATCTCCGTCGTTCCGCAATAAGCGATTCCAATAACTCTCCGAATCCTTCTTCAGAGAATGGATGTCCGCTCCGTTGGCGAAGAAGATGTCGGGACGACCATCGCCGTTGTAGTCAAATACAGCAAGGCCTCCGGCCATCGTTGCTGGGGCGTGCCGAATCGGTGTCTCGCAGCTGTTGAGTTGGAAGGGCAACGTCTGTGAAGAGAAGAAAATCGGGCTTGTGGTTGGGGACTGTCCGAACAGCACCTTAGATTCGCCGATTGCTACTGATGCAATCAGCATCAGCGCGGCAAGACTAGGGAGAGCACGACCTTGCCTTTTCAAATTCATGGATCCAGGCGCATGTGTTCTCTAGTTAACTAACACCACCAAATCGCGATAACTGCCGATTTAGTGAGATTGCCCCTTTCCACCATCAGGTGCAGGGGCAACACCTCTGAAAACTAGGCCCTCGACGTGCTCGCCCACAAAAATGCCAGCAATATCTCCAGTTTTGAACCACCTTGGCTTGCCTGGCATGTCATCGGTAATCACCCTTCCGTTAACCTTGAGATTCTCGAAGATGACGTTCTTGACCATGCGCGTGTTGTCATAGCCGGCAATGATGGAAGGGTTGGCGTGAGTACCGTTATACGTAATGTCTTTGAAAAGGACACTTTCGATTCCTCTGCCAGGCGAGGTGTTGTACATCTTGTTATAAAAAACACGTAGATTTACTAATTGCCCTTCCCGGAAGTCCTCAACGCGGATGTTCTCAAACCGAACGTTGCGTATCAGGTTGCTATCCCCGGCGTTGAGGCTCATGCAGCCCTGATAGTCGAGTTGGGGTTCACGGTGATCGAGGATGTCGATATTGAGGAAGGTGAGATCTTCGAGCGTGTCCGGATTAGTTGAATCGCCATGGGTTCCAACCAGAATCGGATGCGCCACGTCTGCCCACAGGGTCGAGTTCTGTACCGTGACGCGTCTTGTGTCGCCGTAATAATTCCATCGGTGCCCGTAGATGGCAATTGTGTCATCCGAGTTCCGCATGAATACGCCGTCGATCAGAACATCCGAACTGTCAAATATGTCAATGCCGTCGTTATTTCCCCCGGCGCTGAAAGACTTGATGTTTTTGATGGTCACATTCTGCGACTCTCCCACCAGGACGGTGTAGGTGCTTGGCACCACAATAATCCCCTCCACTCCGATATTCGTTGAAAACTCGATCAGCAAGGCGTCACGTCGAGAGCCGCTGCCGCGTGGCGGAGCGATGTCTTGCGTTGTTGTCTTTTGCGAGCTCACGCGATTCAACAGTTCCGCGCCTGGTTGATACAAAATTCCGCGTCCGAGAATATGAACATTTTCCACGTGGTTTACGAGAAACGATCCCTCAACCGACGCTCCACCGGCAAGGTAGACCGTCTTCCCGCTTGGTACAACTACCGTTCCGACCTGATGGACCCCGGGGCTGTAATAAATGACGTTCGGATCTGCCGGATCGGGCCGTGTGTCTTCGATTGAATTGGCGAACAGTTGGAGGTTGTGAAAGATGTCCCCGTTAACTTCCACAGAGAGATTACGAGGTTGCGCGAGCGAGAAGGTAATTGTGTTCTTTTTTACGAGAGGTGTTATGCCGTAGGACAGCGGTCGCACTCTTGCAGATTTGATGTCTCCCTTAGTGTAGGTGATGGAAACATCGATGGTGCCCGAGAAATCAAACGAAGCCATGGACGAGTCCACCGGGCCCATGTTGGCCCTAAACGCATTCTGAGGAGTCTTCGGCTTGTTCTGGGGGATGTCGGTGTTCTTAGCAGGAACCGAGGTGTCCACCCCTTGTGCAACCTTCACGAGATACGCGGGAACATCTTGCCACTTCTGCCCCGGGGTTCGCACCTTTACGGTAAAGTCGCCATTCCGAGACATCCCGTCGGTGACAGGATAGACCACCAATTGATTTGCCGCGCCCGCTGTCAACGCGCAGGACGTGATGGACAGCCAACACAAGAACGAGAAGAAGTGCTTTGCTAAATCAGCGCGAAATCCCGGCGACAAAAGCTTCGTCATTTATTTTCCTTTGCAAAGCTATTTGCTTTCACAGCCACACGGCCGAAAGAGCTTTCGTTTCTAATTTTTCCTTCAACCATCAACGCCCGCTCTCTTCTCACAACGTTGTTTGCGACTACTGACCTGTCGTGATAGGTGAAGCGAGACACATGTCAATCTGCGCCACCTACGCAGACAGGCCCTGCCACTTCCCTCTGCGGAGCCGAACTTTGAGCATAAAGTCGTAGTTCCGGAGTATGCCGTCAGGAATATGGAGTGCGCTACCAACGGCTGTGCCGAGGCCGACAAGACAATGAGGGCGAAAACCAGGATGAATGACAGTCCCTTGCTTCATGAATAAGCTCCGAAGTGTGGCCAGGTCGCCGCTCAGGGCGACGCCCGCACCCGCCACAGCGCTGCGGTGCTCAAAGCGCTGGCGTATCAAAGTCAACTAACACCGAGGCTGGCCCTGCGCATTGCCAAACGGGCAGATGCACCGAGAAGGCCCTTTTGTTTGAACGCGTTGCATAATGAAGGCGGGAACAATGATCCGCAATTGAATTCTTTTGATGATTCCAAACAAAACAGCTCACAGGTTACATCTTCATGAGTGTCAGGGTGAGTGTCTCTCACTGGACTGGGCCACTGCGCTTTCCCGCCGGAGTAAGCGTTCAGCCGAAACGACCAGTTAAACGTAACGGCGATCAACCGAATGAATGACATCCACGGGTTCGGTGTGTTGCCCCGTGAGTGTCAAGTTCTGATTACGGCCCGATCGGCAGGAGACGGCAGAATCGAGCTCAGCCGGTTGGCATGAATTTTCTAGGAGCGGATGTGCAGAATTAAGTAGAATGCCGCCACAACCGATGCGTTCCTTTCAAGAGCGGACCACGCCAAGACGCGAGGACGAATGCCAGGCACTCGAAGAGTTCATGTGTCTTAGGTCGGCGGAGTCATTCTGCAACCTGTTTAGATTTCTGTACCCGCAGGTGCGAAGGTATTTTTTGGCACGGGGCATTAATCAAATGGCTGCCGAAGAACTGGCTCAAAACGTGTTGTTCACCGTGTATCAGAGGATCGGAGCTCTGCTGGAGAGGGATTGCTTTTATGGATGGTTTTTCAAGATTGCTCGCAACGAAATGCTCCAGTACCTGAGGCAGCAGCGGCGAAGGATCAGGATCGCGGAATTTGAACCGTTGACGAAGGAAGCTGAGCAAATCAGAGCGGTAGACCATTCCCCCTTGTTTTCGCATTTTGAGGAGTGGATGACTCATCTCGAGGAAACCGAACGCGAGATCATTATGTTACGTTTCGTCGACGGCCTAAGTTATGAGGAGTTGGCCGAGGCACTCGGGCTACCGCTCGGGACCGTGAAATGGCGCATTTTCAATGCCAAGAAGAAACTTGCAAAAATTATTCCGGTCGGTTTGGCAACGACCCGGCTCTCTGTACAAATAAAGGTTGCGACGGCTCAATGATACATGGAATTTCAGAACAGGCTTGGATCCAGTACCTCGATAAGCAGCTTGAGGTCTCGGAGCGCGAGCGTATCGAGGCGCACCTAGCGGACTGCGCGGAATGCCGGGAATTTTGCAAGCGCATGGCTCGCACCGATGAATTCCTGCACCGGCTGGCGGATGAGCACGCGGAGAGATTTCCCCTACAGAACGAGCAATTGCATATTAACTTGGCCAAAGTATTGGCCCGGGTCCTCGATGCGGAGGCAAGGGAGGGAGCGCTTAGCCGTCCCGCGATTGCGCAGCGTATGAAGTACCTCGAAGAGATTCTCGCCGCGATGTGTGGCGAATGGACCGCTGTGAACGCGCTGCGCGTCGCCGCGACAAGCTCACTTGCTGGCGCACACGAGCACGTGACTCAGGACAACTGGATGTCCTTTTTGAAGAAGCTGACCTCGATCGCCTCTGTATTCTGCGGGGACGCGGGCGCTCGTCTGCTGTGGGAGTACGGAAATGTTTAGTGGCGAAGGACGGCGATGATTGCGACGCGGGCTACGCCCAGACTCATGCTGCTCGGCTTGACCCTTCAAGCGGGAGTGTGGATGGGACTCCACCTGCCCGTCTTATTTGGGCGAGAGATTCATTTCAATGTGATTGAAGGAACTTTCCAATCCGCCGCTTCCATTCTGGCCTTCGCATTGGCCCTGGCGCTGAACGTGGAAATTGCTGGCGAGTACCGGCAAACGCCCTGGCTGCGCTGGGCTTGGCTTTTCCTGGGCGCTAATGCGGGGCTATCTATGTTGAGAGAAGTGGTCCAAAGCCCGTTACTCAACCTGGTTTGGAAGGGCTACACCGACAGCCCACTGCAAGGATTACACCAGCATTTAGTGATCGTGCCGGCCAATTCGTTTCTCGTGCTCGGCTTACTAGGGATGTGGTGGGCCTACCGTCAGGTGGGATTAGGATTTGTCACCAAAGGATACGATTACGCACAGATCGCCGGCATTGTCTGTGTGTTGTTGGCGTTGCTATTCTCGCGTCGAGGCTTGACGCAGGCGGAATCGCCTTACTTGGTTGGGCGAGTTCTCCAACATGTCGGTCTATTGTTGTTAGCCACAGCCGCGGCAGCGAGCGTTGTGCTTCATCGAATGGCCCTGCAAATGGGAGGAGGCAAGCTGGCTCGTGCTCTTCGTTGCCTGACGCTGTACGCCGCGTTGCGTGCGACGCTGGTGCTAGCGGAAGCGCTTTTGTTTCTGCACATGCCCGAATGGCGGCAAACCAACGGCTTGCTGCATTTTCTTGACACCTTCTGCTGGCAGACAGTTCCCTGGTTGGCGGCTTTGGCGGGAGCGTATCGCGCGGACTTGACCGTCCACGCTCAGAAGGAACTGCAGCGATACCTTGCAGGCAAAGCAGCACCGATTGCAGCTTAGCGTTGCGGGAGTCAAGACTCCCAGTGCAACCACCGCAGCTCCATGCCGATTGCCTCTCTCAATAGTCCCAGCCCCGGCTATGAAAGCTGCCGGCTTTCGAATGGATTCTTCTCTCCAAACAAACAGACCCGTCCGAGACATCTATATGAAAGATCAGCAGGGGAAAGCGTGCACACGTGCGTTTCGGCGTGGCGCTGTCCACCGCGTGGTCTGCTTTGATATGGCCGTCCTCTTATCCATGCCGCCATCGCTCCAGCGGCGGTTGCGGTTGAAACACTATGCCTGCGGTCTTAACAATGGAGCGAAACGGGGCTGCCGAATATGACAAACGGTGCAAACGAGCCGCATAGCGCGGGGCAATCCTTCGATGCAATGACCGCCAATGCGAAAATGTCTTCTAATTCCTAGGGCGGCCGTTTCGGTCCTTTTGCTGGCTGCGCTGCCGACGAGTGACATCCGCGCTCAATCGGTAGGCGTAACCGATGACTTTTCGAAAATCAACGAGCGAATTCAGGGCTGGGTGGAAAGGGGTTACTATCCCGGCGGCGACCTATTTGTGGCGATGAATCGGCGCGTGCTGTACGAGAAGTATTTCGGCAGCTACACACCAGACTCGGTAGTGTTTATTGCGTCGGCAGGTAAATGGCTCGCTGCCGCCACCATTATGTCATTGGTGGATGAAGGCAAGCTCCTGCTCGACGACCCCGCCTCGAAATGGCTGCCGGAATTCAAGGACGCAAAGGGCCGCGCGACGATCCGGCAGATGCTATCTCATACTTCGGGCTATCCACCGTATCAACCTGCTAGCGAGCCGCCTGACAAATACCAAACGCTGACCGAGTCTGTTCAGCACATATTGATGCTGCCGCCCGTTGCTGCGACCGGTGAACGCTTCGAATATGGCGGGCTAGCGATGCAGGTGGCGGGCAGAATCGCGGAATTGGCGGCAAAGAAGGATTGGGAAACCTTGTTTCAGAAAAGAATCGCCCGACCGCTGCGAATGACAAACACTCACTTCACTCCTGTCGACCCGGATGAGGGGCACAGCCCGATGCTTGGAGGCGGCGCGCGCAGCACGGTGCGGGACTACGCGAATTTTCTTGCAATGATTGCAAATAACGGTGTTTTTGAGGGTAGACGTGTGCTGTCTAAGAGAGCGATCACGGAGATGCAAGCTGATCAGGTGGGTCGGGCAGCTGTGCGTCGAGGTGAGTTTGTCGAGCGTGTGCGCGGCCGGATGCATAACGGAATTTATGGCTTGGGTGAATGGCGCGAGATGCTCGATGAGCAAGGCCGTGCGGTTTTAATCAGCAGCCCAAGCTGGGCGGGCGCTTACCCGTGGATCGATAAACAGACAGGTGTGTACGGAGTTTTCCTGGCCCATGTCAATGTCGAAGAGGCACGCCGCGACGAATTCTCCGGCTTTTACGCAAGCCCTGTTCTGGCAATGATGGTGCGTGAAGTTCTGGCGCGACGGTCGATAAATGGAAATCCTAGGAAGAAAGCGATCCCGCGGAGCATGGAATGAAGAAGCACTCAACAATCCCAGCTCAACCGGTACCAACAACGCGGGCGACGGCTGGACAAAGCCAGATGACAAGGGTGTTTGAACTCTGCGTTTGCAAAGCGCGCAGCAATATCAAGCGGCTGGCGGACCAACCCAAATCTGGGGCTTTTGCCGTCAACGGCGATTACTTCACTTGCAAGGAGGAGTTCTTCGATATAGGCAATTGGACATCTTCGTTCTTCACGGGCATGGCATTGCTCGCCTGGAGACAGACCAAAGACGAGTACTTCATTCACCAAGTCAACCGGCTCGCGCCGTGGTATCGCAAGAAGGTATTCGAGCGACATATGGATACCATGCACGACTTGGGCTTTCTGTACTCACTGTATTCCGTGGCCCTGTACAAGTTAACGGGTGATCCTGACCACAGGCGGGTTGGGCTACGCGCGGCGGAGCTGCTGGCGGAGCGCTTTGATCGAAAGGGCGGATACATTCGGGCCTGGGGGCGCATGGACGATCGCGAGTCCGACTATGCTGGGTTGGCGATCATCGACTGCATGATGAATCTGCCGCTCCTGTACTGGGCATCGCGCGAGACCGGCGATCAACGCTGGAGCAACGTCGCCATTTGGCACGCTAATACCACGCTCCAGTACTTGATCCGGGCAGACGACTCCGTATTTCACTCTTATAGATTCGACCCCAAAAGTGGCGAAGTTGCAGGCGGGGATAACTACTGCGGACGGTCAGCGGAATCGCACTGGGCGCGTGGCACGGCTTGGGCTATTTACGGCTTTGCGTTGAGCTATCGCGAGGTGGGAGACCGACGGTACTTGGATGCGGCGCTCCGGTTGGCGCGGAGATTCCTCCAGAACCTCGACGATGAAGTTGTGCCGATATGGGATTTCAAACTGCCAGCCGGCGAGAACCCCCTGCGTGATTCCTCGGCAGCTGCCATTGCCGTGTGTGGGTTACAAGAGTTGCTCAAGCACGAGCCTGGTGAGACCGTGCTGGCAACCGGCAAGGAGACGGTGCTGTCACGCATTTGCACCGAGGATTATCTGGATTTCAGTGAATCCTGCCCTGGCGTGCTGAAGAATGCGGAGGTGGGTGATGGCGTCGGTAAGGCGCGGCGCGCATACACAAGTTGGGGCGACTATTTTTGCATGGAAGCGCTGAACACGGAGCTGCAGTTGGGGGAAACATTTTGGTGAATCTGCAGTAATGGCGCGTCCAGTAAATCCTGAACGGAGTCAAACGCTCGTGGCATCCTCAGATCGGCGGGCTAATTAATGTCGGTCTACGACTATATCGTTCTGGTCTTCTACCTGGCCTTCATGTTGAGTATGGGGCCGGTGTTTATGAAGTTCAGCAAAACCGCCAGTGATTTCTTTCGAGCTGGCGGCGGGATGCTCTGGTGGGCTGTCGGCAGCTCCGTATTCATGACCGCCTTTTCCGCCTGGTCATTCACTGGCGGCGCGGCCAAAGCCTACGAAACCGGGACATTCGTCCTGCTGCTCTTCGCATGCAACGCGATCAGCCTTGTCTTCACTTACTTCTTCACCGCGGCGAGATTCCGGCAGATGCGCATTATCACCAAGATCGAAGGAGTTCGAAAGCGTTTTGGCGATGCTAACGAGCAGGTTTTCGCGTGGCTGCCTGTTCCCTTTAACATCATCATCGGCGGATTGGCGCTCTATAGCATTTCAGTTTTCGCTGGCAGCGTTTTTGGGATCGATCTGACACTCCTTATTGTGGTGTTGGGGATTACGGTGACTGTCATTACCGTGCTGGGGGGAGCCTGGGCGGCGGCGGCCAGTGATTTTGTGCAGATGCTGCTTCTGCTCAGCATTACTTTGGTGATGGCGTTCCAGACTCAGCAGCATCCCCAA
>Ga0137393_10003242_pt1 | contig 10561 bp, 8 predicted proteins | sample 15con2h34BmetaG_FD_101396 | JGI IMG/M metagenome (GOLD analysis project Ga0137393, IMG submission 101396) | Vadose zone soil microbial communities from Angelo Coast Range Reserve, California, USA - 15con2h3.4B metaG | ecosystem: Environmental > Terrestrial > Soil > Vadose zone > Saprolite...
ACTACCCGTGGCGGCGACTTCGACTTGCACATCGGCCAGGACGTTTCGATTGGCTATTCGAGCCACTCCGATGCGACCGTCGCCCTGTACCTGCAAGAGACGCTGACCTTTCTCCTGCTGACAGCGGAAGCCGCAGTAGCGCTGACGCCTGCGGCCGGATCGGCACGGAAATAAGCGCGCCGCAGAAACCGGCTACGCGATCGCCACTGGTGAGACGAAGTCGAAGTGCCGGCGTTGGCTTGTTGGCCCAATGGATCAGGTTGGTACGGGTGACGTCGCCCAACCGCCTTTAGCCCGGATGCTCCTGGCAGGCTTGATTATCTCGTCACCGAAGCGCTGTATCTGCGCCTCGAGTTCCTCGACCTGGCCGAAGCAGTCGGGGATGAGCACCACCAGGGAATAGCCGGCGTCCGCAAAGCGCTGGAGGTCGGATAGCACATCCCCCGGAGAGCCGGTGCAGATAGGGCGCGGCATGCGTCCCTGCTGCCGGTCGGTTGGAGCCGTAAGGCGCCCCGAAGCGACCGCCATCATGAAAAATTTCGAGAGATCGCGGCCAAGGCGGTCGGCCTCACGCCGAATTTCGTCCTGCAGCGGCGCGTAGCGATTCGGGTCGGCCATCGGATCGAGAAATATGGGATAAAAGCCGTCGCAATAACGGATGGCGCGGCGTGCACCCGCGGTAACCACGCCGCCGAAGATGATCGGTGGGCGCGGCTTCTGAGCGGGCTTTGGATCCATCGAGACGCGGTCAAAATTGTAGAACCGGCCATGAAAATCCACCACCTTAGCGGTCCACGAGCGCTTGAAAATCTCGATACACTCGTTAGCCATCGCGCCGCGCTCAGCGTACGGCAAGCCAAGGACATCGAACTCCTCCTTCATCCAGCCGGCGCCAACCCCAAGCATCAGACGGCCGCCGGAGAGCAGATCGATGGTGGCGAACTGCCGCGCGTCGCTCAGCGGATTCCGATACGGGGCGATCAGCACGCTTGTACCCAACTTGAGCCTGGACGTGCCGGATGCCGCCGCACCCATCGTGACCGCAGCATCCAGCATATTGTGATGCGCCTCGTATGCGCGCTTCCCGGAGGCATTCGCGACATGCGCGCTGCTCGACCCGGTCGGCATGCACACGTGGTCGGGAAACCACATCGAATGAAACCCCGCGGCCTCCGCAAGCTGCGCGATTCTTACCGGCCGCATCTCCTGCGGCGATGCGCTCTTGAGAAAGAAGTCGTTCTCGTCGCGGTAGCCGATACCGTGCGTGGTGGCGTAGATCCCGATGTCCATCGATATTCCCTTTGCGATGTCCCCTTTGCGATGTTCCCCTTGCGCCGATCCTCCAGCGCTCAAGCCTTGAAGCCGTCGACGAACTGTTTGCGGACCCAGCCGTCCTCGTAGGGTGTGAGAAACAGAATTTTCACTCTGAGATGTTTGAACAGCCACTTCCCACCCGCCCTGACGTAGTCATCGTTGTAGACTCCCGCCAGCCACACAGCCCTTCCGTCGATCGTACAGGGTTGAAGCAATTTCCACTCGCCGGTGGCCCTGTCTCCCTGCACGTCGATGATGGGGTTCATGACGTTATGGACCGCAAATTTGAAAGATTTCGAGGCGCCTTTGAAAAACGTCCGGATGGCTTCGCGTCCTTCGAATTTGCCGATACCTGTGCCCTCCCATATCGCATCTTGCGTGTAGAGGGCCGCGATTCCGTCCGCGTCATAGTTGGCATCGCAGTAGTGGCAGTATTGATGCTTCAGCTTTTTGATCGCTTCGACGTCCTCGATCAACTGAACCCGTTTTTCTAAATTGTCGACGCTCATTTCACACTCCTCCTTGTTCTTTGTCGCCAGCAGTTTTGAGAGCACCGCTAACACGCATTTATGTCAAGAATCCAACGCTCGGGAGAGACGCCTCGTCGGGAGTGCGCGCAAACGCACTCTGTGCTATGCGGGTTTGAGGAGACGATCGACAGGAGATCATCGATATGACTGACGCCGCATCGGCAAAGTCTCCACAGTTCGCGGCCGAAACGGCGGCCGACGGCCATCGGAGCGTTGGCACTCGCGAGGAACTGGTCCATCGGGCACAAGCGTTGATCCCGATACTCCGGGCGCGAGCCGCGGAGGCCGACGCGCTCCGCCAGCTCCCGGCGCAAACCGCGCGCGATCTGAAAACCTCGGGCATCGCTCGCATTCTGCAACCCGCGCGGTACGGCGGTTGCGAAGCCTCGTTTGCCGGCATGGTCGATATACTCAGAACGATCGGCCAGGGATGCGGCTCAACGGCGTGGTGCCTTGCGCAATACATCGGCCACAACTTCATGGTCGCCCAGTGGGCGCCGCCGGCACAGGAGGCGGTCTGGCGTGACGCGCCCGACAACCTCGTTAGCGGCATCCTCATTCCTCTGCTCGGCCGCGCCACGAAAGTCGCCGAGGGCTACCGCTTGACCGGACAGTGGCCCTTCGTGAGCGGGGTCAACAATGCTGACTGGTGCTTTCTCTCGGGGATGGTGGGCAATGCCGACGGTGGCGTGCCCGAGGAACGCTACTTTCTGGTGCCGCGGCGGCAAATCACGATCGTGCAGACCTGGGATGCGATGGGACTACATGGCTCGGGGAGCGACGACGTGAAGGTCGCGGATCTGATAGTGCCCGAGCACATGACCCTGCCAATTGGCCATCTCAAGGGCGGCGAGACTCCCGGCAACCGTCTCCATCCAGCGCCGCTCTATCGCTCACCGAGTTACATGTGGTTCGGCATTCTGTTGACCAGCGCATCGCTGGGCATGGCCGAGGGGATGCTGACTGACTACTTGCAGGAAGCGAAAAAACGCGTCGCGCTCATGTCGGGCCAGGAGACGCGCAGTTCGATGAGTCAGCAGATCAAAGTCGCGGAAGCCGTCGCTTCGCTGGAAGCTGCGCGGGCAGTCCTCTACAGCATGTGCGGCGAAATCATGGCGCTGCTCGAGGCAGGCGTCTTGCCGAGCGACGAGCAACGCACGCGCTATCGAAGCGTCGCTGCGTATGCAGGAAAGCTGGTGTTTGCGGGCGCGAATGCGATCTGGGACGCGGAGGGAGCGCGCGGCGTCTACCTGAAGAATCACATTGCGCGGGAGTATCGGAACTTGTGCACCGCGACTCGCCACGTCACTCACAACTGGGACGGCAACGCGGCGGCTCACGGGCGGGTGAAACTGGGTCTGCCCCTGGACAACCCATCTCTGTGACGTCTGCCGTCCTGGTCTGATTCCGTTCTGAACTTGGCCCGGCTTGCTCGAGCACCGCGGGACGTCGCGGTATTGGATTACTCAATCAGCGGATTACTCAGTCATCGCACTAGTGTGCCCCAGGCCGCGAAGGGCTCGCCCTCCACGATTCCATGCGCCAACGAACGTCCCATCCAGACGCTGAGCGCCACACCGTGCCCCGAATAGCCACCTGCGACGAGGATTGCAGGCGCTTGCGGCAGACGGCCGATAAGCGGCATGCCGCCCTGCGGGATTCCGATAGGCCCTCCCCAACGATGCGTGATTTGTACGTCGCGTAGCGCAGGATGTAACCGGAGTACCCGGGCCTCGAGTCGCGCGAGCACCGCCGCCGGATCGGCGGCGTCGAGATCGAGTCGCTCTAGCTCTTCCGGCGCGCGGTAAATCAGGCCAGCGCCAAAAATCATCCGCCGGTCGTGGGTCTGCCGTCCCCAGAGGTACGGAGTATCAACCGTGTAGAACGGAATGTCGCTCCCAAGCCCGATGTCGTGAAGAATAGTGTCGCTGAGCGGCTCGGTCGCGCAAGCGAAGGTGAGCGAGCTTTCCACCTGGCGAATGCTCGGAAGCAGATGGGTGGTCCAGGCGTTGACCGCAACGATTACGAAACGTGGCCGGATGACCGCGCCTTCCAGTTCGAGCACGGGATGCGGTTCCACGGGATGCGGTTCTATGATGAGACGTCGAACCTCCGCGTGCTCGTGCAGGATGGCGCCGGCGCCGACCGCAGCCCGCGCGAGTTGCGTGAGCAGAGCCATCGGGTCTACTCTGCCGCCCGCAACAGTCCTCACGATGCGCACGCCGTGGCCATCGTCTTTCCAGGGCAGCGCCTCGCCCGCCGTATCGTCGCGATGCGCTATCTCCCAACATCCCGGCAGTCTCAGATCGCAATCGATACCCGCCTCTTTGACCAGTTCCGCCAACGTGGGAACGCATCGATCGGCTCCCTCGACAATTCCCCTGGCAGTCCCTTCGAGAACGATTCCGCCGGTTCGTCCGCTGGCGCCGTCGCCTACGCGCTCCGCCTCGAGCAACACCGGCTGGATGCCGCGGCGCGTAAGATAGTAGGCAGCCGCGACGCCGGTTAATCCGCCACCGATGATCGCGACTTCGGGCGTCGAGTTCTCAAGCGAGCGCGACGGAACCTCGATCCGATGCCACGGCGGTTCACCCCACGATCGCATTGTTTCACTTTACCGCGCGGGCTCGCCGCATTGAACGGCTGTATGGTCAGGTCCGAGGTATGGCCACGTCCGAAGAAACAACATCGTATCGCGTGGGTGCGATCAACCTTGCGTCGAGAGCAATCCCAGCCGCATCCGGCCGTACAGTTCACCCGAGGTGTCGAAATCGATGCTGGCGTGCTGAGCGCCGACGTTCACGTTGCGAAATGCGGCCTGAAGCGGTGAGGAATCGTAGACCGCATGCGCCCCCGAGCCTGCGAACAGGCGCGCCAAGGCGCGCCGGCAAAGCTCGGCCGCGTACGCCGCCTGCCACTTGACCCGCGCGCGATAGCCCATGTCGGTCGCGCCCTGTCCCGACTGCGCGACCTTGCCCATGAGTTCCGCCGCGTCGTGGATGAAAAACTGCGCGCATTCAACTTCCGCCATCGATTCGGCCAGCCGCAATTGAGTCGGTCCATGCTCGGCCTTGCGCGCGCCGGTGACGATCGCCCGGCGCTCCCTGGTGCGCTCGACGAATTTCTCCAGCGCGAATTTCGCTGAGCCCAGAATCGCCGCCGGCACCGACCCTGAAAGGATCGAATCCGCCGAGACGCGGTAGACGTTCGTGGCATGTTTCAAGGTGTGGGGCGACGAGCCTTTCATCAGCTCGCGGGTATCGATCGCTCTGTGCGCGGGCACGAAGAGATCCTTCGCAAGTACGTCTTTGCTGCCGGTGCCCTCCATGCCGAGCACGTGCCAGGTGTCGTCCACGATGATCTGTTCGCCGGGCACCACCACGTGCACGCCGGGGCCGCCGCTCTCCGCGTCAGCGCATCCGAGGATTACCCACTCCGCGCGATCGACACCACTGCAAAACTGCCAGCGCCCGTCGACCCGATAACCGCCCTCCGCCGCGCGCGCCTTGCCCTGCCAGGCCAAGGTGCCCGAGACTAGCCCGTTGCGCCCCTCGCCGAAGACCTCCTCCTGGCCGCGCTCGGGCCAGGAGCCGAGGCAGAAGTGATGCGCCCCCATCACCATCAGAATCCATCCGCTGGAGGGGCACACCTGCGACACCGCGGTTATCGTATCGTACTGGATGCGGAGGCTGAGCTCGTAGCCGCCAACCCGGGCCGGTTGGCAAATCTTGAACAGCCCCGCCTCGACCATCGCCTTCATGCTCTCGGGAACGACGCTGCGGGCCTGGACGCAGGCCTCGGCGTTGGCGGCGAGGGTGGGCGCAATCGCGTCGACACGCTGGGCGATCTCTTCCGCGGATGGTTTCATGTTCTCTCCTTGGGAAAGCAAGCCGGCGCCGCCGGCTGGCTGGCGGCCATATTGTTGCTATTGAACGATCTTCGAAAGGCCTTCAGGACTGGCGTAGTGATGAATGTCCAAGTAACCAAACTTGGCGCAATCGGAGTTTATGCACGGGCGCAAGCTCGGACTGACAGTCACGTGTTTGTTAATAAAATCGAACAGAAACCCCGTACTCGGTCCAGCGAGCGGCTCGGCAATATCGTTAGTTTTCGGGATCGATACCGGATAGAGAACTACTAATTGGGCTTTGAAAAGATCGCCGCGGGGACCGTACAAGTCGAGCTCTCCACTCCCGAAGTAGTTCTCCTGGTCAACGTATATTACGCGCCGCGAATAGCAATAGCCTTTTGCAAAGGCAGGTAATCGCCGCAATGAGATAACGTAAGTGCTCCGCAGCTCCCACCGTCCCATCGATGGCTTTGGAAAAGGTGCAAAGCCGACAGACCCAGAGTAATAATACCCTTCGTCCAGTTGGCTTGAGGCTCCGGGGTTGCCGAAACTCGCGGGATTTGCATGTTCGAGTGTCAGGATTTGCTTCTCACCCAGATAGTCGATGTCGAACAGTTGCGGCAACCCCGGCGGGCCATCACCTTCGTCATCGATGAGATAGTCGCTGCCGAACACCGGAGCACAGCGAGCAGCCTGTGAGAGCCGCAATGATCTGCGCAATGTGGGTACAAATTCATACAGTTCGTCCAGCCTGGTCGGATCCGCCGGTATCAGGTCGAGAATCGTGGAATACTTTCCCTGTTCAGGCGCAGTTTGTTGATCGTACTTGACGAAATAGTAGCCGCCGGCATCAGCGATGGTTCGCGGAAAGTCAACGTCGCTTAGATAGGCCAACTGCGACAGCACAGTTTTCACTTCAGAATTCTGCGTCATGTTACCGAACCTGTCCAAGCTGTACGTAAAAGTGGAAGTCGCTTGGACGCGTGGCTGATACCGGTAATACGAGTCCCAGAAGATCCGCTGGCCTCGAAGAGAAGGATTCCCCTCCAGCGGATGCGGGAAAGGCAGCCCGGCAACGTACCCCGTCGGAACCCAGCCGCCGAAGGCGGTTTTCAGAAGCCTGACCTGGTTTGAGTATCGGGATGTGTCTTCAAGATACTTCTTCGGCAACGGAATGGATATCGTCGGTCCAACCCGGATGCGCAAGTCTGCAGGAAGATGCCAGAAGTGATCGCCCTGAAAGAGCGCTGCCAGTCCCTCGGACATGAAATTCCGATATTGCCGCCAGTTCTGCTGGTTGATAACGGTGCCGGGCCCGATTTCCGCCGTCGTCGATCCACTTGAACCGGCGAGGAGCGCCTGCGGACAGACAAATGCGATGAAGAGCTCCAGGGTCAGGACGAGTAACGCGGAACGGATTCTTTTTTTCATGGGTAGAAATGTTGCCGAATTGACGTCTAAGACGCCGTGGGATAAGCCACCCTTGCAACAGCATCCGCTCAACGCGATTTGAGGTCTGAATTTCAGCTCGCTCTTTCGCAACCATTGGCTTGAGGAAGATGTAACTTTTGCCGGCTTTTTGTGCAACTAACTGTGGTGCGAGCGACCGAAAGGAACATGAGCCGAGCGCAGCTTATGGAGCGTGCTCGAAGTGGAGATCGTGAGGCTTTCCATGTCTTGTTTGAGGAAATCGGCCCTTTGATCACCCGTTTTTTGCGCCGGCATCTGATAGATCGCGCCGAACTCGAGGATGTCTGCCAGGAAGTGCTCATCGCCGTGTACAGGTCCCGACACACCTACGATGCACAACGGCCGTTTGAACCGTGGCTTTTTGCCATAGTGCGGAAGGTGAGCGGCGAGCATCTTCGACGGAGTCGCCGGCAAACTGCATCGCAGGTGTACACCGATGACGTGCCCGAAGTTCGCGCCGACGGTGCTCAAAGTTTGGCCCTCGACCTACGTCGGGCGCTCGAGCAACTCCCGCCCGCCCAAATGGAAGCCCTTAACCTGACGAAATTGCTCGGCCTCTCCGTCGAAGAAGCATCGCGCCGTGCCGGAACGACGGTGGGTTCAATGAAAGTCCGGGTTCATAGAGCGTACGAATCCTTGAAGAGGACTTTGATACGTTGAGAGCAATGTTGAACGGCGAGATAGACTACAAGGTCTTGATCGACCATTCGATCAAGGATTTCCAACCAGCCGCAAAATTGTGGCCGGTCGGCGTGAAACTGGTTATCTGGATATTCCTTGAACTGAGTCTCTTGACGCTGTGCGCAAGCGTTAACGGCTTGCAGGGCATTGCATCTCTAATCCAGAACCGCGGGATTTTGATCGAAAGTGGAGCTTTTACTCTGGCAAGCATTGCCGCTGCTTTCCTGGCCCTCAGGAGCGCAATCCCGGCACGCGAAGCTGTTCGCTCCGAGCTATTGCTCGTGGTCGGGGGCGTGTGCGCCGCATTTGCTATCGCGGCTTTCCAACCGCTCGCCGCGCCATCGCAGATCCATGATGCCGATTTGCGTTGGCTGCTACAGATGCTCGCCTTGACGATTGTTCCGTGGGCGGGCCTCTTCTGGGCTGTGGCGCGCGGGGTTCCTCTACGGCCTTTCGAGACTGGCGGACTAATTGGCATCGCATCTTTCTGTTTCGGGATCGCGGCCGACTGTCTGATCTCGGAACCGAACGGCTCTGCAAGTCCATCGCTCTGGGAAGCGGTGTTCGGAATCATTGTCGCGGCCGGTTCGGCCTTCGCAGGTGCGCACTTCTTGAACCCGGTACGGAGCTGGCAACCGACTAGCGGACTAATCGAGGCACAATCAACAACCGGAGGATTTTTCAGTCGCCTGGCTCTGGCTCCTCTGGCTATTGGCGGTTCACTCGTTGCGCTGTTTCTCGTTCTGAGCAATGCTGGACAAATCTCTGCTCCTATACCCGATTTCGATCTCACAATTGCCAAATACCAACGAGCCGTCACGGATTTCACTCCGAACGTGCCCTCACGCGACATTGAAACGATGCTAACGGCCTACGTGGAAAACGGGATGCCGACTTACATGTGGGATTTTAGCCGCCAGGGCTTCAAGTTCGTTGGCGGGCGCTTTGAACACCTACCTGATGGCGCCGCAGTGACCTATACCTGGTTCCATGGCGCTCAAAGCGGGGTGATGTGCATGTTCAGGCAAACTGACGGCTTCAAGGCGCCGCCGGGGGCACATCAGGAGCTTCAGCACCTGCTCTTTTACCGGTACCGAGGCTTCAGCGTCTGCCTGATCAACGTTGGCGGGTACGGAAGCTTCCTCAGTGTGATCGTCGCTCAGATGCCGATGGATCGATTCATGCCTTTAGTGCTTGCGGCTACGACCTAGAGAGCCGCGGCCTGCGAACGGTGTACGCCGGAAACTCGCGGCTTGATTTTTCGATCTCCGTGCCGATATCGACGATTCCCTCGCCACGAGGGGTGGTGCCTGAGCGCCTGTCGTTTGTTCCAAAAAGCGCATTCCTGCATTTCAAGAATTTCGAAGTTACTTCCGGCTCCTCGTAACTTTCGACCCTAGGGCGCGCAATTAACAGAGGGAAAGGCGAGGTTGCAGGTAGCTAGTCGGAAACGCTCGCACCGCGAAGGTCAGCCATTGTGATGTCCTGATTAATTTCCAATGCGGATGGAACGCGCGGCACTTGGGCTGTGTTCTAGCCGGAGGAGTTCCAAATCGTCGGTAAACTGACTGCGTCGGCGACGCTTGCGATAGTGCCTGATGCAGGAACCTTTCGACTTCACCATCGTTTTTCTTCTGATTGTGATTCGAACAAAGGGGATTCTGATTTCAATGGCTTTGCGTACGAGCGGACTTTTGTTGTCACTGACGGTGATCGCGCTTGCAGCGGCGCGCATCGTCTTCGCTGATGAAAGCGGAAGCCCCGCCGACCTGCAGCGCCTGCGCCGGGAGATCAAACAGTTGCAAAGCGACGAGACTGCACAACGCCGCCGCATGGACCAGAATGAACAGTTGATTAAGGAATTGGAAACTCAGCTGCGCCAGGTCGAGTCGCAGAACCAGAAACTGAACAACGCGGCACAGCAACTGGTATCCAGTGATGCGAAGTTGAAGAGCGAAACGAACGAGCGAATGGAACAGTTTCAGGCTCAGCTCGGTACTGACGCATCGCCCGGAGGATTTAGCGAAGCGATGAGCCGCTATCTCGGCACACATCAATTCACATTTGCGGGAGCGGCGGCAGGCGACTTCATCTACGACCGGAACACCAGTCAAAACACATTCTCATTGCAATTTGAGCCGATCGCCCTTTATCGGCTCAACGACTGGATCCTGTTCGAGGGAACAATCAACGCGCTTCTTCCGGTTGGTTCCAAATCGGATTTTGAACTGCCCGTCGCCACTGCGCAGATATTTCTGAACGACTATCTGGAGATTAATGCCGGTATCTTCGACCAGCCATTTGGCGACTGGCTGGAGGACCAAAGTCCGCTCTGGGTCAACCGCTTCATTACCGCGCCGCTGCTCTATGGCGCCGAGGCGGTAGTGCCACCGACTGACATCGGCGTGCAGGCGCGCGGCTCGATGCAATGGGGCGCGCTCGGACAGGACGTGGATTACACGTTATGGATCGCCAACGGTCCGAGCTTCGATTCCGCGCTGCCCACACCGGTCGTCGGTCAAACGCTCAATCCGCAGAACAATATCGCGCTCAATTCCAATGGCAGAGCCTTCGGCGGCCGCTTCCGCCTCTATCCCTTTCCGCTTGACGCCGGTCTCGGCCGTCTTGAGCTGGGAGCCTCGACCTACGACGGCAAATGGCTCAACTCAAATTGGTTCAACGCCTGGGGCGTGGACTTCGCCTATCTCAACAAAGA
>Ga0137393_10003245_pt1 | contig 10555 bp, 9 predicted proteins | sample 15con2h34BmetaG_FD_101396 | JGI IMG/M metagenome (GOLD analysis project Ga0137393, IMG submission 101396) | Vadose zone soil microbial communities from Angelo Coast Range Reserve, California, USA - 15con2h3.4B metaG | ecosystem: Environmental > Terrestrial > Soil > Vadose zone > Saprolite...
CGAACGCCGCTTGCACCGCGGCCGCCCTCCTTAATGATTTCTCCGGGAACTACGCGGCTGGTTTTCAGCGCAGGTGCAAGACCGAAGAGAATGCCTCCGAACACCGACAGCGCCATGGCAAACAGCAGGACTCGCGAGTCCACGGAGACCTCGCTCGCGCGCGGCAGTGCGCCCGGCAGCGTGCCCAGAACGGCTTTGGTGCCCCAGAAGGCGAGCAACAGACCCAGCGATCCGCCGACGCCTGCGAGCAAGATACTCTCAGTCAGGAGCTGGCGAATCATTCGCGTTCGGCTTGCTCCCAGCGCTACGCGAATCGCAAACTCACGCGATCTTCCCATCGAGCGGGCAAGAAGCAGATTGGCGACGTTCGTACAGGCAATCAGCAACAGAAAACCGACAGCGGCCAGCAATACCAAAAGGAATGGCTGGACGTTGCCGACGATGTCTTCTTTCAGCGAAACCACCGCGATGCCCAGGTCCTTATCGGCGTCCGGATAGGCTGCGGCAAGATTTCGAGCGATGGCATTCATCTCGGCTCTTGCCTGCGCCAGCGTTGTGCCTGGACGCAGACGGCCGACGGCGTGCGCACTTACCGAGATGCGGCGGTCGCGAAAGGACGGGTCCTTCCACTGACCTATCGCTGTGTAAACAGCGCGGGTGTTGCCATAAAAACTGAAGTTTGCAGGAATGACGCCAACGACGGTGTACGAGGCGCCATTCAGCACGACCGATTTCCCGATGATATCCGGCGAAGAACCAAACTTGCGCTTCCACAGGCCTTCGCCGAGAACCACGACAGGAGCGGCGCCGATCTGATCATCGTCAGAGCGGAAAGTGCGGCCGAGAATCGGTTGCACACCCATGGTTGAGAAAAAGCCTTCAGAAACCATATACCCACTCAGGCGCTCCCGTTCATTCGTGCCGTTCAGGAAGTAATCCTGATTACGGTAAATTGCCATGGAGGAGAACATATGAGCGTCGCGCTGCCAATCGAGAAAATTCAGATAAGCAATCGGGGCTTTGTCGAAACCCGGAGCTCTTCCATAGAGCGCAACCAGTTGGCTAGGTTGCGGGTGGGACAGCGGGTTCAACAGGACGCCATTGACCACGGAAAAAAGAGATGTGCTAGCGCCAATGCCAAGTGCCACCGTCAGCACCGCAATCGCCGTGAGTCCCGGCGACTTCGCAAGCATGCGAAGACCGTAGCGAAGATCTAGAAGGAGAGTGTTCACAGGTTCCCGACACCCAATTCCCAGGCTCACTGATTCTCTTACAGAACTGGCGGAGGGAGAGGGATTCGAACCCCCGATACCCTTTCGGGTATATCGGTTTTCAAGACCGACTGTTTCAACCGCTCACACATCCCTCCGCGTGAGGGGACACTAAAAGTCTACCAGCACTCTGACCGTTCACGCTCCGGGCAGCTTCAATCGCAGCAGAGCAGCGGGATCAACATAAACGCCCTGCCATCGGACACCCATGTGCAGATGCGGAGCGGTTGCGCGCCCGGTGCCGCCGCTTAGTCCAACTACCTGTCCGCGGGTCACGCGGTCGCCTTCGTGCACTTTGAGTTCGGAGAGATGCATATATAAGGAGAGCAATCCCTGGCCGTGGTCCACGACCACGCAGTTGCCTTCATAGAAAAGACTGCGCGCCACCAGGACCTTGCCGCTGTTGGCGGCTGCCACCGGCGTTCCTGTGAGCGCGTGGAAGTCCAGGCCCTGATGTACGCTCTTGACTACGCCATTGAATTTGCGTTGGGTGCCAAAGCCGTCGGTGGTTTGTGTCGTGACCGGCGCGGTGAAATTTCCTGACCACATGCGCTCCGGCGTGCGCGTCTCGAATACTTTGCTCTTGAAATCGCGCTCCTGTTCGATTCTCGCCACTGTTTCGGGATCGGGCGCGGTGAACTGTCCCGGCACGTGCAACGCGATACTCGGATACGCGGCCTTCGCCACGCGAACTGTCTCCTTCGCGTTGAACGGGGTGCCCTGTGCTGTGACGCCTTCGAGCGCAAGCGTATAGGTTCCTGCTTCAGTCTCGACGCCAATGCCCGCGAATCCGAGCCAGGTTGTGCGCGAAGGGTCCAGATCGAAAAAAACGGTGTGCCCCATCCATGTTCCCGTAAGCGACTTCAATTCCACTCCGGGCCGCACCTGAAACAGACACGGAGATCCGTTGACCAGCTGCGCCGGCTGCCAGCTCACTATGGAAACCTTGGCAGCGGCGCGCGCGTGTGGTCCCCGGCCAGCTTGGATTCCGTAGCTCAGCGTCGCTGCGGCAACGCATACGATCAGACAGACAAATTTCGCGGGACGAACAAAGGATTGCACCGGCATTGTGGTTATGCTATCACTGCTTGGAACATCAGGCCCGCACCCCATGCCAGCTTGGAGTATCGAGGAGCCGCCCATGAAGAAGTCCCTGTGGAATCTGTCTGTGATAGTTGTGCTGCTCGCCTGCTGTTTTGCCCAATCGCCGCTCGACCAGATTCTGGGCCGCGCCAAATCCAGCTCTCTCAGTAACGACAAAATCACTGCCGGCCTGAAGGAAGCACTCAAGGTCAGCACCGGAAACGCAATCGCGGCCACCGGTCGGCCCGATGGATTTCTCAAGAACGCTGCCATCAAGATCTTATTGCCGCCAAAACTTCAGACCGTGGGCAAAGGCATGCGCATGATGGGCATGGGCCAGCAGGTGGACGAGCTTGAAGTCGGCATGAACCGCGCCGCCGAGCAGGCCGCACCGGCCGCCAAGCAAATCTTCCTCAACTCGCTGACAAAGATGACGATCTCTGACGCGCGCGCAATTCTTTCCGGCACTGACACCGCCGCTACCGATTTCTTCAAGCACACCAGCACAGAGCAGCTCACCACGGCGTTCACGCCGATCGTCCACAACTCCATGGAAAACGTGGGCGTGATCAAGCAATACGACCAATTCATGCAGAACCCCATGGCCGCCCGCCTCAACGCCGGCGGCAATCTCAACCTGGACAAGTACGTGGTCGGCAAAGCGCTCGATGGAATCTTCTACATGATCGGCCAGGAAGAAAAGAAGATCCGCAAAGACCCCGCGGCTCAAGTCACGCCGCTGCTGAAAGAGGTCTTTGGCAAAAAGTAGCGCTGCTTCCCTATCGCGATCCAGACTCATTTGCGGCAAGGGGGATCTGCCGGGATATCCGACGCCACCGGAAGCGATGCCAGATTGTATTTTTGCAGCTGCGGGTTGAGTGCCGTAATCGACTGATTGCTCTCCCGCCATTGGGCCAGCCGCTGCGATAACTGATGGCAATGCTGGTCCACAACTGTCAGGAGCATCGCCGCGGGGCGCCCGTCACCGTTCTCCAGCATAACGGCCATGCGTGCGAACTCCCGGTTCAAGGGGCCGATGCCGAGTTCGGTTGGTTTGCCCTCTTGCACTGCGGCAACTTTATCGTCCAGAGCCTTCATTGCATCCGTAGACGCTTTTGCTTCCGCGTTACCCGACAACGCTTTTTGCCGGTCTTTGATCGCTTCTCGCAGAACGAGCGTCTGGTAGTAAGTGTCGTAGGTGACCGCCATCTGCGCCGCGACACTCTTTGACAGGTCCAACTGTTCGGCCAGGTCAGCCTGAGAGACTTGCACGCGTGGATCAGGCACTACGATCAGCTCCTGCCGGTGGGTCTGCGCTCCCACGGTGAGCACCACCGAATATTTTCCCGGGACAACCACTGCACCCTGCACCTGGTCATGCGGCGTCTCCCCGGGAATCGCGTGGTCGTTCTGCGTGTACTCCACGTAGTCGAGCAGATTGCCGTAGTAGCTGTACGGAAGCGTCTTCGGCGCGGGATAGCGCAAATCCCACACAAAACGGTTCAATCCGGCCGCCTTGGGAAGCACGGTCGGAGGCGCAAGCCAATAGTCGGGGACGTTGTAAGGCGTCTTGTCTTGCGGCGGCGCAACGCTTGAGTACTCGCGCACAAGCTTGTTCTGCGCGTCATAAATCGCGAGCTTGATGTCCGACGCCGGCGGCGATTTCAAGTAGTAGTCAATGATCGCCCCGTCCGGCGGATTCTTTGCTGCCGGAGTCTCAATCGGCAGCGGCGTATCCTGGTTCGTGTCCCAGTGGACGCGCGTGGCCTGTTGCGGACGAAACAGATGCACGACCTCCTGCGCCGTGCTGCTGGAAATCTGGCGCAGCGGCGTCACGTCATCCAGCACCCAGAGTCCGCGTCCGAAAGTGGAAGCCACCACATCGTCACCATGGACGTCAAGGTCCGTCACCGTTGCGGCGGGCAGGTTCAATTGCAGGCTTTGCCAGTGATCGCCATCGTCAAAGGAAACATAGACGGCATCCCCGGTTCCCGCATAAAGCAGCCCTTTGCGGACCGGGTCTTCGCGTACGACATAGCCGATCGCCGCGTCGGAAAGGCCGCTAACAATCAGCTGCCAACTCTTTCCGAAATCCCGCGTCCGGTAAATGAACGGATGTAAATCCATTGGCTTGTTCAACACTGCGTAAGCCTCTGCCGCATCATGACGGGAGGCTTCGATCACGCGGACCGCGGTACGTGCTGGGATATCCGATGGCGTTACATTCTCCCATGTGCGTCCGTCACGTGTGACCTGGATCAACCCGTTGCTGGTTCCCGCCCATATTTCTCCCGCCTTCACGTGCGAGACCCCCAGCGTTGTAATCGTGGGGGGGCGGTTTGGGCCAGGAGGTGGCGCGCTCGCTTCTGCGGCGGGCTGCCGCTCCTCTTTCCGCGTGAGATCGGGACTCAGCTCTTTCCAGTTCATTCCACCGTCACTGGAAGCCAGAACATACTGCGCGCCCAGGTAAAGAAGATGTGGATCATGCGGAGAAAAAACCAGCGGCGCCATGTTTGCCGTCCGATACTTCTGCGACTGAACAAATACGTAAGCGATTTGTCCCGTGGCCTTGTCAGAGCGCAGCACGCTGCCGAACCATCCCCCGGCGTAGATGAGATTATGGTTCACGGGATCGGGAGCGATGTGGGAAAACTCCCAGCCTCCGGTCGGCGCCCATTCGCGCACGGTGATCTCGCCAAAGTCGCTGCGGCTGGCCACCGCCGCGGTGCCGCTATCTTGCTGCGCGGCGAAGACGTGGTAGGGAAAAGTGTTGTCCGTGCTCACGTGGTAGAACTGTCCCGTAGGCTGGTTGTACCAGGAACTCCAGGTCGCGCCGCCGTCCACGCTAACGATAGCTCCCTGATCCACCCCAAAAATCATATGTTGCGTAGTCAGAGGATTGATCCATAGCACATGGAAGTCATCTCCGCTGGGCGCTCCCGCGAACGCCGAGAAAGTCTTGCCGCCATCGGTGGAGCGATACATGGATGTTTGCGCGACATAAACTATCTGTGGGTTGCGAGGATCAACGAAGACGCGGCTGAAATAGCCGCTGCCTTCGATCCGGGGATCTTTGGTAGTTTGCGCCCAGGTAGCGCCGCCATCGTCAGACTGAAACAGACCCTGCGTGGCGATGGCAAACACCGTATTCCCTTGAGATCCCGGAGCAACCGCAACGCCAACGCGTCCCATGGGTGCGTCGGGCAATCCTTTGCCGCCCATCTCGGTCCACGTGGAACCGGCGTCTACGGATCTGTAAATCGACGCATTCTGTTTTGGCGCCTCTGCTGGACGCGCCGGGTTAGGCGGGCCAGAAGCAACGCGCGTCACTGTCGCATAGAGTACGTTTGGTGTGTCGAGCGCGGCGTTGATGTCCGCGACTCTGGTTTCTTTGCCTTTGAAGAGTACTTTCTGCCAGCTCTTGCCGCCATCAGTGGTCTTGAAGACGCCGCGATTGTCGCCCGAGGCAAAGTCTCCGGCCGCCGCCACCAAAACCACCTCAGGATTGGCGGGATCAATCACCATTCCGGTAATGGTGTGCGTCTCTTTCAGGCCGATATTCGTCCAGGTGACGCCGGCATCAATGGACTTGTATACGCCATTGCCCCGCGTCTGCTCGCCGGTGCCGACATAAATAATGTCAGGGTTCGAACGCGCCACGGCCAGCGCGCCAATCGAAGCAACGTGCGGCGCATCGAAGACCGGGTGCCACACGCGACCGCCATCGGTAGTCTTCCAAACGCCACCGCCGGGAGTGCCAAAGTAATAGACGTTAGGCTGCTCTGCGACTCCAGCGACGCAAGTGACGCGTCCACCGCGATGAGGCCCAATCAGCCGCCACTGCAGTCCGGAATAAAGCCCGGGACTGATTTCCTGCGACCGAACCAACGGAGCCGAAAAAATAATGGCAATAATCGTGAGAGCTGATACAGACAATAACTTTCCGAGGTTTTGAGCGCGCATCAATTGTCTTCTTTCCCGAAAAATAGAATGCCCACCAATTTATCAGCAGAAACAGCGAACGGATAGGCAGAAGACATACCGCTTCAACTCAAGCCGCTGGATTGTGCACAGGGCAAGGTCAATCTGGCCTGGTAAGAGCCGAAAGCCTGTTCCGCGAATCATCTCAGCATGATCAGACGGAACAAAAGCATGATCAACACGGCGACCGCGGACGTCGCGGCCCACACCTGCATGATCTGGACCCAATCGAGTGGCAGCCGTTCAAATGCAGCGGCTCGAGATGAGGGCGACTTGGTGTGCCTTCGCATGCGATAAGTCCCGGTTGGAATCAGCGGGACCCAGAGGAGCACAGCGAATACAGTCGTAGTGAATTCTTCCACTCCAGACTCTGCATCGAATGTGCGGTCAGCTTTGCCGAATCGCTTGCGGCCTATTCCGTACGGATGGATAAAGAAGAATTGACCAGGATTGCTCGCGACTTCACGTGTGCGCTCTGCTTCTTCTGCGCGGAAGCTCGCGATTCGTTCTGGCTTGGCCAGCCCTCGCCGGTTCAGTTCAGCGGATAACGCGAGGTTCGCATCGTCGGTCAATTGGTCCGAGTCCAGGAACAAGCGAAGCAACTCCTCTTCTGTTCGCTCCGCGTAGTAAGCGGCATAATCCTGTACTTGCATCGCCGCCTACCTCGGTACCCACAGTTCGGCTCCTGGCGGAACTGCAAAGCCTTTGGGCATGGTCCCGACAATCACGACATCGTGGCCATTCACCTGTAGCGTCCTGCCGATCACGCCGGCATCGGCGTGAAACTTTCGTTCCCAGAGCGAATAGGAAAGTATCGCTACCCGCACCGAGCCATTCTGCTGGGCAAGGGCACCGTACTCTTGAGAGATAAACGTACGCCCGACTATGGGGCGGAGCTTTCCTCCGCTGAAGAAAGCATCTGAGACAAAGGCGCCCTGGACGGTTTCAGTCGCGCCGCCCGCGCTGACCTGAAAGCTCTCGGCGTGATAGCTTCCCGCCGGCGGATTAGGCGCCGGATCGCCGAACCGGCATGACGCCAGGGCCAAACATCCAATGATAAGCCAACGCAGACGCGTCATCAGTGAACGCTCCACCAACCAACGTTTTCACATTGCGGATCAGAACAGATCGGCCGTGCGCGCGTCAACAAGAAGCAAAAGCGGAGCGCAGCGGCGAACAGCTAGTCGCGATCGGGACGGGAGTCGCGGTCCTTGCGGATCTTTTTCTTGGCCCGCTTACGCGCCAGGGCCTGCTTCACGCGACGCTTCTCTCCCGGCTTCAGATAATACGAGTGCCGCTTTACCTCTTTAATAATGTCTTCAGTCTGTACTTTGCGTTTAAAACGGCGCAGCGCATTTTCCAGCGGCTCGCCTTCCTGTAGTCGAATTTCTGCCAAGCAATACCCTCCGTGCAAAAAATGCACACTTAACAGCATACATCACATCGGGGCGTGGCGCTCCCTGGGGCCATCAAGGCCTGCTAACGGCCCGCGATCTCAATCCCGCAATTTTTCTGGGCAAGCCATTTGCGATAGAGCGGGGCTGTCGAAGAGCGCGTCCCGCTGCGGGTTATCGACTTCCATTTGAGTGCGCCGGAGCCAGGAAAGATCAGGTAGGTCACGCCACTCGGAGCGCTGTCGTGCCGCGGATTGGAAGGAATTTTCAGCTCCCTGGCCAGGGCAATCGATCCCTCGCCAATTCTTCCTCGCGGCCCCACGTCGGCATAGACAGCGTAAGCCGAGCGGCCATTGGCAACGTTCACGACTACCGCGAGATCGCCCAGTCTGATGCCATACATCCGGGCAAAGTCCGGGGGCAGCGCAATGAATGGAATTTGAGTCGCGTCCAGATATCTTTTGGGATTGCGAGGATCTCTCACGTTTGGCTGCTGGAGCGACGTAGTGGAGACGTAGTAGCCGCGATAGCGTCCGCTGCGCTGGATCACCGGTTGGCCCCTGGTATTGGTGACCAGCGCCACCCAGCCGCGCGAGCCTCTGGCATTCGCCGTGTAGTCGAGGCCCTTGTTTTTTGGACCATAGGCATTCGGCGCTCCGTCGGCGTCAATCGTCATGCCCGCGGTAAAAAGAACTCCGCCGTTCGTCTTGTAGACGGCAAGGTCCTGCTTCTTGAGCGCGAAGAATTCCGGCGTCCACACGCAGGCATTTGCTGGCTGCGGACGTTCGAGCTTGCCCAGTTCAATCGGCGTGCCAAGCTTCTGGCCATTGACCGCGACGGCGGACAAGAGCGCCATCATGGCCAATATCAAGATTGTGGCCGGACTACGCATGGCAAACATTCTACCTGCACGGCGAAGGCAAGCGGGTTTCGGGTACAAGGGAGAACCAGCCGGAGCAAGAGGTGGAACAGCGGCCATTCATGGCCGCGTGCCATTTCATACGCCACGTATGCCGGTGGTAGACTGCCCATATGGCCACGAAAAAGAAAGCGAAAAAGAAGCAAGCAAAAGCAAAGAAGACTGCCGGCAAATCGGCGAAGAAGCTGACTTCCAAAAAGAAGCCAGCTAAAAAGAAAGCGACAAAAGCCAAGGCGGTCGCCAGGAAAAAAACCAGCCGCAAGGCGGCCAGTCCGGGCAAGAAAAAGCCGCGGGGAACCCAGAGCGCGACCGTAGTTGGTTATCCGCCGGAGAAACGGCGACTGCGTACCGGCGGGCAATCCGGAGATTTGCAGGGATTGTCCAACGCGGAGGGCGCAGACTCAGAGAGTGTAGACGAGTTGCTCGAAGAAGGTAACGCCTTCGAGGCCGACGTGATTGCAGGCGTGGAAGAGGCAGACCGTTCCGAAGGCCGCGAGGTCCACACGCACGAGGTGCCGGAAGACGACGTCCCGGAAGAGTATCTGGACAAGGATTGAGCTTGTAGTCAAGGCAATATGAGGACGCTCCTAGCTGCGTTTTTTCTCGCGCTGGTCAGTTGTTCCGCGCAACAGCAGCAAGCCGCCTACTCGGCGACCATCACGCAGATCACAGTAGGCAAAGGGCCGAACAGCGTCGTGATCGCCGACTTCAATCGTGACGGCAAGCCTGACATCGCCGTAACCAATACGGCCGACAACACCGTCACCATCCTGCTGGGTGACGGACACGGCGGCTTCACTCCCGCGCCCGGTTCGCCGGTTGCGGTGTTGAGCTATCCCCACACCCACGGCGTCGCCGCCGGAGATTTCAACGGCGACAGCAAGCTCGATCTCATAACCGAAAGCTGGGGCGACGACAAAGTAACGGTAATTTTCGGCGACGGACACGGCCGCTTCGCCAGTCCTGGCGTCCAGTTCCATGTCGGCCACCATCCGTATGAGAGGCTGCGCGTCGCCGACGTTAATGGAGACGGCCATCCCGACATCATCACCACCAACTGGGGTGGTGACAACATCACGGTCCTGCTCGGCGACGGTAAGGGCGGATTCACCGAGGCTCCAGGCTCACCATTTCCCGCCGGCAAGACGCCGTTCGGTGCCGCCATCGCCGACCTGAACGGAGACGGCAAACTCGATCTGGCAGTCGTGAATTATTCCGGACACGCCGACCAGCCCGCCAACGATGGCGTAACCATTCTGCTGGGCGACGGCCACGGCGCATTCAAGATTATGGCAGGCTCTCCATTTCCTACGGGCCATGCTCCCATTCGCCTCGCAGTAGGCGACGTAAATGGTGACGGCATCCCTGACGTTGTGACCGTCAACCTGGCCAGCAACGACATCACCGTCCTGCTAGGCGGCAAAGGAACATTCACGCGCGCCGCCACAATTCCCGTAGGCGACCATCCTTACGGAGTCGCGGTGGGCGATCTCAATGGCGACGGTAAGGCAGACATAGTTGTAGCGAACGGGCGGGACAATAACGTCTCGGTTTTGTTGAGTAAGTAGGGTCAAAGTCAAGGGCTAAGCAAACCAGGCCGAGCCTCTTTGCACAAGGAAGAGGCGAATTTTTAGCGAAATTGTACTTGACAAATTACTTAACACAACAATATAGTTGTGTTGAATATTCGTCAAGTTGGGATCCGCGACTTCAATGAGAATTCATTCGCTGGATGACGATGTGTTCTCCGTAAGATAAATGATACCAGTGTCTTGCGTGTAATTAATGAGTTTCGATTTCGTACGGAATTATTGGAGAAATCCAGTCAGCAACAGACATATTGCCGAACTTGCTCTTAACGAAATTGCATTCGACGCGCATCGCTGTGGCTCGCCTCCCGAAGAGGA
>Ga0137393_10003259_pt1 | contig 10531 bp, 7 predicted proteins | sample 15con2h34BmetaG_FD_101396 | JGI IMG/M metagenome (GOLD analysis project Ga0137393, IMG submission 101396) | Vadose zone soil microbial communities from Angelo Coast Range Reserve, California, USA - 15con2h3.4B metaG | ecosystem: Environmental > Terrestrial > Soil > Vadose zone > Saprolite...
CCGAGACGTCGGCGCTGGGATGAATCGTCACCTGCTCCCTGACTTTCATTGGATCACGACGCGGCGGGCTCGAGCACCGCTGGACGCATCAGCCTGCGGCCGAACCTCTGGGTGACCAGGAACAAGACACACAGGACCGGAGCCAGCCACAGGCCGCTCGAAACGATGGTCGCGAGGAGCCCCGCACGCGGTGGGAGGGTTGCGTAAAGCAGGACGGTGGGCCCGTAGCAAGCGAGGCAGAACGCCCTGGCTGTAAAGCCACGCATCAGCTCCAGAAGCAGTCCGAATAGAACGACCCCGAGGCTGGCGATGCCCACCCCCACATATCCGAATTCCGCCCAGCCGTCGGCGACAAAGCTGCCGTAGGCGCTCACCGTGGGCAGTGTGATCTGGTGGCCGCAGTACATGAACAAGCCCACGAGGTTCGCCGGATTTCGGTAGCCGGGCGACAGCACCTTCCAAGGCTCCCAGCCCGAGCCCTTTAGGTATGGGCCATGTGCAGGGAAGTAGGCGAACCAACCATAGGTGACCTCCGCCGGTACGAGCCCTATGCGCCGAACCACGAGGTCCGCGATGCTGCGCGGGAGCTGGCGCCAGTCGAAAGGCGCGGGCACCGTTGGTTTGGCTTCGCAGCCTGGCACAGGAGTCGTCAGCGATGGGTCGTACGTGGGCGTTGCGCTGGCAGGCGGGACTGCGTGCAAGGCCTCGTGAATGCTGGTCGAGATTCCAGGCGCCTGGTTGATCGCAAGCGGCCCGAGCAGGCTGACCAGCAAACCCCCCAGCACGAGGCGCGACCAGATCGGCTTGCTGTCGCGGACCGCAATCGCGATGAAAGGGCTGATCACGAACAGGAGCGAAGGAAACTTCTCGAGCGTCGAGATCATGTAGAGGAAGCCCAGAACGCCGACGACGATCGCCATCGGCCGCCAGCGCATGAGCACGGTAGCGGTGAACAGGATCGGGAAGACGATGCCCTGGTTCCAGTCGAAGACGTATCGGACCAGCGTCGGCACCGGGAGGAACTTGTCGGCGGCCTCGCGGTCGTAGTTGGGCTGAAGAGGATCGGTGAAACCGGCGATGAGATCCCACGCCGGGACCCTCGGCATCAACGCCAGGTGGATGAGGGCGAGCGCACCCGCGACGATTGCCAATCCGATGACCCAGGTCCGCAGCAATCGATCCGAATCGCTGTTGTTCTGGCCGTCGTCACCCGCGAAGAATTCGACCAATCGGACTTGAAGCGTCTTGTACCAGTGACTGAGGAATACGAGCTGGAATGCGATGAACGCCACGTTCGAGATCGCAAGGCCGACGTACATGAGGTCCCTCGGCGTGCCGATGAAGCCTTCCGGGAACACGTCGGTGACCGAGGCCAACGGGCGCAGGGTCACCGGGACCAGCATCAGCACGATCCAGACGAGGGGCGCTAGAACGGCGACGCTCACAACGCCGCGGGTGCGCCAGATGGTCCAGACGGTGCTTGCGCAAAGGAGCAGGAACGTGCTCCAGAAGAGGGCGTCACTCACGGGCGATGAACTCCTGAGGCGGTGAGGATTCGAAGTTGTTGGGAAGCGATGTTGAGATGCGTGGGTGGGACAGCCGCATCATAACATCGGCTCTGCGGCGTCCCCTGGAACGGATTCGGCGCTGACGTTGTCGGGCAGCGAAGGTGCTCCCGTTCGCGCGATGCGCACAACCTCGATCGCGGTCAACGTGCCCAACACGTATAGGCTCACGACGAACACTGGCACCACGGCCGTCGCAGGCTCCACCCATATTTTCAGCACGAGCATGAGCACTGTGAACACCGCGAACGACACTGCGACGTTGATCGCATTGAGAGCCATCTTGTGGCGCGCGTCAATGACGCTGCGCAAGCTGATGTAGATGCCCCACGGCAGCGCTCCCAGCATGAGGATTCTCAACGTGGTGACTGAGCCCGCGAAGGCTGGACCGAGATATGCCGACACGATCGGAGTCGCGAACACCTCGAAGATCGCGATGCTGACGATGATCAGCCCGACCACGACTCTTGCGACGCCGAACACCTGGGCCCGAAGCCTCTCGACGGAGCCACTCGCGAGCAACCGCGAAGCGACCGGCAAGAGCACGAAGCCCACCGGGTAGACGGCCGAAGCGACCATGCCGAGTCCCGCGATTCCAAAGGCGACCTGGCCGGCGACAGTGATGTCCGCGACGTGCGCGACGATGATTCCTGGGACCGCAAAGAGCACGAGGGCGAGGAGGTCTCCAGGCACGCGCGGCAGGCTGTACCTGGCCAGCTCGGCCGCCCGCGAGATCGGCTTGTCGATCGACATCCTGGTCGCCGCGAGGGCGCCCGCAGACAGCACCACCCAGCCGCCGCCCATCACAAAGAGCAAGCTGCTCACCGAGTCGCGAACGAAGAGGGCGGCGCCGAGTGGCACTACCGCGTGCACGACGACCCTCAGCACGTTCGCCTGCGTGATCCGCAGGTGACCGCGGAGATTGCCATAAGCAACCGCAAACAATGCGTTGCCCGCCACGAGCACGACCATCGGCGCCACCAGCGAGACGTAGGCCGATGAGCCGAAGAAGAGGCCGCCCCAGAAATCCTGAAATCCCAGCAGGATCGCGGCCTGGAGGCCAACCGCCGCCGCCAGCAGGACGAGCGCGGCGGGCAGGTATGCGCGCTGCTCCACCGGCCTACCCGCGGCGTAGGCCACGTAGCGAGCGATCGCGATGTCGAGGCCGATGGCTCCGATCGGGAGCAGGAAGGCCAGCGTCCGCCGTGCGAGCGCGTACTCGCCGAACCCGCGTGGTCCGAAATGGTCCGCGACCACCCGGAACACGACCAGGTAGCTGAGGATGAAAAGTCCTTCCGCGATGAAGGTCGTGACGTAGTCGCGGCGTCGGGTCAGGCTATCGCTCGTCCGGACGGCCGCCACTATCCTTGTTCGCTCGGCGACACCTCGGAACGTTTGCCGCGCCTGGGGGCCGGCTCGTCGACGGAGCGAACTGGGCCCGGGTCGCGAACGGCTTTCTTGAGCGCCTTCTCGAGTTCGTCCTTTCTACCTTCGCGGGCGAGTTCCGATAGGTGCTCGATCGTCCAGTCGAGGTCTTCGCGGCTGAGGCTCACCGGCGAGACCACTTCCATGATCGCCTGGTTGATGGTGGGCCTCACACCTTCGTCTGCGGTGAGCAAATCTTCGGTCAGCCGCTCGCCGGCCCTTAGGCCGGTGAATTTCAGCTCGATGTCCTCGCCAGGTCGAAGGCCACGGGATCGGATCAGAGCTTGGGCCAGACTGGCGATGTTGATCGGCGTGCCCATGTCGAGCATGTAGAGATGGCCGGGCCGAGCAATCTTCAGGGTCGAGATGACGAGTGACACTGCTTCGCGAATGGTCATCATGTAACGCGAGACGTCGGGGTGGGTGATGGTCACCGGCCCACCCTGCTCGATCTGTCTCTCGAACAGTGGCACCACGCTGCCACGGCTGCCCACCACGTTGCCGAAGCGCACCGCCCAGCACGCCATCTCACCGCGATAGGTCAGGATCATCTGCTCGCAGAGCCGCTTCGTGCAGCCCATCACGGAGTAGCGGGCGACCGCCTTGTCGGTCGAGATGAGGACCAGGCTCTTCACGCCTGCCGCCTCGGCGCACATGATCACGTTGCGCGTGCCCAGTACGTTGGTGCGAAACGCTTCCGCCGGGTGAGATTCCAGCAGCGGCACGTGTTTGTACGCGGCCGCGTGGAAGACGACGTCTGGTCGTTCTTCGGCGAACAGGGCCAGCAGTTCGTCGCGCTCGACGATCGAGACCAGCGCCTCGCGAAACTCGACAGTCGAGTCGACCTGCAGCTCTTCGCCGATGTCGAAAAGACCGCTCTCGTTGGTGTCGACCAGGACGACGCGACGCGGTCCCACCTTGACCAGGACTCGGCAGAGCTCTGAGCCGATCGAACCGGCGGCCCCGGTGACCAGGATGGTCCGGCCGCGAATCAGCTCGGCCGCGGCTTCGACCTCGAACTCTCGCGGCGCCCGGCCGACGAGGTCGTCGGCGCTGAGCTGGCGCATTGCCGCGCCCCGCTGGTGCGGGAACCACTGCTCAGCTCCGGAGAGGATGAAGATCGGCTTCTTGGCGGAGAGACAAACCGTGATCAGGTCGCGCTGCTCGGAGACCGGCGTCCCCATCAGCACAAACGCAACGCCGTCGGCCCGCGAGCTCCTGATCCAGTGGTCGAGCTCGGATACGTTGCCAAGCACCGGGATGCCCATCACAGTCTTGTGCTCGTCCGAAGACTGCCTGGTCACGATCCCGACCGGAGTCCAGTGCAGGTCTGAATGCTGGGCGAGTGCTTTGACGGTGGCGTAGGCGCTGCTGTCTCGCACCACGACCAACAGACGGTTGCCTGACGCGGGCACATGCGAGAGCAGGCGGGGCGCCAGGCGGAAAAGCCCGATTCCGATCACGATCGCGGGAGTGGCCAGGAGCGGAACCGCCAGGCGCAGCGGCCTGTGTGAGTCGGGCATGAGGGTGTTGGCCGCGGTGATCAGAAACGAGGCTTCGGTCACCGCCAATCCGATCGCCAGGGCGTCGCTGAGCCCCGCCACCGACCACACCCGGCTGTACAGCCTGAAGCGGGCCTCTCCGGCTCCCATGGCGAGCACGACCATCAGAAGCGTGAGCGGCTCGTAGATCGGAGGACCCTGGGTCCTACCGGGCTGGCCTCCATACCCGAGGAACTGGAAGGAGAGCAGCAGGACCCACATGATCAGGACCTCGGCCCCGAACGTGGCGCCGTAGAGGCGAAGCCACGACAGCACGGTCCGTATGGGCGAAGGCCGCTCGACCGCGACGGGGCCGGACGGCTGGACTTGAGGTAGGGACACCGGCCAGGCCACCGTACCGGCGCGACACCATCGCCGTCAAGCTAGGAGCGCCCTGCGCGCGCCCGGCGCCATGAGCGCCCTGCGCGCGCCCGGCGCGGCTACGGCCGGCCTTCCGGCTCCTTCCGCGCTGGATTCGAGACCAGCCGGCGTATGACCGCGACCTCGATCGCGGCCACGAGCCAGAACTCGACGCTCATGTCGTTCTTCCAGTACGGGGTGTCAAAGATGCCGTGCACGCCCCAGAGCACGAACGAGCCCAGCGCTCCCCACAGCAATGCGCGCTCGAATCCGGCGGCTATCGGGAGGGCGCGCCAACCGCGCCACAACAGCCCGCCCAGGATGACGACGAAGGCGAGCAGGCCAAGGAGCCCGAGCTCCGCCCAGAAGGCCAGGTAGGCGTCGTGCGGGTAGATCTCCGGGAAGCCGTGGAGCACATAGAGGTAGCCACCCAGGCCGAGCCCGAGGATTGGGTGCGCGGTCAGCATCTGCCAGGTCGCCAGATAGATGATCGAGCGCGTCTGCAATGTGTAGTTCAACGCGACGTACGAGAAGCGGCTTTCCATCAGCGGGGTGTTGGACGCCACCACGATGGTGATGACCACCAGCGCCGCCGCCACCACGGCGATCGCGAGCAGTGGCTTACGCAGATCGGGCCGGACGGTGATGAGAGTCAAGATCGCGAACACGGCCAGCGCCAGGTATGCGCCCCGAGAAAACGTGAGGAGCAGCGCAGCGCCGAGGAAGATCGCCCACGCGAGCGCCAGCCGCCGGTCGCGGCGCTGATCTGAAAAAAGGACCAGCGCGGTAGCGAAGGCCGCCGGCGGCTCGAGGAACATGGCGACTTCGTTGGAGCTCGTGTAGATCGCGCTCGGGGGAGCACCGTACTGGACTGTGTTGGTGACGAAGGCGGCGATGAAATAGCCGACATTCAGAAGCGCGAACAGCGAGGTGCCGACTCCAAACCCGAACAGGAGGGTGCGGAAGTCGTCGCGCTGCCTGAGCAGGTCTGTCGCCACATAGAAGAGGACGACCGGCTCGATGAAGTACGCCTTGTACAGACCTAGCGCCGCTCGGTGGTCCTTGGCGACAAACAGCGAGATGACCCCGGCCACCAGGAGCAAAAGAATCGGGATGTCATAAGCGGTTCTTAGCGATAGGAGCCGACCCCACTGTCGCTCTCGCGACAGCGCCACCAGATAAAGGAGCACGGTCGCCACCACCAGGTTCTCGAGCAGCGTGGTGGGCAGCCGTCCGTAGTCCCAGCGAACGGCGTATAGGGGCAAGCACGCAGCGGTGATGGCCAGCAGCCACCGCGCGTATCGAATCATGTGCTTGTCAGGGTTGCTGGCTTCTCGCGTCTCCCCAGAATCACCAGCTCGATCGCAGCCAGCAGCCAGAACTCGACCGACATGTCGTTCTTCCAGTACGGCGAATCGACCAGGCCGTGGACCGTCCACAAGACCAGTGCGCCGAGGACACCCCACAGGACAGCTCTGTAGAAGCCTTGAGTGCGCGGCCAAGCCCGCCAACCTCTGGAGAGCAGACCGAACAGGATCACTGCGAAGGCGATCAAGCCCAGGAGGCCGATCTCGACCCAGAAGGTCAGCCAGACGTCGTGTGGGTACAGCTCGGGCGTTGTGCCGTTGAGCTTGAAGCTGTAACCGCCAAGGCCGACGCCGAAATATGGGCTCTCGTGCAGCATGCGAAACGCGATGGTGAAGAGCTGGATCCGCCCCGCATACGAGGCGTACAGCGTTGAGAAGCGCTCCTGGATGGGCGGAAGCAGCGCCACCAGCAACGCAGCCGCGACGAGTCCAGCCATCAGCGGCACTCGCCATCGGCGCACGCTGATCACTGCGACGACCGCCAGGACTGCCATGGCCAGGTACGTCCCCTTGGAGAACATCACGAAGAGCGCCGTGCCGGTGATGGCAAGCCATCCGGCGCCGAGCCATCTCCAGCGCGAGTTGCTCGCAAAGAGGACGAGGCCGGCGGCCAACGCGACCGGCGGTTCCAGGTACATCGCGACGTAGTTGGAGTCGCCATAGAGCGCACTCGGCGGCGATCCGACGATGAACTGGTGATTGGCCACGGTCTGTGCAAAAACGATCAGATTGAGGATCGCAAAAGCGGATGATCCGGCGGCCAGGGCGAGCAGTGCCCGCCCGAGGTCTTCGATGCGGCGCAGCAGGTCGACGGCCACATAGAAAACGGCCACCGGTTCGACGAAGTAAGCCCGGTAAAGACCCAGTGCGCCGCGGTGGTCCCTGGCCACGAACACCGAGATCGCGCCCGCCAGGAGAAGTAGAAGTATCGGTATGTCGAGCGGCGTCGACAGTGGTCGTCTCCATCCGTCGCGCCAGCGCGCGACGACATACAGCCCGACGGTCACGATGATCAACGACTCCAGGAGCGTGGTCGGAAGCGGGCCGTAGCGCCACCTGACGACGTACGTGGGCAGGCCTGCGATCGTCGCCAGCAGGGCCCACCGTGACCACTTCAGTAACGATGTCTCGCGAATGCCTGCAGCCGGCGGCGCTACATCTCGCATGACGCGAGCGATCATATCTAGAGCCACGGATCGGTCCGCGATAAACTTTCAGGTCGTGCCCCCACGTGAGCTGCCGAGCCGGGCCCTGTACGGGGGACGCGACCGTGCCGGGGCGCGGTCCTTTCTTTACGCGATTGGGCTGACACCGGAAGACCTCAACAAGCCCTTTGTCGGCGTCTCCAACTGCTGGCTCGAGACCATGCCATGCAACTTCGGCCTGCGCGAGCTTGCCGTTCCGGTCAAGGCGGGGATCCGAGCCGCCGGGGCCAATCCGATGGAGTTCAACACCATCGCGATCTCTGACGGCATCACGATGGGCAGCGAGGGGATGAAGACCTCGCTGGTGAGCCGCGAGGTCATCGCCGATTCGATCGAGCTCGTTGGTCGTGGCCACCAGTTCGACGCGATGTGCGCCATCTGCGCTTGCGACAAGACAATCCCGGCTTCCGCCATCGGGCTCATTCGGCTCGACCGCCCGGGCATCCTGCTGTATGGCGGCTCGATCATGCCGGGGCGATTTCGCGGCCGCGATGTGAACGTGGGCGAGGTATACGAGGCGATCGGTGCGGTGGCCGCGGGCAGGATGAGCGAGGCGGATCTCACCGAGCTCGAGATGGTTGCGTGTCCGGGGCCTGGTGCGTGCGGGGGCCAGTACACCGCGAACACGATGTCGATGCTGATGGAGATCATCGGCCTCTCGCCGTTCGGATTCAATTCCATCCCCGCGATGGACCCTGACAAGCCTCGCGCGGCGGAGGCGGCCGGCCGCCTGATGTTCTCGGTCCTGGACCAGGACCTACGGCCCTCACGCATCCTCACGCGGCGCGCGTTTGACAACGCGATCGCGGGTGTGGCCGCGAGCGGAGGCTCGACCAACGCGGTGCTGCACCTGCTCGCGATGGCAAAAGAGGTGGGCGTCGAGCTCCACATCGACGACATCGACCGCATCAGCCGGCGCACGCCGCTGTTGTGCGACCTCAAGCCAGGCGGCCGCTTCGCCGCGGTCGAGCTCCACCGGGCCGGTGGCATCGGCGTGCTGACCAAGCGATTGATCGAAGGAGGGTTTGTCGACGGCGATGCGCTCACGGTTACGGGCCGCACGCTGGGCGAAGAGTGCGAGTCGGTGAAGGAGACCGCCGGGCAGGAAGTGGTGGCGCCACTCGCGCGTCCGCTGCGTAACGAAGGCGGCCTCGTGGTCCTGCGCGGCTCGCTGGCGCCAGACGGTTCTGTGGTCAAGGTGACCCAGCACACGCCGACCAAGCATCGCGGCCCCGCACGCGTGTTCAACCGAGAGGAGGACGCGTTCGCGGCGGTGGTCGGAGGCAAGATCAAGCCGGGCGACACGGTCGTCATCCGCTACGAAGGTCCGCGCGGTGGCCCGGGGATGCGTGAGATGCTGCAGGTCACGGCGGCGATCGTCGGCGAGGGCCTGGGGGACTCGGTGGCGATGGTCACCGACGGCCGTTTCTCAGGCGCCACGCAAGGCTTCATGATCGGCCACGTCGCGCCGGAAGCAGCGGTGGGCGGTCCCCTGGCGGCGGTTCAGGATGGCGACATCATCGACATCGACGTCGAGAGCCGGCGCCTCAACCTCGACGGAGTCGATGTGGCGGCCCGTCTGAAGGGTTGGTCGGCTCCGGAGCCGAACTACCGCAAGGGCGTGTTGGCACGGTACGCGCTGCTCGTCGGCTCGGCTTCTGAGGGAGCGATCCTCAAGCCCTAGCACCGGAAATGCGCATCTGGGATGAGGCCATCGCCGCATAGAATTGCGCGGGGAGCCTGATGCGGAAGAAGGTTGGGGGCGCGATGGCCGTGCTGCTCGCCGCGCTGGCATGGCACGGGGGAGCGACATCCGTGCACGCCGCCACAGTCGCTTGCACCTCGGCCACGATGACTTCCACCGCGTGGCGGGCGCCCCAGACCACGGTCACGTTCACGGCCGGCGCGATGGGATGTTTGAGCCCGGAGTACAAATTCTTCCTCCAAACCGCGGCCGGCGCCTGGGTCGCAGAAACGGGATATGGAGCTGCCGCGACGTGGAACCTGGACACGACGGCGTACGTCGCGGGCGTCTATGGGGTCGGCGTCTGGATTCGCCAGGCGGGCTCTTCCGCCGCGTACGAGACGTACTGGGTCGGGACGTACACGCTTTCGGCTGTCGCTTGCGAGTCCGCGACCTTGGCGTACCAGGCGCTGACCGAGCCTGCGCCGGGCGGGACAGCGGTCACCTTCAACGCGGCGGCCACTGTGTGCCCGGCGCCGCAGTTCCGCTTCTGGCTCACGGGGCCCGGATTCGACTGGACGTTGGTCCAGGATTGGGGCGCCGCGAGCTGGACCTGGACGACGCCGCATGTAGACGGCGTGTACCAGGTCGGCGTGTGGGCGCGCCAGCCATCGTCGACAAACTCGTATGACACGTTCGGAATCACCACGTACTACGTCGGAACTCCGGTGACGGCCGGTTGCAGCACGGCATACATCGCTTTCACACCGGCGACGACTGCCTCGCCGGGGACGGATGTCGCGCTCAGTGGGCAGTCCAACTGCAACAACGCGCAATTTGCCTTCTGGTTGAAGCCGCCCGGCGGTGACTGGACGAGGACGACCACATACGTCCAGCCGCAGCCCGGCCAGGTGACCTGGATCACGACCGGTGCTAATGACGGCACATACGAGGTCGGCGTGTGGTCCAAGGACAGCACGCAACCATGGTGGGTCCAATACAACACGTACTACATCGGGACCTATCAGCTCGCCGTCGGCCGCTGCAGCGGTGCATCAATCGGGATTGCGGGCTCATCTCCCCAGCCGAACCTGATCCCCTTTGCCGCCGGGGCGTCGGACTGCTCCTCGCCTAACTACGAGTTCTGGGTTCTGCCGCCCAACTCGAACGCATGGCGCGTAGTCCAGGCGTGGGCCGGCAATTACTACACGTTCGACACCACGGGACTCGCCCCCGGCCCGTACCGCATCGGCGTGTGGGTTCGGCAGAACAACTCGTCGGTGGCGTACGACTCCTACGCGATCATGACTTACTGGGTGAGCGCTTGAAGCCATAGCCCCAGTCGGTTGGCGGCGTACCCCTGCGGCGGGCTGTGGCGTTGATA
>Ga0137393_10003264_pt1 | contig 10525 bp, 8 predicted proteins | sample 15con2h34BmetaG_FD_101396 | JGI IMG/M metagenome (GOLD analysis project Ga0137393, IMG submission 101396) | Vadose zone soil microbial communities from Angelo Coast Range Reserve, California, USA - 15con2h3.4B metaG | ecosystem: Environmental > Terrestrial > Soil > Vadose zone > Saprolite...
GAGGTTAACAATCCGCTGGCGGCGATTCTCGGTTTCACGGATCTGCTGCTGGAGAATCCCGAGGTGCCGGTGTCGGCGCGGGAAGATTTGCAGATCATCCTGCAGGAGACGCAGCGAACGAAGGATATCGTGCAGGATTTGCTGAGTTTCGCGCGGCAGAGACCGGTGCAACGGGAACGCGTGCAGGTGAACCATATTTTGAGGCAAACGATCAAGCTGCGGAGTTATGACTTCGCCAGCCATGGCGTCGAGGTGGTGGAAGATTTTGAAGAGACGCTGGCGTCTGCAGTGGGGGACTCCCAGCAATTGCAACAGGTTTTTCTGAATATTCTGAACAATGCGTATGATGCGGTGCAGGACGCGGGGCAGCGCGGCCGCATCACGATTCACACGCGGCGGCAGGCGGAGATGATCGAAGTGGCGATCAGCGACAATGGAACCGGGATTATTGACGCGCAGCGAATTTTTGATCCTTTTTATACCACCAAGCAAGTGGGCAAAGGCACGGGGCTCGGACTGAGTATTTGTTACGGGATCGTGCGCGCGCATGGCGGGGAGATTCAATGCTGGAACAATGAAGCGGGAGCGGGGAGCACGTTTGTGGTGCGCATACCCGTGGCGACGGAAGGGGCGCTGGCGGCCGCCGCCACGAAAGAGGCGGGGCGATGAACGCGCAACAGGCCTTGTGGACAGGTGGGCCGATCCTGCTCATCGAAGACGAGCCGTCGGTAATCGCGTTTCTGCGCGCGGCGCTGGAGCGCAAGGGATACGCGGTGGTGAATGCTTCGTCGGGGGCGGAAGGATTGCAGCAGCTTTCGAATGGACGGTACGCGGGTGTGATTTCCGACATTCGAATGCCGGGAGCGGTGAATGGGGAGGAAGTGCACGGATGGATCCAGAAGAACTGCCCGGAACTGAAGACGCGCATCATTCTCATTAGCGGTGACACGGCAAACAGCGATACGCAAGCGTTCCTGGCGCAAAGCGGAACACCGTGCATCGAGAAGCCGTTTCGGGTGCAACAATTGATATCAATGGTAGAGAAGACATTCGGGAGACCATGAGCGACAAGATGAAAACCCAACTGCTGGTGGTGGATGACGAACAGAGCATCCGCCGCCTGTGCATGACGATCGGAAACACCCTAGGATATGTTTGCGCGGAGGCGGAAAGCGCGGAGGCAGCGCTGGCGCGACTGGATTCCGACACTCCGGATTTAATTCTCACCGACCTTAAACTGCCGAACATGTCCGGAGTCGAGTTGTTGAAGCAAGCGAAAGTGCTCCTCCCGCATACCGAAGTCGCCATCATGACCGGCCACGGCTCGATCGAGTCCGCAGTGGATGCGATGAAACTGGGGGCGTACGACTATATCGAAAAGCCATTTCGCGTGGAAAAAATGCGGTTGCTGTTGCAACGCATGGCCGAAAAGGTGCGTCTAGTCACGGAAAATGAGTTCTTGCGCGAGCGGGTCACGACGGAAGAAAACCTCGACGGCATTATTGGGAGCTCCGCGAATATCCAGGACGTACTGCGCATGATTTCCCGGCTGAAAGATACACGGACGCCGGTACTGATCTCCGGCGAGAGCGGTACTGGAAAGGAGCTAGCGGCGCGCGCGATTCACTTCCGCGGGTCCATGGCAAAAACGCCTTTCGTAGCCGTCGATTGCGGCTCGCTGGTGCCGACACTCATGGAGAGCGAACTCTTCGGATACGAGAAGGGCGCATTTACCGGCGCAACCAAAACGAAGGCCGGTCTATTCCAAGCAGCGGATGGAGGGACGATCTTCCTGGACGAGATCGGGGAGCTGCCGCTGGAAATGCAGGCGAAATTATTACGCGTACTACAGGAAAAGGAAGTGCGACCGGTGGGCAGCAACGAGAAGGTTAACGTCGATGTGCGCGTGATTGCGGCGACAAATCGCGATCTGGAGGCCGCTTATCGCGGAGGAACCTTTCGAAAGGACCTGTATTTTCGACTGAATGTGGTGACGGTGCACCTTCCTCCCCTGCGCGAGCGCCGGTCGGACGTCCCGGTTCTGGTTCATCATTTCCTGGATCGCTACGCCAAGGGCTCGAACATTCAGGTCACGGCCGCAGTGATGAAGAGCCTGCTGCACTATGACTGGCCCGGGAACGTCCGGGAGCTGGAAAATTGCGTCGCGCGCGCAGTGACACTGGGTGACGGGAAAATCATTGACGTTGCCGATCTGCCGCCCGCGATTCGGAGCGAGCAGGCCGATTCGGGGATGGTAACGTCCCCGGATGCCACGACCATGTCCACCACGGCTCTGGCGGAGATGGAACGAATGACCATTCTGCGCGTATTCGAGCAAGCGAACGGCGACAAAGCGCTGGCTGGAAAAATGCTGGGAATCAGCCGAGCGACGTTGTATCGAAAACTGAAGCGTTACAACATCGGCTTTAAGTCGGGATCGATAAGTAGTGGCACTGACCCTCAAGAGGCTCCGCAGTAGCAACAGAAGCATCTCAAGCCAAATACTCCGGAAACCAGAACACGTCACCCAATGAGACGGAAACGTTTCACGGTGAGACGAGTGAGCCACTAAAGAGCTTCGGGAAAATCTTAAGCCCTACCATTTCTGCAACTTGCACTAGCCACACCTTTGTAGTTCTTTGGCGTCCAGCGTGCAACTTTGTCATCGGAAGTCTGTGTCTCTCGAGGTGAGTAGTGTGTCTCGCCACGAGAGCGCGGGTGGATTCTGACTCACAGGGCGAGAGGCGACGTGGAAAAATCCGGCGGCCTGGCAATCACAGCGAACGAGCAAGACTGCGCAGAGCAGTTGGCACGATTCTTTCCGCAGGCGAGACCCGTTCGAATTCCGGTGCAAGTGACTGCGGCGCGCGGAGGCAGCACCAGGCTTCGCGAGTCCGCGGTTGTGGAATTCGGCGGCCCGGAGCACGCTATTTTTCTTTCGACCCTTCCGCTGGAGTTCGACGATCGCGTGCGGATCGAGGTGAGTGGAGAAGGACGGCCGACGGAGGCAACCATCGTCGGCGTGCAGTATCACGAAGGACGCAAAGCGGTGGCCGTCCGATTCTTGCAAGGGCCCTGCGACTGGGTGGTGACACAGCCGTGAACAAGACGATAACGACGCTGAATATCTCCGCTCCAGCTCGATCGGAAAGCCCGCGGCAGGCGCAATGGAAAGAAGCGCGCTCGGTATTCCCAATCTATCTGGCGCTCGCGAAACAACTGGAAATCGAAATCCCCTTTGCGCAAGCAAAGCGCAATCTCCCAGAGAAGCCGGATCTGGAGATCTTCAGCCAAGTGCACGAATGGCTGGATTCGATGGATCAGCGCGTCTTGGTGCATCAACTTCGTCATCTTCTCCAGATGACCACGCTCAATGACAGCGAGAGCGCGCTTCGCGCTTTAATCGCGCGACATTTGCGCAAATCCATGAAGACCACCGTTGACCGGGACAAGATCGACTTCATGCTCGCTCAATATTTCGCCCTTGAGGTGCCCCCGAAGATCTACCACAAACCGATCGAGCTCTCGGACGTTGCGCAAGTCATGGAGCCGGTGCTCGGCGATGTGGATCCGGCCCCTCTCGACTGGTGTGCGCCACTGGAGCAGATGATAGAAGCACTGCGGGGCTTCCGCAGCCTGAGAGAGATTCTGAAAACGAACTTCATCGAGCAGGGCCGGAAGGTGAAGGAAACGGCCGGAGGAATGTTCTACGATCCCGCGGCGCTAGTGGCCTTCATCCGGTTTAATTTTCTGCTACGCCGGACACTGATTGAGCTGATGCACGCAGACTTGATTGCCATCCGAGCCGGACTCGGCCAGCTGCAATCCGCCGGCGAACGCATCGTCGACTGCCGCCGTCTCGGACTGTCGGCCACCGAACCACTTACAACAATTTGTGCGATGGCCGACGAGTGGAAACAGCCTTTCCAGAGGGAATACACAGAACGGTCGGTCAGCCAGGCTTTCGACAAATTACTCGGGCTGCGAACGGACGTGGAGCAAGCGCTCGAAAAAGCACTCGGACAATCGGGCGAAAGCGCCGTTCAACCGACAGTAACACAGGCAGCAAAACCTCTTTCGGCGGCGAAGAAGCCCGTCGTGGATTCCACGGCTTCCAATGGCAACCCGAAAGCGAAGGAGCGTTCAGCGAAACCTGCGGCGGAGGCGCCTGCTGCCGTTGTGGTGCCGGATTTTGAAAACTGCATGGAGCAGATCTGGGAGCAACTGATCGCGACGCCGCCTTCGCGTGGACGGTCGATGACGACCGTCAAGATCGGCGGAGCACGAATTCTAATGTCGTCCTGGGAAGTAACGGCCTTCGTCAGCGAAGACGGACCGTCCGCGGAGGATTTGCGGCGGGCCGTTGTGGCCCGGGTGCTGGTCACCGCCGCAATGGAATCCGCCAAGGAAACGGGGAATGCCACGTCGCTCGAGCGGGCGATGAACATGGCGCGCGTGGAAGTCAGTCGATTGCAGGAGCGCGTGGATGCGGCCAAGCAGGCGAAGGATACGGAAGCAGCGGTAAACCTCGGGATCAGTACGAAACGTCTGCTCTCGGCGCTCGACGAAGCGGAAAAGCTGTAGGCGATAACGAACTCGTCCGGCGAGCTCGGACGGAAACTTCAGGGAGCGGGTTTTCATTGCGACACGCCAACGTAGTCATCCTCACCGACGAGACCGAATTTGCCCGGCTGCTGACGGCCTGTTGGCAGACGGAACGCCAGGCCCCGAACATTACTGTCCTCAATAGCGATTCGTGGCGCGAACAAGATGCACCAGTTCACGACCTGGTGGTGGTAGGACCCGTGCGAGATGGAAAGATTACCAGCGTGCTGCGGTCCCTCGATCCGGCGACCGCAGTCATTCTGTGCGTTCCGGCAGATTCCCGGGAATTCGGGCAGTTGCGCACCAAGTATCCAAGGTTGGTGCATATCCCGCTTCGCGAAGACTGGACGCAGACGCTTCTCCTGGTTGCCTGTGAATCGTTGCGCAGAGCGAAAGCTTTGCAGATCGCACGCCAGGCGGAGCGAAACGCCGCCAAGAATGAGAACCACGCCACGCTGGGACGGTACATGCTGGAGATGAAGCACAGCGTGAACAATGCGCTGACCTCCATGCTAGGGAATGCCGAATTGCTGCTGCTGGAGCCCGGGCAACTTTCCTCGCAGTCACTCGCGCAGATCAAGACCATGCACAGCATGGCGCTGCGAATCAATGAGGTGATGCAGCGTTTCTCATCGCTTGCGAGCGAGATGCAGGAAGCTGAGAATGCATCTCAAGCTGAGACAGAAGAGACGGCGGCGCCAACTTCGCGACGCCGCTGAGGTCCTCCTGCATCGCTGTAACCTGCTCATTTATAGATATTTAACCTAACGCGACACACGAGCATGCGGAATGCGGAAGCTGGCTGCTGACGTGCACCTCTTCTCTATGGACAAGTATGGAGAGAGCACGGCTGTGCACAAAAAGGTCCTGATCATTGATGACTCGCCCGCCGAGGTCAAGCTGATGCAAGGCTTGTTGGAGAAGGAAGGCTATTGGCCGATTGGGTTGAATGACCCGAAGCGCGCCGAGGAAACCATCACGAACGAGCGGCCCAGTGTGATCTTACTCGATGTGGTGATGCCGGACCGAAACGGATTTCAGGTTTGCCGAGACCTAAAGGGGAACGCCGAGTTCAACATGATTCCTGTGATCCTGGTGACTTCGAAGGATACTGCGAGTGACAAGTATTGGGGCCAGCAGCAAGGCGCGGACGGATACGTGACGAAGCCCTTCACGCGGGAAGATCTGCTTCGCGCGGTGCGGCGGTTCGCATGAGAGTTTCGACGCAAAAAGAATAAGCGATGAGCGAAGATTTCCATCTCGAACCCCTTCCCGCAGACGCCGCCACCGGCGATCTGCTCGAAGCACTTGGGCCGATTGAAGAGCGGGCGCCGGAGTCGCAGTATTGTGTTTTCCGCAGCGGACGGGAGCGGTTCTGCCTGCCGGTTCTGGATGTCGAGGAAGTGCTGGATTGGCCGCTGCTGACAAAGCTCCCCCTTGGCCCGGCATACCTGGTCGGAATATTCAATTTGCGCGGCGCCATCGTGCCGTTGATAGACATTGCGATTACGGAAGGCCGCCGACCCGGATTGCTGCCGAAGCACGTGGTGGTCGCTTCCCTGCGCAGCGAGAACCATCACGAGGACATTCGCATCGGCATTGCCGCCGACGAAGTCATCGGAACATATTCGGTGAACACCGAGGATTTGCTCGAGCAAGCGCCGGAAAACGTGCCGCATTGCATCGGAATGTTACGGCATGACGACCGGCTGGCGCTGGTGATCGATCTGCGCCGGCTGCTCGAGGTTTTTCCGGGCCCGAGCATTTGAGATTTGTGGAGACAACGCCGATGCATGGCGAGGGCTCCGCGGAAGAGATTTGGAGGGTGGCATGAAATCGCGACTGAGTTCCACAATCTGGGCGCTGGTCCTGCTCAACGCAGTGGTCGGCTGCTTCGTTCTCTGGCTCGCCTTCACCGCCGGGAAAAAGGCTGGTGACGCGTCCTTTTTGGACTTCGGCTCGCCAGCGGGAGGAACCATACTCTTCGCCATCGTGCTCGCGGTGGTGACGTGGGGAATCCTGGCGTGGCGGTTCGGCGCGATGCTGGGGCCGGTGCAGGCGCTCGCGGAATTCTCCGAACGCTTTGCGGCAGGAGACCCGCGTGCGCGAGCAGAGGTCAATTCGAACGATGAACTCGGCTACATTGCGGAAAACCTGAATCGCGCGGTCGCCAAGGTCTCGAAGGCCACGACTAACCAGGACGCCAACGACGCGTTGCAGCGCAGCATCACGGAATTGCTGAGCGTCATCAACCAGGTTGCGCGTGGTGATTTGTCGCAGCGCGGCAAAGTGACCAGCGACGCGCTTGGAAACGTTACGGACTCAATTAATTACATGCTGGATAATTTCACCAAGGTTCTCGAGCGCGTCCGCAAGGCGGCCATGGAAGTGACCGCGTGCTCCAACAACATTCTCGTGGCCGCCGATGAAATGCAGGCGGGCGCCACGCAGCAAGACCAGGAAATTACCAACACGTCGAGCGCCGTCGAAGAACTGACGGTTTCCATGAAACAGGTTTCGAACAACGCCGAAGCGAGCGCCGAAGCAGCGCGCCGCGCGCTGGATGCCGCCGAACAAGGCAACCGCGCTGTGCGTGACACGCTTGAGGGCATGCAGCGAATCCGCGCATCGGTGCAGGCAACCGCCAAGAAAATCAAATCTCTCGGTGACCGTTCCCTGGAAATTTCGGAGATCATCAACGTCATTAACGACATCACGGAACAGACGAACCTGCTGGCGCTAAACGCGGCTATCGAGGCAGCACGCGCGGGCGAGGCGGGCAGAGGCTTTGCAGTCGTGGCCGACGAAGTCCGCAAGCTCGCCGAACACAGCCGCAGCGCGACGAAGGATATCGCAGCGCTGATCAAAGCGATTCAGGCGGAGACGAACGAAGCGGTCGTCGTCATGGAAGAAGGCACGAAGGAAGTGGAGGGCGGCGCACAACTTGCCGATCAGGCAGGCCGCGCGCTGGACGCCATTTCCAACGTGGTGCGCCAATCAGCGGAACTCGTGCAGGAAATTTCGCTGGCGTCGAAACAGCAGGTGCGCGGAACAGAAGGAGTAGCGCACGCCATGCAAATCATTTCGAGCATTACGCGGCAGACGTCGCAAGGAACGCGCGGGACGGTGGCAACGGTGAGCCAGCTCGTCAAGCTGTCGGATCAATTGAACGAAGCGCTGGCGCAATTCCGCGCGTCATCCAAAGCGGCGGCACGCGAAGATTCCGAGCGGCCCGTCCCGGCAGGCGCTCTTCGTTAGGCAGTTACGCTCCACCGCGCCAAGAGGCGCCAGTAAGAGCGAGGCCCAGAGCACGGGAGCACGATGAGCGAACGCCAGGGACATGGGCAAGGGTTTAGCGAACACGAGCTGAGCGAGATTCGCATGTTGATCGAAGAGCGGACGGGAATTTGCTTCGATGAATCGCGCGAGCGCTTCTTCTCCACGCGAGTGCGGGAACACCTGCGCGCCAAAGGAATGGAGCACGGCACGGAGCTGCTGCGCGCGATGCGCAAATCCAACGTTGAATATGAAGGCCTGCTCGAGCGGCTGCTGACGCAGGAGACGAGCTTCTTCCGGTATCCGGGCGTGTATGAAGCGTTCGAGAAACGCGTGCTGCCTGAGTTGCACACCAAGAAGTTCTGGAAGAATCCGCGCACGCTGAGGATCTGGAGCGCCGGCTGCTCAACGGGTGAAGAGCCTTATTCGATTGGCATCACGATCGCGGATTCGCTGTCGTTCGCGGATGCCTGGAACGTGGAAATACTTGCAACCGATGTCGGACGGCACGCCCTGAAGCACGCCGAAAGCGGGATCTACAAAGGGCGCAGCATTGCCAGCGTGAGCGAAAGACAGTTAGCGAACCACTTTACGAAGGTCAGCGGCGGGCATCAGGTAAAGCCGCGGCTGCGAAAGATGGTTTCGTTTGCGCAGATGAACCTTGCTTCGGCGGTGTACATTGGCCGCATGGACATGATTTTTTGCATGAACGTGATGATCTACTTCTCGGAAGAGCGCCGGCGCTCCTTGGTGCAACGGTTTTACGACACGCTGGAGCCGGGCGGATATCTGTTCCTCGGTCACTCGGAGTCGATCTCCAAAATGCCGGTGAAGTTTCAGGCGATTGTATTAAACGATTGCATTCTCTACCGGAAACCGACAGCGGATGAATTACAGAAGCCGGAACTCGTGACGGAGGGACGAGCGTGAGCACGCTGGACCGCGAAGCCGTCGAGATGTTCCTCCAGGAAGCCTCGGAGAACTTGCAGTATTTGCGGGAATACGTCAGCGTGCTTCAGGACGTAGAGCCGCGCCGAGAAGATCTGGAACGACTGTACATCTCGGCACACACGCTGAGCGGCACGTCGGCGAGCTATGGATTTCCGCGATTCTCTGAAATCGCCGGCAAACTCGCGCACGTCTTTCAATATGCGCTAAACGCGCCTCTCGGCAGCGACCTACATGGACCGTTGACGGAATTTCTCTCGGACGGAATTTCTCTGCTCGAAACCGATCTCCTGGAAATCAGCGACACTGGCAAAGAGACGCTCGAAGACATTGCCGTTTTCAAAGAGCGCTATCGCTTTGCGTTCCCCACGGAACCGCCGCCGCTGAACCTTTCCCAGCCGGAATCGCGTGAGCAATTCGCTGCGGAGGAAATCCAAGAGCCCATTGTCGCCGCTGCGACGGGTTCTTACTTTGACGCGCTGCCGCTGGACGAAGAGGTGCCGAACGAAATCCTGGAGTTCTTCCAGCCGGAAGCTGAGGAGCATCTTCAGGTCGTCAGCGATTGCCTTATTTCGTTAGAAGGCAACAACAATCCGGAAGAGATCAACAAACTGTTTCGCGCCATTCACACGGTAAAGGGTTCTGCCGCGCAGGTTGGGTTGAAGAGACTGGGAGCTATTGCTCATCGCGTCGAGGATTTGATCGGCCGCCTGCGCGATGGAGAGATTGAACCGTCGCCGGCCGTGGTGGATTTGTGCCTTGAGTCGGTCGACGTTCTGAAGAAGACGCTCCACCGTCAATGGGCCGACGAAGTCGACATGCGGACGGGCGTCGATTCCCTGCTGGGCCGCGTCGCGGAGTTTGCTCCGCTCGACCCGGAAGAGACGGAGGCTTCGGCCGAGGCGGCCGGGGTAGCGGAGGCGCGGCATGGGAGCGACATAGCTGCCGCAGCAAAACTCGCCGCACCCGCGAAAAGGACTGCGAAACAATCTGCAAGCGGTACTTCGACAGTTAAATCGGTTCGAATTGCACTGGCCCGGCTCGACCGCATGATGAATACGGTCGGTGAACTGGTCATCAACCGCACGCGTATGGTTGGCCGCGTAGCTGAACTCGAAAAACTCGTCGATACGCTGAGCTTTTCAAAGGAGCGGTTGCAGGGCAAAGTCGCCGAATTCCAGGAAAAGTACGAATTTAACCGCATCAGTAACAACCGCACCACCCAGGGACCGTGGAGCCCCGCGCCGACGCCACAGATGCTTACGAGCGCGGCTGCGGGCGACACGTCGTTCTGGTCCGAATTCAGCGAACTGGAAATGGACCGCTACGACGATTTCAATATTTTGTCGCGCTCGATGGCCGAGATTTCAGCGGACGTCAACGAGGTACTCTCGCAACTACAAGGATTTATTGGGCGCGTGGAAGGCGATATCGACGAATTTACGAAGCTGGCGCATCACCTGCAAGACGAGATTACAGCCGCACGAATGGTCCCGATTGGCACGCTGTATTCGCGATTGTCGCGGGCCGTTCGCGATGCAGCGAACTCGACCGGCAAGCACGTCGAAATGGACCTTTCCGGGAGTGAAACCGAGCTCGACAACAATATCATTCAGCAGATCTCCGATCCGCTTGTGCACCTGGTACGCAACTCGGTAGCTCACGGCATCGAGCAAAGCGGTGACCGCACCGCCGC
>Ga0137393_10003265_pt1 | contig 10523 bp, 7 predicted proteins | sample 15con2h34BmetaG_FD_101396 | JGI IMG/M metagenome (GOLD analysis project Ga0137393, IMG submission 101396) | Vadose zone soil microbial communities from Angelo Coast Range Reserve, California, USA - 15con2h3.4B metaG | ecosystem: Environmental > Terrestrial > Soil > Vadose zone > Saprolite...
CCGGCCCCCTCCGCGAGGTCGGCTTCGAGACCATTCGCTTTAACGGCGCCGAGGTTGTCGTCGACTCTCACTGCCCCGCCAACTCGATCTTCGGCCTCAACACTGCTTTCATCGAGCTGTGGCTGATGGAAGGAATGGACTTTGTTAGAAGGGGCGCACAGTTCGGCCCCAACGGCTTCCCGGTTTTCAACCAGGACGCATTCGTCGATCAGCTCATCGCTTACGGGAACTTCATCGTCCCAGGCCCTCGATACTGCTTTCAGCTCCAAAATAGGTCGTAACTTAACATGGCTATCGGAGTCACTACCCAGAAAAAGTCCATCCTCCCGCTCGCCGACTACGTCTACAACGTAACGGGTCTGGTGAACGGCGTCAACGCGATCTCCCTACCGACGCCGCCCGCCGCGGGCAGCTTCCCGGTCGCTGCCGACTGGACGCCCACCAACATCTTGTGCTTCCCTTTTAACCAAGGAGCCGTCGGCGCCCTTGTCACCCCTGACCTCGCCTCCATCACCAACACCAACGGGTTGATTGCTTTCAACCTCTGGGCCAACGGCACCACCAGCTGCCTCATCATTGTCCTTTAAGGGCTATCCCATGAAGACTATTCGCTCTCTTTTCCTCGCGCTTGTTTTCGCCCTTGCCCTCGTGAGCCCCGCAGGGGCGGCCTTCCCGTGGTCGACCTCCGACCCCCTCGAAGTAGCCGGCGCCACCCCGACCTGCACCTACACGTCGACCGCCTTCGCTTGCATCGAGAACATGACGGCCAACGTCACCAGCGTCACTCTCGCTGGTATGACGGCTGGCAACTTCTACACCATCGTATTCGTCCAAGACGCGACCGGCTCCCGTACGCTCACGCAAGCTTCCATTACGCAGGCAACGGGCGGACCGGCCGTGCCAACCATTCCAGCTACGATCGCGAACTGGACAGTCTGGATCATAAAGGCCACCTCCGCCAGCGCGGCGACCTTCGTCTCTAACGTCGACAACGCCCCCCTGTGGGATACGTTTGTCGCCTCCGATGCCCTCAACACCGTCACCGCCACCACCATCCTCAGTACGGCGGCGGCTCCCACTCTCGTCTTCCCCGGTATGACCGCCACCCATACTTGCACCTGTCAGCCCACCACGGTGACAGTAGCCGGTATCCCGATGGGGTGTCTCGCTGGAACCAACCTCGTTACCTGCGAGTTCGTCAACGCCGGCGCGGGCAGTCCCTCGGAGGCGTCCATAACGGCCATCGTAAGGGGTCAGCCGTAATGGACCTCCTCATCATTCTCGCATTCGTCGCCCTCGGCTGCGCGGGGGCGTTTCTTCTCCCCGTAGGGGGATGGTAAAATGGCAACTTGGGCTCTCTCCGCCAGTAAACAGACCGTTTTTGGTGATCAGCGTGTCATCCAAGGGCTACTGACGGCAACCGGAACTTACACGGCCGGCGGCGACAACGTTACGCCCGCCACATTCGGCCTTGACGCAATTGACTTCGCCACTCTAAATGACTGCCTCGTGTCGTCGACAACCGCCCTCATGACCGCCAGTCCGTCTATCTTCCCGACCCTCACCGGCTTCAAAATTCAGCTCTTTGGTGACTCAGGCGGCGGCGCTGGTACAGCTCTCTCGGAAGCGTCAGGTACCATCACCGGTTTCACCATTTTAGTCGAAGTAAAGGGCGTCTGACCCACGATCAATCCAAACCGCAAATGAAACGCTTACACAAATCGCATAAAGGCGCCTCTCGCAAGATTGGCCTCGCTCGCGGCAAACGAATGGGGCCGCTTCGCAAGGTCAAGCGCGGCCTGAGCTAAGAAGCTCACCTCGGAGCACCGCAGGTGACCGTCAACGACCGCATCTTTAACTCTCGTGGATTAGCCCCTCGTATTGAGGGCCGCATCGCCACGGGCAGCGTCAACCACTCTCGTAGGCGGCGCGCCTTCATCGGCTCGCACTACCGAGTCGGAAAGGCTCGTTCCAAGCAGTGGACCATGAAGCACGCCCTCGGCCGTGAACCTCGTAGAGGCCGATGAGACAACCGACCATAGATGACCTCCCGAAGCCGAGGCGGCGAAAGTTTCGCTCGCCAAAGGTAGCGCGGGGTGATTCCCGCAGATCCATCTACATGCCTAAAGGTCGTTCTCGTGGGAAGCGCCGGTAGATAGAAATGGCTAACTTCGCCGATCCAACCTCCCAAGGCGCCGAACAATACAGCTCGGCTGCCCTCGAAAACACCGCCTCCATCACAACCGCCCAGTCGCTTCTGTTCGTTGCCAACGGCCGTAACACCGATACCACGAACGGTATCTTCATCATGGTGTTTGATCTGGCCACCACTCCTATCTCGTCCAGCATTCCCAAGATCGTAATCGGTGTCCCCGCCGCGGGTACGACCGCCGCCACCGAAGCCGCCGGTAACTGGTCTCTTAGCGCCTCCTACTACGGCGTCAAGTTTAAGCTAGGAATCCAAATCGCCGCCTCTTCAACCGACGGCATCACCTATACCTCCATCTCTACCAACAAGACCTTCTTCCATGTCGAGTTCGCCCGTGAGGACGGAGTAAGCGCGCTTTAATCTCATTCCTTAAGAGGAGGGCTTAAATACGGCTCCTTTCTTTTAATTGGCGCTAGCGGGCCTTCTGTTTAGCGCCTTTTTTGTGCCTGCCTAATTTTCCGGCCCGTGAATCTAAAATGGTCCCAACCGCTCAAACCTTCATTCCGAACAGCGCCGTCTCATCTCAAATCACCCCCTCCCGAGCCGAACGACGCGCTCTCTACATCCGAAACTACGCCGCCTCAGTCGGAACGATGTGGCTCGCCTTTGGCGCCACCGCGACCGCAGGAGCAAACGGCGAAATGGAGATTCTTCCCGGTGGCGAATACAACTGGAACGGTCTCCTCGGACCTCTCCAAGGCACAGTCCCTCTTGAGTCGATCAACATCATCATCTCGGGTGGAGCCGCGACAGGGTGCGTCGTTGAGTTTCTATAAGCACTTTCTCGTTGCCCTCTGCGGTGTCCTGTTTCTAAGCACACTTGCGCTCGCTCAAGCCGACAACGGCGGCTTAAACTCAGGCAGTCCCAGCACGCCGCACTCTGGAATAGGTGATTGCCGATCGGTAGGCGCCGTTGGGCGCCTAAACGCTAACGCCGCGCCAACTTGTGTCGCGGCGAGCGGTAGCGGCACCGTTACTCCCATTTTTACCCACACTCTCACCGGTGCGACTCCGGTTGCTGTCGTTAATTCTTCGACTGTCCCCGCCATAGATGTCGAGAATCTACTCCTTTCAGCAAATGTGACAACGTTTACGCTCCCCGCAGATACGGCGACGGCAGACGCAGAGATCGTCGAAGTCAAAGTAAAGCAGTCTGCGGCCGGCGGTCCTTTTACCCTCCCAAGCGTCGCTGATGCAGATTCAGTAAGCGGCAGTCCCTTCACAGCCGGAGCGGGGACCATTGTACGTAATTCCAGCCCAGGTGGTTGTCCCACGATAGGAGCTATACAGAGCGCAACAATCCCCTCGGAGATTACTTACAATCTCCTCTACACAAAGGCCCTGACTGAGTGGAAGATTGTTGGCTGTGTGACCAATCTACCACCTGCTGCTCCAGCGACAACCGCTCCGACCTATATAACGCAGGCCACCGAGGCAACCTTACCTAACTCTCGAAAACTGGTGGCGGGTTCTAATGTTACCCTGACGGACGCGGGAGCGGGAAGTACCTTGACTGTCGCCTCGACAGCCAGTGGTACGCCTGCGGGTGCGCCACCCCAAGTCGTCGGTTATTCGGCGACCAATACCGGTGAGGCGGAAACTGTTAGCGGTGATTGCGTTTTCACAAGGACCGGCACGAATGCCTACGGGATTACTTGCGCCGCGGTGAATCCAGCAGTCGCGACGCGTGTCGCTACCACGACGGTACTTCCGTTCTCACCGGCCTATCTGAATGGCGCTGCCGGCATCGGGGCCACGTTAATCTCGACTTCCTTCGGTGCCCTGACGGTTGACGGAGTGACGGTCGCTGTTAACGACCGCGTACTAGTCAAGAACCAGAGCAGTAGCTTTCAGAACGGCGTGTATATCGTCACCGCGACAGGTAGCGGCGCGGCATTCTATACGCTGACGCGTGCGCTCGATTACGATCAGTCTAGCGACATCACGAGCACAGGGACCGTCCCGGTTATCGCCGGAACCGCCAATGCGGGGACGTCGTGGCTGTTAACCTCAGCAGTCGTGACGGTAGGGACAGATGCTCTTACGTACACACAGTTCACTTATTCCCTAGCCAACACACCCTCGCTGAATGGAACGAACGCATTCACTGGAACTAACACCTTTTCCATAGCACTCAATGCCGGAGCACTGCCGAATCCTACGGCATCTACTCTTGGCGGCGTGGAGTCTCTGGCGCCTGTCACAAGTAAGTGGGTTAACACGATCTCTACATCCGGTGTGCCCTCTGCGACGCAGCCAGCCTTTACCGACATAAGCGGAACGGCGGCGACCTCGCAAATGCCCGCACTCAATACGTGCACCGACTATCCTGCGCCTGGGGCTTTCGCGCCGACTTGGACGGCAGGACATACCTACTGTATGGGCGCAGGCACCTACACCGTCGCAGCCGCACAGACGGTGAACGTCGCCAACGTGACAGTGCTCTGCACATCGAAAGCTGCGATCATTCAGCGTACGGGAACAACCGACCTATTCGATGCGTCGGCGGCTAATTTCCAGCTTATTGATTGCAAGATTGATGGTAATAGCTCGGCCAGTTCGGGGCCGCTTGTTAACCTCACCGGAAGTAATGCCCTAATCGCCGATAACACCTTTATCAACCTCGGTGTCACAACCTCCAACCTGGGTGCGATTATCATCCAAAACGGCAACGACAACGTCATTCGATACAATGTGTTTCCTTCGGCCACCGACACATCGATAGACGTGGCCCCGAGCGGCACGAACTCAGTTGATCGTGCCATAGTGGATTGGAATATCATAGATGCCTGTGCTCCGGCCACGGCGCTATCCTGTATTCGCATCAACGACGCCGGCGATAGCGCTGCTAGCAGAATCCATAATCTGGCGATTACAAACAATAGCGTAGTCGCCACGACCGTGGGCGCGCAGCCATTTTTACTAACCACGACAAGTATCGCATTCGATCACATTCCGCAGGGCGTGAATTTCTCTCACAATAAAGCATACCAGACGGTTGCCGCTACCGGCGCCGGGCTTATTCATCTCTTTGGACTAAGACATGCATTAGTTAACGACAACGAGATTCAGGACGGCGGTTCCACGATCACTCAGGCGGCAATATTGCTGGGTGATGTGTACGACAGCACGATATCTCTGAATTCCATTGATGTCGGTACCGGGCAAGCTAGCGGCATCGATTGTGCGGATTGTGATCGAAACGTCTTCTCTAACAATACTATTTACCATGTCGCCAACGGGAAGATCGGGATCCAAATTGACGATCAAAGCGCGCCGGTTTCGGATAACATCATAACGAACAACAATGTTAGTCTCTTCCCAGCAGGCGGCGGCGGTACATGCTTCCAAATACAAGCGTCACATGCTCAAACAGTCAATGATAATAGTATCACAAATAACCACTGCGTCGGTGATACATCCACGAGTCAGATCGGCGTTGGCATTTTAGATTCCTCAGGTACCGTAAGTTCTACCATCGTTGCCAATAACCAATTATCCCACTTAGCCACCGGCATATCCGTTGGGGCTGGGGCGACAAGCACCAATCTTGGCCTCAATACCTACGATGTTGTAACGACGCCCATTTCGGATGCCGGGACTTCGACGTCCTTCCTAAATCCCTTCTTTGCACCGCTGTTCAATACAACCGCCGTAACCGCAGCAGCGAACTCAGCGGCGATTCAGAACCTAATGACCTTGCCGATTCCTGCGCAGGGCATGAACGTCATCGGGAAGACGACGGAGTTTGTGGGCTCCGGGACATACACGACCGGTGCCACGAACGGCACCGGTACGTTAACCTTCACCATACGGGCCTGTACGGTCGCGGGATGCGCCACAGGCACAGTCGTAAATCTCAACGTCTACGGCCCCACTATCGCGACGACCGTGAGCACAACTTCGGCTGATCCGTGGAATATTCAGATGTTCTGTACAACCGTGGCAGTCGGAGCTAGCGGTACATTGATGTGCAACGGCAACGCAAACATCACGTTCGGTACAACAGGAACAGCGGCAGCCGGAGTTTACCAAGCCGTGGTGACCGGCACGGTGACGGTCGATCTCACAGTTGCTGAGAACGTTCAATTCTCGATAACCGATAGCTTAGCCAATGCAAGTAACTCCTTCATCATGCGTCAGGAGTTGATCAACCCATTTAACTAGAATGAGAATTAGCATCATACTGTTGGCGCTGACGCTTATTTTGCCGGCCGCGGTGAAGGCGGCATGTACGGGCTTTCCTACCGAGAATTATTCCTTTACCGGAGCTGACAGTGCGGCGACGCTCAAGACCTGCGCGGTGGGCGGAACGAACGGTTACGCACAGCTTCACCTCTACGGTGGAAAGCAGTGGCTGTTGGCGATGCCGGACGGCGGGGCCATGGCCCCCTTGATTTACGATGTGTTCAACACGGGCGCTTCATTTAGCGGGACCACGTGGGTGCCCTATCAAAAGGTTTATACGGTTCCAGCAAGCTCTACGGTCGCAACGGATGTAACGCAAGCTGCCACAGATACGCATCGCGGCACGGGCGACGTGACGCTTAGCGGTACGAGCGGGGCTGTTCTAATCATCGGCTCCGACTTCGTCCCGGAGTTTGTCGACATACAACTCGGCAGCCTCGGCACGGCGGGCACGGGAACGATCGTCGTCGAGTATTGGAACGGCACATCCTGGGTGTTGGTCAATGGGACGGGGACACCTTGGGGTGTGGACGTGGCCAGTTCGGCGACGAACTGTGCGAGCCGTTACTGTTTCGACACGGCGGGCCTGACCACCTATGAGCTTAGTAGCAGCGGAGTGACGTACACTTTCGGCGCTGCCGCTAAATCCAACACCGTTGGGCTATTCAACATCTCGGTAAGCTGCCCTACGGTCGGCTCCAATTGTTGGACGCCAAGCGATTTCGTCAAATCAGACATCGAGGCGGCTAGCTCAGGCGTGACCTCGGGTGCTGATCATACGCTTCGGTGGTACATACGATTCCGGGTCAGCGGCACTATCACTACGATGCCCACTCTTTCTCACATCGTGGAACTGTCCTCGCTTAACTGGCGCGCGCAAGCCAAATATGGTGGTTCCGGCCTTGCCTTCAGTACGCTTCTGAACGACATCAACAGCGGCGACGCGGCTCTTACTACCACAGCTTGCATCAAGCTGTGGAATCACGATATTCCGCAACTGACCGCCGCCGGCATCAATATGGCGGAACTGAGCGGATGTTATGCGAATCTGATTCAGCTCGGAAGCACAGGCGATGGTGGGATAGCGCTTGCAGCAAACGCCACGATCCCATTGTTCTATCGGTTCTTCACAACGCACTACGCATCGACGGCTGCCGGCAGCCCTCCTGTTAATACAGTAAGCATGCCCGTTGCGAACACGCCCTTGAAGAATGGATGGCTCAATGCCAACTCTAACCCCTCGGGCGGAGGGGCCTCGTGCGGCACGGGAGTATTCGGTTCGTTGCCGGACTATTACGATCCGAATGTGCCTCAGCTGTTTATTAACGTTGTCAACTTTCAGGCTAAGCTTGGCTCGTGGTCAAGCGGACCCGGCCAACCACTGGATGCGTCTAAGATTCCCTTGGTCGAGCTGGATGAAACCGACCAGCTTCAGTTTTTATCTTCTAAGCAGCATCCAAGCGCGGTCTATGAATTAGTCACTGCCAACCCCGTTGCGGACAATGCCGATGGCCAAACTATTCCTGTGGGACAATTTCAGTTCTATACCAAAAGCTTCGGACTGCGGGATACCCTGCTGAATGAATATTATTGCACAGGCGCGGGAACGCCGGGAGCGCTTTGCACTGCAAACCATAAGGGCACCTATTCTGCTGACCCTTCGGCTAACGGAACGGCGGCGTTCGATGGATTAACCTATGTAGGCTCCTCACCGGCAGCGACCGCGCTAACCGCATTGAACACGGCTTGGGGCCTGACGAACACGACATCCTGCACCGGCAGCACGACCCTCGCCTGCAATACCGGTTACACGACGTGGAACACCTCTGATACAAACGGCCTGACCGGCATCTCAAATGGCGGGGCTAATTATACCTCCTACGGAACGGGAACGGGCTTACTCGACGAAAACGGCAAGCGCCTCCTCAACAAGTGTCCGCCGGAATGGTTTGAGGGAAAACTGGGCTTTCAGACATGGACCGGCAGTAGCCAGCAGAATATCTACAACGATCTTGACGCCTTCTATATCGTTTATGTGAGCTATTTCACCAAGACTCGACGAGACGCCTATAACACCGCCCTTGGTAGCACGGTGCCGACAAACACGCGGCCCCTCAATGTTTGTCCTATAGACTTCGGCCCGGATGAGGCGTTCACGGCCTCTGCACCTTACTGTGATATCATCGAGGCGGGACCGGGCATAGCCGTCTTTCCAGGCAGCACAACGCAAGGAAACTACACCGAAGATCCGGCGACCATTCAGACCAACCTACAAGGTTGGGTAAATGCGGCACAGGCAGCGGCGGGGCATACGGTTCCATTCCTGATCGACGACTTTTCAGCTTCCAGTCCCGATGTACCACAGGGGATGCTTTATCAGAACAACATAGCCGGTGGAAACACTCAATGCCAAATTACGAGCCGGACCTTCAGCTCACCGAACACGACCATAGTGGCGGGGAACTGCCCGGTGTTTACGACGCTGGATACGTTTGGCATAGACTTCCCCGATGCTACCACACCCGCTTCCTGCCCGAGCGGCAGGTCGTTTGGGATGCTGAACGGCACGCTCCCTAGCTCTGTTGATTACCAGTACGCAAGCACCTCATTCGTGGTTTCGGGGGACTGGACCTCCTGTCTCTCAGTAGGGAACCACGTCGAGATGTCCGATACCGGTACTATGCTGCTCACAGGATTTGGCGGCGTGGCTGCGACGATGGTGCAAACGCAATCCTTCGACTCGTGGGCGGCAGAGTCGACGAACCACTATTCGGACGTGACGAACGAGATTACAATCACCGATCCAACGACAACGCACCCCTTCATCGGGCAAATCAAGTGGCAACTGTCTTCCAGTCCTTTTATCAAGAATTCGGGCCTTAACGATTACTGGGGCGTTATCGATTGGTTCGACAACATGCTTGATGGAGTGAGTGACACGGCGGCCGGATCGGGAAGCAATGGAAATTGCGTACAGACAGCTTACGCCGGTAGTGGAGTAAATTGCATGGCCGATGGCTACCCAAGTGGAGAGGAAGGGACGTTTCTGGGACTGTTTAGCGCAAGCAGTTGGGGGAGCCGGATGACTACCTGCAACACCCTCAGCACGCATACCGGCTGTGCCATCGATACGAACACTATTTCATATATGATCACAAATGACCCAATTGGTGCGGGAGGCGGAACGGGAATTGGAACCCAGTGGATATTCTAATATGAAAAAGCTGCTCCTTGCATTTGCCGCACTCACCCTCGTCATTTCGCTGCGGTGCGGGGTGAGCCGCGCCTCAGGCCAGTCAGGGTGGGGCGCCAGCGCGGGCGTCCTCCAAAAGTACACTTTCGCCAATATCCCTGCGGAGCGCGACGGCTATTCCATCCTAATCACCGATGGTGCGGTCGGCAGCCCATGTACGGGTGGCGGAGGTGGGGCTGTTGCCGTAGGCATAAACGGCGTCTGGTCCTGTCTCGGTTTGTCGCCTCCGGGCGGCCTCTCCGGGGTTGGCATTTCTGCGCCTCCTCCCTTTACCGTCTCGCCTTCCATTCCGCCCGGAACCACCATCACGCTTGGCTACTCGGGCCAAACCTGCACCAACGCCATCTCGCCTTGCGCGGTGACAGCGGGGGTGCTCTCGGGAGATGCAATCGCAGGTGCCGTCACTTTCAACCTCCCGACCTCGAACGGCACCCAGTCGCACGTTGAAGCCTGCAAGATCGACTCCTCTGCTAACGCTGTCACGCTTCATCGAAACGGCACCGACACCATCAACGGGGCCGCCTCCGACTACGTGTTGTCCGCTCAATACCAGTGCGTAAAGCTAACCGACGCCAAGGTCGGCAACTGGCTCATAATGCAAGCCGGCTCCCTCGCCTCCTACAAAGGCCCCGTCTCGATAACCGGCAACCAAACCAACGGTGCCGACTCCATCAAGAACGTCAACGTAAACGGGATCGACAACGTCACCACCTTCGGAGCGAAAGGAGATGGCGTAACTGACGACTGGGCGGCGCTGATGAGCGCCGTCGCTCATGCTTGTACGAACAACAGGGCGGTCCTGTTTCCCGCCACCGGTAGCAGCTATCTCGTTAAAACTCCCTTCGCCCCCGTCTGCTCCACCCACCCTCTCCG
>Ga0137393_10003266_pt1 | contig 10523 bp, 7 predicted proteins | sample 15con2h34BmetaG_FD_101396 | JGI IMG/M metagenome (GOLD analysis project Ga0137393, IMG submission 101396) | Vadose zone soil microbial communities from Angelo Coast Range Reserve, California, USA - 15con2h3.4B metaG | ecosystem: Environmental > Terrestrial > Soil > Vadose zone > Saprolite...
AGTCCCTCGACATGGCCGGGTTCGGTCAGGATTGCTGAATCGCTGGAAACCACCTCTTGCAGACCGCCAATACGGCTGGCAACGACAGCACAGCCCGCGGACAATGCCTCAAGCGCTACATATCCAAATGCCTCGGGACCTACAGAGGGGACGGCTGCGATATCGGCTGCGCACCAGAGATCGTGAACGTCGTTGCGGAATCCGGGCAGTCGCAACGTTGACTCAAGCTGTAAGCTGGCTGCAAGAGCCCGCAACTCTGTGAGCGCAACGCCTGCTCCGAAGACGACGCAATAAACGACGACACCGCGAAGCATGAGCTGATGCAGTGCCTTGAAAAGGACGTCAAAACCCTTTTGTGGCGACATGCGACCCGCAGCGCCAACCAGAACCGCATCTCTTGGAATGCCAAACTCCTTCCGCAAGCGCAACCCGGTTTCCCGGTCCAACCTCACGGGATGAGCTCCGTTCGGCACCACCTCAATCCGTTCGGGTCGCGCGCCGCTATCCACCATGACATTGCGGACAAAAGCCGACACTGCGATGATACGGTCGTAGAGCAGCGATGCGCAAATATAGGCATTGCGGCGTGAGGCGAAGGGGTTAGCGAGGTGGCGGGTCATCACCGTCACAGGCACCCTTGCAATTCGAGCCCCTACCGCAGGTATGAGATAGTCTTTTGGTTTATGAATATGTACAACGTCGTATTTGCCGGCGACTGCACGAAGGAAGCCCGGTAATTGCCTCCAGTCATAGGGCCCTTGCATCTGAAAGGCGATCTTCCGAAAACCACGGTCGTCTGCCCACTGCGCTTGAATTGATCCGGTTGGACACGCGATAGTAACGGCGTGGCCTCGCCTGGCGAGACCTGCGCTAATGTCCGTCAAGTATCTCATTGTACCGTCCCAAGGATGTACGCCACTGTCAACCTGGAGGATCCGCAATGTCATACTCCGCCTAGCATTCTCCGAAGCGTGCGACCTTAAAGGCAGACCTTTCGTGTGATCAAGGGATAGCGCCGATGTCAAGTCTTACGACAGTATCCTTCGAGCCTGATTTGTGTGGCGCTCGCGATCATGCCTCTGAAACCGTTGAGGCTTGTGAAAACATATGCCTATGAACGTTTGTCGAGTACATATCAAGTGAAACACGTGCGTGATCTTCAGGTTTCACTCAAGCGTGGAAGCCGTTCGGGGAAAATGATGAGCCGCGCAAGGTTTCGAAGCTCATGTGCTGTGTAGCCGCCGGCAATGAAAAAGACGGAGCACGCCAAGCAGAGGACTGCTACGCCGAGCAAGTACTGCCCTCGCAGCGCCTGATGACCAAGCACTACTGCAACCGGTAGAGTGCAAATGCAACCAAAATAGGTCCGGGCCATTGATATTCTGATTACGGGATGCCGGCCCAGAAGGTAAAGGCTAGCGCCGTGGTAAACGGATTCACCAATAACCCAGGAGATCACTGCACCAGTCAGTTGGAAGTGGAGCCACAGAGGCCAGAACGACCCTGCGAATGCAATGCACCGGACCGCCGTGGCGATTATGCCGTGCCGCACGCGGTCTGTAGCGGTAAAGACTGTGCTGTTATAGCTATTCAATGACTGAACGGCTACCCCAAAGCATGCGACCTGCAACAAGCCGGCGAATTGCAGATAGTCGGGTCCCATAATGGCAAGCACGGGCCGGACAAATAGTGAGAGCGACAGTGACAGCCATAAAACCGCTGGGAATATCATTCTGAGGTGAACTTCTGCCACTCTGACAGCAGCATGCATATTGCCAGCCGCCAGGCAGTTTGTCAATGCCGGCAGCAGGCTGTCCACTACGAACCCCGCAATTCGTGGAATCACTCCAGCTATGGAGGTAATCGCAACGTACTGGCCTAACGTCGCCAGCCCACCAGTATTTAGAATGAGGATGTAGTCAAGCCGCGTGACTAGCACGCCTAGGAACGAGTTGGCCTGTAAAAGCAGCGTATATGGCCAGAAACGTGGGGGGAGCCAAAAACGCGGGCGGCCCGCCAAAGTGCCGATGGAGAGCAACCGGCAAAATGCCACTACAGCAACAACGAACGTCAGGCCGATGTAGGCCAACCAGACTGCATTCGCCGCGTGCTGCTTCAGCCATAGGGGTTTGCACAGAAGAAGAAGCAAGAGGACGAGCGTCAGACCGAAAGTGATTCCACGGTCCAGGATCTGTGCCCACTTCATCTCTAGGATGGCCTTCAGGCTTGTGATCATCAGCAGATAAAAGAGGCACAGCGGAGAAAGATAAATGAGCTGTAGCTGCAATTCGGGTGTACCGGCGCCTCCAAAAAGGAAATGAAGGAGTTGCGGCTGCCATGCCGCCAGGAGCAGCCAAGGCACGAGACTGAGGAGGATTACAACTCCGTATGAGGCCAGGAAAGACGTTCGATTGGTGGATTGGATCTCAGGGAGAAACTTCATCGGGACGGCACAACCGCCGAGGAAAAAAAAGCCAGCCACGATGCCGATGTAGACGTTCAAGACACCGAACGTACCGAGCGCCTCAGGTCCTACACGTGCCAGCAAAACATTTGTAGCGTAGCTGCACGGCAAAGCCAAAAGCGAGAGCCATAGTGTCCAGCGGATGCTGGCTGCGATCGGCGCGGGCAGACTGGACCTGTCCGATGCCCCAATGAGCGCGGGTTGAGAACTCACGCGTTCTTCAGCGCTACTAGCTATAGGTACCATCGATAGTTACCGGAACTTCGTCCCAAATGCCGCCGCCTCTTACTGCTTGCCCGACGCGTTGTCCGATCAGGTTTTGATCCACGATCTACGAGATTGTGGAAGAACTGGTAGCTGTTCCACAGTCGGGCCGGCACTCACCTGAAGTCAAGCGCTTATGTACAGTCGTCGGGGCCTGTTACCACTCGCTCAACAAACTCCTAGCGCCGTTCCACGGTGACCGACCAGGAGGGGTGCGCTACCGGTCTGCTGGCTTAGCCAGACCATCGTTGCGGCCAATCCGGATGCCCGTGCGCAGGGCACGCCACGGATCGAGGGAACGCCTGCGGAGGCACGAGCCAAAGCACGCGGCCAGGAGTCCAAGGTTGAGCCATGCAAAACAAAGACGATTCTTAATACCTGTGCGTAGGTGTCCGAGATAGATGTAGTATGCGCTGTGAGCTTCGGTTTGGAGCCAATGAGCGCGGTTGACTGGACTGCGTTTATGGACATAACGCGAACGAGGGGCAATGACGAGCTTACATCCAGCTCCTAGACGGTAGCAGAAATCCACATCACCTCCGCCCCCCATGCCCTTCAAATTAGAGTCAAAACGCAAAGGTCCGAGGCTGCTGCGTCGTATGCTCAACCCTCCAGTTCCACACTTTCGGACGCGAATCGGACTGGAATCGCGGAGCTTCTCGGCATCCCAGTAGATTCTTTGGCGCTCGTCATCGAATGGCCCCCGATAGAACAACGCCCGGAAGGCCCGACTGACAATAGGGGGGCGCACATAGTTCGTGACGACACCTGATACCGCGTCGATGGAAGGATCGTCACGGTGTACGGCCAGCATTTGCTCCAGGAATTCAGGTTCCAAGATGACATCATCATCCAGAAAGACAAAAACCTCTGAAGTGGCCCGTTCGATGCCGACATTCCGCGCAATCTCGACTCCCGCGATCTCTGGATCGCTCAAGTAGCAGAGTTGCACCTGTTGCCGGATTGCTTCGGGCGCGTCGGCGAACAGCGCCTGGACTCGACGACGGCCCTCATCGTTCGGACTTTGATCAATCACAATCAGCTGCGCCGGCAAGAAGACCTGATGGAGGACGCTCTCCACCGCAATAGTCAGGGCCGTAACGCGGTTTTTCGTGGCAATGATTATGGATGCCGATGACAAGCTGAATCCGCGCCGGCGGCCCTCCGTCGCAATCGAGTTTGTAGCCTCAGTTTTCTTTTTCATTTCTTCATCCCTCGCAATAACAAGCACTCATCACACCTTGCCTCGGAAGTATCTCTTACGACTTCGATCTGCGTGTCGAACAGTACTCCCTCCGCCATCTCGGAGAGACTGTCTCTTGTAAACACATGCATGTGCTCATCCTGCTCCCAAGGTGCAAGCGTGTCGTTCGGGACCGTGACGACCAACATACCTCCAGAACGCAAGCAGCGCGCCAGCTCCCTGAAGGCTTTCATGGGATGATCCAAGTGTTCGATCACTTCGGTCGCGATTACCACATCGAATATGCCTGCGGCTAACGGTAGGTCCGGCAGCGCAGCGACTATGCCTTCGATGTTCGCATCGCTCAGACGCCGAATTGCGGCCAGAGAAATATCCGACCCGACGACCCGGCACTGCTCTTCCGATTGTATTTTCTTTAGCAATACACCGACTCCGCAGCCCACGTCGAGCACGTGTGCACCGGCAGGTACGATCTCGCAGATTCGACTGAAGCGCACAGGATATTGGCGCCATGTTGCCGTTCCTTCGCGTGCCCAGATGTGGTCCCAGCGCTTGCTCGTATTGATATTTACGTGACCGTACCGCAGTATCCGGTAAAGCCGGAGGAAGTGTTTCTTGAGAAATATCCGAACGCGCCAGGGCACGCATTTGTCCTCAAAAACAAATATCCCAAACCTGTCTGGGTTGGTGAGGATCTGCCAGACCTGACTTGTGAACGAACGCATTGGCTTCCTTTCTAATGCGGGGCGTACCGTATGAATCCGCATCGGCCATTCCCAAAGCTGGCGGGCACGAAATACTGAACCATGCAGGCCATTTCCCTCAAGGGTTATCGTGCGCGCGACACGTATAGTCCAACTGCCGCGAGCCAGGAATCGAGCGGCTATCTTCGCAATTTCCTTTTCAGTTATCCTTGACTCAGTTCCACAGTTTCAGCACGCTGTCGCTGGGCGACTCGACGCTTGGGGAGTTGTATTGCGAGTGGGGGCAGACACATTGACATCACAATGATGAACCACAGATGCTCGTGGTATTCCGCGGGGATGAAAAAGATCGAAACCGAGGCGCCGACAAGTCCGGCTTGCAACGCTACTGCTGCTTCAGTGAGCAGCGGCGGAATCGATCTCTTCCGGGATGTCCTTTCTAAGCTTATATACGTTGCAATGATAACGCTGAGGAACAGGAGGAAGCCAGGTATGCCAGTCTCTGCTGCCACCGAAAGATACGCGTTGTGAGCCATGCTGGCTGGGCCTTCATACCATGCAGGCCTATACTTATTGAACTGTGACTTCAATTCCCCAATCCCGATGCCCGTGATCGGGTGTTCACGCACCATTTCCAAAGCCACTTGCCAGGAGGCGCGATGATTGTCAGATGATTCACTGTCACTGCGGCTAGGGTGCAGCAGTCGCTGGAGCGGAGAGTAAGGGTAGGCGACATTGAAGCCCACAAGGAGGACCAGTACCACGAAAATATTCCGAGTTCGCTTGCGAGACCGTATAGCGGCGAATAGCATGGCGGCCACCAGGCCCAGAAATCCGCCGCGGGAGGCGCCTATGATCGCCGCCGCGAACGTTAGCAGCAGACAACCCCAACAAAACAATCGTTCCCATTTTGATCTTCGTTCTTGGGCCAGATACCACGCTAACGTGATGCCACAGATCGCCGTGATACCGAAATGATTGGTATCGCCGACGACCCATGCTCCCCTAGATCCTGTTGCCCAGCCCTTGTTTTTCTGCCATTCGCGGATAACATACAGCGATGCAAGCGCAACGGACCCGACGGCTGTCATTAGCACCCAACGCAATCGCTTCATACTGTCAATCACACTTAGGAGAATGAAGCCGAGCACTGACAATGATGTCACCATAAGAATCGGATTCATGCTGGAACTGGTCCTTGTGAACATGTATGAGATATAGACCAATAGAGTGAATGGCAAATACAAGCGAGCTTGCCAACTGCCGAGATAACGGGGAAACCTGCCGTTGCAAGCAAGATACACGACCGCATAGATAGCGCAAGCGCCACCTACATACTTCGTGAATGTCCAATCTCCTTTGTAGTCATTCAGAAAAGGATTTTCCTTGAAAGGCAAGAGCGTGATCAGCAGGAGAACTATTAACATCGCACGAGGTTTTCCGTTACAGAGTTAGGCTGGAATTTCGCAGGAAGGCATCTGAACATACGTCAGACTGTCGCGGCATGATCGCGATCATCAAGAGAACAATGAACATGGGGTTGGCGGCTATCGGCTAGCAGCGGCCTCGCATGCCGTGACGGCGCCACGCGAGTATGCCTGATCCAAGTCCTCATTCTCCCTCACGAACAAGACCTGAGAACGCGAATTTGAGCAAGCTACCATCCTGACGCGAAATCCTGAAGACTCCAGGAACTCTTCGAACGCGCGCCTTTCGTGATTTGAATGGTGGAACTCATCGAAGTATAGATAGTCTCCCGGCCGAATGTATGGCCCGATGTAGTCAAGGATGGTTTTCGTGGAACTATGGAGGTCCGCATCGCAGTTCACGAACATGGTTTCGTGTTCAGGTAACTGGTACTGGGGCAGTGTGCACCCAAACCATCCTTTGAAAAAGCGCACCCGCGGATCATCAATAACGGGAACGTTGCCATCCATCGAGAAGGATCCTTTAGGATAGACTGCGCTCCATTCTTGCGGAAGCCCTTGAAAGCTATCGAATCCGTGAAGCATCGATTCTGGATTCGTCAGTAACTTTGACCATAAGCGCATACTGTCTCCTTTCCAGACTCCGAACTCCAGGTACAATACCTTTTGATGGCCGATGCTACCGGCCGCCAACCTGAAAGCGTCATCCCGATCATTGAAACGGGCTGCCGTTCGGAAACCATGGATCTTCATCCACTGCCCGACGGACAGGTAGTTAAATATGCTTTCGAGGATGTACATGCTCCTCGGTGATAGAAACTCGCCGATGCTTGATACCGTGGTCTTCATCTTCTCGATCAGATACGACATGGTTTTAGTTCCTGATCCCTCTTGCAATCGGCTGTGATAGTGCAACATCACGCTGCAGCGTTGGCAATTTTTCGAATGCAGCCCGAAGCGCAGACCGAAGCGCGCCGAGACTGTACCGCTGCTCAATGACCCGTCGGGAGGCGTCCCCGAGGCGCCGCCGCAAGCCGGCATCTCCCAGCAGGCTAGCCACCGCCCGCGCAAAATCTCCGGGATCGTCTGCCAGGATAATCTCGCGGTGATTCACAAAATCCAGACCTTCGGCGCCCACACTCGTCGACACGATCGGTTTCCGCATGGCTGCTGCCTCTAATATCTTCAAGCGAGTCCCGCTTCCGATTCTCAAGGGAACAACCGATACCGCCGCCCTTGCGATCTCTGGCCGCATATCGGCAACCGTGCCCGTGAACTCGACATCTGGGATTCCCGCGAATCGCTTTCGAAACTCGGGAAAGGGGTTCCTCCCTGCCACTACAAACCTCACCCCCGGCGCCAATACGCGCAGCTCGGGGAGAATGCTGAAAACGAAATGCTCCACCGCATCGCGATTCGGATACCAGTCCATTCCACCGGTATAGAGCACTACGCGTGAATCAGGCTCACCGAGACCGGTATACGTATCCGTATCGATTGCGTTCGGGACCACGGCCGTCTGTGCGTTTGGGCAAAGCTCTTGGTAAATCGCACGATCCGCTTCCGAGCAGACGAGTGCCAGGTCGGATCGCTCCGTTGTGATTCGCTCCCATTTCCGCAAGTTGGCTGCCTCGAGAGCGGCGTAGGCTCTCTTAGCGGGGTTTCGCTCGTATTCCATGTAGCGCTTGAGGAGTACGTGTTCCGCGTTGTGATGGTCAACAATCAGTGGTACGCCCAAAGCCCGCGGAAGATTTACCAGCGCGTATGTTTCCTCGCAGAGCACTGCGGCGATGTTGCCCCGCTCTAGTCGTCTGACTATCGCTTCCTGCATGTCGTTCGAATGACATCTCGCCACACCATATGGCACTCTACGCAAAAGGGGGGAGAGTCTAGGCCAGATTCCGTTTCCTTTGGATAAGCTGCCCAAATCGGTGTGGATGACTTCGATACTGGCGCATACCTCATGAATGGCGTGCTCGGCCTGTTGCAGTTCAGATCGATCGGCAAGACACACTAAGTCGGTTTCGTATCCCTCAGCAGCAAGGGCGCGAAGCAGCGACCAGATCCGTATCTTCGCGCCATGCGTCGCAGGATACGGGCAATGATTGGCGAGCACAAGAATCCGGTTACCGTGCAACCCGGCTCTTTTACCATTCATACGCATCGTCGTCTTCATTACAAGTTCTCCACTCCGTTCATCTCATGTCGTTTTACTCTGAAGTCCACTGGCTCGAGCCTCATCGAAAGTCCGCGTGGGTCATTACCACACTGGGTAGGATGTTTAGGTGACCTCACGATGACCCCTTGATAATGGTGCAATTTCCCATATGTGGTAACGCTTCCCGAAGAGCGGTTCAAACATTCCCATAAGCGTTCCTGCTGCGCCTAAGAGGATATAGAACGGTACGGCAAACAACCGGCGGACACGACGGCCTAAGATAGCCAAACTGAGTGCGACCAGGGCCGAGGCATAGAAGGCAACTTGAGCGACCAGGAGGGCGGCCATAAGCGGTTGGCGGAACATGAACGCCGTGGACATAAGTATCATCAGCATTGGAACCAAAGTTAGCCAGCGGAGAAACTTGTGCGATACGAACTGGAATCCGCGAAAGCCCCATAACTCCCTTCGAAGCTTCCACATTCCCAATACACCCGTAGCGCCCATGCGTCTGCGGCGTCGAAACTCCTCGCGAGCGGAAGAAGTATCTCTCTCAAGAACCATGGCTTGTGATTCGAACACGGTCCAGTATCCAGCCGCGCTGATTCGGATCGCCAATTCAAGGTCGTCAGAAAGTTCCGGCAGGAGTGGCTGAAACAGTTCTCGTCGAATAGCGAAAATCGCCCCGTCGCAGACAAGTACTGAGCCAATTTTGCTCTCGAGCTTAAATATCAGCGTCTCATATCGTTCATATACGCCGGCTCCGTGTCCGATTCTAGCGTTGTGGTCATCGGTCGCAGGACATGTTGAGCCAGTGACGCATCCGACGCGAGAGTCAGCGAAATGTTGAACCATACTCCGCAGGATCCCAGGTGCGATGTTTGCGTTGGCGTCGGTGAAGAAGAGAATTTCACCGCTCGCATACGGTTCCATCAGATTCAGGGCGGCATTCTTGCCAACTCTTGTCTCCATCCTGAACGGTTTCACGCCACGGTTATCGAAGCCGCGGATTATCTCATCCGTGCCGTCATCCGATGCATCGGAGGCGACGAGAATTTCAAGTTTCTCCGCCGGGTAATCCCAAGCAAGAGTTTCGGCCAACTTCCAACCAATATCCTCTTTTTCGTTGCGCGCCGACAAGAGTACCGAAACGTGGGGCAAAATATCCGTGCTACGCGAAGGGCGAATAGCATACAACTTCCCCAGTATCGCGAGTAAAGCCGGATACCCGAAGTAGACGTATAGGAGCCATACAACCCCGACCGTGAAGATTATGAACATTCACTTAACTCCTGACTGAATCTCTTTGCAGCTCTTTCCAGTAATGCCGCGGATTGTTGTGGGACGCAGAGTTCTCAGGCAGTTGTGGTTTCAAGAAACTCGCGGTAATTCCACGCTATCTCAAGAGCCAATGCCTGCCAGCTCGTCTGCTCAGATGAGCGCGCCACTGGCAACAGCGAGTACAACGGTTTGAAATCCTTGCTCTCGTCTTGCTTGGAGTCGAGAAGGGACGGGAGCCGGAACAGGAGCTCACTGCCGGCTGCGTAGATACAGTATCGTGGCGACGCCAACATGGCGCAACGCGCCCAGCGTATCCAGTACCGCCAGCTCTTGTGCCAACCGCACCGTCGGAGCACGAAGGCCCAGCCCCGGATTCGACGGCGAAGCACCTGGCGTCTCGCCCATTGCATAACCAGGTCGGTATCGGCCAACCTAGAGTTGCGGTCAGCGAGCTGATTCAACTCCCAAAGCCATAAGTCATGAGCGTATCCGATGGCTTCCCTCCAGAATTCCAGAGTTGCAAGAGAATCAACCGAGCCACTTAGCTTCAAGTTCGTACAATGTACCACTCTCCCGGAGAAGGCCTTGAACCATGAAAACGGAGCCGTTGCAGCCATACCTGCCAGCTTCTCGGAGCGGCCGCAATAGCTCGCTTCGTACTCGCCTCTGAATACCAGGTACGAAGTGGCCATATCGAGGTAAAGCTTGACAATGCGGTAGGCCATCTCGGGAGGCAGTGTCCGTCCGACATCTGCAAGCGCGGGTGAAATCTCCAATACTTCCAGCATTCTGTTGTTCAGCAACCGCCAAGCATCTTCGCGGTCAATATCGACCGCCGAAAATTTCGGGATCAGCGTCAGAATCTGCTTGTCTCCCGAAAGAATCCGACCCCATGCCTGCAGTTCATAGGTGAAGATGTGACGCGGCATGTTCTCGAAATAGGTTGGCCAGACTGGACTCAATCCGACGTGCACCTTAACTCGTGATCGCATCAGCGCCGTCTCGATCTCTAGCTCTAGAC
>Ga0137393_10003267_pt1 | contig 10523 bp, 8 predicted proteins | sample 15con2h34BmetaG_FD_101396 | JGI IMG/M metagenome (GOLD analysis project Ga0137393, IMG submission 101396) | Vadose zone soil microbial communities from Angelo Coast Range Reserve, California, USA - 15con2h3.4B metaG | ecosystem: Environmental > Terrestrial > Soil > Vadose zone > Saprolite...
GAATGCGGATGGAGTTGCGCTAGTGGGGGTGGATGTTTCCGGGGCATTCCTGCAAGGAATCCGGCTGGAGAAGGCGCGGCTTGCGAGAGCGAACTTCAATGCAACGGACGCGCGGGACGGCAATTTTCAGGCGGCGGACTTCACGGATGCGGACTTGGGCTCGGTCAACTTTCGAAAGAGCAACCTCACACAGGTTTCGTTTCGCGGTGCGAATCTGGACGATGGCGATCTTTCTGGAGCGGAACTGACGGGCGCGGACCTTTCCGATGCGAGTTTCGCGCGCGCGGATTTAAGCAATGCCGATTTGCGCGATGTGCGTTGGGAGCACATCGAGGATTTGGAGAAGGCGAACATTTATGGGGTGAAGAATGCGCCGCAAGGATTCGTGGAGTGGGCTTTGCAACATGGCGCGGAAAGAGTCGATCCCGGGACGCGATGAGCGAATACATGGCGACGGGAATTCGGGCGGCGCTTATTTGATTTTCGCGACGCGGCCCTGGGTGGGGAACTTCTGGAATTGCAGGGCGTCGTGGCCGGGAACGACGCGGTCGGCGGAGCCGGCCAGCTCGATCATGCGCGACTGCGCGGCGATGTTCGCCGCATGGTCGGCCTCGCTGAACGTGGCGCTGGCCTTGTGCTCGGCGAGGTTGCGGTACAAATAGCAGTTGTCCGAGGCCAGCACGAACGGCGGGTTCCCCTCGATGCGCAGGTACTGCGACGCGTAGGTGTGCCGCGCGCCGGTATAAGCGCGAATCCCCGGAATGATTTCGACGTTGTCGCCATCGACCAGGCGCAGCCGGCCCTCGGTATTGAGTTGCACTAACTGCTTTACGTCTTCCGGATCGATACCGCCGTGATGGCCGCCTGGCTGCCAGGCTTCTCCCGTGTAGTAGCGGAACTCTTCTTTCTGAATCCAAACCGCCGCCTTCGGGAAAAGGTCGATTCCGCCCATGTGATCCCAATGGGCGTGACTGATGGCGATGTCGGTGACTTCTTCCGGTTGCACACCGGCGAGCTTCACGGCTTCATCCGGCCGCATGTATTCCGTGGTGTCCGGGAAATACTTGAACCAGACTTCGCGATGGAAGCCGCTGTCGAAGAGGATGGTGCGTCCCCCGCCGCGAATCAGCCAGATAACCATGGCGATTTCGAGCTTCTCGTCCTTAGGGGCGCCCATGACCAACGCGGCAACGGGCTCGTTTACAGCGGAGGCGTAGCGGATGGCCTGGATGGAATAGTCGGGCGTAGAAGGCCCGGTGAAAAAGGCGGCCAAGATGGTTGCGAGAAGGAAGTGTTTCACGCAGGGTTCTCCCCGGTAAGCGAAGAGATTCTATTCCGGGTCCGCTTCGGAGGCGAGCCCAATCGTTACCATCAAAGCTAGATTTGGGAATCCAACAAGGCGCAGCCGGATCTAAAGCGGCTGCTTGGAAGAGCGGACAAAATCGCGCAGGACGGTGACGTTGGGGCCGTAAGCACCAATGCGTCCGGCATCCACCGGCAGGCCCAGACTCTCGGCAAGGTCCAGATCCACACCGGCATCATCGAGCTCGGACAAACTGAATCCGGCAGCAGGAAGCACGCGATTGAGTCCCGTGGGATAGACGGGGCGTGGCGGGCGGCGACGCTGCCAGGGGCGGCGCGCCAGCTCATAAAACTGTTGCCAATCGCGTTTGTGCCAAGTCGTCATTTCTATTTCGTACTACGTTCCCTACAACCTCTTGGATGCACAACCAGTCCAGAAGGTTCACTTTCTTCCGGCACGTGTCGTTCCTTGCGTGGAAGAAAGCCAGTCAGGCCCGGTGCTCTCATCGCAGCGCGACCACCAGGCCGACAACATACTTCACAATTGGCCCGGCGCAACATATTCCTTGTCTATTGTTTCAAACACGTTACCGGGCGATTTGTTGCTCTGGTGGCGCGGAGAGCCACCACGCAAAGCCGCTACATTTGGCCGGGGCGCTGAGGGCCTGAACGCGCCGGGATACTACACGCAAACGCGCTTCACGGCCAGAACGAGCCACTCTTTTGGACGGATTGAAGTTAGCAAGGTTATAGGAGAGAAGGCTGAAGTCCGGCACAGACTTGTTCCATCGGACTTCTTGAGAAGAGAGAAGCGGCGCAACGAATGGTTCGGGCCACCGACCTGCAAATTTCGAAGGACTACTTACCAGCGGTTGCCGCGGTCGCCACGATCTCCGCCGCGCCCGCCACCACCGCCGCCGCGTCCACCGTGGCCGCCGCGTCCGCCGCCATATCCGCCACCGCCGCGCCCGCCGCCACCGCCACCGCGTTCTGCCTGGGGCCGCGCTTCGTTGACCACCAGGTTCCGCCCGCCGAAATTTTGCCCGTTCAGGGAGTTGACGGCGCGGTCGGCATCTTCGTCATTGGTGACTTCGACGAAGGCGAACCCGCGCGATTGCCCCGTAAAACGGTCACGGATCAAATTAACGCCCGAGGGAGTAACACCGACCTGCGTAAACCATTCCTGAAGCTGCTCTTCCGTCGCGGAAAACGGAAGATTCCCAATGTAGAGCTTCTTCACCTGCTCACTCCTTCTGCCCGGAACCCACTTGCGAGTCGCGGAGCGCGCTGAAGAGATAGCTTTCGTTCACGGGCAGTCGGAGGGCCGAGCCACCAGAGGAGCGAGACCGGCACTTCAGCGGTCAGTTGCATGGTCTCGAAAATTAACCCCTTTTGCAACCGGAAAGAGTGCAATGCACCCGCCCAGCACTCCGCGCCCGTTGGTGGAAAGCTGCTCTCCGCTCCGTGCCCAGCGCGTGCCAGGGCTGCGCCGGCCGGAACATCGAAAAGCGCCGTTTGGTGATAGGATGCGGACAATTGGCAGCGGACAGGACCATCCCATGCGCGGCACGATGATGGATTTTCCCCTGACGCTCCCCACATTACTGGAGCGCTCCAGCAAGCTTTTTTCGCGCGTCGAAATCGTCTCGCGCCGTCCGGACCGCTCTACCTTCCGCACCTGTTACGGGGAGTTTTACCGCCGGGCAAGATGTCTCGCGGATGCGCTGACAAAACTGGGATTGAAGCCCGGCGACCGTGTCGCATCCATGATGTGGAACCACGCCGGCCACCTCGAAGCGTTCTTCGGCGTCCCCTGCGCCGGCGGCATCCTCCACACCTTGAACCTGCGCCTCCATCCCCACGAGATCGCCGCCATCGCCAATCACGCCGACGACCGCTTCCTGATCATCGATGATGTGCTGCTGCCAACCTTTGAGAAGTTTCGCAAGGATACGTCGTTCGAACGCGTGATCGTCGTGCCCTACGGTTGCGGCAGTATCCCGGAAGGCTTCCTGAACTACGAAGAGTTGCTGGCGGACGCGAGCGAAGATTTCGTCTACCCGAAGATGGACGAAAACGACGGCGCGGCCATGTGCTACACGTCCGGCACCACGGGCAATTCCAAAGGGGTCGTCTACTCGCACCGCGCTCTTGTTCTGCACTCCTTCGCGGAAACCGCGGTCGACTCTTTTGCCCTCAGCCATCACGACACCGTGCTGCCTGTGGCTCCCATGTTTCACGCCAACGCCTGGGGCCTGCCTTACACCTGCGTCATGACCGGCGCCCGCCTGATCCTGCCCGGACCGAACGTGGACGCGGAAAGCGTTCTCGATTTGATCCTGCAGGAGCGCGTCACTATGGCTTGCGGCGTGCCCACCGTTTGGCTCGGCGTGCTGTGTGCCCTCGAAAAAGAACCCGGCCGCTGGAAATTTTCCTGGCCCGTGCGCATTGCTTGCGGGGGCACGGCACCGCCGGAGCGGCTCATGCGGGCACTCGATAAACACGGCCTGCACATCCTGCACCTCTGGGGCATGACCGAAACCACGCCGCTTGCCACCACCGGCAAGCTCAAACGCCACATGCACGAGTGGTCTCCGGACCAGCAGTACGAAGTCCGCGCCAAGCAGGGCTGGCCCGCGCCTTTCGTCGAGCTGCGCGTGATGCGCCCGGAAGGCTCCGAAGGGAGGCTCGTTGAAGCCCCGCGCGACGGCAATACTCCCGGTGAGCTAGAAGTGCGCGGTCCGTGGGTGGCCGGCAGCTATTACGAATCTCCCGACCAGGCCCATCGCTGGAGCGAGGACGGATGGTTCAAAACCGGCGACGTGGCGACCATGGATGAAGAAGGCATCATCAAGATTGTGGACCGCGCGAAAGACATGGTGAAGTCCGGAGGCGAGTGGATCAGCTCCGTCGACATTGAAAACATGCTGATGGGCCACCCCGCGGTGAAAGAGGCCGCAGTCGTGGGCATCCCGCATCCGAAGTGGCAGGAGCGCCCGTTGGCGGCGGTGGTGCTGAAAGACGGCGCGAGCGCTACGGCAGAGGAATTGCGCGCGTTCCTCGCGCAGACGTTTGCGAAGTGGCAGCTACCCGATGCCTTCGTGTTTCTCGACGCCATCCCCCGCACCAGTGTCGGCAAATTCAAGAAAACCGCTCTGCGCGAACAATTCGCAGATTGGAACTGGGAGTCGTAGGGGCGCAGGCCGCCGGCCCGACCTGCAGAAGGGGCCTCAACATGCCCCGTCTTCTTCCTGTCTTTCCTAGGTTCTATAGGATGCGTTGATGCGCACATACTCCGCGGTGAAGTCGCAGGTCCAGTAGCGCGCGCTGGCTGTACCTGCATGCAAATGCAGGACAATCGGCACATGCTCGGCGAGCAGGCGGTTACTCGCGGCGCGCTCGTTGAAGTCCAGGGGCTGGCCGCGCCGCAGCACAGCAATCCCGGCCATCTTGATATCAACAAGGGCAGGATCGAAGCGCACGCCAGAGCGGCCGGCGGCGGCAAAGACGCGGCCCCAGTTGGGATCGCCGCCGGCAAAAGCTGTCTTGACGAGCGGAGAGGTGGCGATGGTTTCGGCGATCCGGCGAGCGTCGTTCTCTTTCTTGGCGCCGCGGACTTCGATTTCGATCACCCGCTGCGCGCCTTCTCCATCCGCGACAATCTGCAGCGCCAAGGAGCGGCAAACGTCTTCGAGCGCCCCGGCGAAGGCGCGATGAGATGCGATGCCGGAGCGAATCGAAGGTGCTCCAGCCGCGCCATTTGCGAGCACGAGCAGCGTATCGTTCGTTGAGGAGTCTCCATCCACACTGATGCAATTGAACGTACGCGAGCAGACGTCGCGAAGAGTCTTCTGCAGCAACGACGGGGCGATGGCGGCATCCGTCGCAACAAATGCGAGCGTCGTCGCCAGATTGGGATGAATCATGCCTGCGCCTTTGGCGCAGCCGACGAGATGAATCCGCTTGCCGGCCATTTTGAAGGACGCGGACGCCGTTTTTGGCCGCGTGTCGGTCGTGCAGATCGCGAGCGATAGCTCCGCGAAGGACCGCGCAGACGGCCGGCGATTCCGCGCAAGCTTTGGCAGGGCGCGGAGGATTTTCTCGACGGCAAGCGGCACGCCAATCACGCCGGTGGAGCAGACCATGATTTCGCTTGGCGCACACCCAAGCCGCTTGGCGGTTTCCCCAACGGTGCGCTCCGCCGCAGCGTGACCGGCCGCGCCAGTGGCGCAGTTTGCGTTGCCCGCGTTCACCACCGCGGCGCGCATGCGGCCCTTCGAGGCGCGCAGATGTTTCTTGGAAATGAGCACCGGAGCGGCAACGACGAGGTTTTGGGTGAAGACGGCGGCGGCGGAAGCCGGAACGTCGCTCGAAAGCAGCGCGAGGTCGAGCGCGCCCGTTTTTTTCAAGCCGCAGGCTGTGGCGGCAAAGCGAAATCCGCGCGGCAGAGCAGACTCGGACAGGGCATGCTTCATAAGAAGAGGGAGGTGCGTTGCGTGGGCCCGGCGCTCACGGAAGCGGCCTCCGATCCTCCGTCGCGTGCGCGAAGATTGTTTCGACCTTCTTTTCCCGGCTCCGATTCATGCTTTGGCCCCCAGTTTGGTGATACGGTTTTGCAAATTCGTAATCGCGGCCCGGACCGATTCCGGCGCGGTCCCGCCCAAAACACTTTTCCCGGCGATGGAATTTTCCACTGAGGGAGCTTCGAGGAAATCGTCATCGAAGAGCGGCGAGATTCTTTTTACGTCTTCGAGTGACAGTTCGGTCCACGGCCTGCCCTGGCACTCCGCTTCGCGCAATACTTTGCCAACGAGGTCGTGCGCCTCTCGGAACGGCACCCCTTTGTGCACCAGATAGTCCGCGACATCGGTGGCAAACAAAACGGGATTCGACGCCGCTTTGCGAAGACGCTCTTCATTGAATTTCATTGCTGACAGCGCGCCCGCCGCTACCGCAAGCATGTCGCAAACCTGATCGTTCGCAGCAAACAGGGCTTCTTTGTCTTCCTGCAAATCGCGCTGGTAGCTGGTCGGCAAGCCTTTCAAAGTCGCGAGCAGGCCAAGCAGCGCGCCGATGATGCGCCCGGTCTTGCCGCGGATCAATTCCCATGCGTCGGGATTTTTTTTCTGCGGCATGAGGCTGCTGCCGGTGGAATATTCGTCGGGAAGAATCACATAAGCGAATTCCTGTGACGCAAAGATCACGAAGTCTTCCGCCAGCCGCGAGAGATGCGTGGCAATGCCGGTGAGCGCGAAAAGATAGTCGAGGGCGAAGTCGCGGTCGCTCACGGCGTCGAGACTGTTCGCCGTGATGCGGGAGAAGCCGAGCTCACGCGCGATGGCCTGGCGATCCACGGCAAACGAGCAGCCCGCCAGCGCGCCGGAGCCCATGGGACAGGCATCCGCGCTAGCCGCGGCGTTTTGCAGGCGGGTGATGTCTCGCGTAAAGGCCTCGGCGTGGGCCAGGAGAAAATGCGAAAGCAGAATCGGCTGCGCGTGCTGCATGTGCGTCATGCCGGCCATAGGCACACTCAGATTTGTTTTTGCCTGCAGCAACAGCGCGTCGATCAGCGCAACCACAGCGCGATGGTTGTATTCGGCAGCATCAATGACGAACAGACGGAAATCCGTGGCGACGAGTTCGTTGCGGCTGCGCCCGGTGTGCAGTTTCCATCCCAGCGGGCCGAGTTCCTCGACGAGAGCTTTCTCGACGAAATGGTGAACGTCTTCGGCGTCTGCTCCGACAAGCTCGAACCACGCCACATCCGTTTTCGCTCGCTCGGAGATTTTGCCGAGCGCCGTGAGTGTTAACTTCACTTCCGCCGCAGTGAAAATTCCCACGCCTTGCAGCGCCTTGGCCCAGGCGCGGTCGACGGCCAATTCGTAGGGCAGCAGCCGGCGATCGAACGCAAAAGACCTCTGGAACGCGTCGAACCGCTGGTTCGGAGCGCGTTCGAAGCGTCCGCCCCACAGCCGGTCGTCTTTGCGTTCGGTCATTTGGGCAACGTCGCTTTCATCGAAGAGAGATTCCTCGCTACGCTCGGAATGACGGACTAGGAGTTTGTTTCGGCTTTGGCTTTCGGGCGCACGGTGACGGGCAATGCAAAAAGATTGATGAAGCCCTCGGCGTCCTTGGAGTTGTAGCGGCCCATGGTGAAGCTCGCCAGGTCGGTGCGATAGAGCGAGAAAGGCGAAACGCGCTTCGTCACGGTGAGCGTGCCCTTCCACAGCTTCAGGCCGATCGCGCCGCTGACACGCTGTTGCGAGGTGTTGAAGAATCCATCAAGCGCGGCGCGCAGCGGGGAGAACCACAGTCCGTAATAGACCAGTTCGGCATAGCGCAGCGAGAGCGCTTGCTGGAAATGTGCCGTCTCGCGGTCGAGCGTGAGCGCTTCGAGTTCGCGGTGCGCGGTGACGAGCAGCGTTCCGCCGGGCGTTTCGTAGGCGCCGTGCGATTTCATGCCCACGAGGCGGTTTTCGACGAGGTCGGCGCGGCCAATGCCGTTTCTTGCCGCGACCTCATTCAGCTTGTTCAGTAGATCCACGGGAGCAAGCTTCGCGCCATTGACGGAAACCGGCGCTCCGGCCTCGAATCCGATTTCGATTTCCTCTGCTTTCTCCGGCGCTTTGTCCGGCGAAACGACCCACTGCCACATCGCTTCGTTGGGAGCGTTCGCGGGATCTTCGAGCTCGCCGCCTTCATGGCTCAAGTGCCAGATGTTGCGGTCGCGGCTGTAGATATTTTTTTTGCTTTGCTCGACGGGGACGTTGCGCGCTTGCGCGTAGGCGATGGCATCTTCGCGTGAATCGATGTCCCACTCGCGCCACGGAGCGATGATGTGCACGTTCGGCGCGATCGCCTTGTACGCCAATTCGAAGCGCACCTGGTCGTTGCCTTTGCCGGTGCAGCCGTGTGCGAGACCGTCAGCGCCGAGCCTCAGCGCGACCTCCGCCTGGCGCTTCGCCAGAACGGGGCGGGCCATCGAAGTGCCGAGCAGGTAGGTGTGCTCGTAGACAGCTCCGGCGCGCAGCGTCGGCCAGACGTAATCGCGGACGAATTCTTCGCGCAGGTCTTCGACGTAGGCTGTGGATGCGCCGGTCGCAAGCGCTTTCTTGCGCGCGGCTTCGAGGTCTTCCTGCTGGCCGACGTCGCCGATCATGGCAATGACTTCGCAGCCATAGTTTTCCTTGAGCCACGGAATGATAATGGAGGTATCGAGACCTCCGGAATAGGCGAGGACGACTTTTTTTGGTTTGTTCACCTGTTTGTTCACAAGGCCTCTCAAGTGCTAAGTGATTGCCAAGCTGGGACGCAGCAGTGCTGCGCCCCTACAAATGCAGCTCGAAGCGACGCGATAACGGGCATCGATGGATCAAAACAGAGTATGCAGGATGGCCTTCTGCACGTACATGCGGTTTTCCGATTGATCGAGGACGACCGACTGCGGGCCGTCGAGAACTTCGGGCGTGACTTCCAGGCCGCGGTGCGCCGGAAGACAGTGGAGGAACACGGCGTCCGGCGCGGCGAGGGCCATCAGCTCGGCGTTCACCTGGTACGGCTGGAACACGGCTTTCCGCACTTGTTCCTCGGCTTCAAAACCCATGCTGGTCCACGCATCCGTGTACACGCCCTGGGCATTTTTCACCGCTTCGTGCGGATCGGTGAACAGCTCGATTTTGGCGCGGGTTTCGCGTGCCACGCGCTTGGCATCGGCAAGAACGTCCGAAGCAGGTGCGTAGTCCGGAGGCGTGGCGATGCGCAAATGCACGCCGAGCCGGGCGGCCAGACAAATGAGCGAGTGGCAGACGTTGTTACCGTCGCCGACGTAGGCCAGCTTGAAGCCGCGCAGAGTGCCGAATTTTTCCTCCAGCGTGAAAAAATCCGCCAGCGCCTGGCAAGGATGAAATTTGTCGGAGAGCGCATTGATGACCGGGATGCCAGCATTCGCGGCCATTTCCTCGAGCACGCGCTGGCTGTAGACGCGCGCGACAATGCCATGCACCCAGCGCTCGAGATTGCGGGCGACATCCGCGATGGACTCGCGCGCGCCGAGGGACGCCGAAGCTTGCGTGTGGTCGAGGAAGACGACCGAACCGCCCATGCTCTGGATGCCGACATCGAACGTGACGCGGGTGCGGAGCGAGGGTTTCTCAAATATCAGCGCGATGAATTTTCCGCTCAGGGTAGAGGCGTAACGGCCGGGCCGGGCTTTGATGTCCGCCGAGAGTTGGAGCAGCTCGCGCGTGTGCGAGGGGCTCCACTCCGCTCCGGTGAGCAGATCGTTCGACAAAGAAATGGGGGAAACGAGTGTGGTCGTGGTCATTTTTCACCTTGCCGCGGCGAGCGCCACGCGCGGAGCGAATCCAGTCTTGCCGGCCGCCGTGGAGATCACCTGCGGAGTTGTGGAAAGTACCAGCTCGAACAAACGGAGAAACTCGCGCACCTGCGCCCGGGAAAGGATGAACGGCGGAAGAAGGCGCAACGTAAAGTCATGCGTGCAATTGATGAGCAGGCCGCGGCGCATGGCTTCGGCTACGAACGGGTTGCCTTCTACCGAAAGCTCGACGCCGAGCATCAATCCTTCGCCGCGAATCTCGCGGATGAAACGGAACCTGGCTGCCAGCGCCGCCAGGCCTTTGCGAAGTTCCGCGCCGCGGACGCTGATATTCTCGAGAAGCTTTTCGCTTTCGACGGTGTTCAAAAACTCTAGCGCGGTGGCGCAGACGAGCGGCCCGCCGCCGAAAGTCGTGCCGTGCACGCCGGGAGAAACGCGCGAGGCCACGGCTTCCGTGGTGAGAATGGCGCCGAGGGGAAGCCCCGCCGCAAGGGGTTTTGCGACCACTGCGATATCCGGCTTCGAGGAAAATTTCTGATAAGCGAAATAACGGCCCGTGCGACCGAGGCCGCATTGAATCTCATCGGCGATGAGGAGCGCGCCGTGCTGCTTGGCGAGTTCGCGCGCGCGATTCCAGAAAGCTTCGCTCACGGCGTGAACCCCGCCTTCGCCTAGGATGGTCTCCAGGAGAATGGCGCAGACAGTGCCGTCAACTTTCTTTTCAAGATCGGCGACATCGTTGAAGCGCACAAATTCGACGCCGGGCACCAGGGGCGCAAAGGGCAGGCGGTATTTTTCCGTCGCGGTGACGCTGACCGCGCCAAAGGTGCGGCCGTGAAAGGAATTTTCCAGGGCCAGAAAACGATGTTTTGGAGCTGCGGCGGCA
>Ga0137393_10003272_pt1 | contig 10516 bp, 10 predicted proteins | sample 15con2h34BmetaG_FD_101396 | JGI IMG/M metagenome (GOLD analysis project Ga0137393, IMG submission 101396) | Vadose zone soil microbial communities from Angelo Coast Range Reserve, California, USA - 15con2h3.4B metaG | ecosystem: Environmental > Terrestrial > Soil > Vadose zone > Saprolite...
GGCCATCGATTTTTTCACCGTGCCGGCGGTGACCTTCCGGGTCCTGTTCGTCTTCGTCGTGCTATCGCATAAGCGACGCCGGGTGGTGCACTTCGGGGTGACGGAACACGCCACGCAGGAGTGGACCATGCAGCGGCTGCGGGAAGCGTTTCCCTGGGACGAGGCGCCGCGATATGTGCTGCGCGATCGAGATGCCATTTACGGAAGAGACTTCGCCGCCTTGACCCGAGATATGGGAATAGAAGAAGTGCTTACTGCGCCGCGATCCCCCTGGCAAAATCCGTTTGCGGAACGACTGGTGGGCTCCATCCGACGCGAGTGCCTGGACCACGTTATCGTGTGGAATGAGAGATCGTTGCGTCGAACTCTTCGCAACTATTTTGCCTACTATCAGCGGTCACGTACGCATTTAGCGTTGGGCAAAGACGCCCCGGAGCCCAGGGCAGTCGAACCGCTGGAACAGGGGCGCGTGGTTGCGATTCCTCAGGTCGGGGGATTACACCACCGATACCAGCGACGCGCCGCTTAGCCGGACTGAGCCGGTTACGTCGACGTTTGTCTTCCCTGAGCGGAAATGCCGCTTCTCCTTGGTCTACCCGACCAAACTTTTGCTGATCCAAAACCGGATTCTTTCGCGACACGAACTCCCTGCACTTGGATGCACCCGACGACTGGGCGAGACAGAGACTGCCAGTCTTTAGACTCCGAAGTGCTTGCCAACAAAAAAACCAGTGTGCATCGACGAGATCTGCGATTAGCGTGCCCCAAGGATGCTGGTTGAGATACGGACGGAATTCTCGGTAATCACAACTTGGAATTCGCCCTTGAGAACCCTGGTTTACCGCCATTCCGATGTATTGCCGGAAGCAATTTCTAGAGTGTCCTTGGAGCGGCCGAAGGAGAGCGTGTGGCAAGGCGTGTGAGCGCTAATCGTAATCAGGCTTTCCGAGTTGCGGCGATTGTGACCATCCGGCCTTCGCTTCGCCCGGAAATCGATAACCCGGAGGCTAAGAGTTCAGCAATGACCCACTTGACAGGAAGACGAAGCTTCTTGTAGCTGCTTTTGTGCAGCGTCCAATTGCCATCGTCGTCGCGAAGATTTATCAGATCGTGGACTACGACGGTTTCGACCGTTTCGTATTCGAGAAAACAAGTCATCGCGCGGCGGTCGTCGCTACGTACGGGAATAAAGCGATCGAGACCCAATAATTCGACACTCGCGAGATCTCGATAGGTGGCCACGAACCTTCCTCCCGGTTTAAGCGCACGAGCGACAGACTGGAATAAATTGGAGACTTCTGACCGGCTGGACAGGTGAGTCAGCGTATCGCCCATACAGACCGCAATCTCCACCGAGGCTGGACTAACCAGGGAATCGAGTTCGCGCAAATCGGCGTGTTTCGTGACGATATTGCGCGAACCAACTCTAGCGGAAAGATGGCGGAGCAACTTCTCACTGGTATCAATCGCGAGTACTTTATATCCGCGATCGGACAAGGCAACGGACTGAAACCCCGAGCCGCATCCAAGATCCACGGCGAGGCCACCAGCGAGGTCCTTTCCGAGGAATTCGTCCAAGATAGTTTTTTGTTCCGCGACTTTGGCTTCAAACGGTAACCCGAACATCCACTCGTAGTGGTCCGCCAATAAATTCTCGTAGTGTTCTTGCGCGCTAGCGGGCATCTGTGCGGTCATAACGGTTTGAAGTAACAGAAAATAGTTGAGCGATCACACAATCATGATCAGCGGATCGGTCCGGGGTAAAACCTCTCCCACATAAATCGCAGCTCCTCCGCGGTTCTGAACAGCACGAAGGAACTGCGTCGAGGCCTTCGCCGAGATCGAAAGCAACAATCCTCCGGCGGTTTGCGGATCGAAAAGCAAGGTCTTGGTTATTTCGTCCACCTTTGGCCCGAATTCCACCACGCATTCAGCGAATTCGCGATTGGCTTTCAAGCCAGCAGGCACACAGCCTGCCCGCACACTTTCCACAGCGCCAGCGAGCAAAGGTATCTTTGCGGAATCAATTCGCAGACTGACGTTGCTGGCCAAAGCGACTTCGCGAGCGTGACCGATGAGGCCAAAGCCGGTTATGTCGGTTGCGCCGTGGACATCCCCACCTAGTTCCGCCGCGGCCTCGGCAGCAAGCTTGTTGAGAGTGGTCATGGACTTTGCCGCAGCCTCGATCCACGCTGGTTCCGCCTTACCCTGCTTGATAGCGGTGGAGATGACGCCCGTGCCTAGAGCTTTCGTAAGGACGAGCACATCCCCGGCTTTTGCTCCGCCATTTGCCAGAATTCTGTCTGGATGAACAGAACCGGTGACTGCATATCCGAACTTGATTTCCTCATCGCGAATACTGTGGCCGCCAATGACGGTGCATCCGGCTTCGATCATTTTTGAAAGGCCACCGGCGAGGATTTGTCCGAGAATCCCCAGATCTTTCTTATCAGGAAAACAGACCATGGCCAGCGAACTGATGGGGCGGCCTCCCATGGCGTAGACGTCACTAAGGGCGTTGACCGCCGCAATCTGTCCGAAGGTGTAAGGGTCATCGACGATGGGAGTGAAAAAATCCACAGTCTGCACCAACGCAAGTTCGGGCGAAATTTTGTACACCCCGGCGTCATCGGCAGTGTCAAAGCCGATTAGAACGTTCGGGTCGTCTTGCTTGGGCAATTGTCCAAGGATTGAGTCCAGCGCCGCCGGACTTAGCTTGGACGCTCAACCGGCTGACTTCACCGATGCCGTGAGACGAACTGGTTCGACTGGTTTCATAGGTCAATGGTACAGGCGACGGACAGATTGTTGAACTTTACAGCAGTTAGATTCCCATGCCGTTTATAAGTTTCACTAAGCTGGCAAAATTCCCTCCGACGCGAGGTTTCGCCCGTTTTCGTGACATGGGAAGTCCCCTTGGGTGGTCGCCAACAGTACAACGACCCTTCGAATGATCGAAATAAGGCCGGCACCTGAAACCTTTCCGGGAGATCCGACTCTCACCCTTTGCAAGGAAAACTCGGGGAGTTCGGATCTCACTAGCGTAAAGGCTTGGCTTTTTGAGGGAAGATTCTAATCAGAACTGTTCAACCGATGAGGAAGCACGGTCGCAATCTCTGTATGTCGTCAGGCAGATCGACGATTCTGATGCATTAGTCCCTACCCAGTGACGATCTGAGACGACTCATCACCCTAGGGAGTCCGGAGAAACGACTGATGGGCAGCACGCTACCAAAACGGGTCCTTATTCTTGGCGGCGGTTTTGCAGGTCTCGCTGTCGCCAGGGAGTTAGAAAAGACTCTCGCTCGGGATGCCTCCGTCGAGGTCACCCTCATCAATCGCGATAACTTCTTTCTGTTCACGCCGATGCTTCACGAAGTTGCAGCCAGCGACCTGGATCTCACGACGATCGTGAATCCTGCGCGCAAGATGCTGCGGAATGTCCATTTTTTTGCTGGTGAAATCTTGCAGATCGATGTCGAACATAGAAAAGTCGTCGTTTCCCACGGCTTTGATCACCATCAGCACACTCTGGAGTTCGATTACCTTGTCCTCGGCCTCGGTGCAGTGACCAATCACTATGGGCTTCCTGGTTTGAAAGAAAACGCGCTGACAATGAAGTCGCTGGGCGACGCCATGCGGTTGAGAAATCATCTCATCGCTCACCTGGAAGAAGCTGACAGCGATTGCTGCAAACTGAAAGAGCCTCTGCTAGCGTTTGTTGTCGCTGGCGGTGGTTTCGCAGGTGTGGAGACGATCGCTGGAATCAACGATTTCGTCCGCGGTGCGCTGCGATCTTACCACAAGCTGACCCAAGACATGCTTCGGATCGTCCTTGTACATTCTGGCCCGGTCATCTTGCCAGAATTGGACCAAAAGCTAGGAGCTTACGCGCAGCGCAAGCTGATGGATCGCAAGGTGGAAGTTCGCTTGAAGACAAAAGTGGAAGGGTTCTCTGGCGGGGAGGTCCGGCTTAGCGATGGAACCACGATTCGCACGAACACGCTCGTTTGGACTGCGGGAACGTCAGCAAATCCGCTGCTCGAATCGATACCGTGTGCAAAGGAACGCGGCCGTCTGCTCGTAACGGAATCTCTTGAGGTTCGCGATTTGCCTGGTGTTTGGGCTCTAGGGGATTGTTCAGCTGCATTGGATCCGCGGACCGGCGGGTTCTATCCGCCTACGGCGCAGCATGCACTACGACAAGGCAAGATCGTAGCGCACAACATTGCAGCATCTGTTCGGGGGCAGGAAAAGAAACCGTTCCGTTTTTCGACGATTGGACAGCTCGCCGCCATTGGCCGGCGAACGGGCGTCGCCAACATCTTGGGAATCAACTTTTCAGGGTTTAGCGCGTGGTGGCTGTGGCGCACGATTTACCTGAGCAAACTGCCGCGATTCGAAAAGAAACTGCGGGTTGCCTTCGACTGGACACTTGACCTGCTCTTTTCAAAGGACCTCGTTCAGTTCTTGGATATCCGCGCGCCCATGGTTTCGCGCCCAGAAGTAGATAGCGGCTTGGAATGGTCAGTTTCACGAGTAGACGGAAAAGAAGGTTAAACCAATCGATCCATCGTTGGCAAAATCGAAGGCAAGAGTTAACCTATGAAATCTAAGAGTGCCACCGGGAGTAACCAATCGACAGGACCGGAAGTGGCCCAAGCTGAAAAAGCTCGAACGCAAAATGCCCCGAGTCCCGCGGAGATCCAACAGCGAGCCTACGAAATACACATCGAGCGCGGCTGCGCGCACGGGCAGGATGTGGACGACTGGCTACAGGCGGAGCGTGAGCTAGAGGCGAGGTATCGGACCGGCTAGCCTGTTGGACTTTGTATATCGAAGAGCTTGTTTCCACGCGTTCAGAATTTTGATTTGGAGGGCAGGCGATGAGAGTGAGGAGTGGTCTGGCGATGTGGCCAAAGGGCGTTATCCCGTATTCAATTCTTGCCGTCCTGCTGGTGCTGTTGACTGGGTGCTCGCGTACGAACAACGAATCTCACACGACACTACGCCTCAGCATGATCCCGACGACCGATCCAGGGAAAATTATCCGTGAGAGTCAACCCTTCATCGACTATCTGCAAATGAAGACCGGAGCGAAAGTGGAGCTGACCGTTCCGACCAATTATGCCGCAGTGGTAGAAGCGGTAAGCAACGACCGCGTGGACATCGCCTATTTTGGGGGCTTCACCTTCGTACAAGCTTCCGCACGCGCCGGGGCTTTGCCCTTGGTTCAACGCGAGCGTGACCAGAATTTTCACAGCCTGTTTATCACCCAGCCGAAAAGCTCTATTCGTTCGCTGAATGACTTGCGAGGGCACAGCTTCGCTTTCGGCGATGTGAATTCGACCTCTGGTCACTTAATGCCGGCATATTTCATCCAACAACAGGGCGTGGACCACTCGGTGATCGACAAAGCCATTTACACCGGCGGGCACGACGCGACTGCACTGGCTGTCGCCAACGGGAAGGTCGATGCTGGAGCCATGGACGAACTGGTTTATGGGCGGATGATTAAGGAAGGTAAGTTGAGCGAATCCCAAGTAAGGGTATTCTATACCACCCCGCCGTTCTTCGATTATGTTTGGGCCGCGCGCAAAGGGCTCAATCCTGCCACCGCCAAAGCGTTTGCAGATGCCATGCTTGCTCTCGATTCAGGAAACGCTGAGCAGAAGACGATACTGGACCTATTGAGTGCTTCCAAATATGTAAAGGCTGAAGATTCCAGCTATGGGCCGCTACGGCAAGCGGCAAAAGACGCGGGACTGTTGAAGTGAATTATTCGATCGAGAACGTCAGTAAGGATTTTTTTGTGGGCCACCGTAGCACGCTCGCACTCGATGGCGTTTCTTTGGCTGTGGCGGCAGGCGAGCATCTGTCCGTTTTAGGCAGCTCCGGCGCCGGCAAAACTACTCTATTCCGGCTGCTCAACGCTACCCTGCGACCCACCAGAGGGTCGGTTCGCGTGGATGGATGCGATTTCGGCAGGATGTCCAGCCCCGAATTGCGTGGTGCTCGACGGCGCATCGGCACGATCTACCAGCAACATAATCTCGTCCCTTCCCTCACGTCCCTTCAAAACACGCTTTGTGGCTGCCTGGGACGTTGGTCGATGGCACAAACTGTGCGCAGCATCTTCCGTCCTGGGGCAACCGATGTGCAGGAGGCGACGCACGCGCTCGAACTCGTCGGCCTGGCGGACAAGCGACTCGCGCGAGCTGACGAACTTTCCGGCGGGCAGCAACAACGCTTGGCCATTGCGCGGGTGCTTATGCAGAAGCCGGAAGTAATCCTGGCGGATGAACCGATAGCATCGCTCGACCGCGCGTTAGCCGACGAGATTATTTCTTTGCTGGTACGGGTTGGCTCGGAAGGCAAGCGGACACTCATCGTGGCGCTTCACAAAGTTGAATTGGCTTTGGAACACTTTCCGCGGGTCATCGGTCTGGGCGAGGGCAGGATGCGTTTCGACTTGCCGTCGAACACCGTACAGGAAGGTGTTCTGCAAGACCTTTACGGAAAGCACGGACAAGAGGCCCGGCGGGTTCAGGATGAAGACCGTTTCCAACGCGAATTCGGCTGCTCTCGATAACCAACTCTTGAGCGGCCGTGTCTGGACGCCGCGCCGGAGCGCGGCGCTTGTGGCCGCTGTTTTTGTGCTTGTCATTTGTTGGCAGATAGACGGCGTGCGGCTCAGTACTGTTTTCCAGCGCTCCACGGCTGGCGCTTTGTGGACGTTGTTGAGCGGCCTGTTCCCTCCGGACCTCTCGTTTGGATTCTTGCGGATTGTGTCTCGGGCGTTGCTCTCCACGCTGGCAACTGGGATCGCTGGAACATTTCTTTCGGTGCTGATTGCAATTCCGCTCGCGGCATTATCGACGCCCATCTTGTGGCGGCGCGGAATCCTGGTCGCGGCCGACGAAGGAAATCTGGGTTCGACTTTGCGAGCGGCCGCGAGCCGCGCGGTGCTCGCGTTTCTCGGGTTCCTGCGGGCAATTCCGGATCTGGTCTGGGGTCTGTTGTTCGTAACCGCAGTGGGCCTGGGCTCTCTCGCTGGCACGCTGGCTCTAGCGGTCTCCTACGCTGGCGTGTTGGGCCGGGTCTACGCCGACGCTTTCGCCGATGTGGATCCGCGTCCGCTCGAGGCGTTGCAGGCCACCGGCGCAACGCGCGGGCAGATCTTCCTGCGCGGTATCTGGCCGCAGGCTCGTCCGACCGTGACGGCTTACACGCTTTACTCTTTCGAGTGCTGTGTCCGCGCCGCTTCGGTTTTGGGCTTCGTCGGTGCTGGAGGTATCGGGTACGAGATCAGCCTTTCCATGCGCCTATTTGAGTACGGGCAAGCCATGACGTTAATCCTGGCGCTCGTGCTGTTGCTGGCCTCGACCGATGTGCTGAGCCGGCGTTTACGGCGAAGTTTGCAGCCGAATGCAGGCCCAGCGGAAAATCCAAGGCTCCTGCAAGGAAATTCAGCCTCAAGGCACGGAAGTTTTAGGGTAGCTCTGAGACGGGCTCGCTATGTCATTGTGGCCGCGGTATTGACGGGTAGTTTTTATTTCGCGGGATTCACTCGCGAGCATTTTGGTGACGCGCATGTCCTCGGCAACATGTTGCGGTTTTGCAGCGGGATGTTTCCGCCAGACTTTGCGAAAGATTTTGTGTTTGGCCTGGGGCCGTTGGTACTGCAAACGCTGGCGATTTCGATTTTGGGTACGATAATAGGAATCGCAATCGGCGGCCTTTTGGCAATTCCGGCGACTTCGAGTTTGGTCCTCGCCCAGCCGGACTCACCTGACGTGCAATCTATCTCCAACCGCGGTCTGCGCTGGAGCATTTTCTGGGCGGCACGCCTTGCGCTGAACGTGTTGCGTTCTATCCCCGATCTGGTTTGGGTATTGATCTGTATCGTGGTTATCGGTATTGGCCCGTTTGCTGGCACTTTAGCAATCGGTCTGCATACCGCAGGAGTTTTGGGAAAGCTGTATGCGGAAACGCTGGAGGAAGTACCGCGCCAACCAGTAGAGGCGCTTCGCGCGCTCGGGGCCGGGCCATTTCAGGTTTTATCCTGGGGACTTTGGCCGCAAGCCAAGCGAATGCTGGCCAGTTACACCGTTGTGCGTTGGGAAACGAACCTCCGCGTCTCAGCCATCCTCGGGCTCGTAGGCGGCGGCGGGCTGGGACAAGCCGTCTACAACAACGTACAACTCGGTTTCTATGCCAGGTTAGGTACTCTGCTGCTCGTTATTTACGGGCTGGTGATGGTCTCCGATTGGATCGGCGATAGCGTATTCCGTCCTTCCGTGGCCACTTGACATGCACATACCAGACACAACACGGTTCAAACGCGTCGCTAACGATGCCGCTCATCCATTCGTTCTGGGAGCGCAAATGCAATTCCCTACCATCGCCCGGAATACACAAGTAATTGCCGGAAGGACACGCGCGCGCAGCAGTAAAGGTATACAAGAATGAGTCAACAGTCCGCACAACCGAGTTTGCAACATGGGTTGGTCCGTCTCGCGCCGTCGCGGGGGTTCGCCATCGGACTGGGCTTAACCAACGAATGCAATCTATCCTGCTCGTTCTGCTACCGCGATCCAGCCCGCGTTGACCGCTTGAGCCTCGAGCAAGTGCGCTCCGCGATGGCCAGCCTCCCAGTCCGTTCCGTGAATCTCGGCACGGGTGAAAATGGAATGCACCCGGAGTTCCGTGAAATCCTGGCGTTCCTTCGAACCCTTCCAGTGAAGCTCACCATCACTTCGAATGGGCACAGCGTCGCGGTACTCACCGACGAGGAGTTGCGTGCTTTCCACGATATCGAGTTTTCCCTGGATTATTCCAGCGAAGCAAAACAGGACGCCCAGCGCGGCTCCGGAAATTGGACGCTGATCCACGAGCAGGCGGAGCGTTGCGTGCGACTCGGAGTTCCGGTCACTTTCATTGCCGTAATGATGAAGGCCAACTATCTAGGATTGGCCAACGTGGCGCGCGTAGCTAAACGCTACGGGGCACCGCTGCGCGTCAACGTCTATCAAGCGGTGCGCTCCGACTTATACGCTCTGACGTACGAGGAATATTGGCAAGGCTTTCGCGCGTTGTTTGCAGAAACCGACGTGATTGCCATTGGGGAGCCGCTGGTTCGCGCCATGGCAGGTCTGCCCGCAAGATCGGGCGGCTGCGGAGTCAGCACCGTGCGTGTCACGCCTCGCGCCACCACGCAGCCGTGCGTTTATTGGCCTGGCGTCGGCGAGCCGCTTTCGCTGCTGGTCTCGCTCGGTTCGGAAGTCGTGGAAACCTCCCCCTTCGTGGAGGCGCGCACCGCGCCAGAGGTTTGCCGTTCGTGCGCGTACCTGGCGTCTTGCCACGGGGGGTGTGCGGGACGCCGCCGCCTGCAAAACGCCCTGCGCGAGCCGGACTCGTATTGCCCGATCGTCCGGGGAAAAACCGAAAAGCTGGAAGTACGCATAGCTCCGGCGCGCGAGCTGCCCAAGGGCGAAAGCGCGTGTACCACCATCGTGATCGCCCGCGATTAGCATTACGCTTCGCTAGCCAGGGAAAAGACCAGGTAGCTGCGCAGCACAAAAGAAAAGAGATTCCGACCTAGGGAGATGGAGAGAAAATCATGACGACGAGCCTCACCGCACCAGCCAACAATACCCAAGAAGCTCCGCAGCCGCACACGCGCATCGCTTTGGTCATCCTACGGCTGACCATTGGCGCGATGTTTGTTTGGGTTTTCTTCGAAAATCTGGGCAAAGGCCTCTACAAGCCAGCAAGTTACGCGGCCCTCATTCGCGATTACATTGAGAACGGTAACGCCCCCACCATATGGAAGAGCGTGATGGAGCTCGCGGCGAGTCACGCATCTGTAGCTGCACCCCTTCAGGGACTGACGGAAATTTCCCTTGGAGTGCTGCTGGTGATCGGCCTTTTTACGCGCCCGGCCGCCCTCGTGGCTTTTGCGTTCCTCGCCAGTCTATGGGTTTCGGAGTGGGGAACTGCGTGGATATGGGAGCTGCTAGTTCCCGTACTGGCCTCGCTTGCGTTGGCCATAGGGGGCGCGGGCCGGACGTGGGGTATTGATTCCTTTTTGGCGCGCAGGCGACCAAGCGCTCTCTGGTGGTAACCAAACGGAGGTTGAGTGCGAGTCTCAATCATCATTCCTACCCGTAACGAGGCGCAGGCCATCGGCCGTGTCCTGGGTGATCTTCCCGCCCCTCTCGTCACCGAGGTCATCGTCGTCGACAACAACTCGACAGACGGGACGCCTGAGATTGCGGCACGTATGGGTGCCCGAGTCGTGACCGAACCGCGGCGCGGGTATGGCCAGGCCTGCCTGACCGGGCTCGCTTGCACTAGCGCGCCCGATGTTGTCGTATTCCTTGACGGCGACTACAGCGATCGGCCTGCCGAGCTTCCGCTTCTCCTCGCTCCGATTGCCGAGGGGCGCGCCGACATCACCATCGGTTCGCGTCTCGCGGGTCCGCGCACGGCCGGGGCGCTTCCCTGGCACGCC
>Ga0137393_10003273_pt1 | contig 10516 bp, 10 predicted proteins | sample 15con2h34BmetaG_FD_101396 | JGI IMG/M metagenome (GOLD analysis project Ga0137393, IMG submission 101396) | Vadose zone soil microbial communities from Angelo Coast Range Reserve, California, USA - 15con2h3.4B metaG | ecosystem: Environmental > Terrestrial > Soil > Vadose zone > Saprolite...
CAGAGTCATCTGTGGTCCCAGGATTACGACTATCGCGCGCAAGACATTCTTAGTGTGCAAGACGACGTAGCCCAGGCTGTGGCGCGGGAAATCGAGCTGCGTTTGAGTCCGCAACAGCAAGCAGAGTTGGCGCAGCCGCACCAAGTCAATCCGGGAGCCTTCGACGCCTATCTGCAAGGGCGTTACTTCTTTGTGCGGAACGGCAGTGATGAAGATGCGGACAAGGCGGCGATGTACTACGAACGGGCGACTCAACTTGATCCCAGCTATGCGCTGGCTTGGGTGGGATTGTCTCGTGCACGCTATCGCCAGGGCAACCGAGCTCGTATTCCCGCTGAAGAGGGGCGCCGGCTTGCTCGTGAAGCGGTTGACCGGGCTTTAGCCCTGAACCCGAACCTGGCAGAGGCGCACGCCCAAATTGGCTTACTCAAGTTGATCGACCATTTGGATTGGGCTGGTGCGGATGCAGCCTTTCAACGGGCCGCCGCCCTCGCGCCAGGAAATTCCGAAATCGCGCAACTGGCATCCCACTTGCCCACCGTATTCGGCCGCTTTGAGGAAGCTCTTGAACTAGCTCGCCGAGCCGTTGAGTTGGATCCGCTCAACGCCAACAGTCGGGCGAACCTTGGGCAACTCAGATTTTTCATGGGTCGCTATGACGAAGCCGCAGCGGATCTCAAGAAGGCCCTTGAACTGGATCCCAAGAATTTGATCGGCCATCTACACTTGAGCGAAATCAATGTGATGCAGGGGCGGGCTCAGGTTGCTTTGGCTTTAATGGAGCAACAAGAACCCGAGTACTTCCGTTTGCTGGTATATGCGATTGCGTATCACGCGCTTGGTCGGGAAAAAGAGTCGGATGCCGCTTTGAGCGAGTTGATTGCGAAATACCATACCGATGCAGCGTTCCAGATTGCCGAGGTTTACGCTTTCCGGAACCAGCCCGACAAGGCCTTCGAGTGGCTGGAGCGGGCTTATGCACAACATGACGGTGGTCTGCCCTTCACGAATGTAGATCCCCTATTGAAGAGCTTGCACGGCGACCCGCGATATGCCGCGTTCCTGAAGAAGATCCGCCTGCCAGCCTGACGTACGTTGCTCTCCTTTATTAGTGGACGACTCCGGCCTGCACGCAAGTGTGTCCGCACGAAAAGCGCTTTCCCGTTATCCACCTTTGAGCGTGTTCGATCGCTGAGCCTCATCCGAGTCACCAGAATTCACCAGAATCACCAGATTCCGCCAAAATTCACCTCATTTCACCGGTTCGTGATCGGCGGTGATTCTTGTTGTCGCTTTGTTTTCAAAAGACTACGAGTTGGCCCAAGGCTTGCTTTTAGAGAGTTAGCGTGCAGATGGGAACGGACATCGGCTCACCCGGAAAGAGGAAACAAATGAACATCAGCGTTGAAACACTCGCTCAGATCGATGCAACGGTTGCACTAGGCTTGCCCCTACCTGCTTCTGTTGAGACCGGGTTCACCGGAACGACACCCAAGAATCTTGGGCTGCTGTGGACGCCTAATCTCGCCAAGGCTTTTCACTGCAGCCGCGCCGCGCAGAGAGAAGAGCGCAAGGGGTTTCCGTATACAGCAGCCATGAAGTGGCGTAATGCCGCCGAACTGTTTGCTCCCGATACGCGAGCTGTCGAGTACTGCTGGCGCGAATGGGAGCGCATCATGCAACTGCCGCGGCGACTGGCAGGACCGGCCTGCGTTGTTCCGACGATCTCCCGAGTAATCTAAAACCGGCGCACGACATCCGCAACGGAAAGAACAAGTTTGCGGGTAAGAATTTTAAGCTGGAGAGTCCATATGGTAACGAAATCACCGATTGAACCTGATGAGCAAGCGATCATGGCGTTGCAGCGCTTTAGTACAGGCGCTGACGTGCATGAAACCAATGGACTCATATACACCTATCGCCTTCACTGCGCTATCGGCAATATCGGAGATGCTGGTGAAGCTAAACGGACAATGTATCGCCGTGCTCGCGAACTGATGCAGCGACACGATAGAGCATATAGAGCATAAAGAATTGCGCGAAATGTGGTAACTGCAATGGCAATCGTGATTGAGTACTATGTACCTGAGAAATTTAAAAAACAGAGCGGAAAATGGATTCCGCCCGAACAGTGCGGGAAGATCATTCCGTTTCCCACACCGGAAAGAAAGTCAGCATGACATGAAGATGCTGCGCTTGATACGTGTGTCGGAAAAATCCGGCTTCCCAAGCCGGCTCGGAACGGCAAGGAACAGAAGAGTTCGAACGTAAACCTACAATGACCTACAGAATCGACCGCGTTGTTATCGGACAGCATCGCGTGATCTTACGCATCAGCGGACGGATTACAGGCGAGGACCTGAACGTGCTTCGGGCCTCGCTGGACCAGGAAAAGACCGCAGCGGCCATCGATCTCAAGGACATCCTTCTCGTGGATCGCGAGGTTGTGAAACTCCTGGCACTTTGCGAGTCAAACGGAAATGAACTCAGAAACTGCCCGTTGTATATCCGTGAGTGGATTAGGCGAGAAAGAGAAGCACATAAAGGCTGATCGCTCTTCGCCAGGTGACAACATTGTGACGTACGCAGTTTCTACGACAGTTTGCTTTTTGGAGCTTTTGTTATGGAATTAAGTGATCTCTCTTTGTGGAGCACAGAAGACAGCGACTCGCGATTCACCTATGGCGCCTTCCGTGCGCCAGCGGAGGTCTTCGAGACGACAACCGGCCCTGAGCTAGGTGTTCGCGCGGAGTTGCAGCGCGAAAAGGCCGGCCTCAAATTGCTGCTCGAACTGGCGAACCAGACCGTCTCCAACCATGAACTTCGGGATGTTGTGCGGGCCGTGATGATGAGTATCAGGAGCGGCATTCGATGCGATGGTGTGTGCATTTCTCTGGCATCCCCGGAGGGCGGGGAGCTGCAAGTTTACACGCTCGACTTCCCTGGCGAAGTCGCGTTTCAAGAAAGTACCACGATTCCTGTTTCCGGTACGATCTCCGAGCATGTATTCCAAACTGCCCAACCCTGGTTCGGCAGTTGCGAGGAAGCGCGTGCGCACTTCCCTGGACAACTCTTGCTGCCACAGGACTGCAGAAGCGCGTGCATGCTGCCAATTCCTGGTCGTAAATCGGCAGTGGGGACGTTCGGGTTAGTTCGTAGTGAGGACTCTTTCAGCCAGGACGAAATTGGTTTCCTTATGCAGGTCTCGAATCAGATCGGCATCGCGGTGGAAAATGCCCTGGCCTACCAGCAGATCCGCGAACTCAAAGAGAAGCTCGGCCAGGAAAACGTCTATCTCCAGGATGAGATTCGTAATGAGACTCATTTTGAGGAGATCGTGGGTACGAGCACGGCGCTACGTCGTGTCCTTGCCAAGGTCGAGACCGTTGCCACTACTGATTCTACCGTCCTCATCTACGGCGAAACCGGAACCGGCAAAGAGTTGATTGCGCGAGCCATCCATAATCTCAGCCCGCGTCATAACAATGCCTTCGTCAAGCTCAATTGCGCTGCTATTCCCACGGGTTTGCTGGAAAGTGAACTCTTTGGCCACGAGAAAGGCGCCTTCACTGGCGCCATCTCGCAGCGCATCGGACGCTTTGAACTTGCCAATCGAGGAACGGTATTCCTCGACGAAGTAGGCGAAATCCCGCTCGAACTGCAGACCAAGCTCCTGCGTGTGCTGCAAGAGCGGGAGTTCGAGCGCCTGGGAAGCTCGCGTACCATTCGCACTGATGCACGCCTGATAGCAGCCACCAATCGGGACCTGGCAGAAATGGTGGAAGACCAAAGATTTCGTTCCGATCTGTTCTACCGCTTGAACGTGTTTCCCGTTCGCGTTCCCGCACTGCGCGAGCGCCCGGAAGATATTCCGCTGCTGGTGCGGCACTTTGTCCAGCACTTCGCCCGGCGCATGAACCGGGTAATCGATACCATTCCTTCCGAGACCATGAGTGCCCTTGTGCGTTATCCCTGGCCCGGTAATATCCGCGAATTGCAAAACCTGATTGAACGGGCGGTGATCCTTTCCTCCGGACCGGTCTTGCGGGTCCCTCTCAGGGATTTGCCGAATCGGGCACCTGTGGGCTCCGCCAAAGCCAGACCGCAAACCCTGGAAGAAGCCGAACGAGCGCACATCCTCGCAGCATTGAAGGACACCCAATGGGTGGTTGCCGGGCCCCATGGCGCGGCAACACGTTTGGGGATGAACCGCTCGACCGTGCTCTTCAGAATGAAGAAACTTGGGATTATCAGGCCCTGGAAGATCGAGGAATAAAGCCTTTGCGAAATCCTCACGCGTGTTCGCGGCTGCCCCGCTCGGGAACGAGGCGAATCCATCAATGGAAAGGCAGATGAACGGGAAAACATGAGCAACCGCAGTTTCTGCTCACCTCGTAACGCTGAAAGGAATTGCCGGCAGGTTGGCGCCACCTGAAGAATTCGCGGGCTGCAACCTCAAGTCCCCTCCGCCGCGCCCAGATCGGAGATCGAATCGCCGATTTTCTCGGCCGACCCGCTGGTCCGCTCGGGCCACGCCGCACTCAGTCCGAGGCCGACAGCAATCCCAATGGAGACCTCGAAGAAACGGTGCATCGCGACGACCCACTGATTCGCGACCCGGGGCACGAGCATTACGATCGCCAGCGTGATGCTTGCGTAGCGATAAGCGGCGCGTTCCACCTTCAGTGCGGCACAAACAACTCCGATGGCCAACACGGCAACGCCAAAGGCCGCCGCGTTGGCCGGGAAATACGTTCCGACGAACCCTCCGGAAATCGCGCCCACGGCCGTCCCGATGAAACGCTGTGCGGAGATCGGCAGGGCCGCCCCCAGATTTGATTGCATTACGATCAGGGTTGAGATCGCGGCCCAATACGTTTCAGGCAGCCGGAACAGGCGGGCGACCAGCAGCGAGACCACAGCCGCGACCGCGGTCCGCAGCGCGTGCTCCAGCGTTGACGGGTTCTCTTTGGCAATGATGAGTTGCCGTAATCGTTCAAATATCATCTTGTCACCGTCGTTTATTTCGGGGTGCTTCCGATGGCATGGGTTATCTCGTCCTGCGCCTGAATGTAATCCAACTGCGACTGCAACAGCGATGTCCGGGCGTCCAGTTCCTGAGCTGCGGCGGAGTCAGCCTGCGACCTGAGAGCGACGCCCCGATCGAGCTGTTGTGCCGATACCCGGCTGGATTCCTCGCGCAACGCCAGCAGCTCCTCGGAAACCTTCACCATCTGCCGGGTGCGTTCCACTTTGTTCCAAGCGGTTTGCACCCTCAACTCCACTTCGTCCTTCACGCGGGCCAGGTTTTCTTTTGCCTGGGCGAGTTGCGCCTCATGTTCACGCAGGGTTGAGCGCTTTTTGCCGCCGTCAAAGAGGTCGTAGCCGAAATGCACGCCGAAGCTGCCGAAGTTGTGCGCTAAAAAGGGGACATTCTCCTGGTAGCTATAACGGGCGAAGGCGGTGACGTCCGGCACATAATCGGCTTTAGCCAGGCGAACCCCGGCGGAGGCTTTCTCCACCGCCTGCATCGCTTCCAGGACCTCGGGATGAGAATCCAGCGCAACCTGAATACATTCCCGCAGACGGCAGGTTGCGGGCGTGGGTGGAATGCCGGGATCAAGGGCCAACCGCGTGTTCAGCGGCAATCCGATCGTGTCATTGAGCGCTATGGTCAGGTCGGAAATCCGGAGTTCTGTGGTCAACAGTTCCTGCCTGGCCTGCAGGTACTGCGCGCGGCTTTCAATCAGGTCTTCCGGCAGAACGCTGCCAAATTTCACCTGCTGCACTCGCTCGGCTTGCAGGTCGTCGGCTGCCTTGATTCGGGCACCGGTCGCGCTCTGGTGCAGCTGCGCGATCAGGAGCTGGTAATAAATCTGGTGGACCCTGAGCGCAACATCATTCTCCGTCTGCCGGGCCTGGGCGCGAGTGGCATTGAGTTCGGCGCGCGCGATATCGTTCTGCGGCTTGAATTTGAAGTATTGCGAAAGCGGCTGCGTCAACTGGGTTCCGCTCGTAATGGAGGTCTTCGCGCCCTGATTGAGGACCACAGTGCGACCTGGGACCGGAGTGTTCGCCGGGCTGCCCAGACCGCCGGCCTGAATTGCGATGAACTCCGTATCCGTCAGATGGCGAACGCTGCTGTCATTGCGCAGCGTTGGAAAATACGAGCTTCTGGCTGCGTCTTTGGTGTGTTGCTTCTCTTCTACCTGAAATCCGGCAATGCGCACGACATGATTGTGGCGCAAAGCAAGCTGCACGGCTTCCTGAAGCGTGATGCGGCGAGCCGTAGCAGCGCCGTCCTGCGCGACGGACGCCGCAGCTACGACCAGGGAAAGAGCGAAGACAGACCAGACACTTGGTTTCATTTTTCTCCATCCTGTTGGGGAACCTGTATTTCCTGAAAGGCGCCCAAATCACCGTAACTGAGCGGAAACTTGCGAATAAGAGCAATCACCAGCAAGGCCAGAACACAGGCGCCGGCGATGAGGTAGAAACCGTCAATGAAGGTGAGCGTGTACGCCTGGAGGCGAATCCGGCTGCTCACCAGCCCTAAAGCCCGGCCACTCGCGGCGGCAATGCCCGACGACTTTGCGAACAAGCCGGCCGTGAGTGAATGGAGGCTGCCATCGGTAATCCAGCTTCCGCTCTGAACATGAAGCCCCAGCAGATTTGAGTGGAGTTTTTCGCGCACGGCGATGAAGTGGGTCATGAAAGATACGCCCAGTTCGCCGCCCAGCAACCGCACCATGTGAAAGTATGCGGAATAGGTAAGCACGGCCGACGGTTTGGCCATGGCGCCGGAAATAACCGCGTTGAGAACGATCGTGCCTACCAGCCCAATGAAAGCAAATGACTGGCCTGCGGCCATGAGCAGTTCACAACGGTAATAGTTTTCCGCCGCCCAGGCGCTGGTGTAAAAGGCATTCAGGCAGGAAGCAAAGGCCATGCAGGCAAAACCCAGGCCCATGAGCAGGCGCGAATCAGTCCTGCGCAAAAGAAGCAGCGCGGCCACGCACGCTATGGCAAGCTGGGGCAGCGCAATCCAGATTACCGCCGGACCAATCTGATCGGCTTCAAAGCCCTGGATCGACAGCGACTGCGGAACGAGAATGATGGTGGCCAGCAGGCAGAAGCGAAATAAGATGAGCGCGCTTCCCGACAGCAGTGTGTTGCGGCGCAGAAGAAATTGGAGGTCCACCAAAGGATTGGGGCCACGGAGCCGCCGGACCATCGCCGCCAGGAGCAACAATCCGGCGCCGATCGCCAGGGCGGTGATGGTTCCCGAGCGCCACCAATCGAGACGTTCACCCTGATCGAGGACGGCAAAGAGCATTCCGAAAGCGGCGCCGGCGTAAAGCAATCCGGCAAAGCTGGGTGCCGCGCCGGACTTCTTTGGCGCAGGCGAAGCGGGAATCCCCCAATAGATACACGCCATCATCAGCGGCGTAATGAGCGCGGAATTCCAGAACATCCAATGCCACGAGAGATGGTCGCGATACCATCCGTACAGGGAAGGTGCAATGTTCACTCCCATGTCCACGAAGGTCGCGTAGAACGCCAGTGTGAATGGCAGAAAACGCAGAGGAATATTGCGCAGCGCAAAGGTAAGGGTCAACGGGTAAAACGTTCCCGAAGTGAGCCCGGCCAATACCAGTGCCGCGATGAGCAGACTGTAATTATGGATAAAAGGAAGCAGGCCGCAAACCAGGGTAAAACCCGCCGCACTCGCCAGAAGAATGCGCCGGGGACCGAATAGGCCGCCAAGATAAACGGTCAACGGACCCATAAACATCAGGGCGATGTTGTAGACACTGGAGATCCAGGCGCCGTCGTCGAAGCCGATCCCAAGATGGCCCTTCAGATCGGGGAGGCCCAGCGTGATCATGCGCCCGGTGAGTGTGACGATGCCGGCGCCGGTAATCACACCCAGAATTCCAAGCAATGGAGATTGCGAGAGTTCGGAGGGCGCTGCCGCTGCCAGAGCGCGAACCTGTTGTACCGGTCCGGAAAGAGGTACTGTGGTGGTTAAAGCTGCCATGGGAGTACTCAGGTTAGCGCCTGGTGCGCACGGTTGCGATCACGGAAAGCCCGGGACGCAATTTGGCAGCAAGACCTGAATCGTCATTATCCAGAGCAATCTTCACCGGTACCCTCTGCACCACTTTGGTATAGTTGCCCGTAGCGTTGTCGGGTGGCAGGAGCGCGAATTGCGATCCGCTGGCGGGCGCGATTTGAATGACCCTGCCGTGAATGACTTGTCCGGGATAGGCATCGATGCGTATCTCCGCGGGGTCGCTCGCCTTCATGTTGGTGAGCTGAGTCTCACGATAGTTCCCCTGTATCCATTTAATGTTGTCAACATAGGTGAACACTTGTGTTCCGGGAGAGACGAGTTGCCCCGGCCGCACTTGTCTTTCACCGACGCTGCCATCTCCAGGAGAATAGATTCGCGTGTAACCAAGGTTGATTTGAGCGGCGGCGAGAGCGGCTTCTTTGTTATGCAAATCGGCCAGTAGCTGCAGATCCTGCGCTTCCAGCACGGCCTTGCTGCGGCGTTCGGTTTCGACGTTGATTTCGTTTGTGCGAAGAGATGTTCGCGCCTGTTCAAGATCGGCATCGCGACTGGCAGCCTGAGCAATGTAGCGCTGCTCGTCAGCCACGGCCTGCTCCACTTTCTGCGTAGTGGTGGCCTGAGCCTGGATGAGGCCTTCCTGCCGGCTTCGTTCGGCGCGCGTACGCACTACGTCAGCCCATGTTGCCTCTTTGCCCGCCTGCGCCGCGGCGATCTGCGCCCTGGCCTGATCGATTCCGGCGAATGCCTTCTGAATACGCGTGTCTTGAAGCTCGCGCTGGCGCCGATTGTTCTCCAGCGCAGCGTTGGCTGCTTCCACGGCAGCATTGGCCTGGGCGACCTGGGCCTTAAAGTCGTCATCTTGCAACTCGACCAGCAGATCTCCCTTGTGTACCTGCTGGAAATCGGAAACTTTCACGTCTTTGACGATCCCGGCCACCTTGGTGCTGAGCGGCGTCAGATCGCCGCGCACATAAGCGTCGTCCGTTACCTGCTCGATCCGTCCGCCCTCCCAGGCATTCCAATTGCGCGTGATCGTCGCCCCGACCGCGACTGCCAGCAGGACTACCACTACAGGCGTCAAATATTTTTGCCAGCGTGGTGACGGTTTGGCGGGCGCCGGCTCCGGCTTCCCGGCGGGGGCGGGGGCCGCCGCGTTAACGGCGGCCGGTGGGGGAGGAGTTTGGACAGGAGTTGACGCGGAGGTGGATGTGGAGGTAGCGGCCATCATGAATGTCCTTTCATTCCTGTTGTTGCGATTTTCATTTACGAGACCCCTGAAGCCAATGTCTCTCCACAATCAATTGGTAGCGACTATGCATTCAGCACCTGAAGTCCCAAACCGCCTCGTCCACCATGTACTTGATGAAGCGAGCTTTTGATTTTGCTGATGGTGCCTGATGCAGCCGTTGCTGCCAAGATGCTCGCACTTGCACAGATATTGGCATGGTTCCCCGGAATTGACGGGCGCAGCGGCGAATGCTCATTTTGTGTTTTCTGCAATAGTTTTGGCTCTCACTAAGCACTCCTCGGGGAGCCGGCTCTCAATCTTTGATCTCCGCGCCGATTTTTTGGATCGCCAACATCGGTCCGTCAAAACCCTCGGTTCGAGGAAGTGCAAATCAATGGCCACTCCCTGACTGCATTTCGATGCCTTCAATTCATCACTGAACACCTCTGCGTCGATGCGGGAGTGCCGGCATGCTGACACGCGCCGGACTGCCGGCACTACACCGTGCACGGCGAAAAATGCCATCTACCGCCTCGCAGCTTCCGATCTTCTTTCCTCTCAACAGGTTCAGGTTCGCGCCGATGGCCGGCACGATTTGGCAGGTGCTGTGCTCATCAACAAGTCGGCCGGCTTGCATGACTTCGTCCGGAAGGGGCGGCGAGATAGATTGAGGAGCTGACATTTATGTGGATGAGATTGTGCACAATTTGCAAGGCAATCCTCAGGAAGTTGAGAGTGAACGACTCCGTTCGCTGCCAACGCGGCTGGGAATGGCGGGGTTGATGGCAACAACGGTCGCAACGAACCAGTTCTTCTGCCTGAGCTGCCGCCTGACTGGCGAGCTGGACCTGCATGGGCGTTGCGCAACTTGCGGCTCCGATGCGGTGACGCATCCGCTCCGTTATCGGTTAAGCCTCTTAGAAGCGGACGAGTGCGTCAGGGAGAAGAAGGTGCCGCTGGCGGTGAACCTGGAGGATGGCAAAAACTTTAATTGCAATTTCGTAGTTAAGAGAGTGATCAAGGAGTTCCAAAATGACAAATTTGGCTGGTAGGCGTTTATACAACTTTGGCGACACTTTCGGAGAGGTGTTCGAAAGCACTTCCGTTCCTGACCATGCGCCGGTCGAAGGCGGCGCCTCCTGGTGCAACCAGGCAGACGGCCTCTTTGAGAAGGATGATGCAAGAAGGGGCCAGGGTGGCGCGGCATAAAA
>Ga0137393_10003280_pt1 | contig 10506 bp, 10 predicted proteins | sample 15con2h34BmetaG_FD_101396 | JGI IMG/M metagenome (GOLD analysis project Ga0137393, IMG submission 101396) | Vadose zone soil microbial communities from Angelo Coast Range Reserve, California, USA - 15con2h3.4B metaG | ecosystem: Environmental > Terrestrial > Soil > Vadose zone > Saprolite...
GGCCCCTCCCCGTGCCGGACCACGTCGAGCGTCAGCAGGCGGCGGGACTGATCCAGCGCCCGGATGGTGTAGCGCCTGCGCACGGGGCGGTCCCCGTCCACCGCGACCATGAGCATCACATCCTGCCCCGGGCGGTGGATGAACTCACCGAGTTCCGGCGCGGTGAGCAGCAGGCGCTGCATGTGCGGAGTGAGCAGGTCGTTGCGGACGACCTCGAGCTGCATCCGGGTCGTGCCCGCCAGCGGCCCCGCCAGCTGGGCAAACGGATCGTTGATGGCAACCGCACCGGCAGTCGGCACAGGCTCAGACATACAGCAGTCAGCCTTTCCCAGCCGAGCAGCCCGGGCCGCGAAAAACCTCATTCGGCAAAACGAGCGACCTGGCGCATCTTGTTGGTCGCGTCCAGCGCGGCGACCTTGTAGGACTCGGCGAGCGTCGGGTAATTGAAGACAGCGTCGACCAGGTAATCGATGGTACCTCCGCAGCCCATCACGGCCTGCCCGATGTGCACCAGCTCCGTGGCCCCGGTGCCGAACACATGCACGCCGAGCAGCGTGCGGTCTTCCGGCGATACCAGCAGTTTCAGCACTCCGTAGGAGTCACCGATGATCTGCCCGCGGGCCAGCTCACGGTAGCGCGACACGCCCACCTCGAACGGCACGCACGCCTCGGTGAGCTGGTCCTCCGTCTTCCCGATGAAGCTGATCTCCGGGATGCTGTAGATCCCTATCGGCTGCAGCATGCTGGCCTGATGCACCGGCTCGCCGCAGGCATGATGCGCGGCGAGGCGGCCCTGCTCCATGGATGTGGCCGCGAGCGCAGGGAACCCGATCACATCGCCGACCGCGTAGATGTGCGGTACCTGGGTGCGGAAAAACTCATCGACTGTGATCCTGCCGCGGGTGTCGGCCGAAAGGCCCGCCCTCTCCAGCTTCAGCTCGTCGGTGGCGCCCTGACGTCCGGCCGAGTACAGCACCGTATCGGCGGGGATCTTCTTCCCGCTGCGCAGGGACGCAATCGCCCCTTCCGGCCTCGCCTCAACCGAGGAGACCGTCTCGCCGAACCGGAACGTCACGGCAAGATCGCGAAGATGGTATTTGAGGGCCTCCACGACCTCGAGATCGCAGAATTCGAGCATCCGGTCCCGCTGCTCGACCACCGTCACCTTGGTGCCGAGGGCCGCGAACATCGAGGCGTACTCGATCCCGATCACCCCCGCGCCCGCGACCACCATCGACCGCGGAACGCGCTCCAGGTTGATGATCCCGTCCGAGTCCATGACGGTGCGCTCGTCGAAGGCGACGCTGGCCGGCCGGGCAGGCTTGGTCCCGGTCGCGATCACGATCTTCTCCGCGCTGACCTTGCGCACGCGGCCATCCGCGTCGTGGACCTCGATGGCGTTCGGGTCGGCGAAGCGCGCGGTGCCGGCGAGCACCGCGACCCGGTTGCGCGACAACTGGCTGCGGACCACATCGTTTTCCCTGCCGACCACATGCCGCGTGCGCGCGGCCAGGTCAGCGATCGTGATGTCGTCCTTGACCCGGTAGCTCTGCCCGTACATCTCGCGCTGGTCGAGGCCGGTGAGGTAGAGGACCGCTTCCCGGAGGGTCTTGGACGGGATCGTGCCCGTGTTGAGGCACACGCCGCCGATCATGTCCGGCCGCTCGACAATAGCCACCCGCCGGTCCAGTTTGGCCGCCGCGATCGCGGCCTTCTGACCACCCGGGCCCGAGCCGATCACCAGCAGGTCGAAGTCGTGCACATTCACCAGTGTGACGACGTGAACCAGGCTTTTAAAGGCCGGCGGACCCTCCTTCCGGCACGGCGGCGCCGGAAGCGCACCCGCTAGAGCCAGCTTGCGCGCACGCTGGCCAGCGGCTCGTCGCCGGGCGGCAGGCCAAGCTCGCCCTTCTGCACCCGCTCCAGCAGGCGGCTGACGGCGGCCTGAACCTCTGGAAGGCACTCGCGGAGGCTTTCCGCGTCGCGCGGGTCGGCGGGATCACCGCCGAGGCCCACCGCCTCAAGCAGGCCCTCCAGGTCAGACAGCCGTGACCCGAGCCAGCCCACGGGATCGGCGGACAGGTTTTCGTCGAACACCCGCCGGCCGGGCTCCCATCCTTTCAGCCCCGGATGGTGATGGGTGCGGTCGAAGGTGCCCGGCGGGCCGTCCGCCGACTCCAGCAGATCAACCCGCCAGACCGGCCTGCCGATCTCAATCGGCCGGGCCGAGTAGATGGAGCCCGTGAGCTCACCCCGGGCGAGCAGCCGGACCTCCAGCCGCACGCCCCGTTCAGCGCTTTCCTGGCCTTCGAGCGGATCGGGGTCGACGAAATACAGGTCGCTCAGCACTACTCCGGTCCGCTCGAACCCGAAGGCATAGAGCACGGCAGGGCCTCCTCAGATCGCCGTGACGCTGGACGCGCAGCCGCCAGGCCAGGCAGCCGCCGACAAACCGGCGCATACTCCCAGTGTGCGCCAAGCCGCCACATTCATGACGCGCGGACGCACAACAGCCCACCCCCGACCACCGCGCGCCAGCGGCCCTGCCCGCCTTCCGGTGCTGGGCTCGCATACTGTGGGACGGACCCTGATCCCATTCCAGTGAGCGGTGGAATTCCATGACTTTCCTGCTCATTGCGGCGATGATCGCCGCAATGATCCTGCTGTCCGTTACCGACCGCGTCCTTAAGGTGCGTGCCCGGGCCCGCCGGTACCGCGCCATGAGCGAACGACTGGACGCCGCCACGGCGAGAACCGACATACAGCAGGAGCAGCGGAAAACGGCCGCGGCGGCGAGCGCCGCGCTCACCTCGGTGATGCCAGCCATCAACCGGCCGCCGCTGACGCTCCCAGGTGTGGCCAAGCAGCAGCGTGCCACTCCGGCCTGCGAGGCCAAGCCTGGTCGTGAGGCGACCGGAGCGCGGGACCACCGGCCGGGTCACCCCGGGGACAAGCAGGCTCACGCCGGGGACAAGCAGCCTCACGCCGGGGACAAGCAGCCTCACGCCGGGGACAAGCAGCCTCACGCCGGGGATAAACAGGTTCACCCCGGGGACAAGCAGCCTCACGCCGACGAGGAAACCGCATACTCGCGACCGCGGCCCGCGGAGCGATCCGGCCGGGCCGGCCACGCCACCGGGCCGCGGCAGCCGAACCACCGCTAGCGGGGCGCCCGGAGCATCCTACGGCGCCAGATCGGATGCCCGCTAAACTGATTAGTACGGAATACTGGGCAGCTTCTTGCCCGTCGTCGTCATGTCCGTACCCCGGTGACAAGGCGGGCTTTCGTGGTGCAGGCGTTCTCTTACGAATTTGTGCTGACTGGCCGCGATGATGACCAGCCTGCGGACGATGGCGCCCTGGACGCGCTGGCACCGCGCTTCTCCTTGGTGCCGGGAGGCAGGCCTCGCACGGTCCGACGGACCTGGCTGGACACCTTCGACTGGCGACTGCACCGGGCCGGCCTCACGCTGGAGCACACCACCGGTGCCGGGCCCGGCGAGCTGACCCTGACCGGCCCGGACGGGGAGCGGCTTGTGGCCAGGCCGGGCCGGCTGACGTGGCCAGCCCTGGCCGGCTCGCTGCCGGACGGGCCGTTGCGGGCGCGGCTGCGCCCGCTGATCGGGGTGCGGGCGCTGATGCCCGCTGCCCGCGGCGGGAGCGCCGTGCGTGACCTGCGGGTGCTGAACGCCGACGACAAGACGGTTGCCTGGCTCACCCTGGACCGGCTGTCGGTGACCTACCCGGCTACCGCGGACCTGTCGTCACGGCTGACGGTGACCGCCGTCCGTGGCTACCAGCCCCAGGCGGAGCGGGTAGCCCAGGTCCTGGGGGGCACCCCGGGTGTCGAACCTCAGGCCCCCCCTCCGCTGGACGCGGCACTGGCCGCGGCGGGCCGCCGGGCTGGTGATTACACGAGCCAGGTCAACGTCTGCCTGACCCCGGCCATGCCGGCCGGCACGGCGGTTACGGCGGTGCTGTTGGACCTGCTCAGTACCCTTGAGGCGAATGTGCCTGGCACTATCCGCGATGTCGACACCGAGTTCCTGCACGACCTACGGGTCTCGGTTCGCCGCACCCGGTCGGTGCTCAAGCTGGTCGGCCATGTGCTGCCCGCCGAATTCGCCCAGAAGTTCCGGCCCGAGTTCAAGTGGCTGGGCGACCTGACCACGCCGACCAGGGATCTCGACGTCTATCTGCTGAAGTACCCGGACATGGCGGCGGGGCTGGTGGCGGCGACACCAGAGGAACTGGACCCGCTCCATGCCCATCTGATCCGCAGCCACGCCGCAGAGCGGCGGCGGCTGGTGCGAGGGCTCCGCTCGGCGCGCTTCACCCGCCTTATCCGTGAATGGCGGGCTGCGCTGGAGAGCCTGCAGGCCACGACCCAGGGGCCAGCCGCAGCCCGGGGGCCAGACGCGGCGGACCTGGCCGCGGCGAGCATCCGCCGGGCCCACCGGCGGGTGCTGCAGCAAGGCAGCGCCATCACCGCGAGCTCTCCCCCGGAGCGGCTGCACGACCTGCGGAAACGATGCAAGGAGCTACGCTACCTGCTGGAATCCTTCGCGTCCTTGCACGATCCGGCTACGCACCGGCGGGCGGTCAAGGAACTGAAAGGCTTGCAGGACTGCCTCGGAGAGTTCCAGGATGGCCAGGTCCAGCAGCATGAGATCAGGATGTTTGCCGAGCAGATGATGAGCGACCGGAATGTGCCCGCCACGGCCCTGCTCGCGATGGGGGAACTCGCCGCTGGGGTCGGCCTGCAGCAGGTGCAGGCCCGCAGCCAGTTCGCCGGGCGGTTCCGCGAGTTCGCCAGCCTGGCGACCCAGCAGCGGTTCCGCACCCTCACCGCGGGCGCCGCCTCATGAAGATCTTCGCTACGTACAACATCAAGGGCGGGGTGGGCAAGACGTCCAGCGCCGTGAACCTGAGCCACCTGGCGGCGCGCGACGGCCTGCGGGTCCTGCTCTGGGATCTCGACCCGCAGGCCGCAGCCAGCTACGTGTTCCGCATCCGCCCCCGGGTCAAGGGCGGCGGCAAGGCCCTCATCAAGGGCAGCCGGGAAATCGACGACGCGATCAAGGGAACCGATTTCGAGCAGCTGGATCTGCTTCCCGCCGACTTCACTTACCGCAATCTCGACCTGATGCTGGACGCCACCAAGAATCCCACGCGCAGGCTCGCCCGCCTGCTGGACCCGCTCGCCGCCGAGTACGACGTGATCTTCCTCGACTGCCCGCCGGGCATCTCGCTGCTGTCTGAGAGCGTGCTGCACGCCGCTGGTATCGTGCTGGTCCCGCTCATCCCGACCACGCTGTCGGTGCGCACCCTCGACCAGCTCACCGAGTTCATTGCCGGTTTCGACGGGCACCGCCCGGACGTGCTGGCCTTCTTCTCCATGCTTGATCGCCGCAAGCGGCTGCATATGGAGATCGCCCAGCGGTTGCCGGCCGAGCGCCCCGATGTGGCCAAGACGGTGATCCCGGCGTTGTCCCTGATCGAGCGGATGGCCGTAGAACGGGCCCCGGTCACCGCGTTCGCACCTCACAGCCGGGCCGCGCAATGCTACGCGGCGCTCTGGGACGAGATGCGGGCCCGCTTTCTCTGACCTGACCCAGCCGGCGGTATCAGTCGGCTGGCCACGGCGGCTCTCAGCCGCGTGCGCGGATGGGCGTCAGCCGAGTGCGCGGATGAAATCGATCATGGCCGCGCTGACCTCCTCCGGCCTCTCCTGCTGTGTCCAGTGACCGCAGCCAGGAAGCAGGATGGCCGAGCGCAGCCGCGGGACACTCTGGCGCATCCGGGCGACCACCTCGTCCGGGCTGGGCTGACTGATGACGAAATCGCGGTCCCCCGCGACGAACAGGGCCGGCACCGTCACCGGAGCATGATGCCAAGGGGCGGTGAGTTCCCAGTTCCGGTCCAGGTTGCGGTACCAGTTCAGCGGGCCAGTAAACCCCGCGGTGCCGAACTCGGAGGCGTACACGCCGATATCGCTCTCGGTGAGCCAGCCGGGCAGCACGGCCGGGTCGGGGCACACGTCCAGGAAGCCGCCGCCCGGTGGCACGACAGGTGCCAGCTGCGGGGCCGTGCCGGATGCGCTGTAGAGCACCCTGCGGAAGGTAGCGGGTAGGTCCCGGGCTAGTTCCTCATCGGCTCTACCCGGCTCCTGGAAGTAGACCATGTAGAAACCCTCGCCCAGCAGGCCGCGCATGACCGCCAGCGGCGGGGTGCTCCCGCGCGGCCGGTACGGCACGCTCAGCCCGATCACGCCCCGTACCCGGTCCGGCCGCAGCAGCGCCGCATGCCAGGCCACGGGTGCCCCCCAGTCGTGGCCCGCGACAACGGCCGACTCCTCGCCGAGCGCATCCATCAGGGCCATCACATCGCCGGTCAGGTGCAGGATGCTGTACGACCCAACCGCGTCCGGGCGGTCCGTCCGGCAGTATCCGCGCTGGTCAGGGGCTACCGCGTGAAATCCGGCCGCAGCCAGCGAGACTAGCTGATGACGCCATGAGTACCAGCATTCCGGAAAGCCGTGCAACAGCAGCACCAGCGGGCCGGTGCCCGCCTCCGCGATATGCATCCGCAGCCCGCGCGCATCGAGTTGGCGATGCCGGATCCCGGTCAGGTCATCCGGCACGAAGGCTCCTTCTGCGTGCCCACGCCGCCCCAAGGCGGTCCCGCCCGGATCTGGCTCGTCAAAGCCGGGGTATGACCTGATCAGCGTCCAGCCGGGTTCTCCCCTGGCCGCAATCTGGCCGATGCCGGACGATAGCCAAGCCGGAACGGACAGTCACATGGCACTTTTGTCGCTGATTGCTGGCCTGTAAGGCTTCACCACGGAGCATGCTAGTGGTCTGAGATGCATCGCGGGCAGAGGGGGGATATGTGAGCCGAAGGCTTGTCCGGCTAGAAATGCCTGTCTTCCCGGACCGAAGGATGTTCCGGCTGCATGACTCGAAGGTTGACCCGGACGCACCGGGCGGCCCGTTGGCGCCGGTCGGGACGCTCGTCAGCGTGAACCGCGAGCAGGTATGGGTGGGGAGCCTGCAGGAGCACATCAGCGTCCGGCTGACCATCGAGGAGTGGGACACCGCGCCGCCCGCGTTTGGCGACGAGTGGGAGGACGAGGCCAAGGGGACGATCTACCTCCGGGGGCAGCTGAGCGTGGACATGGGGTCCGAGGGCCGCGCGGTGGAGAATCTGCGGCTGGCCGGCGGAGTGGGCGACTACGTGGTCCGCGTGTACGCACGCAACCGCCGTGAGGTCATGCGCCTCTACGACGAGATGTTCGAGCGTGGCGTCGACCCGCTGAGCGACGAATTCCAGCAGGCGAGGAAGAACCTGGAGGGACTTGAGCAGTACCTGCTGCAGCTCTGGCGCGAGTACTGACCGATGACGGCCTACTGTGCCCTGGCTGCGGGCGGACCCGGCTGAACATGCCCGCGCGCGGGCGCGGCCGACCGGCTCACGATGCGGTCCGCGGGGGCTGACACGGACGGGCTGCCCGACTGGTGGCTCGGCACGGTCATCACCGGCTGTCCGGGCGACGCGGAGGACCGCCCCGTCGCATGCTTGTCGGCCACAGTCCGGAACGGAACCAGCGCGTAGACCACCAGTGACATGGCTGCGACGACGATCAGGGTGACGAAGGACACGACCACCCGTGCCCGCCGTGTCCGCAGCGTCAGTGCCGTGCGCTGGAAACCGAAGGACGACAGCCGCGCGGCGAGCAGCGGATCGGCGCCGGCGAGCCCGCGCTCGATCTCATCCAGGATGCGCTGCTCATCCATGGAAAGCGCCATGGCATCACCTCCACCTGCCAGGCCGGTGGCAACTGTCTCTTACTATCCCCCACATCAAGATCGTTAGCCTCCGTTCGCCTTGCGCCTGCGGGTTTCTATCGCCGGCAGGCCCGGCTCGCGCAGCCAGATCCAGCTCACTGCAATCGAACTGGTGTTTGCCTTTATCGAACGATAATTCTATAGTCGCCCCATGCGATGGGACGGCATCCGGATCGACACCGGCGGACCTGGGCAGCCCGCCGCGGCCGGGCGTCCGGCCGCCGACACCGCGCCAGCACTGTTCGAGCGCGGTGCGGTCGCCAGGTCGTTCGACACCCCGGGATTCCAGGGCATGACGTTCTTCGAGGTGCATGCCCGGAGCGTCATCAACCGGGTACCCGAGGCGTCCCGCATGCCGTTCCGCTGGACGATCAACCCCTACCGCGGCTGTTCTCATGCATGCCGTTATTGCTTTGCCCGGAACACGCACACCTACCTGGACATGGACGCCGGGCACGACTTCGACTCGAAGATCGTCGTGAAAGTCAACGCCCCGGAACTGGTCCGCAAGGAACTCGCGGCCCGCAAATGGCAGGGCGAGCACATCGCCATGGGCACGAACGTGGACTGCTACCAGCGGGCCGAGGGCCGCTACCGGCTGATGCCGGGGATCCTGCGGGCGCTGGTCGACGCGCGGAACCCTTTCTCCATCCTGACCAAGGGCACCCTCATCCTGCGCGACCTCGATCTGCTCGTCGCCGCGGCGGAGGTGACCGAGGTCGGGTTGAGTGTGTCGGCCGGCTGCACGGATGAGGACCTGTGGCGAACGCTGGAATCGGGGACCCCCAGTCCGCGGCGGCGGCTGGGCGTCTGCGCCACGCTCACCGAGCATGGGCTGCCGTGCGGCGTGCTGATGGGCCCGGTCGTCCCATTCCTGTCCGATTCCCCCGCACAGCTGGAGGCCACGGTGCGGCAGGTCGCCGAGGCGGGCGCCACCCACGTCAGCCCCATCGTGCTGCACCTGCGGCCCGGTGCCCGCGAGTGGTTCATGGCGTGGCTGGCCGAGCACCACCCGGCGCTTGTCCCCCGCTACCGCGGCCTCTACGGTGGCCGCGCGTACGCGCCCAAGGACTATCAGCGGCAGATCTCCGAGCAAGTCCGCATCCTGGCCGAGCGGCACGGCGTAGGCCGCGGCCGCCAAGGCCGCCGGGCCTGGCGGGCCCCGCCGGCCAACCCCCCAGGGCGGAACGGCCCGGGCGGGAACGGCCCAGGCGGGAGCGCGGAGCCCGTCCAGCTATCGCTCCTGTGAGCCTGCGGCCCAGCATGAGCGAGCCGAAGGGGCGCGGCGCTGCCTGGACTGACGCGCCGAAGGGGCGCGGCGCTGCCTGGACTGAGGAGCGAGGAGCGAGGAACGAGCGACGAGCGACGAGGGAAGGCGGCGCGCTAAGCGCCCCGGAGGCGCATAGGAAGCAGAGTACGAGCGACGAGGGAAGGCGGCGCAGTGAAGGGGGAATGGAGAGGCGGGCGGGGCCCCGGAGGCGAGCGGGAGCAGGCACAGCACCGGACTTCAGAGCCAGCCGTTACTCCCCGCGATGCGTACCGCCTCGGCGCGGGTGCGCGCGCCGGTCTTGCCGATCGCGGCCGAGAGGTGATTGCGGACAGTTCCTTCCGAGAGGTGCAGCGCGGCCGCGATGTCGGCGACCGTCCCGCCGTCCCTGGCGACACGCAGCACATCGGTCTCACGGGGGGTGAGCGGGTTCTCGCCCGCCGCGAGGGTCTCGGCGGCGAGGGTGGGGTCGACCACCCGCAGGCCGGCGGCCACCCGCCGGACCGCATCGGCCAGCTGCCGCGCTGGAGTGTCTTTGACCACGAAGCCGCTCGCGCCCGCAGCCATCGCGCGGCGCAGGTAGCCCGGCCGGCCGAACGTCGTCACGACGAGCACCCGGCACGACGGCAGCGCCGCACGCAGCGCGGCGGTGGCGGAAATCCCGTCCAGGCCGGGCATCTCGACGTCCAGCAGGGCCACATCCGGCTGGGTCCGCCTGGCCTCGGGGACGACATCATCGCCCCGTCCGACCTCGGCCACCACGTCCAGATCGAGCTCCAGGGCAAGCAGGGCGGCCAGGGCACCCCGGACCAGCGCCTGATCGTCGGCGAGGAGAAGGCGGATGGGTGCGCTCACGGGCAGATCATGGCACGCGTACCCGGAGCGCGAAGCCGCCCGCTGCGGAATGGCCGACGATTACCGAGCCCCCGACGGCGGCCGCCCGTTCTCGCAGCCCGACCAGGCCGTGACCGCTGCTCGACCCGCCCGGGACAGCTGTTCTCAGCCGCGCTCGGGCACTGTCAGCACCCAACGGATCTCCGATCCGGTCACCGTCAGAATTTCCGTGCCCTGGCCCGTTGGACGCCGCATTCACCGGGCCGGCCGGGCCGCGGCCGTCATCAGTGATCTCAACCTCGTGACCGGCCACCCGAATTGAGCAGTGTGTGGCACCACTGTGACGGACCACATTCGTCACGCCCTCCCTGATGGCCCAGCCAAATATCTCCTGCTTCCCCTGCGGGACATGCGCCAGCCCGGCAGGCAGGTCAGCCTGGATGCAGGCCGCGGTGAGGGCGGTCCGGGCGCTCGCGAGCTCACTTGCGATCGTGACCTCCCGGTACCCGGCCGCCGCCGCACGGACATCGGCCAGGGCCTCTCGCGCGATGTGCTCCA
>Ga0137393_10003282_pt1 | contig 10504 bp, 7 predicted proteins | sample 15con2h34BmetaG_FD_101396 | JGI IMG/M metagenome (GOLD analysis project Ga0137393, IMG submission 101396) | Vadose zone soil microbial communities from Angelo Coast Range Reserve, California, USA - 15con2h3.4B metaG | ecosystem: Environmental > Terrestrial > Soil > Vadose zone > Saprolite...
CGCGCAATCGCGTGGCGCTTTCTTCAACTGCGGCCATGACTGCGGTGCGCGCCTCATTGAGCAATTTCCCCACGATTGGACGCTCGTCTTTTCCGAGCGATTTCATTTGCTCGCTCCACGCTGAAATGCTGCCGCTGCGGCCCAGATAACGAATCCGCACCGCATCCAGCGCGTGCTCGTCTTTCGCTGCGCCGATCTCCTGAAGGGCGGCGTCGCGCAATTCTTCGAGTGGATGCATCCAGTGTTGAAGCGTTAAAGAGTTTAAGCGTTGAAGCGAATCCGCTGCAACGGTTCAACGCTTCATCGCATCAACTCTGAGATCACGCTGCCTTTTCGTTCTTCTTCTCGAGCGCAGATTTTACTCGCTCGACAATTCCTTTAAACGCTACCTCGTCGGTAATCGCAAGATCGGAGAGAATCTTACGGTCGAGTCCGATGTTAGCGGCTTTGATTCCCTCGGCGAATCGGCTGTAGGTGAGCCCATGAGCGCGAACCGCAGCGTTCAAGCGTTGGATCCATAGATAACGGAAAGTGCGTTTGCGCGTTTTGCGGTCGCGATAGGCCCAATATTTGCCCTTCATCGTCGCGTCCTTCGCATAGCGAAAAAGTTTCGAGCGGCGGCCGCGATAACCCTTGGCTGATTTGATGACGCGTTTGCGGCGTTCGCGGCTGGCCGGGGCGTTGGTGGCTCGTGGCATTTTGTTTTACTCCGAAATTCTTCGGAGCTCCTCTTTCAGCGTGTTGTTGGTTTTCGTTTTATCTGCCCGACCTCACCCGCTGATTCGGCGCGTCTCTCGAGACATTGCCAGGTGAGCAGTAATCCGTCCTGCGCCAAGCGCAACGGACGGGAATAGTAATTGCGGAGCGCTGTTTCACAAGTGTTTTTTTGCGTCCCATCCATAAATGTGTTGAAAACGAGGATCGCGAAACGCTCAAAGATAGATGCATCAGCTTTTGCGGCCAAGAAGTTAAGGAAAGATAATATGAAAAGTTTAATATCTGTGTTGGTCTTCAGCTTGTTGTTACCTGTCAGTAGCCAAGCTAGTTCTTCTCCTGTTGGTTACGTCGATAACATAGACTCTAATGGAACTGTATATGGCTGGGCTAAGGATCCGGATGCCCCCAATACGGCAATTGGGGTTCATGTCTATACTGGAAGCACATTTTTAGGCGCTGTCACCGCGAGTTGGTTTCATGATTCGGTCGCCGGTTATCATGGTTTTCGATTCACGTTACCGGAAAACATCCGAGGACAAGGTCCATATCCCATTACTGTTTATGGAATTGATGTTGTTGGAGGTAATCCAAACGCGGCAATTCAAAATGGTAATCCGTATCCTACTGCGATAGGACTTGGGAACGTTTCTAACAACGATAATTGTCGAGAGCACGACAGCGGTTGGCCTTATCAGAATGGAACAATGGTGGGAGGCAGACCGAACAACAACTTGGCAGCTTACTCAGCCAAAGCAATTACATCACCAAATTGGCAAGGTCAGGGATTAGCCTGGTTCCAGGAAGGTTTTGGTGCGATAAGGATAAACTGCGCTCCTAGGATTGGCGGAGCAGTTTCATCGATTATTTGGGATAACGTGGAGTTCATTGATTCAGCTGCCCACGGCACAGCGCTTCAATATATTGAACATGATACTCTTTCCGGAGAATTGTATAATCCGACGGAAGCAGGTTCTAATGTCGAAGATAGTTGGGCATGGTACAGCACGAGCTTGGTGAATTTGCGCCCACTGACAGCCGCTCAAAATCCGACGGATCCTATTACCGGTTCACACCTTTATCGACATGGTAGCTCAAGTTCTATTCAACTTCTAGTCACCGGTAGTGGTGTATTGAATACAAAGTGTCGTCCGGCTTTTTGGGCTCCTAGAAGTCCTTACCCACAATACGGTGCTTATCCGAAACCAGCGAATACAATTTACACAGCCAATCTATGTCGCGGGAATCCTCGAGCAAATCCGCCAACTGTTCCACCAAATCCTCCTGGTTATAATGCCAATTCGGCATTTTACTCGGATTTTGGGCCAAAGCCGTTCAACACTACTCCCACAACGGCTACGCACAGTGTGGCAGCGCCGGACTCTTTGGATAATGCTCTGTATGATGGAGTCGATGCGATTACCGATTTCGTCATGGAGAAGACGATTAAGCTCGGAGTTCCAGGACATGCACAACTCAATAACTTGATGATATTCGAGGGGAACTTAACTATACCGGCCGACGCGCCTAGCCCTGGCGATTATCAGTTGGCGTTATATCCAGATCATATTAGGTTCCACGCCAATGCTGGGTCTAGAACTCTCATCTATAATCCTGCAACTGGAGCAGAAACGAACATTACAACTTCGCCCAGCGGCGTAACAAATTCCGCAGTGATAGCCATAGGAGCGGGAAATCGATATGCGATCGGGTTCTATACGAGGCAACCAAATACTCGTATGTTTTGGATCCAATCGTCAACACAAGGAGCTAATGCATACATTTCGTTTGGCTGTAGTACCAACCAAGCGTTGACGGCAGGAACAATTGTCCCTCTGACCAGCTATGTTTTGGTTGGGACATTATATGACGTGGAGACATCTCTTCGTGAACTTTACGGAATCAATCCTGCGCCATAAATCGTTCCCTGGTGACTACTCGACGGTTCTAATCTCCGTTACGGTAGTCGTTAAGTTAAAACCATTAGGTTCTTGCCGAGATGCCTATCACGGCCGCGCGGCATGCAAACTCAACGAAGAGGCTAGAGGCAACGCTTTTTGCCTCTTTACGTCGATTGCCCAACCTTCGATACTTAAATCTCCATCGGCAAGATTGCCCGAACTAACCGCGCGCGAAAAGCCCGCTCGATACATGTTGGGGATGTGGAATCGCTCGCGCAAGTCGGGACGGGGCACTCCAGTTTCTAGGACCGTGAATGGCTTGAACTTCCCTGCCGTATCTCTGTAGCCAATCACTACACAATCAGCTCTTTGATTTTTCTCTGCAAGCCAAGCCCACCCTGTAACGAGTAAAGAATGATTACTATCAAATCCGCAGAACTCGATCCGACCGTTCTTTGCATCCGTGTCGGTTGGCGGCTGTTTCACTTGAGCGGCGATCTGCTCTTTGACGAAAGGTATCCGAAGGAGTTGATGGTCCGCGAGAGTTCGCGCGCGCGTTCTAAGTACATCTACGTAAGGAAAAACAAGAGCCAGTTCTGGATTATCTGGGATGACATCCATCCATTCAAGTGCGAGACGAAGCTGCAGTTGATGATGGCGATGATTGCGTAGCGAGACAAAATTCTTCGGATAACAGGCTGTCCAGCATAGGGCCGTAAATCCGAGCAAGTACCCAATATTCGTTAAGAAGCAGGCACGCACACCTTGTCCACCACGTCGGACGCGTGCACAGTAAAGAGCAAACGTGCCACCGACTAAAGCTAGATAGAAAAACAGGCTGAACACAGTATAGCGATTGTCCAAGGCCTGCTGGACGCCGAATCCAATTCGACCAAGCGCAGTAATGATACCGGTACCCAAGGCGTAGGCCGCAATTAGCAACCATGGGTAAAACGTGTGCCAGTTTCGATCCTGAGCTAGGATGACTATCATTGAGGCAAAGACCGCGACGAAAACAGCGCTCGCCACGATTCCGAATAAGAAGGGATTTACGTAATCGGAGGCGAAATACGCGCCGATCCAGAGAACCAGATAATGTGTTAGATCAAGCCAACGACCATGCCACGAGGCAAAGTCCGGATGATAACTCGGCTTTTTGTAACCTATGAAGTAACAGCCAATGGCAATCGCCGCGCAGAGCGCGTAGATGCAAAACCAACGTGTTCGTTTTCGAATCGGAGTGGAATTAGAAGGGTTCGCCAATGGAAGGCCGAGTACCAATAACAGCATACCATTAGCAAAGGTGTAAGTAGCGATTGAAGCCAATGTAAGGTTAGCTAACAGTTTGGAACGAAAGGAAAGAGCAGATAAGTTAATATTCGCTATGGCTACGAGAGCGATGCCTGGAAAAAAAGGTTCAAGTTGAATGCCGTAGAGAAAATTTTCAAACTGCACTGAAGAGAAGCACAGAAACATCATGACAACCCAGGTGACTAGCGTCGAAACTCCCGTAGTTCCTTCCGTTCGAGACAATAGCCGCAACAGTAAGATGCTTAATAGGCAGACCTCTAGGAAGACAATCGTCATCTCCTTCCGCACATCCCACCCTCCGACCGACGCTAAAGTGAAATACAGCAGCCTCGGAAAGAACTTTCGACTCTCATTGTGCTGCGAAAAAAGCTCACCGAGCGTTAGCGTGCCGCGACACCACGACTCAAATTGGCTTCCGGGTGTATGCCATTCGTCCCAAAAAGGCAACGATATCCAATTCGTCGTAACATAGTGCACCGCGAGAGCCATTGGAAAGAGACCCACACAGAGCAGCGCTGCCTGAATGAATACAGATGGTCCTAATCGGAATTTCGAGAACATAACCATTTGTGATAGAGGACGGGACAGAGTACTACCACAAGCTTTATCGGAAGCGGAGCAAACTGGGCTCCATTCCACATCAGCTATCCGCACGCGAAGAACACAAAACATGATCCATGGGTCGCACGAATCAAAACGACGACTTTGGCGCTTCGTGCAGCGAAGCGGTTACGGCCTGAGAGCCCCGCGGCAAATGTTTCAGATTGGCCGTAGGCCGCGCCTTTTCTAAGATGCGTCCATGCACTGGCTCCGGCGGCATCGTCTGTCGATTCTCGCGGCGATTTGCGTCTTTTGGACGACGCTGATTCTCTTCGGCCATTTTTTCCCGGCCGCGCCATTTCTTTCCGTTCCGTGGCGCGGCGAGCAAAGCTTTGAAGATTTGCTGCGACGCGAAGGTCGTAAAACGGCCGCGCGAGACGATTTCGTTTTTCTCGGCATCGATCAAAGCACGCTCGAGATGCCGCCTCTCTTGCCGGAGGAACTCGCGAATAATCGCGCGCTCCAGCTAATGTCGGAACGCCCATTCCCTTGGTCGCGTGAAGTCTGGGCGCTTCTGCTCGATAAGCTTTTCGCTTCGGGCGCGCGGATTGTAATGTTCGACTTCGTTTTCAATCCACCGAACGAAGGCGATCCGGCGTTTCACGAAACGTTGGAAAAATATCGCGACCGCGTCGTCCTCGGCGCTAACATCGATACACTCAAAAACAATCAGATCGTCGGCCCGAATGAGACCTTGGTTGCGCCGCCGCCGATTGCGGATGATCGCGTCGGCTATGTAAATTTTTGGCCGGACTCGATCGACGGAAAAGTTCGGGCGGCAAATTTTACGACTTCGGATCGCCAGCTTGCCGGTCAGGCGCCGTTCCCCGGTGAAGATGTTTTCACATCGTTTTCTGCGCGTGGCGTGCAGAAGCTCGGCCGAGCCGATGACGTTCCGCACGATCAGCGCGGGCATATGTTTCGCTTCAGCGCGGCCGATGCTTACCGCCCGCGATCGCTTTACGAAGTTTTCGATCCAAAACTCTGGCGCGCGAATTATAACGACGGCGCCTTTTTCAAGAACAAGGTGGTGATGGTCGGCGCGGCTTCACAGGTGGCCCACGATGTCGTAAACACGCCGATGAGCCCGGACATGCCCGGGCCGGCCTTGCATCTTCAAGCAATGTCCGCCGCGCTCGGTCACGAGTTTTTGCGTGCTACAAATCCGCGAACGATGGCTTTGCTCGTCGGCATATCAGGCGCGATGGCCTGGCTCCTGATCGCGTTCGTTAGGCGGCCGCTCGTCTGTCTGATCACGCTCATAGGCGCGAGTATCTGTTATTTATTGGCGGCACGAATCGCTTTCGATCGTGCAGGTCTTTTGCTTCTAACAGTGCCGGTCGCGAGCGCGTTCCTGCTCAGCGGTCTCTTCTCGTTAGGCTTCGAATATGTCCTTGAACGCATCGAAAAAGTTCGGACTCGGCGAACGCTCGAGCGTTACGTTTCGAAAAATATTGTCCGCGAAATTCTCGACAGTCCTGACAGCTTTTACAGCACTCTGCGCGGGACCCGTTTACCGGCGACAGTTTTGTTTTCTGATTTGATCGGATTCACGACGATGAGCGAGCGCGCGGACCCCGAAGCGCTCGTCATGCAGCTGAATGAATATCTCACCCGCATGGTTGCGGCGGTTTTTCAATTCGAGGGTACGCTCGATAAGTTTATCGGCGACGCGATCATGGCGGTGTGGGGAAACGTGCGCAGTCGCGGGGTGGAGGAAGATGCGAAACTTTGCGCACACGCAGCCCTCGCCATGCGACATGGCTTGGTCGAGCTGAATCATCGCTGGCAGGGGGAAGGCCGGATTCCGTTCGGCATGGGCATTGGCATCAATCAAGGCGAGGTTCTGATTGGCAACATTGGATCGCAGGAGCGGATGGATCCAACAGTGATTGGCGACGCCGTCAATCTTGCCTCGCGTCTGGAAGCTCTCACGCGCATTTACGGCTGCGATATTTTGCTTGGCACGGCAGCAACCGAACTCATTCGCGATGAATTTTACGTGCGCAGCATTGCGCGGGTGCAGGTCAAAGGAAAAACGAAGCCTGTGGAAGTTTCCGCATTGCTCGGCGAGCGCAGCGCAGCATTCGATCAGGAGTTTTTGCGCTGGCTCGACTCCTACGAAGATGGATTACGAAAATTTCGCGAACGAAAATTCACCGATGCGAAAATTTCTTTCTCACGTTTCCTCGAATTTTATCCAGACGATTTTCTTGCGAAAATGTATCTCGACCGCGCGCTGGAATATGAGCAGCAGCCGCCGGATGAGACATGGGATGCGGTCGAAGTGTTCCAGAAAAAGTGAAGGTTTGGGCAAAGCCACAATTGGAGGAGAGCCGCGGGCGAGTATTCGACGCCGCGCGAGCGTATGTGACAACGATTGACGAGATCAATGCTGCGGAAACATCGCATCGGCCGGCGTCATCGTGGCGGCTTTCCGGATGCGCCTTTGCTACGTTGTTTATCTCGCGCTGAGCTGGGTGGTGATTTTTTGCGACAACTTTCCTCTCTCTTCGCCGCGTTACGTCCTGAGCCAATTTCCAATTTTCATGCTACTGGCGCCGTGGGGCCGCCGCGCGTGACAGAACGGGATGCAATCATCTTCGGCTCGCTCTTGTTATACGCGTTGTAACAGCGCGCAATTTGCCAGAGGGTGGTGGGCGCATTGACGCAAGCGGCCCGCTTTCCGGTGGCTAAACCGCTGCGCTCAGCGTAACAATCCGCGTGAATGCAGCGCCGCGTCGTTTTCATTTCCTAGGAATTTGCGGGACGGCGATGGGGTCGGTTGCCGCGGCACTGCGAGACCGCGGCTTTGTCGTCACTGGCTCGGACGAAAATATTTATCCGCCGATGTCGACTTTTCTCAGCGAACGCGGCGTGACGTTAAACGAGGGTTACCGTGCGGAAAACCTTCCGGCCGATATCGACGTGGTCGTGATCGGGAACGCGATCACGCGCGGCAATCCGGAACTCGAAGCGGTCCTGAGCCGCAAACTTTATTACCTTTCCCTCCCGGAAGTGCTGAAGCAGTTTTTTCTGCGCGGCCGTCACAATCTGGTCGTCACCGGCACGCATGGGAAAACAACCACGACTGCGCTGCTTGCATGGATCATGACGTCGGCTCGCCTCAAACCGAGTTATGTGGTCGGCGGCATTCCAAAAAATCTCGGGCAGGGTGCGTGTTTCACCGATTCGAAATATTTCGTTATCGAGGGCGACGAATACGACAGCGCGTTTTTCGACAAGCGCTCCAAATTCATTCACTACCTGCCGGAACTGCTGATCGTGAACAATATTGAATTCGATCACGCCGATATTTTTCGCGACCTCGAGGAGATTAAACTCAGCTTCCGGCGGCTGCTCAACATCGTGCCGCAAAATGGCATGGTCTTGCTCAATGGCGACGATTCGAATTGCGTAGAGGTCGCGCAAAATTGCCTTGCACCAATCGTTGAGGTTGGGTTTTCGGCCAACTGCGCACAGCGAATTCGCGATGTCGCCTATTCCGCGGACGGTTCTCGCTTCACCCTGGGCGAAGATCATTTTGAATTGCCGCTGATTGGAGAATTCAACGTGCGCAACGCGGCCATGGCCGTTTCCGCTGCGCGTTTCTACGGAATTGGGATCGAGAAAATTCAGAAGGCGCTCGCGAAATTCGAGGGGATCTCGCGCCGACAGGAACTGCGCGGTGAAGCACGCGGCGTGAAAGTGATCGACGATTTCGGACATCATCCGACCGCGATCGCGCAAACGATGAATGCGTTGCGCCATCGGTATCGCGGCCATCGCATTTGGGCGGTTTTCGAACCGCGTTCGAACACGACGCGGCGCGCGGTTTTTCAGCAGGAGTTGCCGGCGGCGTTCAGCCTGGCCGATGGCGTTTTTATCTCTCAAGTAGCGCGGCTCGACCAAATCCCAGAGGATGAGCGGCTCAATCCGCAGGCCGTAGTGGAATCGATTGCGAAGTCCGGCCGGCCCGCGTTTTACGAGACGAATGCAGACGCGATCATCGAGCGTTTACTGCCGCTCCTGCAACCAAATGACGTGGTCGCGATTTTCAGCAACGGCGGTTTCGATCGAATCCACGAGAAGTTGCTCGAGCGATTGCGGGCCTGAATTTTTCGGAGGGACATGCTTCCGCATGTTCCTCCGAGTTAAGGTGTGGTGCTCGAGGTGTGATCCTGCACAATGCGCCAGCCTTCCAGCCTGCGCCGAAAGAGCAGCGTGAAGCGACCGCGTGGATGATCGCCTTTGCGCTTTAGCTGCCATCGCCCCAGAACCATCGCGGTATCAGAGCAGAGCGGGGTAATTTCGATATCTGAAAAGGTGAGCCGACCCATCTGCTCGGCGTTCGGATACTTCTTTTTGTAGCGAGCTCGCACCGTCTCCCAACCGCGCATCACTCTATCGTCTGAAACAAAAGTGGTCAGGGACGATTGCGCGTAACCATTCATGAAACCATCGATGTCGCCACGATTCCAGGCTGCTGCCTGCGCGTCTATCACAGCGCGAATGGCAGAACTAGCTTGCGCCTGAGCGAGCGTAGTCGTGACGGTTGCTAACAAGAAAACGCAGACTAAAACTAAGAGCTTGTCTGCTGCATTAAGATCGCATGCTTTCTTCTTTAAAATGAATGTCTGTTCCATCGATGCCTCTATTATAAAACGAGTAGACTGCCGTCCAGCCGATGATTTCTTACGCAGACGAAGATGGCAAAGCAGGTTGACCCAGCATCTTCGCACCGCTAAATAACATCGTGCTCCGCCTTTTGTGCATCGCGGGCTTGTCCGCGTTGACTTCTGCTTCGGGCCTGGCTCAGGTCGCTCCCGGCAGACCCACTGCACCTCGATCTCAGCCAACGCCGATCGCAGCTTCAAATCCCGCCGCGCCTTCCAGCAGGACGGATGACAACGTCAAGCTGCAATTTCCGAACAGCGACGTCGCCGATGTCATTCGCTTTTACGAAGATCTGACCGGAAAAAAAATGGTCATGGACAACAACGTCGTCGGCAAGGTCAACATTTTCATCAGCAAACCGGTGACGCGCGAAGAAGCAGTCAAAATCATCGAGATGAATCTGCTCTTGAACGGCTACTCGCTCGTGCCCGCGCAGGGCGACATCATGAAGGTGATCGGCACCGGTAAAAACCCGCGCACCGCGGGTGTGCCAATCATTTCCGATGAAGAGGGTATTCCGGAAGGCGATCATGTCATCAGTTATCTTTTCAAGTTGCGGTACGCCGATCCGCAGGAGTTGCAGCAAGTGCTCGGTCAATATCTTTCACCGCCGCAGCCGTACACTTCGTTTCTAGCGCTGCCGCAATCGTCCAGCATTCTGGTCACGGAAAATTCCAGCGTCATTCGTACGCTTGTTCGGATCATTGATCAAATCGATATCCCGCCAGCCGAGGTAGTGAGTGAGTTCATCACGCTCGAACGCGCGGATGCGAGCAAAGTCGTCGACATGCTGAAGGAAGTTTTCGAGAAAGGGACTCAGGCTACGGGCGCCGCTCCGGGTTATCCGGCAGGCGTGCGAGGTGCGCGAGGCGTGCGACCGGTGGTGCCGGTGCCACAGCAGCCGGTTGAGGTTGAGAACGACGTCGGCGCGCTCATCGGACTCTCGGAAGAATCAGTCGTGGTTGGAAAAATTAAATGTGCGGCCGACGTGCGGACGAACCGGATTCACGTCATCACGCGTCCGATCAACATGCCGTTTGTTCGCAAGCTGATTGCGGAGTTCGACGCGAATGTCGATTTCGCGAAGCCGGTGACGCGGCCGTTGCGATATGTCTCCGCGGGCGACGTCCTGCCGGTTCTGGTGCAATCGCTGACTGAGCCAGGCCAAACTCAGCAAGGCGCCGAGGGTGCGCCCGGCCAAAACGTTACGCCGCAGCAGCAACCGCAACCACGGCGGAGCACTTCGAGCACAGCGAGTCCATATGCCAGCACCGGCGGCGAAACCAGCGGCGCGGGCGAGA
>Ga0137393_10003291_pt1 | contig 10492 bp, 7 predicted proteins | sample 15con2h34BmetaG_FD_101396 | JGI IMG/M metagenome (GOLD analysis project Ga0137393, IMG submission 101396) | Vadose zone soil microbial communities from Angelo Coast Range Reserve, California, USA - 15con2h3.4B metaG | ecosystem: Environmental > Terrestrial > Soil > Vadose zone > Saprolite...
CTGGCGCGTTCCTTTTGTCTCTTGGCGGCGGTAGTTCGTGAGCTTCCAGCCATGTATAACCTCCCTTGGAAAGAAAAAGCGGTTACATGACCGCCTTTTCGGGTTTGAATCTTCAAGAATGCATACGTCCCATCCGGTTCAAAATTAAAGGCGGCATGCTGCCGCCTGGTTGTGAACTCGGGGTATTACCCCTCTCCGAATGTTAATAAGGACTGTTTTAATACAGGTCTAGGATACCACACTCGGCCACTTTCTTAACGTTTGTGAGTCTGTGGATTTCGGGAGTAGTGATGCACGGCGTTTGTTTTCAACAATCATTCGTCTTAACAAACCCTGGTTACCTTTTCCAAATCGCACAGTATATATGTCTGATATTGCGGGAGGGCTTCCATGGTGGTCCAATCTTTGGCTGGAATTGCTCAAGACTTAAGGTTTGCCGTACGCCAATTGCGGAGAACACCTGGATTTGCTGTTGTCGCGGTGCTCACGCTGGCGCTGGGCATTGGCGCGAATGCTGCTGTTTTCAGCGTGATGAATGCCGTGATGTTGCGCTACCTCCCCGTACCCAATCCGCAACAGCTGGTTTTGCTCCACTATACGGACCAGCCGGAGAACAGCGGCCAGACTGGTTATGACGATACTTCGTTGTCTGAACCGGTGTTCGCGAGCCTGCGCAAACAGAGCAACGTGTTCTCTGACCTTGTCGCCTTCGTGCCGCTGGGTATTCCGAAAATTGCGGTGCGCATCGGCGACGAAGCGGAAGAGGCCGCCGTGGATGAAGTGAGCGGTAATTTCTTTTCCGGACTTGGCGTCAGGATCGCCCGCGGGCGCGCTTTTGAGATCGATGACGAAACCCATCACACACAGCTGGCAGTCCTGAGCTACGGATATTGGACCAGTCGCTTCGGTCGCAATCCGTTTATGCTGGGCCAGACTATCTTCATTAAGGGCGTGCCATTCAGCGTGGTAGGAGTGGCTGCGCCGGACTTCATTGGCACGGAGCGGGACAAAGCCACTGATATCTGGGTGCCATTCCAGGTTAATCCGCACCTCAAACCCTGGGGAGCGCCAGCGCAGGAAAAGCAGGCTTTGTACGGCAGTCCGCAATGGTTCTTCCTGATGACGGTGGGACGTTTACGACCCGGCGTGACTTTAGAGAGAGCAGAAGCCCAACTCAAGCCGGTGTACAAGCAGGCGATTGTGGACAGCCTGGGGCAGCCTAAGCCTGGCGACCGCATCAGTGATCTTCATCTCACAGCGGCCCGCGGCGTGGAAGGCGTGAATGATAACTATAAAGAGCCGCTTACCGCGTTAATGGTGATGGTCGGCCTGGTTCTGCTGATTGCATGCGGCAATGTGGCCATGCTGCTGGTAGCGCGCAACGCAGGGCGCGAACGTGAATTCAGCGTTCGTATGGCCCTGGGAGCCAGGCAAGGTGTGATCTTCCGGCAGTTGTTGACTGAGAGCCTTCTGCTGGTTACGGCGGGTGGTCTGCTGGGGTGGGGATTCGCAGTCCTGGCCACACGCGCATTGGCTAGATGGTCAGCCATGGACGTGAGTCTGTCACCGGATTGGCGCGTGCTTGTGTTCGCTCTCGTGCTGTGTGCAGTGGCGGCCCTGATTTTTGGGATTGCACCGTTGCGAAACGCAGTGCGCACGGCGACTACTGCTGCAGCGCTGACCACGGGAGCGTTGTCATCGCAACAAAGTAAAAAGAAGGTTCGCGCTGGTCAGCTGGTAGTGGCGGTGCAGATTTCCCTTTGCCTGATGCTGCTGGCAGGCGCTGGATTACTGGTGCGAACTCTGGGGAACCTTGAGAACGCTAATCTCGGCCTGCAAGCAAGAGGGTTGCTGGTGTTTGGCGTGGCTCCGCCGGCGACGATCCGCAATGATGCCGAAGCCGTGCAGTTCTATACCCAGGTGCAGAACAGATTGCGCACGCTACCGGGCGTTGAATCCGCCACACTCATGACCAATCGGCTGGGCAGCGGGTGGAGCAACAACACCAGCATATTCGTGGATGGCGTTGTGCCTACCGGCAAAAAGTTCGCGGACGTGAGATGGAATGGCGTGGGACCGGATTTCTTTCACGTATTGAAAGTTCCTATGCTGCTGGGGCGTGACTTTACCGACGCAGACACGGCCGCCGCACCACGAGTGGCCATTGTCAACCAAACATTCGCGGAAAAATATGTGAAGGATCCCAATAAACTTGGCCATCACATCAAACGGCTGGGCTATACGGCTGAAGAAATGCAGGAATATGCGATTATCGGCGTAGTGGCGGACAGCCGTTATACCAGTGTTCGTGAAACTGCCAGGCCGATGGCGTACTTTCCTTTTACGCAAACCCCTGGAATTTCCACCATGCAATTTACGTTGCGAGTGCACGGCCGGCCAACTTCTCTGTTGCCGGATGTGCGCAGAGCGGTCAAGGAGTTTGGGCCTGACCTGTCACTGCTTCAGCCCATGGAACAGCAGGAGCAGTTTGATACCACATACACTGACGAGCGTATGTTTGCCCGGCTGTCGATTTTCTTCGGCCTGCTGGCAGCGCTGCTGGTGGCAACCGGACTCTATGGGACCATGGCGTATCGCGTCAGCCGCCGGACCGCCGAGATCGGCGTGCGCATGGCGCTGGGCGCGCAGCGCGGTCAGGTCCTGTGGATGGTCCTGCGAGAAAGCCTGATAACTTGCGCGGCCGGAATTGTGGTGGGCTTGCCCGTCGCGATCGCATGTTCGCGCTTGCTGCGTACCATGCTCTTCAACCTCTCGCCTTTCGATCCCCTGGCCTTTGCTATGGCATTGGCTGGGGTCTGCGCGGTCACTTTATTGGCGACCGCCATCCCGGCCAGGCGTGCATCGTCGGTGAATCCAATTGTGGCCCTTCGATACGAATAACGGCGATACAAGGCGCAGGCCACCCGGCTGAGTGTTTCTGGTTCTTAACCAGAGACACTCATGCGAGATTCTCAAAACACGAAAAGCAGCTTTTGCGACCGGCGGCGGATAGCTCTCTTTTCCTTCACTGTCACGGTTTTGCTTTTCTGCGCCGCGATGAGCGCGCAACAGCTGTCGAAAACAGAAGCTGCAGATCGAGCCGTCCAGGTGCAGATGAACAATGTGATGTACCACATTGGCGGCGATGCTGCCGTCCATCTGCGCCGGCTGGCCGGAGAACTGGTCCCCACAAAACCGGACGGTATTCCGGTGTTCGATGACAAGAATTCTTTCGGGCTGCGCGTGACGGCCGCGGAGATGGCCATCTCCCCACAGTCCATGGCCAGCGTTCTTAACCAGTACGTGTTTTCCGGCAAAGACTCACCCATTAAGAACGTCTCTATTCAGCTGGAAAACAATCTGATGAAGGTGAAAGGCAAGCTGCACAACAAAGCCGATATCAGTTTTGAGACCGAGAGCAACGTATCTGTGACCGCTGATGGGAAGTTAAGACTGCATGCGGAAAAGATACGCGCATTGCACCTGCCTGCCAAAGGCCTGATGGATTTGTTTGGAGTGGAGATCGCCGACCTTATCAAGAACGGCAAGGTAAGCGGCGTAACAGCGGAAAAGGACGACCTGATCATCGATCCAGAACAGGTTTTCCCGCCCCCGAAAATTCAGGGACGCGTAACTGCCGTCAAGCTCACCGGCGGCAACATTGTTCTGACCTTTGGATCCCCACAACAGTACAAATGGGCCAAAGTCCGGGCCCAGAATTACATGTGGTATCGCGGAAACCGGCTACAGTTCGGCAAGTTGACGATGCATGACACGGACTTGCTGCTGGTGGATCCGGATCCTCGTGATCCGTTTGATTTTGACCTGGATCACTACAAGGAACAGCTCATGGCGGGATGTAGCAAGACCACGGCCACTTTCGGGTTGCGAACAACCATGGTGGACTACAACAAACTTAAGACACACGCGGCAAAGGCGACCGGTAAATAAGGGCAAAGGGTGATGTAGTCTGCCTGACACCGTTCTGCTTCGGCGCGACTCACAGCAGGGAAACGGTAAAAACCTGCCCCATCACCCACTCAAAAATAAGATGCAGTAGCAATGGCGCAAGTTGACGATGAGTTCTGGTTTTTCCTGAGCTGCCGGCGCTTCTAGATGGCTAATGCTTCACGCTCAGGATCAGTTGTTGCGCGCCGTTCCATGCGATCTGCGCTCCAATACAGACCAGAATAAAGGCAATCACGCGCAGAATGCCATGGATGGTCTGGCGGGAGATACGGGCGGTGAGCCTGGGCGCATAGGCATAGCTGAAATACACACCGATGCAGTTCAGGATGATGGCGGCGAGTATACCGATATGCGCCAGCACGGTGGAAAACAATGTCCTTTGCGTCGCATGGGCGCTGAGCGTGAGGATCACGGCGAGTGTGCCTGGTCCGGCTGTGATGGGAAAGGTGAAGGGATAGAACACCTTTTCATCTAATGAACGCGGGTCAAAACCAGGAGAAACCATGTCCGCTCGCGATTCCGCTCGTTCTTCGTTCAGCAGTTTCCAGCCAATCGCCACCACGACCAGGCCCCCTGCAACCTGTACCACGGGAAGTGAAATGCTGAAGAAGGTGAGGACGGCGGCGCCAGAGAACTCGACAATGAGAAGAAAGATGATGGTGGTGACGGCGATCTTGCGCGCCAGACGGTGATAGACGTCGCGCGGCGCGGGGCCGACCATACCGAAAAAGACCAGCGCGGAACCAACAGGGTTGATCAGCGGAAGAAGAGCGCTGAAAGCGAGCGAAAGAAATTTTGCCACGAGCAGCATGCGAAACTATGGTACCAGCGAGTTGGTATGTCTGGGTGTGGGACAGGGTTATAGGACGGAAAAGCAAGCGGACCGTATACTAGATTGCATCCAACAAACACGACTTAATGCAATTTCTGCCTCAAAGATCATTCTTAACGTATATGTCTCATCGTCCTATTTCTATGAACCGGTGTCTTGCGACCATTCTTCTGCTATGTGGCTGGTGTGCAGGCGCATCTGCCGCCGAATTGAAAGAGAAGACGGCGAGTGCTTTTGATCGCTATGTTTCCGCCACCGAAGCGCGGCTGAATAGTGAGTTGAAGCCGGGCGGTCCGTTTCTTTATGTGGACGCGCTGCCTCAGCAGGAAGCGAAGAACTCCTACGATCGCCTGAGACAGGGCGAGATTCTGGTGGAGCGCCTCAAAACTAAAGCGCCGGGACTCGATGGCGACGTGCCGGATGGCATGGTGCATCACTGGGTTGGTCTGGTGTTTGTTCCGGGCGTGACCCTGAGTCAGACGTTGCCTGTGGTGCAGGACTATGACCATCGTTCCGACCTTTACAAGCCGGAGGTCATGACTTCCAAGCTGATCTCCCACCAGGGTGACGACTTTAAGATTTTTCTGCGGCTCTATGAGAAAAAATTTACCACCGTTGTGTTCAACACGAACTATGACGTACGCTGGGGACGCGTTTCACCCACGCAGATGTTCTCCAACACCATCAGCACGCGGATCACTGAAGTGAAGGACGCGTCGCATCCGGACGGTCCCGAGTATCCTCCCGGCCAGGGCAGCGGTTATTTGTGGAGATTGAATACGTATTGGCGCTTCGAAGAAAAAGATGGAGGCGTTTACATTCAGTGCGAGGCCGTGTCGCTTACGCGCGATATACCAACTGGCCTCGGCTGGTTGCTGCGTCCGCTGGTAACATCGGTCCCTAAACACTCGCTGAATTCGGCGCTCGGTCGCACACGCGAGGTGTTGGAGGAGCATATACCGCACAGTGTTTCCGCGGGCGCTGCGGCGCGCTGAGATCAGAACTGCGTGCGGCCCACAATAATCTGCTGCCGAGTGAATGAACGCTCATTCGTTCACCATGACAAATCCTGCCGCAGCTCAGCATGGATGCGGGTTTTTTGAGCTTTAGCTTCTTCTTCAATCCAACCTGAAAACACATCTTCTTCATCTCTACTAGGCAATGTAGTAGCCACTGTCCGTCCTATCAGAAAGCTTTTAGGGAGGAAGAATGAATTGTCCAAGACTTTTTCTGCTGGCTGTTTTGTTGCCGGCGCTTACACTGAGTTCCGCGTTCGCGGCCACACCATCCAGCGGCACTCTGACCGCTCCGGCCAGCGGACAAACCACGTCACTCACATGGTCCGGCGGCCCATTCACCGGAGCGGGCACTGATCCTTCAACCTGCACTGCACTCACCTGTGACACCTTTGCTCTCACGGTGAACGTGCCTGCAACCTTCTACTCGACGAATCCGAACTACGCAGTGCACGTAAAGCTGAACTGGGCGAGCAATACAAATGATTTTGACGTGTACGTGACCGACTCAACCGGCACAACGGTGTGCTCTTCGGCGCAGGGACAAACCAATTTCGAAGACGCAGACTGTGGAGCGCTGCCATCCGGTGCATACACGGTGACAGTGGTGGCTTCCACGGTAGTGAACAGCACCTATAGCGGAACAGCCGCGCTGGCGCCGGAGCCGGCTTCGGGGACAGGCGTGGCGCGTTACAAAAAGAGCAACATGACATTTTCCGCGCCGCAGGAATTGAAGCGGCCTAACAACCTGGTTAACCAGGGCGGCAACACCGTAACGGCCGATCAGGACGTGGAACCGCGTATTGTCCATGACACTCTGGGGAACTTTTATGTGGCGGCAATTCAGGGTGTGCCGGGCGGCATCGATGTCTGGAAGTCGTTCGATGGCGGCACCAGCTTCAATTACCTGGGGCAGCCGGATGGAGTACAGATTGGCGCGACGCTGGGCGCCGATGGCGTGGGTCTGGGCGGTGGCGATGAAGATCTTGCCGTGAGCCCGTCAGGCGTGGTGTATGCCAGTTCGTTGTGGCTGGGTTCGGCGACACAAAGTACTTCGTTCAATGGCGGGACCGTGTGGGTTTCCAATCCGGTTTCCAGCGATCTACCGCTGGTCGACCGGCAGTGGATTGCCGCGCACGGTAACAAAGAGCTGTATCTCACCACGAAGCAGCTGGGCGCGGACCTGAATGGCACGGTGACGCTGTTTGTGGCCAAGTCCTTTGACAATGGATTAACTTTCCCGCAGCTCACGCCGGTAACCACGCCGGAAATGGGAGTACAGCCAGGCGATCAGGGCAACATCATTGTGGACCAGAGCAACGGGAACGTTTACACGGTGTTCATTGACGTGCACGGCAATATCGTGTGGCTGGCGCGCTCCACGGATGGCGGTCAGACCTGGGGATTAAAGCAGGTATTCGCCGCGCCCGGAGGGACAAACCTGGCCAACATCTTCCCCATTGTTGCGGTGGACAAGGCGAGCAACGTGTACGTGACGTTCTCGAATGGGACCAACGTATTCATGGCTTCGTCCACCAATGCCGGGGCAAGCTGGACGGCGCCAGTGCGAGTGAACAACGGCGCCGCTACCAAGACCGCGATCGGCGCGTGGGTGAGCGGTGGCGGATCTGGCGGAGTGAACATTGCATGGTGGGGAACCAGCGCTGCCGATGCCAACAGCACAACGGCGCAGTGGCAGGTCTTTGTGGCCCAGTCCCGCAATGCAGCGGCTGCGGTCCCAACCTTTACCCAGACGGCGGCGACGCCGGTGATGCACGTGGGCCCAATCTGCAATCAGGGCCTGGCCTGCGCCAGCGGTACTCGCAACCTGGCCGAATACTTTGGCACGGATGTGGGATTGAACGGGGAGGACCTGATTGTCTATCCCGATGACAAGAACACATCCAGCCCGTCCGGCGCAGCACGTACTTTCTTCGTGAAACAGATCGGCGGCAGCATGATTCCGTAAGGATTCGACAAACTATTCATTTGGGGACGCTGCGGCGTCCCCTTTTTATTGGGTAATTGAGTAAGTTGGTAATTGGGTAATTGAAAGAGGAGGCCCAACACGCATTGACGGGCAGAAGCGATCTCCTGCCATCAGTCTGCAAATTGGCCAGATGATCATAATAATTACCACATTACCGCGGCCCTGATTTTTGTTATCCTGCGCTCACCATCAACGAGGATATTCATGCTGCTGGAACTGCGCGTGGAAAATTATGCGGTGATTGACAGCCTGGCGGTGGAGTTCGCGCCGGGGCTGAACCTGCTTACGGGTGAGACCGGCGCTGGAAAATCCATTCTGATTGACGCGCTTTCACTTCTGCTGGGCGACAAGGCTTCCTCGGACATGGTCCGGCATGGGTCGGAGAAGGCAGTGGTCAGCGGCGTGTTTGAGTCGCTTGAATCGAATGAGAAGTCGCTGAAGAAGATCCTGGAAGAAAACGGGATTGAGCCGGAAGATGGGCACATCATCGTTAAGCGCGAAATTGCTGCCGGCGGCAAAGGGCGCGTTTTCGTCAATAACCAGCCCGCGACGGTGGCGCTATTGCGGCAGCTTGCGCCCGCGCTGGCGTCGATTCATGCGCAAAACGAAACCATTCTGGCCTTTGATGCTCCGGCACGCTTGAACCTGCTGGACGCGTATGCCGGCAACGATCTCCATGAACTCGGCGAAAAATATGCTGCGTGGGCCGGAGTGCGTGACCGCATCGCCGAATTTGAGCGCGACGAGCAGGACCGTTTGCGCATGGCTGACCTGTGGAGCTTCCAGAATAAAGAGATTTCAGACGCTCAACTTCAGCCGGGCGAAGACCAGAAGCTTGAAACAGATAAACGCGTTCTTGCCAATGCGGAAAAGCTCTTCAGCAGCGCCATGGCAGCACACGAACTTCTATATGAGGCGGACAATTCAGTGATCGCCCAGCTTTCTGCGGCGCGCAAGCACGTGGAAGACCTGGCGAAATTTGATCCCAAGTTTCAGGAGTCGCTGACGGCGCTGTTGAATGCGCGTGCGGCGATTGAAGACGTGAGCGCGATGGCCCGCGACTACGCAGACAGCATTGATGCTTCGCCCGAGCGGCTGGCTGAAGTGGAAGACCGGCTGGCGCTGATTGACCGGCTGAAACGCAAGTACGGCAGCAGCGTGGACGAGATCATCGCGTATGGAGAAGAGGTGGCGCGCAAGCTGAGCGAGCTGGAAAATCGCGAAGAGCTGTTGCGCGACTTGAAGAAGCAACAGGATGTTGCGGCGACTGCATATCTGACGGTGGCGCAGGCAACATCAAAACGGCGTTACTCGGCAGCCAAAGAGCTGCAGAAGCTGGTGGAGGCGGAGATCAATCAGCTGGCGATGAAAGCACAGTTCAAAGTGGAGGTCTCCGGCGCCGATGACTCTGAGAACTGGACCGCAAGCGGCTTTGACACGGTTCTGTATCTGATCTCGCCGAATCCGGGAGAGCCGTTGCGCCCGGTGGACAAGATTGCCTCAGGCGGCGAGCTCTCACGTGTGATGCTGGCACTGAAGGCGACGATTGAGACGGGGAAAAAAGCGAAATCGCAGGTGCAGCGCACGCTGGTGTTCGATGAGATCGATACCGGCATCGGCGGTCGCGCGGCGGAGGCTGTGGGCAAGAAACTTAAACAACTATCCCGGGCCAATCAGGTGTTGTGCATTACGCATCTTCCGCAGATCGCTTCTTTTGCTGACCATCATTATCTGATCGAGAAGCGCGAAGCAGCGGGTCGGGCGAAGACGGTGGTGCGGGCCCTGGCAGCGGAGGAGCGGACGGAAGAAGTCGCTCGCATGTTGAGCGGAGCGGAGCTGACAGAGACATCGCGTCAACATGCCGAGCAGTTGATCAAGACGAACGGGTAAGGCTTACCGCGGATTTGCGAAACTCCTACCGCGGATTGCCGCGGATGAACGCGGATCAAGCAGAGCGGAAAGGCTCAGATAGTGAGAGTGATGAAGGCGATCCTCGGCGGAATCGGAGCATTCCTGGTTGCAGGTATTGTCTCTTGCTTCGCATTCACGAGGATGGTCGCCGATTCTCATGGGCGGTGTTTTACTGTGGCTAACGTTGCGTAGAGATTTTCAATCCAATATGCTGGAAGAGAGTCTAAGGCGTATGAACCCAATTCAGCCAAACTCCTCCAGCGCCCTTCTCGCCATTTTGTGGGGCGGGATTGCTTGCGGCATTCTCGACATCACGCAGGCGATGATTGCTTTCCGCCTGCAAGCTGGCTTAAGGCCCTCGCAGGTGCTGCAGTCGGTGGCTTCAGGGTTGCTGGGTAAAGGTGCGTTTCAGGGCGGGACAAAAACAGCTATCCTGGGCGCCTTCTTGCATTTCTTCATCGCATTTTCCTGGGCGGCCATTTATTACGTAGCAAGCAGGCGGATGACGGTCCTGGTGCAACGCCCGGTGATCTCAGGGCTGCTCTACGGCGAATTTGTCTGGCTCGTGATGACTTTCGTAGTCCTGCCGCTTTCGGCAATCCACCGCTGGCCAGTGTGGAACCCGGCGTCGATTATCACTGGTCCGATAGGTCACACTGTGCTGGTGGGGTTGCCAATCGCGCTGGCTGTTCGACGTTTTTCGTAGCTGATCAGTGATAGTCGACGATTTCGACTTCGTAGGCATCGCCTTCATGCCATCGAAAACAAAGTCGC
>Ga0137393_10003293_pt1 | contig 10487 bp, 7 predicted proteins | sample 15con2h34BmetaG_FD_101396 | JGI IMG/M metagenome (GOLD analysis project Ga0137393, IMG submission 101396) | Vadose zone soil microbial communities from Angelo Coast Range Reserve, California, USA - 15con2h3.4B metaG | ecosystem: Environmental > Terrestrial > Soil > Vadose zone > Saprolite...
CAATGCCAGCGGCACGTGCGTGTCGTACGTGTACGGTGAAATGTGATCCGCACCATGAATCTGGCCAATGGTGTAGGGCTCTGGCACACCCATGACCCACCATCCTCCTTCGGGAGAATAGCTGTTCAAATATTTCCGTCCCCACGGAGTATTGGGCACAGCACCCTCAGCCAGTTGCCACTTGGTGTGATAGTCCCGCAGCCCCGCGTGCTTCATGGCCTCGCCGGCCACCGTCTCCGCGTCGCGCTCTTTAACTTGTACCGCAGTAAAGGCCTCCTCATTGAGCCACGCCATGGGGTAATCCAACTTGAGGTAAGCGGCGGGATGTCCGGGAGAAAACTTTGCGGTCAAGGCATCATTGATTTCAGCGCTGAGCTTCGCGCCCTCCAGGCTCGTTCCCCGAATGCGCATTTTTGCGGCGGCCTCCGGAGTCTCCGAGATCCCGTGATCGGCCGAAAGCGCGATCCACACATTCGCCAGCCCAATTTGGTGGCCGAGGAAATTGAAGAAGTCCGCAAGTTCGCGATCCAGCGCTAATGCCATCACCTGCATTTCGGGAGCGTCCGGACCTCCCTGATGGCCGAGAATATCGTTAGGTGAAAGGCTGATGGCCAGAAAGTCCGTGGCCGGGCCGTTACCGAGATTCTCGTAGACCGTCAACTCCTTGGCAAACTCGAATTCGTACTCGTTGCCAAAAGGCGTCGCACCGATTACTTCGTAGAAGCCGGCATCGGAACCGTCTTTCCCTTTGCGGTGCGCCGTGGAGCGCAACACGTTTCCCTGAGCATCTTTCCAGTCTCGATCCCAATACTTCGCTGCCCGATTGCTGAAGTTGAAATCCTGCGCCCACTTCGGAAGCTCGTTCCTGTAATACGTCGACGTAACCCACAGGCCGCTCTTGGGCTCAATCCAATAAGCCGCGTCTCCGGCGTAGCCAGCGGGCAGAACGGCGGCGCGGTCCTTCAAAGAAATCCCAAACACGCGAGACCTCCCCTGCGTCGCCAGCTTGAGCTCGTCCCCGACGGTATCGGCCAGCAGGTTGTGCGGGGACGCTCCGGCCTTATCTCCGGGAACACCTACAAGTTTGGTGTTCTCATCTTCAACAAAAGGAACGGCGCGCCTGTTCTTGAAATCCCACCACTCGTTGGCGACCAAGCCGTGGCCGTTGGTATAGGCCCCGGTAAACAGGGTGGAGTGTCCCGGCGCCGTACGCGTATTTGCGTAGTCGTAGTTGCAGTCAGTGAAATAAGCTCCGTGATCGAGAAAAAGGCGGAAGCCGCCATCGCCGAACTGGTCGCGGTACCGTTCTAAATAATCCCCGCGAAACTGGTCAATCACGATCACCACGACCAGCTTAGGATGGCCGTTGTAAGCCGAGGCGGAGGCAGAAATCGAGAGGCTGGCAACGAACGTTGCAAAAGAAACTAGCGCGCAGAGAAGCCGCCTGCGAGTGGATATGGGGAAGGGTCTCATCGCGATGGTAGTTTACACAGGGGACAGGATTACGCCAAAGAACTAGTCGCTTTGGGGATTGGCCGCGTCGTTAAGAGGCTGAGTAGGTCGCCCGCAGCCCGCGGAGATTCTTGTTCGGATTTTGATTTTGTTTCGGGAGGACCGCGCTCTCGTCCCTAACATTAGTGGCCACAATCGAAAGTGGCTTCATTCTCTCCGAGCGTCGGTTGTTTACCAGACGAAAGATGACGGCGATTCCGACTCCCAGCGCGGCACTGAACGCGACGAAGTGCCACAACGAGGGAAGTCCAAGAATAAAGATCACCGCGCTGCCAACTGCGAATAGTAGCCCCGCGAAACCCCCTCCGACCGGAAGTTTGTGCATCGTGATGCCGGGATGACGATCATTATCAGCCATGGCATGACCTCTGTATTACTTGCTGATCATCCCACCAATCTGTCTAGGATTCAAGGCAATCCGCTCAGCGTGCATTTCCCGCCTCGTTTCCGATACATTAGTTGGTTCCCATGCTTGATCTGAACTTTGTCCGTGACAACCTGCCGTTGGTGGAAGAAAAGCTGCGCCAGCGGGGCCTGGATCCTAGCGCTGTGCTCCGGGATTTTTGCGAGGTAGACACCCAGCGGCGCCACGCCATCACCGAGGCCGAGAAGCTTAAGGCGCGCCGCAACAAGGCCTCGGAAGACATTGCAAAACTGAAAAAGGCCGGCCAGGATGCCACGGCGGCCATGGCCGAAACCAAAGACCTGCGCGAACAAATCCAGCCGCGGGAAAAAACCGCTGCCGACCTCGATGCCCGCCTGCAGGAGATTCTCGCCGGCATCCCGAACCTTCCGCACGCGAGCGTTCCCGTCGGCCACAGCGCAGAGGAAAACGTCGAAGTCCGCCGCTGGGGCCAGGCTCCGCAGTTCGATTTCACTCCCAAGCCTCATTGGGAACTCGGGGAACAGCTCGGCATTCTCGATCTTGAACGGGCGGTAAAGCTTACGGGCGCGCGCTTCGCTGTGTATTGGGATTTGGGCGCAAGGCTGGAGCGTGCACTGGCCAACTTCATGCTCGACTTGCACACTCGCGCGCACGGATACACCGAAGTTCTCCCACCTTACCTGGTGAATTCGGATTCCATGTATGGCACCGGCCAGTTGCCGAAGTTCGCAGCCGATCTGTTTCGCGTGCCGCACGGGGATAAAGATCTCTGGCTGATTCCCACGGCCGAAGTGCCGGTCACGAATCTGTATCGCAACGAGATCCTCGACCCGGCACGCCTGCCGATTTCACTCACGGCCTATACGCCCAGCTTCCGCAGTGAGGCAGGGTCTTATGGCAAGGATGTGCGCGGCATCATCCGCCAGCATCAATTTCAAAAGGTTGAGTTGGTGAAATTTTCGCGGCCCGAAAATTCCTACGAGGAGCACGAAAAGCTCACCCGTGATGCGGAACAAATTTTGCAGAAGCTCGGATTGCACTACCGAACGATGGCTCTGTGCAGCGGCGATATGGGGCCTTCTTCAGCGAAGACATATGACATTGAAGTCTGGCTGCCCGGACAGCAGCTGTTCCGCGAGATTTCGTCGTGCTCGAATTTTGAGGCGTACCAGGCCCGCCGCGCCAACATCCGCTATCGCCCGGAAGGCAAAAACAAGACTGAGTTCGTACACACACTGAATGGCAGCGGATTGGCCATTGGTCGAACCTGGGTAGCGATCGTCGAGAACTATCAGCATGCCGACGGAAGTGTCATTATTCCCGAGGTGCTACGGCCGTACATTGGAGCGGAGCGGATCACGAATAAAAGCTTCTAGCTTCTAGCTCCTAGCTTCTAGCTACCGGCTTTCGACCAATAGCTCTTTCCACATTGCCAAGATAAGGAGCGGTCACTAAACTTGCAGAGAGCCGAAACCAGCCCGACCGCGGCCAATCCTCTTCCCCTGCCGATGAACGCCATCTGGCGCACAATTCGCAGCTACATCCTCTGGCAACATGAGCGCGGAACGTTGCATTACGACATCATGGTCACGCTGATCCTGATATTCGTCCTGTTCTCGCCCTCCTGGATCAACTTCAACGACAAACCCATCGGGCGGAATCCGCATCCGACTGGAGTAGTGGTTACGCCCGATGCGCAGGGCCGCCTTTTATACCAGATTGACGGCAGCGTAATCGCACCGGGCGATGACCGCTCTATACGCCAGCAGTTGCTACGTATTATCGAACCGATCTCCGGCGGGGTCTCAATCGTTCAATACGATACCGTGGCCGACGGCAAGGGCCACGTGCAGAGCTACAGGGTGCTGGTACAGCGAGAATAGGAAGTTTCGTAGCCCTATTCGCAGCAGATGTTTCGCACAGCGGATTCGCAGTCGAAATGCATCATGATCCGAGAATCAGAAAGTCCTGAATGAAACTTCTCTGCCGATTTTCTCCCATTGCGATCTTTGCAGTTCTTCTTTCCAGCTTTACCGCAGCGTCGCAGCAATCCGCCGATCCTGACAATCTCGACGGCGTCCTTAAGAAAATGGACGCGGCGGCCGCCAGTTTCCGCACCACGCAGGCCGACTTTGTCTGGGAGCAGTATCAGAAGGTGGTGGATGAAACTGATACGCAGGAGGGAACCGTCTATTACCGCCGGTCGGGAAAAGAAATCGAAATGATGGCGGAGATCAAGAAACCCGACCGCAAGTTCGTGCTCTACAAGGACACCGAGCTTAAGGTGTATCAGCCGAAGATCGAGCAGGTCATGGTTCACCCCGCGGGCAAGAACAAGTCTGAAATCGAAAGCTACCTCGTCCTTGGTTTCGGAGGCAGCGGCCAGGACCTGACAAAATCATTCGACGTCACATACCTGGGATCCGAAACCGTCAACAACATCGCCACAGCTAAGCTGCAGTTAATTCCAAAATCGGACAAGCTCAGAAATACTTTTGCGCGAATTATTCTCTGGATCGACCTGCAACGCGGCATTTCCGTTCAACAACAATTCTTCGAGCCCCAGGGAGACTACCGGCTGGCGAAGTACTCCGCCATCCGGGTGAATGAGAAGATCAACAACGATGTTTTTCAGCTAAAGACCACCGGCAAGACACAAACCGTCATGCCTCGCGGCTAAGCTGTTGAATCTAAAGATCAAGAACATGTGCTAAGAATTGCACTCCGGGCGCTATACTGGCCCAGCATTGCTTTCGAGTTCATACATGGCTAAAGTTTTTACGATTCCCGTCCCCCCGCAGCTAGGAAACAAACGCCGAGAGCGTACTTCAGACCCTCGCTACGTCGACGGACAGCGTCTACTGGTGGAAGCCATGAAATACCTGGCCCATGCCGATCCCGTCACCAACCGGCCCGCCATCGAACTGCTCTCCGAACACGTGCGCACCCGCTTCCGCATGAGCGATTCGCCGCTGGGGTAAGTTCCGCAAACCATCAGCCAGCCCCAACAGCTTCACAAGCTAGGCGCAGCATGGACTGCATCGCCCGGGTTGGTGCGCGTGGAGGTGTAAACCCCGAAGTTGCTCGAATTCTGCCTCCGGGTGCCATCATTTCGCTCATTGCCCAAAAAAATTTGGGGGACGCAATCGCGTCCCCCATTGAGACCTAATTGACCAACCAACTAGAACGAATACCGCAATGCGAACTGCATCACGCGTGGAGTGGTCATGGTTTTCGAGAACTCGCCGAACGTCCCGCCGCTGGAAACGCTGTTGTTGCCGATGAACTGCATGCTGCCCACGTCGAAGCGCGGCGTATTCGTAAGGTTGAAGACCTCCCAACTGAAGCGCACGTTCTGTCGCTCAGTGATATTCCAGACCTTCGCCACACCAGAATCAATGCCAAAATAACCGGGCCCTCGGAGGTTGTTACGCTGACCAGATTCTCCTGGGTAGGCGTGGCGAAATGCGTTCCCAACTTGGTTGGGATCTCCCTTAAAGACGTTGGGATTTCCGCTGGGATCAGTGAATTTCCCGGTGGTCGGCTTCGGCCCCACCAGAATATCTGAGGAGGTTAACTCCCAGTTCGTGGCCCAAAAGCCAAGTCCCGGCTCAACCGAAAACGGATAGCCACTCGTCCAGCGGTAGATTCCGGTTAAAGTCCAGCCACCAAGAATGGCCTGGCTTATTCCATGCATTCCGGCGCCGAAGGCTTTGCCGCGCCCGACAGGCAACTCCCAAACCCAGTTGGAATTCAACTGGTGGCGGGTGTCGTAGTCTGACACGGCCCGCAATTGTCCAGGAGCCCACGAGTTTATGATTTGACTGGCGAATCCAAAGCCCTGGAACAGACTGATGCGCTCGGCATTGGAGCCCACATCGATAGACTTGGAAAAAGTGTAATTGACATCGAAGTCCAGCCCATGTCCTTTGTGCCGAAGCATCAATTGCATGCCGTTGTAGGCGGCGTTCCCGATACTACGCCATGCGTAAAGTGAGGAAAATTGTGAGTCGAAGTACGCGTTGGGCCCAAGTTTAGAGCAAGACGGCAAGCAGTAGTCGGGAAGATCGAGGAAGAACAGGGACGTCGTCTCATTTCCCACGAAGCAGGAATTCATGTCGTACACAGCCTGCGTTGCCGTATAGTTCGTCGCATTTACATTATTTCCAGGAGCACAACCCAGGTTAGCCGAATTTCCTGGAGGCCCGAAGCCCAGGTTCCCCGCTGCTCCAGGGAATAGGTTCTCCCAGTACGGAATCGGTGCGAGACTGTTGATGTCAGTGCCTGCATTGGCGGCCTTAGAAAGAAGGGTCATCGCCGTAAAGTAGTCCATCTTAGAACCGGGGTCGACGAGATCCAGGGGCATGGCCAAGTCTTCTTCCTGCAAGAGGTGATGCGACATACGCCCGATGTAAGACCCTTCCACCACGAAGCCGCGCGGCAATTCTCGCGTTAATGAGAAATCGAAGACTTCGGCATAGGGCGTCTTGATCTTATTGTCCATGCCCCATGTAATAGCAAATCCGCCCGTGGACAAAGTGCTTGGAGGGGTGAGCGGGAAGGATCCCGTAGGTGCCGGAATGATCAGACCTGGCGGGATGTTGTTATAACCGCTGAACCGGGGGGCATTGTCCGGAGTCAACACTCCGGCTGGGTTAGAAAGCTGAGTCGTCAACCCGAATGAGCCATTCTTGTCGAAGGTGTTCACGATGCCCTCGCCGAAATGATCGAAATAAATTCCAAAACCGCCGCGAACGGACGTCTTACCTTTGCTGCCAAGGAGACGGCTGAGCCAGCCGTTCCCATCACCACTGGGAGACCAGGCAAAGGCGAAGCGTGGAGCGATGTTTTTGTAATCCCAGTTCCAATATGGAGACCCGTTATTCGCTTTGCCGTTCAATCCAAAGGTTAGTAGCGGAGCGTAGGTCTGCCCCTGGCTCATGGCCACTGCCCGCTGGTTGAACCAGTTATTGATGCTCGTCGTCGGCCCCACCTGTAGCCCCGTTGTCTCGTACGGCGGCTGGAGTAATGTGTAACGGGCGCCAAAGGTGAGCGTCAGATTAGGACGCACACGCCAAGCGTCCTGGAGGTAAGTCTCAAATTCATTTGACTTAAAGTGGCGGTTCGCTGGAGCTCCTTCCGCCAGCACGGAACCTGTCTTGATGCGGTTGTAATTTGAAAAGCCTTCCGAAATTACTCCAGCCAACGTAGCCATGGCCAAATCGTAGGCCTGCCCATCCGAACCAATTGCCGGGAAACCGAAGGCCCCTGGGTCCAGGCTCTGCCCTGTATTCGCAAAACCCGAGCCGAAAAGCCAGGATGGATTGGTTTCAGCGCCCAGGAAGGAAAGATCGTTGGCGGAGCGAACATCATTAATGAGGCGCCAGTTCCCGCCAAACTGCAGGGTGTGATTGCCTCTTCTCCAGCTTACGTCGTCCACAAAGTTGTGCACAGGTGCCCTCAATAGATCTGTGCTGCTTTCGCCCTGAGGAGTATCCAGGCCGCGAAACGTAACGAAGTGTTGCGCCTGCAGGCCTGAAGCGCTGACGTTAGGACGGATATAGCCATAACGTGCATTGTTGATGACGTTATTACTGATGGTCCAGACGTGTCCGACCGCCAGTCCCTTATAGTTGTCCTTATGGGTAATATTAGCGGGCTGCCCGGCAAACTGCGGTGCGCTGCCCGCGTCGGAGTTCACAAAGCGGTCGTTCTGCAGATTACCGCGAATATAAAGTGTCTGACGGGAAGTCAAGTTCGCGTCCAGTTTGGCGATGTAGGTATCCAGCTTGGACGGCACAGCCGCGGCGAAGGTATACCCTTGGAAGTTCAGTCCGTCCCCTGCAGCCGTGCTGTTTGGCTGGGGGTAAGTGCCTAACAACTGAAGCACTGCCGGGTTGACTCCGGGTCCCAGTGGACATGTTCCGTTCCCCGTGCAGTTGGGATCCATGCTTGCAATCTGTGACGGGCCAAGCTGTTGTAGATTGTTGTTGCTGTCTAAGTATTGGATGGTGCCCGCCCTCAACAACATGCTTGGCACCGTACGGGTTACCTGCAAATTTTCATGTGTACGCTGGCCTTCCCACGTGGTGAAGAAAAACAATTTGTCCTTAATGATGGGACCGCCGAACGACGCTCCGAAAGTATTTCGGATCAACTGCCCCGGCTTATTAGGCAATCCCGCGCCGACTTGCGCCTGTTTGTTGAACCAATCGTTGCCCTCGCCAATACCGGACCGATTGTATTCATAGAGCGTGCCATGGAAATTGTTAGTTCCGCTTTTGGTCACAAGAGAGACCTGGGCGCCTGAAGAACGCCCCGAATCCGCATTCGAATTGCTTGTGGCCACGCGGAATTCTTCCAGCGAATCTAGCGTTGAGCGCAAGGCTCCTTGGAACGCGAGCCCATTGTTCTGGTCATTGTTGTCCACGCCATCTAGCGTGACGTTGGTCTGGTCGCTGCGAGCGCCGTTCACCGATCCGCCGCGGCTATCGTAGGATTGGTCGACGGCGCGGCCACCCACGAACGAAACTCCCGGTTGGAGGCTCAGAATCCCAACCGGGTCGCGTCCTTCAAAGGGCAAGTTGAGAATCTGCTTCGAATCGAATGCATTGCCGATGGAGGCATCAGTCGTATTGACAAGCTCAGCCTGCCCTTGAACTTCCACCACGGTCGCTGCCGCTGCCGCCACCCTCAGAGTCAAATTCTGGGTTCCGGGGGTGTTCACGAGGAGTTGTGCACCGGAGACTTTGGTAGTGGCGAAGCCAGGCGCGGTGGCACTGATGTCATAAGTTCCCGGCGGAATCTGGACGAACTCGTACACGCCCTGACCATCAGACTTCGTGGATCGGCTAAACCCAGTTGCAGGGTTGTCCAGGTTTAAGGTTGCCTGAGGCACAACCGCACCTCTGGAGTCATAGATGGTTCCTCTTACCGAGGTCGTAGAGACTTGCGACCACGACACTCCAAGCGCACAGAGTACGTACACAAATAGGAAAGCAGCGGCCTTTACAGAGCGCATGACGACCCCCTCCGGTGCATGAGCACCTGCAACTTAGAATTTGTTATCTCGACCCAGGAACTAGAAACCGCAGGGAGACCCTGGGGACCTGATGGGGCGCTATTGTGCAACTCGGGGACCACAATGTTCAAGCTGAATTTTCAGGGGCTTACGTTTTCTTAAAACGTTTGAATACGGCTTTTCACATTTGGGCGTCCCGGATTTGGAAGTTTATCCAGTCTGCTGAATACTGCCGACGCCAGCAAAATCACTACTGGATAGCATTCCAGCGTGTATCGTGGCTCGGGATTCTCCAGCGTTCCCAAGAATAACGACCGCAGCAACAGAAACAAAACAAATAGTCCAATCCCGAAAATTTCGCGCGCTCGCATCGACCCGGAAGCCGCCATCCCGACATAGACAAGGTTTACAAAACCGAAGACGATGCTGACCGCCAGCCAGCGGCCATCGTCGTTAAACTCCCACCAGCGCGGGTCCGATGGCAGCAATTCCGTTCGCGGCCGCAGCCACATATCAACGATCCGCACGACCGGCAGCCAGACGTAATAGCGAAACGGCGCATTCCGAACCCGAGTTGCCGCTAAGGCCGCGAATCGCACGTCCAGTTCCCGGCTCATTTCGTGATCGTTGTTGTATTCCGCGAAGAGGGCCGTTGTTTCTTCTCTCTGCTGCGCGGAGTCGAAAGCACGGCCCGGCAATCGAGTCACGTCAATTGCAGATCCCGGTACGTTCCAGTAAATCTCCTGCACCGACACATAATCGGCCATCCAGGTCTTGACCCAGCGATTGAAGCCGGTCATCACCAATTCGTCTGAATCATTGGCATAGCGCGGCGCTAAAGGTTCGAACCGATGGAGTGTGAGGAAATTCCGTACCGTCCACGGAAGCAGCATCGCAGTTACACCCGCCGCCAGAAGCGCTCCAGCGAGCAGGATCGGACGTAGCGTAGCAAGCGTCCCCGACGCATTCGAGCGCAGAGAGCGATAAGCAAGGATCAGCAAATATCCGCCCACCGCAGCCAACAGAATCCCCCCATCGGGCCGCAGCAAAATGCCCGCGCCAACGGCGAGTCCGCAGCCGAACCAGACAGCTCGCCACGGCTTCTGCGTATCGTCGTCGGGCACGGAATGCCCGGCATCGAGTCTCAACCCACGGACAGCGAGATCCAGCGCAAGCGCGGTAAAAAAGATTTCCAGGGTCTCGGTGAGCGCCGCCGCGGCGTAGTTGGCAAGAAACGGACAGATCGCAGCCAATACAAACGCCGCCTTGGCTGCCCGTGCCGAGAGCAAACGCCGCGCAAGGTCTGCAATCAGAAAACAGGACGCTAGATCGAAGAGCACCTGCACCAGCAACACAGCACGAAAATTGTCCGTTCCGAAAATAGCGAAGATGGCTGCGAGAAATGCCGGGTATCCCGGCAGCCGCGAAAGCGTCGGCACAATTTGCCCGGAGTTAGTCACGCCGTAGACGCCGTGCTGCAGCCAGTTCTTGGCAATATCAGCGTAAAACCGCGAATCGTCTACTACCCCAGGAAAGAGGAGAACGAAAAATATCCGCAGGCCCAGCCCC
>Ga0137393_10003294_pt1 | contig 10486 bp, 9 predicted proteins | sample 15con2h34BmetaG_FD_101396 | JGI IMG/M metagenome (GOLD analysis project Ga0137393, IMG submission 101396) | Vadose zone soil microbial communities from Angelo Coast Range Reserve, California, USA - 15con2h3.4B metaG | ecosystem: Environmental > Terrestrial > Soil > Vadose zone > Saprolite...
GAACGACGCCGCGGCGCCGGGCCACGTCTGTCCGGGCATCCGCATCCACGCCATCGACATCGTCCAGCCGCCGGGCATCGGCATCTCGCCCATCGCCGACATGGACGCGCACCAGACGATCGTTACCGCCCCGCTGGCAGCGAAGAGCAGAGCTGAGACGCCCAAAAACGCTTGCTCGGAAGCTCGCGCGGAAGCCACGTGTCGTGAGATCTCCAGGCCCGCGGTTGCGCCACGACAACCACGACTTCGCTCAGCGCTTGTCGTACTCGTCATGGCGGCGGAACCAGATCCCCGTCTCGTTGCGCCCCTTGGGTGCGCGATCGAGCCACTGGTACATGCCCCAGAGGCCGTCCAGTCCGCGCGCATACGCGGAATAGGTGTGGTAGACGACGCCGTCCTCGAGCGCGAACGCGCTCATGCCCGGCGCCTCGCGCGTGTACGTCGCCCAATCGGTGCCGACACCGGCCGCGATCTCGGCGAGCGGCCCCTCCTTGCCGGCCTCCTCGAGTCGCCGCACCGCGGAGAATCGAGCCCCGGACTGCTGTGAGCGGCGGAAGTTGTACTCGGCGCCGCCGGACTGCTGCTGCTCCTCGGTATACGCCACCTGGAAGTCGTAGTTGAAGTCGCTTCCGAACGACGACGCCCACGGGAAGCTCCACCCCATCCGCCGCTTGTACGCCTGCAGCTTCGCGAGTGGCGCCCGCGACACGGCCGAAAGCGTGACGTCGTGGCTGGCCAGGTGGACGACGAAGCCGTCGAACCCGTCCGCGATCGCCGAGCAGGACGGACATCCTGCGGTGTAGTCGGGCCCGAACATGAAGTGGTAGACGAGGAGCTGCGAGCGCCCTCGGAAGAGGTCTGCAAGCGAGGCATTCCCCTCGTCGGTCTCGAATCGGTACTCCTTGTCGATCCGGACCCACGGCAGCTCCCCCCGTCGCCGCGCCAGCTCGTCACTGCGCCGCGTTAGCTCCTTCTCCGCCTCGAGCAGCTCGAGCCGTGCAGCGAGCCACTCTTTACGTGTCCCGGTCATGTGCTTCGTCATCGCTCTTTTCTCCTTCCGGTCGCTACATCGGGGGCGTCAGCCGGCCCCGCTGTCGGCAGGGCTCAGCCCCTGCGCAGGACCAGAAATACCGCCCGCCGAAGCGGGGCGGGAGTAACAACGGCGACGGGGTTAGGATCAGACGATGGATTCCTCGATCACGGCGGCAGGGCGCGCGCTGCGCGCGGGGGATCCGCTCGGCGCGCTCAAGCGCGTCGCCCTGCGGGACGACCCGGCGGCCCTCACGCTGCGCGGGATCGCGATGGCCCAGCTCGGGGATCTGGGGCGGGCGCGGGAGCTGCTGCGACGGGCGGCGCGGGGCTTCGGGCCGCGGGAGACGGTAGGGCGGGCGCGCTGCCTGACGGCAGAGGCGGAGGTGGCGCTGGCGGCGCGCGATCTCGCCTGGCCGCCGCGGGCGCTGACCGAAGCCCTGCGCACGTTCGCCGCTCACGGCGATCAGGAGAACGCGGCCCACGCCCGGCTGCTGCAGATCCGACGCCTCTTGCTGCTCGGCCGGGTCGACGAGGCGGACGGCGCGTGCGCTACGCTCGAGCTCGGCGCCGGGCCCGCCCGGCTCGCGGCCGTCGCCGCCCTGGTCGCCTTCGAGATCGCGCTCCGCCGGGGGCGAGCCGAGCAGGCGCGCGAGGCCCTCGCCGGCGCGCGGGAGGCGGCGGCGCGGTCGGGCATCGGGGCGCTGTGCGCGGAGGTCGAGCAGGCTGGACGGACCCTCGTCCTGCCGGCGGCGCGCCTCGTCGCCGCGGGCGAGGCGCGGTCCCTGACCCTGGCCGAGGTAGAGGCGGTGCTCGCCTCACCGGACCTGGTCGTCGACGGCTGCCGGCGGGCGGCACGCCGGGGAGAGCGGGTCGTGCAGCTCTCGCGCCGGCCGGTGCTGTTCGCGCTGCTGTGCGGTCTGGCGGAGGCGTGGCCCAGCGAGGCGGCGCGCGAGGACCTGATCGAGCGCGCGTTCGGCGCGCGCCGGACGAATCCGTCCCACCGCGCGCGCCTGCGGGTCGGGATGGGACGCCTTCGCCACGAGCTGCGGCCGCTCGCCGAGATCCGGGCCACCGCCGGTGGCTTCAGCCTGGTGGCGCGAGCCGGGGGCACGGTACGGCTGCTGGCGCCGCCGATCGAGAGCCCCGACGCCGCCGTCCTGGCGCTGCTCGCCGACGGCGAAGCCTGGTCGACCTCGGCGCTGGCTCTGGCCCTGGGCTCCAGCCAGCGGACGGTGCAGCGGGCGCTGGTCGCTCTCGAGGAGGCCGGCCAGGTGCGCGCGCTGGGCCGCGGCCGCTCCCAGCGCTGGCTCTCCGCGCCAGTGGCCGGATTCGCGACGACCTTGTTGCTCCCGGTCTCCGACGGATTCGGGTAGGGAAAGAGAAAGGAGCAGGCGATGGGCAAGAAGAGCGACACAGATCAGCCGGCCGAGATCGTGCGCGAGTACGGGCCCTTCCCCGGCGCGCCGCACGTGCACGGCGTCAGCTTCGACGGCAGCCTGGTCTGGTTCGCCAGCGGCGAGAAGCTGCAGGCCTTCGAGCCGGCGAGCGGCAGGATCGTGCGCGCTCTGGACGTCGCCAGCGATGCCGGGACGGCCTTCGACGGCCGGCACCTCTTCCAGATCGCGCGCGACCGCATCCACAAGATCGATCCGGCGACCGGCGAGGTCCTGTCGACGATCCCGGCCCCCGGCGGCGGGCGTGACTCGGGGCTGGCCTGGGGCGAGGGTACGCTGTGGGTCGGGCAATACCGCGACCGGAAGATCCACCAGATCGATCCCGACACTGGCGCGATCCTGCGCACGATCGAGTCGAACCGCTTCGTCACCGGAGTCACCTGGGTGGACGGCGAGCTCTGGCACGGGACCTGGGAAGGCGACGGCGCCGACATCCGCCAGGTCGACCCCGAGACAGGCGAGGTGCTGACCCGCCTGACGATGCCCGAGGGGATGGGGGTGAGCGGGCTGGAGTCGGACCAGGGCGACCTCTTCTACGCCGGCGGTGGCGAGAGCGGCCGGGTCCGCGCCGTGCGGAAGCCACGCCGCCGGTCAGGGCGCTAGTCGCAGCAGCGGCCAGCCGACGTAGCGCCCGCGAGGGGGGATGGGCGTTCATCTGCGGACACTGCGGCATCGACGCGGCGACCCTTGCCGAGTCGGCCTCGTACATCGCGGGGTGGCTGAAGGCGCTTCAGAACGATACGCGCATGGTGGTTCTCGCTGCGGCGCAGGCGCAGAAGGCAGCCGATCTCATTATGGGACACACCAAGGCGCCTGCTGTCGAACAAGCTGCCTGAGGGCTGAGCGTGCAATTGAGATCGGCGTTGACAACAAATCCACGTCGACGCGTCACGCACCTTCCGCACGACGTCGCTTTCGGTAGGCGGCAACCTTGTGGCGGTTTCCGCACAGCACTGTACTGCACCAACGGCGGTGGTGCGATTTGGTCTGATCGGAGAACCATAGTACGCAGGTCTCGTCTTCACAGCGTTTCACAAGAGTAAAGTCGCACGTCGCCAGCAGGTCAGCAGCAGCTTCTGCTACGGGTGCCAAAATCCCCGCCGCCGTGTCCTGTCGCCTCACTCGCTCAATCGTCAGCGAGCGCGGCTTGTTCCAGACCAGTCGGGGATGGCTCTGCGCCTCAGCCAGGAAACCGTTGAGGACCGACGGATCTCCTCGCTGCCCGGCCTTTCGTCTCTCTATTAGCGACCGGATGTTCTCCCGCAGCGTTCGCGCGGCATCCACGAGGGAGATTGGAGCCGTGTACGGGCGGATCTTTGCGACAGGCAATCCGGCTTGTTTGAGCCAACGCAGCACGTCCTCGTCGCTCTGCAAAAAGTCCACCAACTCGCGATTCACCCGCATCCGCGTGTTCAGAAAATCAAGCGCAGGATGACCTGCCAAGAACAGGGCGCGCGATTCTGCGGGCGGTCTCAAGCGGGACCGTTTCATGGACACGGTGTCAGAAGCATTGAAGTAAGGCCCAGTGTAACCTGAAATGTGGTGCTTGACAAGTTACACGTCGCGCCCTAACGTGGGGGCTGTAACCCCCCTGAGACCTGTCAGTTCTCAGGTGTTCACGGGCAACGCCCGGGGTCAGTAGGAGGAGGACATTGGTCATGAGTCAGAGTCTTCCACCCCGAAGCAAGAACTCCGGCGGCGTATCGCGGGCGGAGTCCTCCGCGGCAGTTTCTCATCGCCGCGACACGAGCTTCGTCATGCCGGTTACGTCCATCCGCGCGCTCGAAATGGGATCCGCAGCTTCTACCGAGAGGCTGGCTCACAAGCGAGCAGGGTCGAGTGAACGGAACCCGGTGACACGACCTATGGTCGCGATTCGAGTGGCGAGGAAAGGAGAAGGCGATGGGCTTGGCATGGCAGCAAGGACCGTTGGCGACCAGGTCGGTGGGGCAGTTCCTCGTGGCTGATCCGCTGCCGGAGCGGCTGCTGTTCGCCGAGCCGCTCCGCCGGCGGATGCGCGTGCGGTTCGGCGGGCAGTGGGTGGTCGAAAGCGAGGACGTCGTTCTGCTCCACGAGCCGGACCGCTACCCGGTCGCGTTCTTCCCGCTGGACCACGTCCGCGGGGACGTGCTCGTGCCGGAGACGCGCACGACGAGACATCGCGATCTCGGGCCGACCGCGTGGTTCAGCGTTCGCGTCGGGGACAAGCATGCGCAGCGGGCTGCATGGCAGTACACGGACCTGCCGAGCTACGCGACCATGTTGCAGGACCGGGTCGCCTTCGCCTGGCGATCGATGAACGCCTTCTATGAAGAGGACGAGCGCATCGTGGGTCATGCGGCGGATCTCTACCACCGCAACGACATCCGGCAGACCTCGCGGCACCTCGTCGTGCGTGACGGGAACCGGGTCATCGCCGAGACGCGGCGCCCGATTGTGCTTTACGAGTCGGGCTTCGCGCCCCGCTGGTACGTCCCCCGTGACGACGTCGACGAGTCGGCCCTGACGCCGGTCGAGGGACAGACGTTCTGCCCGTACAAGGGCCTGGCCAGCTACCACGACATCGGGCAGAACAAGCGTGCCGCCTGGTCCTACGTCGAGGCATGGCCCGAGGTGGCCCGCGTGTCGGGGTTCGTGTCGTTCGAGCAAGACATCGTGGACGTTTACCTCGACGGCAGGAAGCTGACCCTCGAACCGGGCCAAGCCGTTATCCCGCACGGTATCGACCGAGGGCTCGACCCCGACGAGGTGCGGCAGCGGAGCGTCGCAGCCGACGCAGTCAGGGCAGCTCCCGAGCTGACGCCCATATCGCCATCTAGTGTCCCATTCGCTTAATCCGCTTGCCATACGCCATGGAGTATGATCTACGCTGCGGATGCCCGAGGCGACACGACTTCCCGTTTCCGAGAGTGATCGGCGAGAGCTGCAGAGTTGGCAGCGCGCTGCGACTACGCGGAGAAGCCACGCTGAGCGAGCGCGGATCATCTTGCTGAGCGCAGAGGGCCTCAGTGCGGAGGCGATCTCCGAGCAACTCGGCGTGGTGCGACTCACCGTTTACAAGTGGCGGTCGCGCTACCGGAGCGATGGCGTCGACGGGCTCAAGGACCTCCCGCGGCCCGGGCAGCCCCGCAAGATGACGCCCGAGAAGGCCAAGCAGATTCTCGATTGGACCACGCACCGCGTGCCCCGTGAATCGACGCACTGGAGCCTCACGCTGATGGCCAAGTATGCGGGCGTGACCAGATGGCAGGTCGGGCAGGTGTGGAAGGCCGCGGACCTGCGACCGCACCGCATCAAGTCCTTCAAGATCAGCAACGACCCGCGCTTCAGCGAGAAGGTCGTCGACGTGGTCGGCCTTTATCTCAATCCGCCGGACAATGCAGTTGTCCTTTCGGTGGACGAGAAGACGCAGATTCAAGCGCTGGATCGCACGCAGCCGATGCTGCCGCTCAGGCCGGGCCAGATCGAGCGGCGGACGCACGACTACAAGCGGCACGGAACGGCGAGTCTCTACGCCGCATTCAACGTCGCGACCGGCGACGTACTCGGGCGGATCACGGAAAAGCACCGCGCAAGGGAGTTTCTCGATTTCCTCAAGCAAATCGATCGCGCCCACGTGCACTCCATCGAATTGCACCTGATCCTCGACAACAGCAGCACGCACAAGACGCCCGAAGTGAACCGCTGGCTCGAGATGCATCCACGGTTCAAGCTGCACTTCACTCCAACGAGCGCCTCGTGGCTCAACGCCGTTGAGAGCTGGTTCTCCCAGCTGGAGAAGCGGGCCGTGCGCCGGGGCACGTTCAGCAGCGTCGCCGAGCTGCGCGCGGAGATCCGCCGCTACATCGACGCCCACACCATAGCCGCACAGATGCGCGAGGCCCTCGCGATCGTTCGCGTGCAGGTGCACTCCGGCGTGGAGGGAAAAGCCCTCGAGGTAAGCGGCCTGCCTCTTGATCCTGACCGCCTGGGGACGATCGCCCCGTAGCACGCTCAGGGAATCGGCTTGCGCCGCAGCGAGGGCGTCGGGTGCATGGGCATCGGCCTGCGCCACCTCGAGGCGCGGGCGAAGCAGCTACCGTGGCCGGACAACGGTCATCACGTGGAACGCCGGGCTCACCTGCTTAGTCAGATCGGCCTCCAATCCGCGTGGGTTCCTTAGGAGGCTCTCTGGGTCATACACGAAGCAAACGAGGGCCCCGCAATCGGGATGTCTCTCGTAGCGGCCAATGTCGACGAGGAGTTGCTCGCCTATGGCTTTGTCGCCGAGTTTGTCGCGGGTCATTTTGACCTCTACGACGATACGTTCGGGCTTCAGGACCAAATCCATTCGCCCATGAGCCCCTGCGGTGCTTGGCGTGTGCTCCTCTGCCCGCACATCCTGGAAGTCGATGAGCAGGAGACAGTGCAGAAGATCTTGGACATCGTACTCGTCGGCTATTCTAAGGGTCTCTCGTCCATCGTGGCGTCTGCGGAGTTGCCGAGCAACGTCGTGAAAGCGCTCCAGGACTGTCCGGACTCGATGCAGGGGCGCTTCGCCGGCGGGAACTACAGACGGGGGCTTCTCGATCGCCGCTGCGCGTGCCTCCAGACTCGTTACGTGTCCCGTCAGCAACTTGATCTGCATGCCTACATCGGCAGCTCGCTCTTCAGCCTGTTCGGCCTCCGTGGGCCTCACGTAGTCGTCCCCGCCGAGTACGATCGTAGGTCCAGGCTTCGCACTCGCATTGACGACAGACCAAATCGCCGGATGGTTCTGCCCGAGGGCGTCCGAGAGTGTCTGTTCGACCTCAATTCTCCACTGCTCGAAATCGTCGCGCGCAACCGGGCTTTGCGCCAGCGTCCGGCCTCGATCGATCAATTGCTTAATCATGCGCACGCCTTGCGAAGCGCTGACGGTCGGCGCGCCTTGCTGCGGCTGCGATGTTCCCTTCCTCGGCATCGACCCCTCCGTGCGCGGAGTGTCCCCGCTTATCACGTTCGAGACTCAAGGATAGCGGCTGCTTGTCTCGGACCCGACCCGTAGGAGTGAATCGGCGCTTCCCCAGGTCGGCTCACGGTGGCGCTCCAGGCGAGGTAGGCGAGCTCAGTCCCCGTTCGAACGCGTCGAGGCGGGCGAGCAGCGCCTCAGGGTCGCGTCGCCACGATACGGGAGCAACGTTGGCCATGCGCGCTTGCGCGGCATGGGGGTCGTTCTCGTCGCGGACCTTCGCGGTGAAGCTCGCGACGGCTGCGCGCTCTTCGCTGTTTACGAGTGCACCGATGTCGCGCCCGAGCAGGTACGCGCTGATCACCTCGAATTCGATTCCCGCCTCGGGGACCTCGTCAGAGTACCGGCGCTGATCCTCGGCTGGGACATACCCGTCGAAGATGTGCGCCAGGTCCTCTAGGTCGCGTGTTCGCGCCTGAGGCTGATCCTGATAGGCAACCATCTTCAGCACAGAGACGACCGGTACGGGCGCAACTCGGATGCTGAGGTCCGATGCCACTTGCACGTCGCGCGCCTGCTCGAATGCGAGCCGCTGGCCGAGTAGACTCATTTCGTTGCCAGTGCGCGGCCAACGAAGGGTACCCGCGCGGCGCAACTTCGGACCGGCAGGCAGAATGTCGACCTTGACGTCTTCCGGCGCCAGCCACCGATGCTCGGCGCGCGGATCAGCCGCCCATCCCGGCAGCCGATCGAGTCCCGCGGGCAGCTCATAGACTTCGATCGAGACCGAGATGTCGATGTCGTTCGTGGCACGCCAGCGAAAGTCGAGGAAACAGCCAAGAGCCGACGCTCCGACGAGCACGAACGGCGTGTCGGGCCAGAGCTCGCGCAGATTTCTCAATGCAGCGACCTGTCCCGGGGTGAACGTCACTTGGCCGGCTCCAGGTACTTCAGGTACTTCACGCGGACTTCCTCAGCCGCCTCGGCCGCACGGTCGGATGGGCGGGTCAGCAGCTCCGCATAGACCAGGAGCGGGTGAGCGGTGTGCAACTTTGCTCCTTCCAGCATGAGGGCACCCTTCGGCCGAAGGATGGTCAGCGGCCCATCCTTCGCCGGCAGCGCTTTCAGCCTCCGCAGAAGCTCGGACGTTGGCTCGGAAATCCAGAGCACCGAGTCCTCGCCTCGGAAGTGCCCTGTCAGGCGGAAGGCAGCCGCGCCGCCACTCCACGCCCAAGACTTCGCGTCCCCGAGCACGTTCTCGAGTGTAGCTTCAACCTCCGCGGGATTCGGTTCCGGAGTTCGAAAGCGCCCGAGGACAAGCGATGGGCGCAGTACATCCGCGTAGCCTGTGAGCCAACGTTCCAGCAGCCGGTCGCGCTCAAGCAGCTGGCGCCCACTGGTGGTGCGACCGAGATACCCCTCGGACTCAAGCCGCCGAACCATCTCAGCCGCCGCCGTCTTTCCAACGCCCGCGTTCTCGGCAAGCGTTCGGACGGAAGCGTTCGCCAGCCCGGGGCGCGCCAGCAGCGCAAAGAGAACCTGGTAGCTTGGGGCCCGAAGCGTCGCGCGCGGGAGATCGCGCGGAGGCCGACGCCTACCCTCGACGCGCGCCAGAAAGTCGGGCCACAGGGACAGAAAACAGTTTCCGACCCTGTCCACGTAATTGATACCGCGTTCCTCAAGGAACTGACCGAGTCGCGGTGGGACGTAGGGCGTCATCAGAATGGAGGGCTTCCACCGCGAGTGGCGCATCTGAGACACCACGTGACCGGCGAGCTCATAGCTGAGATGCGTCCGCTTGATCTCCGCGTAGAGCCGACGCATGCCCTTTGGAGTCTTCAGCCGTACCACCGCATCCAGGCCCCCATCTGCCTGGCTGATGCGGGAGACTTCGGCGTTCGCAGCCCGCACGAAGGGGAGGCTTCGGAGGTGGTCCAGGTAGGGCTCGAGCTCATCAGCAGACAACATCGTGTCCGATATGATGCCATGTCCGTTACTAACGGACAAGATGATGTGCCGGACATCGTAGTCGCTCGCATCCTATCCCGCGGCCGGGGAGCCAATATCGCCAGTGGCAGCTCAGTCGCGCGAGACAACCAGCGGCACGCTACCGCTCAGTGATTTCCTGGCGTTCACCTCGGTAAGCACGAGAACAACGCCCGGTGCCTCGAAGCTCACCTTGATCCCGCCGACGTCCTTGAATGCAGGGAGCGGCTCGCGTTCGGCCCCCTGGGCCGACACCCGATACAGACCGTCGACGCCAGCGGCGAGGAGCTCGGCGCCTGAGCGGGCCACGCCGAAAAAGGCCACGGTCACGAAGTCGTCGCGTCCAATCCTCCCTCCGGATGTACCGGTCTTGTACGGCCGAGACAGGAGCGTACGGACGTCGTCGCCGCAGATCTCGACGAGACGGCCGTGACTCATCATGTGAACCAGGCCGATCGCCGCTACGACGCACCCGGGCTTCCATGGCTCGGCGGCAACCCCATGGACGGGATCGCAATCCGAGTTCAGCGGGCCCCCGCAGAGCTCGTTCGCTTTTCGGTCGACCGCGGCGACACGCCCCGTCCTCAGGTCCACTCGCAGGAGTCCGCCGCCAAACTCGCCCCGGTTGAGGCCCACGAACAACCGATCGCCCTCGACGTGGAGGCTCGAGGCCAGGGCGCCCGGGAGCGGTCGGGAAAGCATGACCGCTTTCGTTCTGCCGTCGCGAATGAGAAACACCCTGTTCGGCGTCACAACGGTGACGTCGTGGACAGTGCAATGCAGAGTGCCGAACCCCCCTCCGGCATCGATTGATGTCTCCGCTATCCAGTCATTGCCCTCGCGCCTGCGGAGCGTCCAGGCGCCCTTCGCAGACGTGAGCACGACCAGCTGGCCGTTCCTCGCGCACAGGTCCAGGACCGCTCCTGGCAGCGATTCCTCGCGGCGCTGCAGCTCACCCTGCGCAACACTGAATACAATTCCAGCGTCCGAGCGCATCCACAACCGGCCTTCTGCGAAAACGGCGCGAGTCAGGAACGAGTCCTGTCCAGGGCGCCGCGGCTCGACTGCTCCTGCAGCGAGAGCC